>ERZ761610.286-NODE-286-length-44028-cov-117.844518_pt1 | contig 44028 bp, 31 predicted proteins | sample MGYA00512164_ERZ761610 | MGnify/ENA primary metagenome ERZ761610 (study PRJEB28899, sample SAMN02850038) | bioreactor sludge metagenome | biome: EBPR Sludge; feature: EBPR Bioreactor; material: flocular biomat | place: Australia: Thorneside Wastwater Treatment...
GTGCCATATTGAAACCCTTACTCAATTACCAAATCTAACAACCTAAAGGGAGTAGATGTTGTGGAATACACTATTTACAGTTACGACCTCTACCACCACCTCATACTGCCCTTTACCGAGTGGCTGCAAGATGCAGAGCGGTTAATCATCATTCCCGATGGTATTTTATCGCATCTGCCCTTTGAAGCGCTGCTCACCCAACGCAGTACCCAACACAGCATTGATTGGGCAAATTTCCCCTATTTAATAAACCGGTTCTGCATCAGTTACCACTGCTCGGCAACGCTTTGGTACAAGCAACAAACAGAACAAACCGCCCCAAAAAGCAAGGGTTTTATTGGTTTTGCTCCTATTTATAGCGATACCATACCCCACCAACAACACGATATTGACCTGCAATTAGACGATGATTTTTACGAAAAAACAGGCATACCCAAGCCCCCGGAAGCACACCGCATCAACTATGCCGAAGCTGAGGCGGCACGAGGCTCAGTGGAGGGCAAAAATTATGTAGAGCTGCTGCACTCCGAAACCGAAGTGCGCGAAGTAGGCAGTTTGTTTGCCACCCAACAAGAACCCGCCAAAATACTGCTGCACCAAGCCGCCACCTTAGACAATTTTAAGGCGTTATCGGGCAATTACCGCTATGTTTTAATAGCCGCTCATGCCGATTTCAACGATAAACAGCCCCAGCAAACCGGCATCATTTTTTCGCCCAACCCCACCGATGGAAAGGGTATTTTATACATGGGCGATGCCTATAACTTGCGTCTGCAAGCCGAGTTGGTGGTACTGAGCTGCTGCGAAACGGGACTGGGTAAAATTCACAAAGGAGAGGGCACTATGGCGCTCAATCGGGGTTTTCTGTATTCGGGCGCTAAAAACGTCATTTGCACCCTGTTTAAGGTTTACGACGAACACTCCTGCACCCTCAGCATCGAATTGTTCCGACAGCTTGCCGCAGGGCAGCCCACGCCCGATGCCCTGCACAACGCCAAACGCACCCTCATACGCAACGGCAGGCACCCTATTAAATGGGCAGGGTATGTGCTGGTGGGGCGGTGAGAGGGATTTTTGGGGGGGGCGCACATGCGCTACACCGCCAAATTTCTATCGGTTTCATGTAAGTTGGAGAGAGTGGTAAGTCAAATTTATGCCGTACTTCAATCTCTGATTTAACGTGTAGCGCTGAGGTAGTGAGATAGTTCAGTGTTTGGAAACCGGTTTAGATAACACCTTTTGGTGTTTTATGCTGCCAAAGTAGCTGAAAAAGGTAACAAACGTAACAAACTGATATTGTGCCATTTGTATCACCCGCTCAATCACATCCACACAGTTTTCTCAAGGCTTTTTCGCGGTCGTTTCCTAAGTGGGTTCTGGGGCTACCAATAAACAGAGACTTTTGTTTGTAGTACCCCACCTGGTCGGAACAAAGACCTGAAGTATTAGCAACGGGGATATGGTAAAAAAACGAAGTATCGCCATTCCCACATTTTACCTCGTAGTAAGGATCCTTCACCTTAGCATTGCAGCGTAAATAAGCCTGACCGTATTCTTCAACTGATTTTACACAGGCTTTAGCAATGGGTTTATCTGCCGTTGTATTAGATGATTTATTCTCTTGGGTAGAACTACCCGAACCACTTGAAGAGCCCGAGTAACCGCTGCCACTTCCACTGCTAAATAACTCACTAATACCTTTTAACAAAACAGCCACACTACCTACAGTTATCGCGGTTGGAACTATCCAATCAAGCAAAGAGCTTTGGTTTTGTTTTTGTTGTAACTGTTGTTTTTGCCTTTCTTCATATGCCAAACGTCTGGCATTATCAACAAATGCAATATAGTCTGGGTATGTCATAAAATACAATTTACTATACCCAATTTTAGCATCACCAAATACCGGAAAATCAGCGGTAGAACTTAGCAGGAGACTGTAACCGTTTTGTTTCATCCATGCGTCCACCTTTGTTTGTTTGTGGTATTTTTTAAATTCTACAGAATAGGTTTTATTCTGTGGATGTTTACCTTGCTTAACTGCCCTTTTAAGCTGTTTATTTTGTGCAAAAAGTACAAGGGGTAGGCAAAATAAGACAAATAGCACTGTTAGCTTTTTCATAAAGATTATATTTGATAGTGTTTGGTGAATTTACTTCTGCTTTTTGAGTGTATAGAGAAGCCCAATCCGACGGTAAACCGATTAGTTGTGTACATTAAATCGCTTATTTCGGAGTATCCTGTAAATGTTATATCACTGGCAAAATTGTAATCATAACAATAGCGCGCTACAACAGACATTTTTTGACTAAGAAAAAAAATGATACCTGCTGTATAGCCCAATGACATAGCACCAAAATTTGCATTAGGTTTATCAACAATAACATGTGAGTAACCTATGTTTCCATGAATAGGAAAACTAATTCTTTTTTTCTTAAAAAAAACAACCCCTACACCAAGTTTTCCATTTAAGTAATGCCTAAAACCAACAACAGATGCTGTGTCTGCGATTGTAAGTGCTGTTGCTTCTATTGCTATTGAAATAGCACCCGAACCCATGCCATCATCAAGAGCGGGTAATTGATAAAAAAGAGTTGCCCCCATGATGTTATCTAACCATGAAACCTCTTCTGCATCGGTCTTAATTTTACCTGCAAAAGCTGCGTTTATGCCTAAAAGTCCGGGTAGCATTTTGTCGTCTTGTGCAGATATGTTTACACAAATCAGTAGTAGTGCCAGCGCTTGCAATATTATTAATTTTCTCATAACGACTGTGATATTTTGATTTGCTGCCCAAAAGATGTCTTAAATGAAAGCGGGCAGAAAGATTTACTTTCCTTTCTGCCCGCTAAAGTTTTACTTCACAACCTGTAATTTTGTGAGAGTCGTTTTATTATTATTATTTTGAACGATGATCATGTAAAAACCGGTAGATAGGTTTTCTATATTGATAGGCAACTTATTATTGCCTTCGTGAGCGATAACAGTTTGAGTATCAAGCAATCTTCCTGCTAAATCAGTAATACCGATGGTCAAGTTGTGTTCTGCTGTTGCTAAGTATTCCAATGTTACCGAGTTAATAGCCGGATTAGGGTATAAGTTGGTTACATTGCCAATTTTGCTATAGGATATCTGACCAAACTCTGTTGTTTTATTAACAGTAGAGTAGTTCATGGCACAAATGCTAAATGTACCTGTAGCTCCACCATACCCCCATATTCTTGCATACAGCCACGTTCCTGCCGTATAGCCGGTAATTGTAATAACGGGCATTAAGCTACCATTCCCATTGGTATTGTCATCTTCACATACAATCCCGGATAAAGAAGAGCAACTGCTGCCATAATATACTGCCATCAGGGCATCAGTAAGTGTACCGGCAGTAAGGCGAATGGTTACTACACCACTACTGGGAACTTGTACTTTAAACCATACATCACCTCCGCTCAACGTACAAGAGGTAGGAGGTCCGGGGGTGGTGGTAGTAGTAGCGCCAACATTTGTACCTGATGTATTAGTACAAGAACTGTTGGCAGAAATGGTGATAGCTCCACAGGGGTTATCGTTGGTGGGGGCGGTGCCACCGGAGGAGGTGGTGGTGAAGCTTTTAGCGCTCGACCAGTTAGACCAAGCATTGGTGCTGCTGCATCGAACAGCAACACGCACTTCATAGGTTACGCCTGATGTCAATCCACTGATAGTAGTGGTGTTTACGGTTGTGGCAGGCAAATCAATCCAAGTACCCGATAGGGTTCTGTACTGATAATCATAGTTATTTATACCAGAAGTAAGCGTTATTGTTACCACAGCACTACTACTGGTTGTGCTACCTATGCTAAACTGTGAGGTGGTGGGAGTTGTGCACGTGCCGGTAGTTGATGTGGTGCTGAAGCTTTTAGCGCTCGACCAGTTAGACCAAGCATTGGTGCTGCTGCATCGGACTCGAACCTTTACTTCATAATTTGTACCGGAGGCTAATCCACTAATAGTGGTGCTACTACCTGTCGCAGACCAATCAATCCAGTTAGTAACTCCAACCTGTCTGTATTGATATCCATAACTGTTTGCACCCGAATAACTTACACTTACAAAAACGCTGTTAGTGGTTGGACTGCCTAAGCTAAACTGAGATGTAGTGGGCGTTGTGCAGGTGCCGGTGGAGGATGCGGTGGTGAAGGTCCTGTATGTAGCAAAACTACTTGCCCCTCCCGGATTGCTGCCTCTAACGGTCCAATAGTAAGTTTTTCCGGGTTGTGCGCCTGTCCAAAGAAAACTGGTCGCATTTCCTAAATTACCATTATAAGCACAATTCGTGCAGCTACTTCCATTTAAACCATTACTTGCTGAAAAGCCGGTATAATACGCTGCCTCAACTATTTGGATTCTGTACTCTGTGCAATTAGAACAACTCCATGTAAAAGTAATGGGTGCAGATAAACCAGTTGCGCTATTTGCAGGATTAATTAATGTTGGAGTCTGAGCGGGGAAACGCCTTACCCAACCAGCAATAGGGTAAGAACTGTTAAAACCACCCACCGTGTTACCACTCCTAGTAAGTGTACGCTCTGAATTAATACTTAAATTTTGGTCTACTATTACCACAGTAGTTGAAGTAACACTTTTAACAATAGCTATATGTCCATAAGTTTGTGAGGTGCTTACTATCATATCTCCAGCTTGTGGCGGCATAGAACCCCCATTTGCGTACTTGACCAAACCTAATGAAGTGTGATTGTTGTAATTGTAATAATTGCTTGCGTTGCCATATATAGCAGTTGGCAATAGATTCATTTGGTAAACTAAGTAGTAGTATCTATTGACATACTCAACACATTGCCACTTATACCCAGTATTTACACCAGTTTCATAATTGTAACCAAAAGCAGTGCTTGTTCCTCCTATTGGACAATTTACCCTTGCAGGAACTCCATTAAGCGTTGCAGAAGTTGTACCCGGACAGGTTGATTGTGACTGCAAAGACTGGTTAGCTAACCAAAGTAGCATAGTAAAACACGCCGAAAGTAAAATCTTGTAAGTTCTCATGTCAATTAAAGTTTTGGTTGTTATTGATATGTTTGTTTTAAGTATTTCGCTGAAAATTATCTTAGTCAAGAAACTAACCTTTTACTTGTAGTTATGCCCCTCCTCCCCCAAACATAACCTACCAAGTCAGCTTTTTTTCACTCTAAGCTTTTGCATTCTCTCCTTCCACCCTATACACTGCATTTTTTAGGTTTTGTTAGCAACTTTTCAAAGTTTTTTTTCAGTTTGGGTGAAAAATTGTCTTTGTAAGCAACTTTCTATTCGTATTATGTACTCACCTCGCCAAAACATAACCACCTGTGGCAAGTTTTTTCAAAAAATTTTCGGTTCGTCTTTTCCTTTCTACTCCTTTAATGTACCCACAAACCAAAACATAACCGTCTATAGCAAATTTTTTGATAGATTTTTTCAAATTTGCGCACTCAGCACACAGGCATAAAAATTGCTACTTATCGGGCGATTATTGAGTAAAAGTCAAAGTGGTGTGGCAAACAAACGGATTTTAAGGGGCAGTACTTTTCCAGCCTTCCGCCCTTAAAATGGATGGCATTAATTGTTTTACTCCTAATTCATTTATTTAACTTGAATGCAGGCAGTTGTAGGCGCAAAATACTTCTTTACCCAAATAATGCGCTGTAACCTTCAACTACCAACCAAATAATGCTGTGCGACTACTACCTCACTCCAAATTTTCCCATGCCGATACGCCGTTTTTGGTGATTTGTAAAATGCCATACAAAATAGCAAGCGCCAAAAAACCAAACATGGCATATAACACGTCTGTACCATTATATAAGTTTACCATAAAAATGGCTACACTTGTTCCTGCAATTCCCCAAAACCCATTCTTTTTGTGTTGCAGCAGTAAAGCAGCAAACATAACATTCATTATGCTAAACAGTCCAAGCAAAATAATATTTTTAACTGAAGTATTGGTATCATAATAGAGTTCAAAAGCTGCTTTAAAGTTAATAACTGTACCCAACGCATTGACTACTAACACCAATACTAACCAAGCGGTTACAAAGCCGTGTCGTTCTTTTTGGGTTTTATTGCTATTGATTGGTGGTGGAGACGGCTGTTTTTCATGGGTGGGCGGTTTGTTGTTGGCAACCGGTGTTGTGGGTACTGCCTCACTACTTTTGTCAGTGCAATACTTTATAAGGGCGTTAATATAGGCGCGTAAAATTATTACTTGCGCAAGAGCTTCGTTTATCGGATAATCAGTCATTTTGCTCCGACCCGGAAATGTGGAAAGCGCCATAGTGCTAAATTCCCTGAAATCATCTTTTACATTTGACAATTCTTCAAACTTGCTCGTTATATCATGTATCACACCTATTGAAGCTACTAATGGATTATCAACCCTGATAGGGTTACCATTTTTGTCCATACCCATACTGATAAACGACAATGCCTTATTCAAATCTAAGCCCTTTGTTCTGATTACCATGTAAAGGATATGCGCTATATGCGGAATTTTTAAGTCAAAATCGGTAATTAAACTTTTCCCGTCCATTTCCGGATTTGAACTTGAACTTTCATCGCTGTAAAGCAATTGCATGATGTAGTTTAGTACGGCTGTATGTTTGGTATGATATTCCATAAAATGGTTTTTGAAGATATTGATTTTTTTATTGCAATTTTTACTCCTTATTTACACCCACCACCGGGCTAATGCGAGTTGCTGATTGGTAGCAAGTTGCTTCCAAACCGCATTGTGAGTACGTTATTTGGTTAAATTCTTTTTGCTATATACTTTGCCAACTTTATGCAGGGTTCATCGGTAATTAATGGTACTGCCTCACTGTCGGGAATTGTAATGTTATAATGTTTTTCTACATCAATAATTAGCTCTACCACGTCAAGGCTATCCAAACCGGCATCGGGGTATGTACTATTCCAATTAAAGGTTTTTTCGTCTATTGGCGCATCTAATATCTCAGACATTATTAGCAATAATTGCTTTTTTACCTTTTCTACTTTTCGCTTATTACCAGCAAGGGTAAGGGTGGCAATTACGGGTTCTGCGGGCAATACCAAACCGGCAAGCGCAAAACTGCATAAGGACTGGAGGAACTGTTTTCGTTTCTTGATTTAATTACAATTAGTGTCGTTAAATTTGTCTGCCAAAATTTGAGAGAGAACTTTTGTTATAGGTCGGGGTATATTTTCGTTATTATGTAGTTTACATAGTAAAACCTTAGCTTCTTCATCTTTCTGTTCCATAATGTAACATAGCGCTAAAAAGTATTGGGCGTATTTCGTAAATGAATATGTATTTTTTTTGTTTACTATTGTTTCTAAATGCGGTATTGCCCCTTTTGTATTGCCTTTAATCAAATAAGCATGAGCAATATAGTACTTTATGGCAAGGTTGCCGGCATCTTGTGTATTTAGTTTGGTTAATCTTTCAATAATTCCATTGCTTTCGTTGTATAGTTGTTCTAACAAGTTATGTACGTTGGTTAAATCTATGGTTGTGCGATGCAATTTAACATATTCATTGTACTCTGCTTTCCATTTGTCTAATTTGGCTATTTGTTTGGGCAATAAATAGTATTTATCCAAAAAATTGGCAGTGTCCATTCCTCCGGCTCTTGAATAGGTGGCAGTATTGTCTGCTTTCGGGTCTGTTGTGATTTTGGGTGCATTACCGGCTATGAGTTGGGGTTCATCCGGTTGAATAATGGGCTTAGAGGGTGTGGTAGTGGCGGTTTGGGCAGGCGGGTTATTTTTTTGGAGGGGTAATGTAGGCTTAGTGGGGCTTTGCCTTTGTGGTTCTTTTGGGTTGGGGAGTATATTGGTAAACCCATCGGCAGTATCTGAATTAATTGGCAGGTTTTCAATCAGGTGTATATTTCCATATTGTCCCCATAAGCTATCTGTATCGGCGATGAGGATTCGATACGCGATTGCTTCATCGTTCGGTATATTTCCCCATAAGCTATCTGTATCGGGCTTTATTAAAACTATTTTTGGCTCTTGGGGTGTAAGGAAAAGTTTATACATAAACGCGCCGGTTCCTAAAAGCAGTGTAGCGGCTACCAACCAGACACTAAGGGGTATATTAAAAAACTTTTTATTATTTATTCCGTTGTCGGCTATGGCGCGTTTTACCTTTTCTTGTAGGCGCAGGTTGTCTAATTGTTCATACAACCTACTGTATGCTTGAACTTCTTGTTGTAAATCGAGGTCTTGGTTTATGCGTTGTTGAAAAGTTTTTAACTCTTCTCTCTCCATTTCTCCCAGCAAATAGCGTTCTATTTGCGCTTCCATGGAGTATTGTTCGTTTGTATTGCTCATGGTAAATAATTTTTGGGGTAAACTGAAAACGGTTTTTGGGCGCTAAAAATTTTAAGGGTTACTACACTGTGATAGTTTTGTTAAGAACCCGATGGGTTAGGTAAAATTTTGTTTTTTTTTAGGGAGTGGGTCTATTTCATGGTAGGGTTTTAGGGTAGTAACAAAAAAGGGACTATATGTCATGTTGGGCTACGTTCAGCTTTTCAAACAACTGCCGCACTTGGTTCATACAATTACATCGGGCATTTGCTAATGCTTGTACTGTTCTATACTGAGTGAGATTTTCTGCTATCACCTCACTATCTTTTTTTCCCTCAATATGTTTCATCCAAATCAAATTTGTGCAGTGCTCACCTAATTGGGCTGTAATGATATGGCGCAACCTTTTGATTTTTTCTTTGGTGTCGTTGTATTCGGTCATGTCTTCTTCTGCGGTATCAAAATCGGGGTCTAAGTTGCTTTCGTATTTTCTGCCATGCTTTCTCAACAAGTTGCTTATCAATAATTGGGCAATGCGGAGTACATACGTTACCGGGCTGAATCCTTGGTATTGATACTTGCCCTCTCGCAGTTGTTTCAACAACACAAAAAAGCATTCCGATACGATATCCTTGGTTTCATCTTCCGTTAAATGATAGCTCTTGCACAACCCGCGGATTCTGGGCTCTGCCTGTCGCACCAAATAAGCAATTGCTTTATTGTTCTCAGCCAGCAAATCGTAAAACCACGATTCGTTATCGATAAAATCGTATAACCAAAAGGTAAAAAATCCCATAGGCGAGTGTGTTTACTTGGTTAATGTATTGGGTGGGCAAAACATAACCGCCAAAGGCAGTTTTTTTCTAAAAAATTTTCAAGCCGTTTTAATTGGTAGCTTTTTCAACTTTATTCAACGCGTTCGTATTTACTTGCCATCAAATTTTTTAGTTGCTGTTTACATTGATCTACTGCCGATTGACTGATTACCTTTGCCAATAACACACCCACCAAGGAGGCAATGGCTGCAACCACAAATCCTCCCATAGCAGCGCCAATGCCTGCGGGTAAAGCAACCAACAAAATGTTGCTAATGTGTTTCATGTTTAAATCGGTGTTGATTGCAACAATGCTTTTGCTTTCCCATTTTATTTGGGCTAATACAGCGTCTTTTGTGCAGTGAATAAGGTTGCTGCCTGCGGGTTTTACCGTATAATCGGGCATCTGGCTTTGCAAAAAAGATGCAAGTTCGTTAAAAGTAGTGTTTCCGATGTTGTACTTCATAGCGGCGGGGTGTTTGTTTTGTGTTTGTTGAAAATGTGTTTCATTTTTTAAAACTGTTTTGCTTTATTGGGGCAGTGGCGGGATACTACTTACATTAATGTACCGGACAGACAAAACATAACCGCCAAAGGCAGTTTTTTTAAAAAATTTTTTCCCTATGGGCAAGGAATATGGATTTGAAAGTAAAATTACAGATACAAATGCGCAACAACTTAATACCATCTGCTTTTGAAGAGCCTCCTTCATCAGATACATTCCGGGGAGTATTTACGCAACAATTCTTTGTATGCCTCTATATTGAGGAGTTTTGCATAGAAAGTAAACTTAGAGGGATCTTTATGTAAGCAAAGGAAATTGGCATAACGGTCTTGCGGCTGAACTTTTTGGAGATACTCGTTTACAATAGCTATTGCTTGTTCATATCTATTGGTAAGTAAATAAAACGGCAATTGGATGAAGAACAATTCATGCATTCTATCTTTTTCACTCCTACTTTTTTGCCTATTTATCAATTGTACAGCTTGGGTCATGTGTAAATAAGCCTTTGCTGTATCCTCCAATTGCATATAACAGCGATGAAACTCTGTATGCAGATACAACGAATCTTCCGGCGTAATAACATAGTTAATACATTTATATATATATATTTGCTGGTTCAATTCTTCAACCGCCTTATTATAATCACGAATATTATAGTATATATAGGCGCGGTTTCCATAAATATATGGGTTGTTTATATTCTTCTTGAGTCCAAGTTCGTAAAAGTCTAAAGCCTTCTTAAAATCATGGGTAGAATAGTAATACAAGCCCAAACTATTGTAAGTAAAAGACCAGTTTGGAGCTAATGCCTCTACTTTATTAAGAGGCTCTAACGCCTCGCTTATCCTATCTATATTAACTAAACTGTGTGCATGTATTATCCCTAAGCCAAGGCGGTGATGTGCCAAAACAGCAGTACTGTCTAAGGCTATAGCTTCATCCAATAAATGGCGGGTAGCATAAAACGCTTGAAAGTTTTTAGGAGCAGCTACCATAAATTCAAACCATAATTTTTGGGCTTTCAGTTGGTTGTAGTGCAAAGCATCGGGCGGTACTAAGGTTAGTATTGCCTGCATATTTTCTAATGCTTCCTTAAACTCACTCGTATCAACCCTGAAGTATGCAGAAAACATGAAGTTAACATAAATATCTTCATCAACATAACGTTTAGTGATTTCCTGAGGCTGTTGCAGTAAGGCATTTACCAATTGTGCAGTTGCCTTTAAGGTAAGTGGGGATTGGCGATGTTGGTTTTGCAGTTGTTTTACATAATAATAAGCCGATTCCTGCTCGGGACTCAGCAGCCGGTTTTGCGCCCTTGCTTCAGAAAATTGGTCATATAACCGCTGTTCTCTTGCCTGTATAACCCCTATAGACAAATGCTTGTTAGATTTATCTATCATGCTTTGTAGGTTGTGGAAAGCCTCTTTGGGCGGCAATCCTGCTAAACAAGGAGTTTGTTTATTGTAGCTGTTATTCTGAACGCTTTTCTCTAAGTCATTAAACGATATTTGTCCTATAATAAGACTGATGAGTTCAGTGGTGAACATCCCTGCTTGCTGCTTATCGTTCTCAAAAGATTCTTCATAAGACCCGCACGACATCATCATGCTTACACCCTCTTTGTCAAAATCTTGTTGCAATTGCTTCTTTACATAAGGAGCATTTAAACTGCTTTCCGCCATAAGCCCCGCATAACAGGCATCTATCATCAATACCAACATAGCACCTTTTTGGGTAAGTTTATTGGCAAACCGTTCTAAATAAACAATGGGTAACACGCCATTTTTAATGGCATCATAATTTTGTCTTGGTGCTTGTGGCAGCAATAATTGCCCGCTTTTTCGGCTGCCTTTAATCTCGCTGCCCCCGTGCCCTGCAAAATAAAAATACACGCGGTCGTTTGGTTTTACCTTACCTGCCACCTCGTCCATTGCCAGCAAAACAGAAGCAAGGGTAACCGTATCGGTGCCATTGGCTATACCGGTTGAGTCGTTGTAAAAAGGATAGATAAAACGCTCGTTTAAGCCCAATTTATCTTTAAACACAGCGGTAATTTTTCGGGCATCGTTACCGGCATAATATAGGTTTTTTTCGTCGTTGTAAATGTCTATCCCTATCGAAATGAGGTAAACATTGGGCGTACCTATACTTGCCTCTACCCGCGCCGGTAACACGGAACTCTCCAGCGCAGCCAATAAACAAAAAGCAGATGCAAACAGAATAAAAGCCCCAAAATTACAGCCCAATATCCTACCGGCTTTTGAAAAAGTGTAGCTGTTCATAAATCATAGTTAAGTGTTGGTGTATGAATTGGTTATCACTTAACTACACTGCCGTTTTGCGATTTTGTTAGGCGTTTTGGTGTATTTTTTTTTATTTTTTAAAAAAATTAAAATCACTTCCTAAGAAAGTAGAGCTTATGCCCTACCCTATTGATTCTCCCACCAGCACATAACCTGCCCACATATAATGCTTGTATCCTTTGGCTATAAGGCTGCGTTTAGCCCGGCAAAGGGCTTGTGCAGGAGGTTGTCCTTGCAAAATGGCGGTAAACAGTGCGGCAACCAGCTCTTGCGAGGCTTGGTCGTAAACTTTAAAAAGGGTATAAACCACGTTTTTTGCGCCCGAAAACAAAAATCCCCGATTGAGCGCCATAACCCCCTCGCCTTTTACCATTTTGCCCAAACCCGTTTCGCAGCAGCTCAGCGCCACCAACTCGGCTTGCAGGCGCAGGTTGAAAGAGTCAGATACATATAAAATGCCTTTACCGTCTGTAGAATTAGGAGCAAACACAATTCCGGTTTTTTCGGGTTGGGCATCAATATAATCGGCATGTGCGGCTACCAACAGGTATCGGCAGTTGCCTGCAAGGGTTTTAAAGGCATTCAGGTTAGCTTTTTCGTGCAGCAAAGCATCAGTCTTTTTTTGGTATTGGTCAAACAATTCCTTTACCCTGTTTACTTCCTTTTCGGAGTAGGGCAGCTCCACATAGTCTGTACCCTCTACCTTTGCCCTTAAAACGCCGTCTAAATGGGCATAACTGATTCGTTTTGCCGGCACAGGCATATCTTCCTCCGTTTCCATCTCCTCGGGTGTTAAGCCAAACAAGGTGGCGGGCGTTTCAATGCCGGGGCTATACACCGGTGCAAAGCCAATAAAATCGTGGGCAGGGGGTTGGCTATGCGGGTGGGTTTGGTTATGGGTTTGCCCGTACAGCCAAAGCGTGGCAGAGTAATGGTAGGTAATGGTGTATTGCTGCAACAAAAAGGGCAGCTCGGCTTGTGGCGTTTCAATCTCACAGGGCTGGGTAAGCAACGCCTCAAAGGGTACTTTTGTTAAGCTGCCTTCGGGTATAATAATAAGGCGGGTTATATTTGGCAGCAGGTGGGCAATGGGCGCTAAAAGATGCCGATACATATCGTAAGAGCCGGTAAGAAAGTACTCATCAGATAAAGGCTCAAACGATTCGCAAAAATCATCAACCAAGCCCTCAAAACCTTCGGGCAGCGGGTATTGCACCCAATTGGCGGCGGTAGCGGTTAGCACAAAAATGTACAGGTATTTTGCGCCCGGCGTATAACTAAGCAGAGCAGTATCGGGCGGCAGGGCAGCCTGTATAGCTGTTACAGAGGCAGTTTTACAATCGTATTTCAATTGGTAATAATAGGGATATTCTGTTTCCATTTTTTCAATCAGGGCAAGATAGGCTTGCTTTAGGTCGTAATACTGCTCGTGCCATGCCGCCCATTCATCGTGCAGGCGCTCTTGCGGCTCTATGTATGCTTCTTCTGCTATGCGCTGCTCCAAGTAGGTCAGTTGCAGGCGCAGGTTATACTCCTGCTCCAATAAATCGGAAGGAAGTTGGGCATCAAACCGGGCTTTGGCATCAGTTATAGCTGCAAACAACAGAGCTGCTTTACTTTTTTCCGAAAACCGAAAAACCGTTTGCATCGGGTCTTGGGGCAACACATAATCCAATGTATTGCCCGGCACCTGTAAACCATGGGCAGGGTTGCCGGCAAGCTCGGTTTCGGCAAGCCATAACAACTCCAGCGCTACATCATATACTTTTGTTTTTGCCAAATCAGACAAGGCATGTTTACTGCCCTCTGCCTTGTAGAGTAGGCGTATTTGGTCTGTGAGGTCGGCGGCAGATTCTATGTGGGCAATAGCGGCTGCAAGACAGGCAGGTTGCCGGTTTTGGCGGTACAGCAGCCCTAAAACGCGCCCTTTATCTGATAGGGTGTGCAGCAACTCTGTGGCGCTGTTATAGTTTTGCAGAGGTGGTACCGGGTAAAAATTTTGCTCCGCTGCCTGAAGTCCCAGCGCTGCCATAGATTTTTGCAAATAGAGCAACGCCTGCTCATACTGCTCTTGGCGGGTAAAACAATCGGCTAAATGGCAGTAAAGTGTAGCTATGGCGGGGTGGGCGTTGCCAAATACCCGCACAAAGGTCAGCGCTGCCTGCTCATATTGGCGGATAGCTTCTGTGTAGTTGCCGTTATCTAATAGGCAATTACCTATACCCATATAACATAAAGACAGGTCGTGATACTGACTAAAGGGAAGTTCTGTTAATATCTGTAATGCCCGATGATAGTACGCTAAAGCCTGCTCTTGCCGGTTTAATGCACGGTAATTTATAGCCAAATTATAGCATAATTGCTCCATTTGTACGTTGATCTCTCCAAAATGGGTTAGCTGGAGGTTTACAGCTAAATTTAAATGTTCAATTGCTTTGGCATAATCATACATATTATAGTAGCCAACAGCTAAGTTTTGGTGAATTTTTACAATTACTTCGTTATTAGCAACTAAATGAGCCAATTTAAGGGCTTTATTATAATATAAAAAGGCATGAGCGTAATCGCCTGTGAAATTGTAAGCTCTACCCAATCCAAAAATGCTAATTAAAATATCGGGATGTTGTACATGCAATATCTTCATTTTGATGTCTAATGATTTTTGTGCATAGTAAAGAGTCTGCGAAAAATCACCCATTTCAGCATATACAACACTCAAATTGTTGTAAAGAAAAGCAGTATAAGCGTTATACTCTCCAAACACGGCTTCGTATTCGGTTTTAGCCTCCAAATAATATGTTAAACCCTTATCATACTGCCCCACTTCTACATAACATACACCCAGATTAATAGCACTCATCCCCAAAAAGTGCCTTGGGGCAGGTTGTATTTGCTTAAAAATGGTATAGGCTCTTAAATGATGCTCAATTGCCTGCACATAATGCTGCATACTCGCAAGGAGGTTGCCCATGCCCATTAAGCTGACACCTACATAATATGATGTTTCACCCCATATCTGTAGGCGTATTTCCAACGATTTTTGCAAGTGTTGCAATGCATCATCGTATTGGCAAGATAACATGTGGCAAATACCTAAACTGTTGTAGCTGGAAGCACTATGCTCATGTAACTCGCCCAATTTACCCAAACAAACAGCCAATCCCTTTTCGGCTATGGCTGCCCCCTCCGGGTATTTGCCATCGCGCCAGTTACATTCCGATTGTTTAATCAGACATTTTGAATATGCCTCCCAGTCTTCTGCTGCTTCCCAAACCTGAGCTTGGCTCTCCAGCACAGCAATAGCCTCGTTGTATCGGGCTTGGTCTATCAAGGCTTGCACATTGTTAAAAAAATCCTCTTTCTCATCGTTTGGCAACAACATGTTATTTTTTTTAGGAGTGTAAGGTATGAACAGCTATTTTCCGGAAAATTTCTCAAAAACTCATTATTACTGCAAATATAGCAAACAAACTGCCTTATAACTCACTTTGGATACTAAAATACTTGTCATTTTCCCGACAATAATTTACGATAACCGGAAAAAAAATGGTTCTTGTTAAAGTTTACAAATTAAATAAGCATACACGCATAGATAAGTTAAAATAGCGTGGTAACTTTGCATTATTACCCATGAAAAACAAAAAAATCTGTTTTTCTGCCCCAATTTTTCCTAACAAAAATTACTAACCACAGACTTATGGATGACAGCACAATTTTAGAAGCATTTAGACAAAAAAAAACAAACGCCGAAGAAGAAAAACACTTTGCCGAAGTATGTGATTTTATCTACAACAAATTATTTCCCAATGCTAAAGTGCTTACCAAAGGAGACAAAAGCGCTGCCGATGAATTGGTGTGGACGGCAATTAAGGCGTTTTGGCAAAAGGGTCAAAAAAATCCCGATTTTGTTCTAAAGGGGAGTTGGGTAGGATACTTAACCCGCATTATGCAAAACAAATGGAAAGATTATTTAGCAATGCGGGCAAAAGCCGATAAACCTACATCGGAAACAACATTTTCCGATATCTCATTTACTCCATTCAACGTGTTTGACGAAATTCCCGATTTACATACTCTTTTCTGGCAAGAAGTTGAAAAACTGACACCTCATTGTAAACGTATATTTACACTAAACCTAAAAGAACAACTGAAATTTAGTGAGATTGCAGACCAGATGTTAACAAATGAAAATAACGCAAGACAAATATTTCATGCCTGCAAACAGGTTTTTATCCGAAATATTTTAAACCACCCACAAGTAGAAGCCTTAAAAGACCGCATTTTCTTAACTTAAACTTTCTCAACATGCTCTCCGACATTGAAAATCGCTTAATAGAAGACTACCTAAACCATACTTTGTCTGAACCCGACAAACAACTGTTCATAGAAAAATGGTTAGAAAACGGCGGCAATAACCCCTTTGCCAAAACCCTAAAGCTGCGCCAAACCATTGACCTGCTCTTAGAAAATGACCCCGTTACCACCGCCCGGCTGATGCTGCGCCAACAACAAACCAACCGCGCAACCACTCCCGAAACCCTGCACCAGAACCAACCCGCACAGGCAACCTATACCGATGCAGAGCTACGCCAAATGTTTGCCCCCCTGCCCGAAATGGAACAGGCGCTTGCCACCCGTTCAGCAGCCGGCAATTCCTTACAATCAAGGGTGCTTATACCCTTAAGCGGCATTAACTGTACCAATTCTTTGTTTTTTGCCTTAGACCATGCGATAAACACGCCAATAACCTGCGCCATTACCGGCAATCAGGGTAAACAGCTATTGGCGCATAATATACCTGCCCAACAAACTTCTTTTGAAGTACCCTTGTCATTGCCGCCGGGCAGGTATTATTGGAAATTATACCTTACCGACAGCAAACAGCGCAAACAAATGAGCCATGCCATCGGGATGTTTTTGGTTAATGCTGATTTGATGGAGCCCTAATGCCGGGTTGGGTCTATGTAATTTGGGTGGGCGCTTTAACCCGATTGAGTTTAAACATAAGCGATGCTTTATGCTCAGAATAGCCTTAATCCGGAGAGGATAAAATACCGGCTTCATTTGACTTGCTCTCTACGTATTTCCTGTGTCTTAGGCACAGGGTATTTTTGTTTTTTAAAAAACATGTGCCATAATCAGCAATTTCGGGGCATTATTCCCCATAAATTCGGCGCTGTGTTAGCATTGGCAAAAAGATTGGCAATTGGAAAATCGGTTGTGGTTGCTTTGGCGCTGTGTTCCCCCACCCCACCCCCATTTTTTCCCGATAAAAAAAATTTTGAGGGAACTATTAAACCCCATTAAACGTTTTAAGTCTTAAACACCAAAGCCACTCAAAAAAACAAAGACAGCAAAAAAGAGTATAGGCTACCAACCACCGTTTTTTATAAACAACAGGTTACAGAAAAAATACCATGCAAAAAGAAGTATTACACAGGCATTCATGCCAAACAAGTTACAAACAAAGCAAACGGCTTAGGCAACCGCCAAAGGGATAAGGTATATCCTGCCCAAAATTTTATAACGCCCGCTTTGTTTGCAGCAAGTAGTACAGCCAAACAAAGCGGGTGTTTTGTTTGGAGCAACCTTACAAAAAATATCTCTTAACCAACCTTAAAGCCCGGTACAATGAAAACCAAACGAGTATCAAAAGCAGTTGCCTTAGCCTTAGTTGCCGGTAGCGTTTCTACCCTTGTACAAGGCAACATTTACCAAACGCCGTCGGCACGTTTGCAACCAAACGCCAACCCCAGCCACCAGCCCACTGCCTCATTGCCAACCGCGCAAAACACAACCGCAGCATGGGTTTTAACCAACACTGAGGCGGTAGCCCGCGCCCGATAATGTACCGGCCGGTTTAATAACCTAAGCCTACACACACAATACAAAACCCCGAACCTTTATTGTTTAACCTAACCTAAAACCCAAAACGCACCTGCTGCCAACAGCACGGTGCGTTTTTTTATAGCGCCAACAGCCGCTGTCTCACCACTTCATACAGCATAATGCCCGTAGCTACCGATACATTAAACGAGTTGAAGCTGCCCACCATAGGTATTTTTACCTTTTCATCTGCCATTTTTAAAAAAGCCGGGCTCACACCTTTGCCCTCAGCGCCCATAATAATGGCGGTGGGCACGGTTAAATCCACATCGGGCAGGTAGTGGGTGGCGCTTACATCGGTTGCCACTATTTTTATGCCGTTTTCTTTCAGGTAAGTAATCGTTCGGTCTAAAAACCGCACCTTGCAAACCGGCATTTGGTTTAATGCGCCTGCCGATGCTTTAACGGCTTCGGCGCTAATGGTTGCTGCGCCTTTTTGGGGTATAATGATGCCGTTTACCCCCGTACAAGCTGCCGAGCGCGCCATTGCCCCAAAATTGCCCACATCAGTAATGCCATCGCACAGGAGCAACAAAGGAACAGTAGCGCCATTATAGGCGTTTGCCACTAAGTCGTCTAATTCGTAGTAGGCAATGAGCGCCACAAAACCTGCTACGCCTTGGTGGTTCTTATTGCCTGTTAGCCGGTTCAGTTTTTCGGGCGGCACCATTTGCACCGGTATATCTTGCTGTCGGGCATATTGCAAAATGGTTTTCATGGCATCGCCGCTAATGCCCTTCTGAATAAAGAGCTTATCAAATGCCCTGCCTTGTTGCAGCGCCTCGGCTATGGGGTGCCTGCCGTAAATGAGGTTTTCGGGCAAGGTAGTCTCAAAATCTGAGTGGTTCATAAAGCCTGTGCTATATTATTTAGCCTGCAAGGTAACGCCTTTTTTACTCTCTAAACAAGGGTAAAATGGGTTAATCGGCTCATTTGCACCTGCATTTGCCAAGTTTGCCTATATTTGCAACATGAACAAGCACGACTCTACTAATGGTTTGCCGGACAAACTGCGTGCATGGTTTGCCCGATTAGAAACTACTGCCGACCGTTATACCTTTTCTTTCCGAGCCAAAACCGGCTTGGTTGCCCCGCCCGAAATTGTGCCCTACAGAGGCTACGGCACTGCCGAACTGCTGCATTGCAGAGGACGGATTTTGCAAAACAAAAATATCATTGCCGCCGGCAACGACAGTATATGGCGCAACCTTATTAACTCCTACCGCCGTTTTGAAAGCGATGAGGTGCCCGGCGCTACTGTACAAATTCGGTTTAACGGACAAATTTTTGAAACAGTATCTAACGAAGAAGGATATTTTACCCTCCACACACCCCTAAACCCACCACTGCCCGCTACCGCCCGCATTTGGCATACCGCCCAATTCAACTTGACCCACTCCCCTGCCGGCGAGGTAAACAGCATTATATACGCCGATGACGAAATTTTAATACCCAATCATTTGGCAAAATACGGCATCATCAGCGATTTAGACGATACGGTTATCCGCTCTAATGTTATTTCCAAAGTGCGCATGTTGTACCTTGCATTGTTTAAAAATGCTTATACCCGATTGGCTTTCAGAGGAGTGCCTGCACTGTACTGGGCATTCAGAAAAGGCAGCGCAGGCGCTGCAAAAAACCCTATTTTTTACGTATCTAACAGCCCATGGAACATGTACGACATGCTCGACGAATTTATGGACGTAAACCACATTCCAAAGGGTCCTATCCTGCTGCGCGATTTTGGTCATGCCAATAACCCCGATTTAGCCGAAGCCTTCAAAAAACATAAGTACAACGAAACCGTTAAAATTTTAGAAACCTACCCCCACCTGCCTTTTATTTTAATAGGCGACAGCGGCGAAAAAGATGCCGATATTTACATGGAGATTGCCCGCCGGTTTGAAGGCAGAATTTTGTGCATTTACATAAGGGCGGTTAAAGATAAAAAACGCAATTTAAGGGTACAACAATTAGCTAATACCAGTGCCACTGTACCGTTTTTACTGGCAAAAGACAGTATAGATATGGCAAAACATGCGCACCAACTTGGGTTTATTTCCAAACAAAGCCTTTACCGCATCAGCCAAAGCCAATATAACGACCGCAGCAGTGTAGTAGATTTTTGGCTGGAAGATGAATAACCGCTAACCGTACATTGCCAAGGTTTTTGCCTAAAATTAGATACCACACGCAAAGCGTTCTTTTTCCCGAAGTTTATGTACTTTTCGCCCTTTTTTGGAATGGATTTTACATTTTGCACCCGCCTCATCATTTTCTCCCGATAGCCCTCATGTATCAATACCGCAAAACGCTATACCAAAACTACTTTGAAACGCAGACAGGCAGGCGCATGGAAGATGTGCGTTTACAGCCTACAGCTCAAATGAATCACGATAACTGGTTGTTGAGCCAAGAAATTTTACCTCATTTGCCGCCGCCCGCACAAAACCCTGTCATTTTAGACATTGGCTGCGGATTTGGCTCATGGGTGTATGCACTCCAACAAAAAGGCTACCAACAAGTGAGCGGCATTGATATAAGCCCTGCACAAATAACCATTGCCCGGCAATTAGGTATCCCCAATATCTATGAAGCCGATTTAATTCCCTACCTACAGGCACACTCCCATACGTTTAACCTCATCACAGGCATTGATATTATTGAGCATTTTGGTAAAGATGAACTGGTAGAAGTATTGAGAGCAGTTTACCAAGCGCTTAAACCGGGAGGTAAAGCCATTTTTCGGACGCCTAATGCCGATGCACTCATGGCATCTTTATATATGTATGGCGATTTTACCCACGAAACGCTGCTCAATCCCTCCGCTGCCCGGCAATTGCTCCTTAGCGCACAATTTGCACAGGCATCGGTTTACCCCTCGTGCATCCATATACAGCAGGCGGGCAAAAACCTGGTTAGGCGGGCAATGTGGCAATTGGTTACCCTTGCTGCCAAAGCCACCGTATTTGCATCGGGCAGGTCGGTAAAAGGGCTTATTTTCACCCCAAACCTTATTATGGTAGCAACGCGCGGAGCAACTTAACATTTAGCAACAGTTGGCTAACAATCATCGGGCATTAGTATCTACTTAGGTTCTCCCACCCCATTCAAACTTATGACGTTTTTGCAGGCTAATTCAATACTTTATTTCACGCAAAGACGCAAAGAAAAAAAAGAGGGTAGTTGTATGTACTTGACTACTGTATAACTTTCAAACTTATGACGTTTTTGCAGGCTAATTGGTAGCATACAGCCCTTCTTTAACTCCTTGCGCCTTTGCAAGAGCTGCTTCTCTAAAATAAACCGTTTGTTTTACCACACAAACAGCGGATACTGACCCATCATATCGTTTACCGCCTGTTTTACGGCAGCAATTTTGCGCTCGTCATCAGCATGGGTAATAACAGTATCAATCCAATCTACTATTTGCAGCATTTGAGGCTCTTTAAGCCCACGGGAGGTAATGGCAGGCGTGCCAATACGTATGCCCGATGTAACAAAAGGCGAACGCGTATCAAAAGGCACCATGTTTTTGTTTACCGTAATATCGGCAAGTCCAAGGGCGGCATCGGCTTTTTTACCCGATATGTTTTTATTGCGCAGGTCAATAAGCAGCAAGTGGTTATCGGTACCGCCCGATACAATCTGGTAGCCGCGTTGGGTAAATTCGGCAGCCATAGCTTGGGCATTGCGGCGCACTTGTTCTATATATCGGGCAAACCCATCGGTAAGGGCTTCGCCGTAGGCAACCGCTTTGGCAGCAATTACGTGTTCCAAAGGTCCGCCCTGCGTACCCGGAAACACAGCGCCATCTAACAAGGCGCTCAACAAAGCTACTTCGCCCTTGGCATTGGTTATGCCAAACGGGTTTTCCATATCCTGCCCTATCATAATCATGCCGCCCCTGGGACCGCGCAGCGTTTTATGGGTAGTGGTGGTTATAATATGGCAATGCGGCAGCGGATTATTGAGCAATCCTTTGGCAATTAACCCCGCCGGGTGAGCAATATCGGCAAGCAGCATAGCTCCCACTTCATCGGCAATGGCTCTAAATTGGGCATAATCCCAATCGCGCGAGTAAGCCGATGCGCCGCAAATAATCAGCTTTGGTTTGGCTTGTAGGGCTATTTGGGCAACCTTATCCATATCAATAACGCCGGTTTCTTCTTCCACGCCATAAGCGGCAACCTTATACAGTTTGCCCGAAAAATTTACCGGCGACCCATGCGTAAGGTGTCCGCCATGTGCTAAGTTAAAGCCCATAATGGTATCGCCGGGTTGCAGCAGCGCCAGCATTACCGCAGCGTTGGCTTGTGCGCCCGAGTGCGGCTGCACATTAGCCCAAGCCGCTCCAAAAAGTTGTTTGGCACGGTCTATGGCAAGTTGCTCTATTTGGTCAACCACTTCGCAGCCGCCATAATACCGCTTGCCCGGGTAGCCCTCGGCATATTTGTGGGTGAGTACGCTGCCCATAGCAGCGCGCACTTGTTGGGAGGTAAAGTTTTCGGAAGCTATCAGCTCAATGCCTCGTGTTTGGCGGTGGCGCTCCTCCTCTATAAGTTGGAATATGATTGAATCGGTTAAACCTTCGGCAGGATATTGATTTTGTGTGGTCATTGGTAAAAATTTAAACAAGTTGAAGCGCAAAGATACGCATAAAGCCCATTGAAACAGCAAAAAACGCCTATCTGCATAACAAATGGGCGTTTTCGGGTTGTTTGTAGTGCGGTAAGTTTGGGTTTGGGGTAAACAACCTGTTGGTATTTTGGTAAACTACGAAACAACCCAAACGAGTGTAGCCCCCAGTTTGATGTAAAATGGCACACAAAGGTCTTGCTACGGTATGTTCGCAAAACCGGTAGCAATTAGCACACAGATAACGCGGATGGAGCTGATTAGCGCCGATTTTTGAAAATAAACGCTCAAGTAGTGGATAGTGAAAAGTTAGGAGTGTGTTAGTCCCCACTACCATTTACCAAAACTAACCACTAACCACGTGTGCTTTTTGCTGAAAACAGGTGGGAATATCTCAATCGGGGCTGCACCCACCAAAACACTAAACCCACTCTATACCCACAAATGCGCTTCCGGCACAAAATGGGAGGGCATTTTTTTGTGTTTACATACTAAAACTAACACTTGTAAGTTTAGAAGAGTGTTTTAGTCACCAAAACCCTCTAAACAGTATGAGAACACTTTTTTTGTATGGAATAACTTTGTTTTTTTTATCGGGTTCGGCAGCTTGCAACAAACCCGTTGAAGAGCAGGTAGTTATTGCACCCAAGTACAACAAACAAGATTATGCCCAATTTGCCCAAGATGCGTTACAGTATTGTTACAGAAAATCACTGAACACCGATTTTTTTATACTGATTGATTTATCGGTACATTCCGGTAAAAACCGGTTTTTTATTTGGGATTTCAGTAAAAATGCCCGCACACATAGTTACTTAGTGAGCCACGGCTGCTGCAATAACCCCTGGGGTGGAGATTATAGTAAAACCAATGCCATAGTAAGTAATGTGCCCAACACCCACTGCTCATCGGTGGGTAAGTATATTCTTGGCGAACGCGGCTATAGCAGTTGGGGGGTAAACAAAAAATACCTGATGCACGGCATGGAAAGCACTAATAACAATGCCCTTGCGCGACAAATAGTGTTTCACTCTTGGGATATGGTAGCCAATAACGAAATTTTTCCGGCAGGTACCCCCGAAGGTTGGGGCTGCCCTGCGGTATCAAACAAGGCGTTTAGTGTAATAGACAGTAAAATACAAGGCGTTTCTAAAAGAACCCTGATGTGGATAATTAACTAAGGTATAACAAAATTTTGCTCCTGCCTTAGTGTTCTTTGTGGTTTCAGCTATGTAACCACAAAGAACACTAAGAGGGTAACAACAAATAATAACCGCGGTTAAAGCCGGTTTTTACCGGGGTTACCGCATCAGGTACATTTTACCGATACCGTTTTTAAACAAGGCATCGTTATCAGAACCGAGCTTAAAGTTTTCCATATTTTCACCGTTTAGGCGGGTAACTACGCGGTAAAGGTAAATGCCGTTGGCAAGTTGGTTGCCAAACTGGTCGGTGCCGTCCCAGGCAAAATCGGTGAGGTTGTTGCCTATGCGCAGTTGCCCCAGTTCGGTTCGGGTAATTTCGCGCACTACTCTGCCCGAAACCGTCATGATTTGGATTTTCATAAAATCGGGAATTTCAGAGCCGGTAAGGGTAAACACAAATCGGGTAGAAGAGGTAAACGGATTAGGGTAGTTAAATACGTTAGAAATCATGGGTCGGGTTTCTACCTTAAAGGCAGTTCGGTAGGCTTTTTCGGCGGCAAAGTTGTTGCTGCTGCGGTCTTTTGCCCTTACCACCAATTCATACAAGCCGCTTTGGGTAAAAGTAGGTCGGTACTCTACTTTGGCAGCGTTGTTGCCTGTAGCTGCCTGTGCTGCGGTGGCAGGAATAAAGGTAATTTGGGGGTTGCTGAAAAACAGCGGCGTTTCTATGGCAGAGGGCTGCCCTGTTACGGCATCGGGCTGGCGCAAAAACAGGCGGAAACTGCTGGTATCGTTAATGGCAAGGTATCGGTTTTCGTCTTTTGCCATAATGGTAATGGTGGGTTTTGCCGAAACCAACTCTCCATCGGCAATATGCCGCCCATCGAAGGTAACATCTAAAACGGGGTTGATTTTGTCTTTTATAACAAAGAACGACAAAATGAGTACGTTGTTGAAGCGGAATTTTTCGGGCTGGTCGTTATCGGGATTAAGCTCCACTATCAGGGTATTGTTGCCCCCCAGTCCTTCGGTACTGTAATCAAAGGTAAAAATTTGGGTTTGGTGGGCGGCTACGGGTTGGTGGCGCTTAGGTATCATGCGCGATTGGTTTTGGTTGTCAATAATGTTGTAATGCACCAGCACACTATCCATATTGGTGCTGCTGGCATTGGTAACGGCAATTTCCAAATGCACGGGCTCGCCTTCCAAAAGGGTATCACTCAAAAACACAAAATGCTCATGGCGGTTAAGCGCAAGTTCGGCGGCAAGTTGGTAATACACGCGCCAGTAGTCTATTTGAGGCATGGTAAAGGCTACCGAATCAAAAGCTACCGCTTCTAATTTGAGGAAGGGATACTGTGCGGCGTTTATAGAGCTAAGGTTTAGGTTAGTTTGGTTGCTGCTGCTGTTAAGCAAGAGTACGGGCTGGCTGCCATTGGTAGGTAATCCATATACATTTACGCTGATAGAATCGGCGGAGCCAATGGGACTATCCAAAATAGATTGCTTCCAGTTTAAGTTGCCCCATTGTAAGGCAGGCCCAATGGTAGTAGAGGTAACATTACCATTTGGGTGCTTACCTTCTACCACAATATCGGCTTCAAAAGTAGCGGTGGGGTTGGCAGGGGTAACAAAGGTAGGGGTAAAACTACCGCCGGAGCCTTTTTTACCAAAGGCAATAAAAGGTTGGTTGCTGCTAAGGGTATCTAATTGTGGAATACCCATATCGGCAAAAAACTGGTAAATTTGGTCTTGGTAGGTGTACATCACATCGGCAGGGTCGGTAGCGCCAAGGCGGTGGTCGCGCACACTGTATGCCAGTACATAGTAGCCATTAGGCACCACATTTTGCAAGAAATTAAGCATGTTTTGCAATTGCTCTGCCGAGCCGGTATGAAATTCAAAACCATATTTCACACCCGGCGCGCATTGTATATTGCCATAAGTACCCACGCCGTTGCAGTTTGCCTGGTCGTTTAGGCGGGTGGTGGTCATGGGGTTGAGCACCAATTCGGGTTTAAAAGCCAAAATAGAGATACCGCCGTTGCAAGTACCTTTTAAACAAGAATTGGCAAGCAGGGTATTAGAAACGTTTAGGGTTATATCAATGGCGGCGTAGTTATCACGGGCATTTTTGGCTCTGAGCACATTGGTAACGCCGGTAAATTCAAAATGGCGGTTTGCGGGGTTAATTTTGGTTTGGAAGAACTTATTTTGGAGGTATTGGTAGTAGTGCGATTGGTTCCAGCCCGGCGCACAACTATCGGCACGGTAAATAAACGAGTTCATCTGCCAGTTATAGGCATCGCCGGCGGGCGATAGCTGACTGGCGCGCCAGTAATACACTTTATCGTGCTGAAGCGGAATACCGGGCTGCCATTTTATTACCCCCGATTGGCTGTTGAGCAGGATTTGTGAGAGTGGGTTGTTAAATAAGGTGGTGGTATCTATTTCCATTTTGTAGGGCAGAGCCGCCAGCAGCGGCTGTCCGGTAGAGGCATATAAAGTGGGGTTGGGGTTACACACTATGCTAAAATTGCAGGGCGAAATGGGCACCAATAAATCGGAAAAAATAAAAGCTCCTTTAGAGGCAAGGTTGTTGTTTTCGCAATCTTCTTCCACTTTATTGTCGTAATCTACCAATACGGTAAAGGTATTATTGCCGGTAATGGAGGTGGTATCGTTGGCAGTTTTTACGTACAGGGTAAGGGTATCTTTAAAAATGGGCGCTAAAAACCGCTTGGTGGCGGCTATGGCAGTAGAGCCATCAGGAAAAGTGCGGGTAACCTGCAAGGCAATAGAATCCTTAGTAGCTTTACCTAAGTTATTAACTACCACATGTACGGCAAAGGAGTCTATATTGGTGGTAATTTCGGCAGGTTCAAAAAACACGTCCGATTCGTCAATGATGTACTCCGGTTTGCTCCATGAGTGAATGACCACTGCGGGGTCGCCGGCAAGGGTATATTCTTGCACGGTCATTTTAACCCCGTCGCTGGTGGGGTGCGTAACCGAAATGGTTTCAATGGCTTTTTTCATGGCGTACCCAATGGGCATATTGTAATAATCGTAGCAAAAATTCCGATAAAGCCTATCCACTACAATATCCATAAAACTGGGGAAACCAAACGAAACAGTAGCCATAAACCCGATGGCGCCCAATTGGTTGGCAAGCACGTAATCTTCTGCCATGGTTACGCCCGATGAAGTAACGGGGTCATGTATATTACCCACAAAACAAGAGCTGGAAATGATAAACGGATACTTGCCGGTATTGCTGTAACTGGTTGGGGCTTCGAGGTCAACATTCCAATATTGCCCCGATGAATGCCCAAGAAAAGAAATGAGCGCCAAACCGTTATTCATTTTTTGGTCAATATCCGGAAACTCTACTATGGTGGTGGCATCGGCAGCGCGGGTATAGGTAAAATCAACTATACCGCCCATAAGGGTGTCTTCGTAAATGGTTTTGTATTTATTGAGGTAAGCCAAAAAAGAGTTAGCCTCGCCTATATTGTTGCCGCCTGCAATATGTATAGCTTTTTTCCGCCATAGCCGGTCTTCTTTGGTGCAGGGGGCATACGTTTCGTACTGAATGATTTTATCTAAGTAAGCGGCAACTTCATTGGGCGATTTTGCGGGCACCCTTCCGGCGCTTAACTGTGTAAGAAAGCCGTTTATGCCGCGCCGCGTGAGCATAAGGTCGGAGGGTTGATGCCCATAGGTGGGCACTAAACACTGGTGAAACCGGTTTGCGTCTAAGCCAAAGCGGTGGTAGCTGATGGCTTTACCCAATAACAGCAAATGCTGCGGCGGCGCATTCCACTGGTCAATGGCATAGTTTATGAAATTGTTTATAGATAACGGATTTTTTTGCAAACCGTAGGCAAACTGGTCGTAAAGTTGGTCTATATTTACTACTATGGCATTGTAACTGCCCCCTGCCGGGCTGCTTCGGTACAAGCGGTAGCGTTCTACGTGGTCTATATCACCTGCCATAAGCGAGGTGTGTGCTACAATGAGGTAGTTGCCTTGGTTGGCAGCCTGACTGTAATTTACAAAACTAACCGGCGTAAGCGATGATACAGTAAAAATGCCGCAATTATTGGGGTTGCATGCGGGCATAGTGCACACAAAATCGCAAACCGATGAAGTATTGCTTAAAAATAACTGTCGGTTTGCTCCACCGCCCGGCACTGCGGGCAGGTAAAACTTATACACGCCGGCTTCTACTACGGGCACAAAGCGCAGTTTGTTGGTAAGGTCGTAGAGTATAGGGGCGGCGGCGCCGTTAAAATTGGTTATTTCTATGTATTTATTGCTGTTGTTTGGAATGGTGAACAGGAATTTTCGGGCATTGCTGAAATTAAACTGGCGCGGGTAGGTGATGCCTGCATATACTACCGATGCCTTGTCCACCCCGCCAATATCGGCAACATTGGTGTAATTTATGTCGGTAAGGGGCGAGGTGAGTTGTAGCACAGGCACATTAGGGCGGTATATGAAATTGCTGTACCCTTCGTAAACAGTATCAACATATAACGTGCCGTTTACGTCAATAAGCAGGTGGTGGTCGGGTATATTGCTGAGGTTGTTTGATTGTCCGTTTACCTTAGTTTCTACCCTTGCCATAAGGGCTGGGTTGCCGGTGTAGGCATGTTCGGTATTAACCTTCACATTTCGGGTTTGCCCTTCGTTAAACTGGAGGGAGGTAAACCCCTCGCCATCGCCAAAATCGGCAAAATAGTTATTTACCCCGCCCAAATTGCGAAAAGGTACGCCACCGGTAAAGATGTTTCTAAACCAAACCAAACCGGTATGCCAAAAATACTCCTCCTTGGGTGGCAAGGCTACGCTAAGGTCGTTGGCAACAGTTTGGTAGCGCTGTACCGGCTCGCCAAGGTTAGCAGTAGTGAGGAAGTAAATAGCAGTATCGGTAAATAAATTTTGGTGGGGGTTTAAATGCCACGCCGGGTTGCTGTACAATCGGGCATCGAAGGAGCCATCGTTGGGTTTACCAAAAAACTCCACATAATCGGTTTCGCCCATTGCGCCCGATGTGCTGATATACAGGGGTACTTCCTGCCCCATGTTATACATTTTTAACTGTGAACCTACAGTGGGCAAGCCATTGGCTGCCAGCACGGAATAAGGTATGCGGTATAAAGACTGATTGACTACCTTTATCTTAAAATGTGGTTTGTTGTAGTCTATCCACTCGTTGCAGTAGGTGGTGGTTTGGGCGGTAAGGGTGGCAAAACCTGCTACCAGCAGATAAATAAGGGTAAAGATATTTCGGGTAAATGAAAACATGAGTTGTGAATTACGAATTAGGAATTACGAATTAGGAATTACAAATTAGGAGTTAGGAATTATGAGTTGTGATTTACGAATTACCAACTAACCACTAACCCCTACCAATTAAGCAGTTTCTTCATAATAAAACATTGTGTCTATTTGCAATTTGCCAACTTCGGAGATAATTAAATGGTGTTTTGTTTCGTCAAATTTAAGGGTGATTTCAAACCCAAAAGGAAATACTTCGCAATACTGGGGCTTATCGATAGTATTGTGGCCATCGGGATATGTGTAAGGCATATTTTGTCTGTACTCTTCGGCAATTTGCTCAATGGCAATGCTGTGAAGGTATTTTTGAAGATATTGACTTTTAATTTCCATTTGCCTCTAAGTTAAATTTAAACATTAAATTGTTTAAAAGTCCACATTCAACGTAAACAATATGGTCTTTGGTTTCAAATGCTTCAAGCAGTTCGGCTGTAATTTCACCACGAAGGTTTGAAAAATCAATGATACCAATATTGCCCGATGAAATATCGATATTACCGCCAATTCGCAATTTAATTTGCCTGTCATCATTGAATAAAATTCCTTTAAGGCTATCCCATAAGGGCTTACTGATATTGTCTGCATCGGCGCCGGTATTTCTTTTGTAGAAATAATAAACCAAACCATATAGTTCGTCTGCAAGTGGCGCTGTAATAATATTGAACTGTTTGATAGATGCTTCCGGTTCTATTAAATAATTTTTTTTTGCAAGCTGGCTTTTAAAACCTTGGTTGTATGATTTAGGTTGTCGTTTAAAAATAAAACTGTGCATGTAGTGTTAGTTTTCTTGAAAAACAAAATTATTGCTTATTTACCCGTTAAAACTGACCTCACAATTTTTTTACATTTGACAAAGCCCCAAAGGTTCGCCCCCGATTTGGGTCTTATGGTAAAAAAGAAGTGTTGAGGCAATTCCTTTTATTTACCTATCCTTTTTGGTAAAATCAATCATCAGCGATATTATGTGCGAGTAAACGCCTACGTCCACGCGGTTTAAGCCGGTAAAAGCGTAGTCTATGCGCACTTCTTTTATACGAAGCCCCAAGCCCACATTGGGTTGTATGCTGGTAAAGGTATCGCCGTTGGTGTCGTTTCTAAATTGCTGGATATTGTTGATACCGGCACGCAAAAAAATGAGGTTGTTGTATTGCGCTTCTATGCCGGCGGTGGGGTCTATACTAACGGGGTCAGATTTAATGAGGGTGTTGCGTTTACCGTCAAAGGTAATGTTTAGGTTAAGCTCGGTAAGCAAAGCAAATTTGCTTTGCCCAAAGGGTTGACGGTATGCGCCGCCCAAAATGAGGCGTTGCCCTGTTAGCTCCACGGAGTTAACCGGTATCACATTATCGGTAAGAGCTAACTGCTGCTTTTCTTCGGGCGTAAAATTAAAGCCCCAAGTATTTACGGTGGTGGTGGCATCGCGCAGCATAGCGCCAAGGGTTAAACGGTCATTGTGCGCATATTTCATACCTACATCTAACCCAAATCCCCAAGCGGTGGCAAAACTGCCTACTCGGCGGTGAATAACCTTTACACTGCCTCCAATGCTCACTTTTTTGAGCATTTGTGCATACGACAGCAGCACCGCATAATCGGCAGCCGAAAAGGTGGTAATGTTGTTGTAATTGATATTACCATCGGGTTCTATGAGGTTGAGCGTGTTGGGTATATCGTCCACTCCAAACCGAATGGCATTGATACCAATAAAGCGTTTGCGGTCGGCAATGGGCAGCGCCACGCCGGCATAATCGTACTTGGCAATACCGGCAAACCACTCGGCGTGCATAGCGGCTACTTGTGTGCCGGTGAGCGAGGTTAGCCCCGCCGGGTTCCAGTAACCTGCCGTAACGTCATTTACCGATACCGCCTGCGCTGTACCCATGCCTAAACCGCGCGCACCTACGCCCAATGCCAAAAACTCGTTGCTATACGTGCGTATGGTTTGTGCGCCGGCAGTAGCTGCACAGCATACCAATAGTAAAACTACAATAAAACGATAACCTGCAAACATGTGTTGATACTAATTTTTTGAACAGTTTTGCCTTTACAACAGCAGCGGCTGTATCTTGCAACAAAACCAATAAGATGAAAACTGAGGGTTAAATTTGGCAAAAAGATGTGTTTAACTGCTTTTTGGTTGCTTTGAGGGTAATTTTTAACGGGCAATTGGTTGAATTAGGCTAAAAAAGCCAAATTGCATGAACCGAAATTGGTAAATACAGGGTTTACAACAAAATACCGCCGCTTTTTATTGAAACCACAGTGCAAAATAACCCATTTTTACGCAAATTTTCAGCGAAAAACTACATGTTGGCAACAAAATCACCCAAACGCGTCTTGTTCATTATAAATCCTAAGGCAGGAGTAGGCAGCAAAAGGAGCATTACCCGCCTTATAGAAACACATATTGATACCCAAACCATTACCTACCAAATAGCCTACACCCAATTTGCCGGACATGCTTCGTATATGGCAAAAGACGCCGTAGAGCAGGGGTTTGATGCGGTAGTAGCAATAGGGGGCGATGGCTCCATAAACGAAATAGCCTCACAACTTATCGATACGCCGGTAGCGCTGGGCATTATCCCGATGGGCTCCGGCAATGGGCTGGCTACCAAATTGGTTATTCCCCGAAACTACCAAACCGCTTTGCAAATCATTAACCAATTTGCCACCCAAGCCATAGACGTAGGCGTTATAAACAACCGTTACTTTTTTAGTTGCGCCGGCGTAGGTTATGCCGCCAATGTATCTGCCAGATTTGCCGGCAAAAAAAACAGGGGTATGCTGGGGTATATATTTACCATAAGCGCAGGTTTGCACCGTTATGTGCCGGTAAAGGCAAGGGTTATTTGCAATGGCGGCAATTTTACCACCACTGCCTTTGATATAACCCTCAACAACTCGGGGCAGTTTGGCTATGGTTTTGGGCTTGCCCCTCATGCCCACCTAACCGATGGCGTGGGCGAACTAACGGTGGTAAAATCTTTTCCCCTGTATCTTATTTTTTGGGTAGTACTACTTTTTGTGCTGGGTAAACTGCATAAAAGCCGCCTTTTTTCTTCCTTTGCTACCCAAGAGGCTGCCATATGGTGCGAGCAGCCCACCCAAGCCCAAATAGACGGCGACCCCGCTATGGTGGCTACCCGATTTAACCTTAGTATAAAAAAACAAGCCTTGCAGGTTATTGTGCCGGCTTAAAGCAGGGTTTTAGTAATTTATGCTACCTTTGAGCATCATTACTTACCTCCTTAACTCCCCTCCACTTATGAACGCACTTACCAAAAACATTTTGGCAGTAGTATTGGGTATTGCTGCCGGCTCAGCGGTAAACATGGGTATTATTATGCTTAGCAGCCACCTTATACCGCCACCTGCCGGAGCAGATATTTCTACCCCCGAAGGGCTTAAAGCCGCTATACCGCTTTTTGAGCCTAAACATTTTATAATGCCTTTTTTGGCGCATGCACTTGGCACCTTAGTAGGCGCTTGGGTGGCCGCCTTGTTAGCCGCAACCCAAAAAATGCGCTTTGCTTTGGGTATAAGTTGCTTTTTTTTACTGGGCGGTATAGCTAATGTACTCATGCTACCCTCGCCCCTTTGGTTTACCCTTGCCGATTTGGCGCTTGCCTACCTGCCTATGGGTTTTTTGGGAGGCAAACTTGCCTTGGGCAATAAAGGGCAAGTAGATTAAAATCCGGCGTTTGGTTTGAGCAATTGTAAAACTTAATTACATTTTACAAAAACCGCACTCTATTAACCCCAGAAAGGCTAAAAAACTACCCTAAACGAGGCTTTTTTAGCAGTTAATCAGATGGAATGACAATTTTTTTAGCAAATCACAAAAAAATTGGTGGTTATTGCAACTAACTTTTTTACCTTGTGGTAAAATTGCGCTTGGTTACACCCATAACCGTTTAGGGCTGTATAAATAGCATAAACGGCAAAATGGGTAAAGCCGCCATGTATGCTAAAAGTTTAACCCTACCTACCCGCCAAAACCCATGCTAACCGCTACCCATGCGCTGGCGCTATTGGCTGCCCTTATGCTGCTGGCGCTGTTTTTTATTATTTACCTGCTGCTTAACCGACCTAAACAGGCAACAGATACGGGTGTGCTGCAAATGATGCTTACCCTGCTTACCGACCTTAAACAAGACCTAAGCAGCGCCAATGTACAAAGCCGTACAGAAATGCAAGACAGGCTCGATGCCATGCTGCGGCAGTTGGTAGCCTATCAGCAGAATACTGCCAGCCATTTGCTGCACCAGCACCAAACCAACGCCTCTCTTATTAACGACATCAGCTCTAAACTAAACACCCTTGAAAATACAAACCGCCAGATATTGGGCTTTGCAGAGCAAATGAAAAGTTTAGAAAAAATTTTGCTCAATCCTAAACAGCGCGGTATTTTGGGCGAGTTTTTTTTGGAATCGCTGCTCCAAAACTTGTTGCCGCCCGGGCAATTTAAAATGCAGTATGTATTTGGCAACAACGAAAAAGTAGATGCCGCCCTGTTTTTTAAAGATAAAATTGTGCCTATTGACGCCAAGTTTTCATTAGATAACTATAACCGTTTGCTTGCCGCCGATAACCCCACCGACCAGCAACAAGCCGACCGCCTGTTTAGAACCGACCTAAAAAAACGGATTGACGAAACAGCTAAATACATTAAACCCGATGAAAATACTACCGATTTTGCCCTCATGTTTTTGCCGGCAGAAGGTATTTATTACCACTTGCTAAACCCTCCTCAATATGCTGCCACCTTGCCCAACGTTTTGGAATATGCTTTTGCAAAAAGGGTAATTATTGTATCGCCGGTATCGTTTTACGCCTACCTGCAAACCATAATGCAGGGGCTTAAAGCCTTAAAAATAGAAGCCTCCGTTAAAGAGGTGGTACACCAAGTAACCGAATTGGGCAAACAACTGCGCCAGTATGAAACCTATATGGATAAGTTAGGTAAAACCCTACAAAATGCTGCCGATATGCACACCCTTGCCCAAAAGGAATTGCTTAAAATAGACAAAACCATTACCGCTCTTAAAAATCCCGTTTCACCCAAAACACCCGATGAGCAGGGTAATTTGTTTAACTAAAACAGCTTACCACGTAGGGCGCTGAATTTTAAACAGGTGGAAAGGTAACTCGGGGCTTAGTTCTACATAGTTGTACTCTTTATCCCAAATATAGCTGTTGCCACTGATGAGGTCTTTCATGGTCAGTTTTTCGCCGGGCTGAACGCCCATGAGTTCAAAGGGCAGGCGCACCATACCCCACTGCCGGTGAAAGGGGTCAAGGTTTACCACCATTAGCAGTTGGTTATGGTGGTCGGGGGTGGTTTTGTAGTAGGCAAGCAGGTGGTTATTTTCAATAGGGCAGAACTGTATATTTTTAAAGTTTTGAAGGGCAAAGTTTTCACGGCGTATTTTATTGAGCAGGGTAATGAGGTAAGTAAGCCGGTTGGTATGCTCCCAATCCCAGTGTTTAAGCTCGTATTTTTCTGAGTAAAAGTATTCTTCCTTGCCCGGTATGGCTTCATACTGCATAAACTCAAAAACGGGTCCGTAAATGCCGTAGCTGGAACTTAGGGTAGCAGCCATAAACAAGCGGGTCATAAAAACCGTTTCGTTGCCGGTTTGCATCATGTAGGGGTTAATATCGGGGGTGTTGGGCCAAAAGTTGGGTCGGAAATACTCTTTGGAGGCAGTTTGCGTAAGCTCTGTCAGGTATTCCATGATTTCTTGTTTGTGGATACGCCAGGTGTAATAGGTGTAAGACTGGGTAAATCCGGCTTTGGCAAGTTGGAGCATAACTTTGGGTGCGGTAAAGGCTTCGGCAAGGAACAACACATCGGGATATTTTTTCTTTACCTCTTCAATGAGCCATTGCCAAAATCGGAATGGTTTGGTATGCGGGTTGTCCACCCTAAAAATGGTGATACCTTTTTTTACCCAGTGCAGCACTACATGCAGCAGCTCGTTCCAGAGGTTTTGCCAATCGGGGCTTTCAAAATAAATGGGTAAAATATCTTGGTATTTTTTTGGCGGGTTTTCGGCGTATTGCACTGTGCCGTCGGGTCGCCATTTAAACCATTGCGGGTGTTTGGCTACGTAGGGGTGGTCGGGGGCGCATTGCAGGGCTAAATCCATAGCTATTTCAATGCCTTTGAGTTTTGCCTGGGCAATGAGTTCTTCAAAATCTTGCATGGCGCCCAGTTCCGGGTGAATATCTTTGTGCCCGCCTTTGGCAGAGCCTATACCCCAAGGCGAACCCACATCATCGGGCTGTGCGGTGGTGGCATTGTTTTTACCTTTCCGATTTACCTCGCCTATGGGGTGAATGGGCGGAAAGTACAATACATCAAACCCCATGGCAGCTACCCGAGGCAGTAACCGTATGCAGTCTTTAAAAGTACCGTGTTTACCCGGTTCTTGTGAGGCAGAGCGCGGAAAAAACTCGTACCATGTGCTAAACAAGGCTTTATGCCTATCTACATACACCTGCAAAGATGGGTAAGTTACCGAAAAATTGCGGGTGGGGTAGTTAAGAAAAATTTGGTGCAGGTTTTCCGATTTTACATGTAAAACGGCTTCGTGGTATCGGGTTTCATCTGTAAACAGTTGTTTAAGGTAGTTGAGCAGCCCTTGCTCCTCTTCGGTACACATGGGCAGTATTTTGTCAATATATTGGATACCTTCCAGCAGTTCGGAGGTTATGTGTTGTCCGTCGTCTATTTTTCTGATAGCGCCATGCTGCCAGGTAAGGGCATGGTCAACCCATGCTTCAATGGCATAATCATACAAACCCTGCTGCTGAACAATAAAACCGCCTTCCCAACGGTCGTTTCCTATGGGTTTCATGGCTACTTGTTGCCACTTTTTAGCGCTTCTAAACCTATATTTAAGTATGGCAGCCACTACGTCATGCCCATCGGCAAAAATATCGGCTTCTACGTGTACATATTCACCTACTACCCGTTTAATGTAAAATTTTCCTCCGTCTAATTCGGGGTAAACGTTTTCAATAATTACTCGGCTTTGTCCGTGCTGCATAGTTGGGTTGGTTAATGGTCATGTAAAAAGTATAGGGCAGTAAGCCCCCTGTTTTGGCAGAGCCTATTTGTTCTCCCCCCCAGCCCCCCCTCAAAGAAGGGGGGAGTTTAGATTGTCTGTTTTTTAAGGTTTTGGGGGTAAAATTAAGGTTTTTACGGCATTTGCAAGCGCTTTTATTTTTACCTCTTTTAGACGAAGGCAGGGTAAGGGTAGGGGCAGAGATAGTCAATTGCAATTAGCCCTCAATAACTGCCCGATGTTCTCTGCGGCAAATTGCTTTACTGTTCCCAATAGCTAATCCCTAATAACCTACTCCTAACTCTTAAACAGTCGTTCAGCCCTTAACCGTATCTACTTTTTTCTTGATAAAAAAGTAGCAAAAAATCAAGCCTGCCTGAAAATCGGCTAAAAAGACTAACTACTACTTAGCAACTACTTAGCAACTATTGTATAATTGACTATCTATGAGGGTCTATGGGTAAATGTAGAGACGGTTAATCGCCAAAGCAAATGCCCATTTCGCGGGCAGTAACAACGGTATCGCTGCTTATGTCCACCATTTTCATGCGTTTGGCTACCAGCTCAAGCGGCACGTATTCTATATTGGGCGGGTTTATGGATACCATTACCCTGTTTTGCCCTTCGGCAAGCGCCCGCGTAGCCGCTGCTCCAAACCTAAGCGAAATGAGCCGGTCAAATGCGGTGGGGCTTCCTCCGCGCAGTAAATGCCCCAGTACTACATCGCGCGTGTCAATGCCGGTAAGTTTTTTAAGTTGTTCGGCTACTGCTTCGCCTATGCCGCCTAATTGTTTAGATGGTACGCCGTCTTTTTCCTTGTACAGTACCTTGCCGTCTATGGTTTTTGCGCCTTCTGCCACTACTATGATGCCGTATTGTTTGGCAGGATATACTTTGTTTAGCAGGTAATCGGCTACCTTATTAATATCGTAAGGAATTTCGGGTATTAAAATGGCATCGGCAGAAGCCGAAATGCCGGCATGTAGGGCTATCCAGCCGGCAAACCTGCCCATTACCTCTACTACCATCATGCGCCCGTGCGAGCGGGCGGTGGTGTGTAGGCGGTCTATGCACTCGGTGGCAAAGGCTACGGCGGTATCAAAACCAAAGGTTACTGCTGTTTTTTCTAAGTCGTTGTCTATGGTTTTGGGTACGCCTACAATGCGCACGCCCATTTTACCCAATTCATTGGCTATGTTTAAACTGCCATCGCCGCCCACGGCTACTATGGCATCTATGGCTAACTCTTTGAGGCTATTTATCAACACGGGCGCCATATCTATTTTAATAATGCTGCCATCGGGTTGTTTTTGCGGATATTCAAAGGGGTTGCCTCTGTTGGTAGAACCTAAAATGGTGCCGCCCATTGGGGTTATGTGCATTACATCGGCAGGGCGAAGCAGCATGTGCCCGCCGCGCAAAAACTTTTCGGGAAACAAAAGACCGTCATAACCGTCTCTTATGCCTATGCACTCCCAGCCTCTTGTTGCTGCTGAGAGTACTACTGATTTTATTACGGCATTTAACCCGGGTGCATCGCCCCCGCCGGTGGATATGGCTATTCTTTTAATGGAAGTCATGGGGAGGAAAAGTTATGAATTATGAGTTATGAGTTATGAGTTATGAGTTATGAGTTATGAGTTAGGAGTTAGGAGTTAGGAGTTATGAGTTAGGAGTTAGGAGTTATGAGTTATGAATTATGAGTTATGAATTACCTACTAATCACTACTAACCCGATTTTGTTTCACGCAAAGGCGCAAAGACGCAAATTGGTTGTTTTTTTCTTAATGCCCACTAATCACTACTAACCCGATTTTGTTTCACGCAAAGGCGCAAAGACGCAAATTGGTTGTTTTTTTCTTAATGCCCACTAATCACTACTAACCCGATTTTGTTTCACGCAAAGGCGCAAATTGGTTGTTTTTTCTTAATAATCACTAACCACTAATCACTAACTCCACTACTTACTTCCATAAGATACCCGCGGGTCGGCAAGGGCGTAGAGGAGGTCGGCAATGAGGTTGCCTATCATGGTGAGGATGGCGGCAAACATGAGTATGGTAAACACAACAGGCCAATCGCGGGCAACTATGGAATCAACGGCAAGTTTACCCATGCCCGGAATGCTGTAAATAACCTCTATGGTAACAGCGCCGGCAATGGCAGCCGGAAAAATGTAGGCAAAAAGGGTGATGATGGGAAAAAGCGAATTGCGAAAGGCATGTTTCCAAACAATGGTTTTTTCTTCCAATCCTTTTGCTTTGGCGGTTCTGATGTAGTCTTGCCGGATAACGGTGAGCATACCGCCGCGCATTTGGCGCGAAATGAAGGCAAACGAGCCGTAGGTTACACAAAATATGGGCAGGGCAAGGTGGTGTAAAATATCGAGGGTGCGGGTTATGAAGGGTGTATCGGCGGGGAGGTCGGTAACGCCGCCGGTGGGGAACCAGTCTAACCAAGGGCTGTACTCTGAGGTGGTAAAAAACACAATGAGCAAAGTGCCTATCCAAAACGAAGGCAAGGAATATAAGATAAAGAGCAGGGTGGTAATGGCACGGTCGTAGGCGGTATCTTTGCGCATGGCGGTGCTTACGCCTATGGGAATGGCAATGAGGTAAGCGAGGAGAATAGAAATAAAGTTGATGATGAGTGTCCAGCGGAGAGCGTCCCACATTTTACTGCCTACGGGTCGGCTATCGAGGTAAGAGAAGCCAAAGTTGCCCTGAAAGAAATTGGTTATCCAGCGGTGGTACTGGTTTTTAAAGCCGTACCATTTTAGGGAGGGGATATAGTTTTTACCGGGTGTGGCTTGGGTTTTTACGGTTTGGTAATTGGTTTGTGCGGTAGCCAGCAGGGGTTTTAACTGTGGCAGTAGGGTATCGGGGGCAAGGGTAGTTTGGAGTTCGTTTAGGGCAAAGGTAATTTTACCGTCTTTATGGTTTAGCAGCAGTTCTTTTACATTGCGGAGTATGGTGTTTTTGGTAATAGCGTAGGCGGTATCGGGCGGGAGTTCGGCGGTTTCGGTTTCGAGGTTTTTAAGGGCAAGGTAGTAGTTGGCAATTTGTTGCCAGTTGCCATATTGTCCTATTAAGATGCTGAGGTTTTCGCGTTCGGCTTTTTTTACCACTAAATGGAGCGTATCGGGGTAGGCGGCGGTGGAGAGTGCGCCGTAAAAAACGGGTAAATCGAGCCCCAGTCTTCGGGCAACTTCTTCGTAGGCTTGGAGGGAGGATTTTTGCCCCGATTCTCCTGCCTGTCCTTTTACCAATAGTTCTACGGGGTCGCCGGGGGCTAATTTGCTGAGGGCAAAAGCCAGCAGCGATACTGCCAGCAGGGTGGGAATAAAGATGATTAACCGCTGAATAATGTATTTGAACATAGCTTAGCAATCGGGATTTTAAAAAAGTGGGGAGATGTGGGTCATCTCCCCGATATAATTGGCTGTTTATTGTGTTGCCATCCAGCCTTGTTTAATGGTAAAGGCTTTTTCGTTAAAGCCGGGTCGGTTGAGGGAGGGGTTTGCATTGTCGAAGCGGGCGTGAATGGCAAGGCGGTTTTGTGGGGAGTAGAGGAAGATGTAGGGCTGGTCTTCTGCTACTAATTCCTGAAAGCGCTTGTAGAGTTGGTTTCGTTTGGCTTCGTCAAGGGTAATGCGTACTTCGTCTATAACTTTATCGCTTTCGGCGTTGCCAAATCCTACGCGGTTATCGCCATCGGGGTGGTCGGAGCCGGTGTGCCAAATTTGTTTGGGGTCGTCTAAAATGGGCGATTGAATCCAGCCGCCACAGAAAATATCGTAGTCGCGTTTTTTGGTATCTTCTAAAAATACGGTCCACTCACGGGCTATTACGTTTACTTCTACGCCGGCGCGCTTGGCGTTTTCTTTGAGCAAGATGCCTATGTTTTTTCGGGTATCGTTGCCGGAGTTGTATTTAAATTCGAGTTTCATTTCTAATTTTTCGCCGTTTACCACTTTGTCCACAATGCCGTTGCCATCGGTATCGGTCCAGCCGGCTTCGGCAAGGAGTTGTTTGGCTTTATCTACGTTGTATTCAACCGCCGGAATATCGTTGTTATAGTAGGGTTTAAAGGGGCTAATGGGTCCGGTAACGGGCTTACCCATGCCGTAGAGGAGGTTTTCTATGATTTCGGTTTTGTCTATGAGGTGGGCGAGGGCTTTGCGCACTTTGGCATCGGCAAGGCGGGGGTTTTTTCGGTTTAAGCCAAGGTAAACATAGGAGAGCTCATCGGGTGTATGAATGTTAAAGAGCTGGGTAAATTGGGTATTTTTTTTGAGGTCTAAAAAGTCATTGGGGCGTATGCCATGTGCCACGTCAAGGTCTTCGCCTTTGAGGGCGGTAACGGCGGTAGTCCAATCGTTTACAATTTTGTAGGTTATTTTTTCGGGGTTGGCCACTAATTTACCGCCCACTTTATCGCCCCACCAAGTTTTTTTTCGGTTAAGAATAACGTACTGACCGGTAGCCCACTCTTGGAGTTCATAAGGACCTGAGCCTACTACGGAGCCTTTTTCGCGGGCGAACTTGGGCGAGTTGAACTGGGTGGCAAATTTATCAATATCGGGGTCTTTCATCAGTCGGGCGGCGTTTTTCTTGTCGTTGAGTTCTTTAATGGTAAACTTGCGCATAATGCCGTTGGGGTCATACACGTATTCGGGCAAAACGGTGGAGCCGCTAAATTCTTCGGCTAAGATGTATTTTTCTTTGGAAAGAACGCTGAATTTTTTGGGATTGGCGGGGTCTATCTGTATGTCGTCTATAAATTCGATGTAGGGGCGCAGCGAGCCACAGCTTGTTTTGGGGTTTTTAACCGCTTTAATGGTAAACACATAGTCGGCGGCGGTAATGGGGGCGCCGTTATCCCAGGTAGCATCGGGGTGAATTTCGTAGGTAAGTTTCATGCCGCCGGCATATTCTCCTTCGGTTACTTCTTCTAAGGTAGGGCGGTCTTTGGCAAGTTGTCCGTATTGTTCAAGGGTTTCAAAATCAATGGCGAGCAAACCCTGAAAAATGTTTGATTGTATGTAAAACCCGTTTGCGCTGCTTGAAGTGAGGGGGTTTAGCCCGTCGGCATCGGCAAGGTCGTGTAAAACTACGGTGTTGTTGCCCATTTTTTTGCTTTTTACCTTAGACGCGTCATTGCTGCTGTTGCCACTATCGGGGGAGCAGGCGGCAAACGCCAAAAAAAACAGCAGCGCTATGCCCTGCACCAAGAAAGAACGGAAGGATTTCATAACCAAAATACAGTTTTTTGTGTTTAGTAAATATCCCTATGGGTTTATGAGCAGCAAGCATAAAACAATACAGCATGGGTTTGTAATGATGCAGGTAATATGCTTTGTTGCTTGTGTAGCCGTATGGGGTTGCAAAAATCGGGTTTTATTTGAGAATTAGCTACAAATGTGCCTTATTGCGCCGCTAAATTAGTAATAATTGCGCTTTTCAAGCTCATTGGTGTGGTAAAACAAATTTGGGCAGCCAACATTTTTAAAAATACAAGCATTTATATGAACAAAGTACTCATTACCGGCGCCAGCGGACTGATAGGCAGCCGCCTTACCGAAATGCTGATAGAACAAGGCGCCGAAGTGGTGCACCTGAGCCGCTACCCTAAAAAAAAGGGTAAAGTAACAGCTTACGGGTGGAGTTTAACTGATGGTTATATTGACCTGAACGCCTTTGACGGGGTGGACGGCATTGTGCATTTGGCGGGCGCCGGTATTGCTGACCACCGCTGGACTGCCGATTACAAACGCCAAATTGTGGACAGCCGCACCAAAAGCGCCGCCTTGCTTATAGACGCTTTGCAAAAAATACCCGGCGGGCATGGGGTGAAATGTTTTGTGGGCGCATCGGCGGTGGGGTATTATGGCAACAGGGGCGATGAATTGCTTACCGAAGATAGCGGCGCTCAACCCGATGATTTTTTGAGCCAAACTACCCAGCTTTGGGAGCAAAGTTACTTGCCGCTAAATGCTATGCCCTATATTAGAAAGGTGGTTTTGCGCATAGGTATTGTGCTGAGCGCTAAGGGCGGCGCACTTCCTAAAACCGACCTGCCTATACGCATGGGCGCGCCGGGCGCTTTTTTTGGAAGTGGTAAGCAGTTTTACCCATGGATTCATATAGACGACCTTTGCCGATTGTTTATAACCGCCCTTTCTAATGAGGCTATGAGCGGGGTGTATAACGCCGTAGCGCCCAAACCGGTAACTAACGAGGTGTTTACCAAAACCATTGCGCAGGCATTGGGCAGGTGGCAAATAGCCTTGCCGGCGCCCGAGTTTGCCCTGCGCCTGCTTATGGGGCAAATGGCAGATATTGTGCTGCACAGCGCTAATGTTTCTGCCCAAAAAGCGGAGGCTGCGGGTTTTAAGTTTCTGTACCCCAATTTATTGGACGCTTTGAAACAGTTGTATGGGAGGTAAAGGCTGAATGCAAATAGGGTTATTTAGGGTAATGGCAGAGCCGGCGGTAATGATACCCATTAGACGCTTGCTGTGGGTGGTTATAATGTAATGCTAACCTCACGTTATCATGAGCACAAGGCGTATTGTGAGCCTAACAAAGCAAAACGTGAGCCCGATAAAGCAAAACGTGAGCCTAACAATGCGTAAGATGAGCCCAACAAGGCGTATTATGAGCCCATTAAAACAAAACTTGAGCCCAACAAGGCGTAAGATGAGCTTGATAAGGCGTTTATTGAGCTAAATAACCGGTATTTTGAAGTTGATATGCTGTTTATCGGGATAAATATCTTATTCCGATAGGTCAATATCTTGTCCCGATAGGTCAATATCTGCTGCTGAATAGTCAATATCTATTGCTGAATAGTCAATATCTGCTGCTGAATGGTCAATATCTGCTGCTGAATGGTCAATATCTGCTGCTGAACGGTCAATATCTGCTGCTGAATGGTCAATATCTGCTGCCGAATGGTTAATATCTACTGCCGAATGGTTAATATCTGCTGCTGAACGGTCAATATCTGTTGCCGAATGGTCAATATCTGCTGCCGAATGGTTAATATCTACTGCCGAACGGTCAATATCTGCTGCTGAATAGTCAATATCTGCTGCTGAATAGTCAATATCTATTGCTGAATAGTCAATATCTTCTGCTGAATGGTCAATATCTGCTGCCGAACGATCAATATCTGCTGCTGAATGGTCAATATCTGCTGCCGAATGGTTAATATCTGCTGCCGAATGGTTAATATCTGCTGCCGAATGGTTAATATCTGCTGCCGAATGGTTAATATCTGCTGCTGAAACTAAAAAATTTAGTGCCGCAAAATTGCGGCGTTAGATATTTAAAATTCGGCGCTAATTATTGTAGTTTCAATACTAATTATTTTAAATTCGGCGTACATTTTTTATTGTTCGGAAGATATTTTTTATCATTCGGCATGTATTTTTTAATTTTCGAAATAAAATTGTTATCTTTCGGCATAAAAATTTAATCGGGAAAAAAGCAATTATTAACAGTCGAAACGTAATAAATAAGTTTCGAAATAAGTTTATTAAGTGTCGAAACAAGATATTGACCTTAATCTACCCAATAACAAGGTCAATCTACCCAATAACAAGGTCAATTTACCCGATAACAAGCTCAATTTACCCGATAACAAGCTCAATTTACCCGATAACAAGCTCAATTTACCCAATAACAAGCTCAATCTACCCAATAACAAGCTCAATCTACCCAATAACAAGCTCAATTTACCCGATAACAAGCTCAATTTACCCGATGACAAGCTCAATCTACCCAATAACAAGCTCAATCTACCCGATAACAAGCTCAATTTACCCGATAGCAAGCTCAATTTACCCGATAGCAAGCTCAATCTACCCGATAACAAGCTCAATTTACCCGATAACAAGCTCAATTTACCCGATAACAAGCTCAATTTACCCGATAACAAGCTCAATTTACCCGATAACAAGCTCAATTTACCCGATAACAA
>ERZ761610.301-NODE-301-length-42180-cov-45.938564_pt1 | contig 42180 bp, 38 predicted proteins | sample MGYA00512164_ERZ761610 | MGnify/ENA primary metagenome ERZ761610 (study PRJEB28899, sample SAMN02850038) | bioreactor sludge metagenome | biome: EBPR Sludge; feature: EBPR Bioreactor; material: flocular biomat | place: Australia: Thorneside Wastwater Treatment...
GGCGTGATTGGATACGATGTTGATTTTATTTCACGGGTAGTAATTTACTATGGTGTTACTGGCGAAAGCTACCTTGAGGAATATCCGGCCGTGGTTGTTAAATAAGAAAAAATACGTGTTGATCAGCATCAGCATTTCATGAGGGCTAGTGTTGGTGAACATGGTGACTGTCGAGATTTCAGTCAAAATACAAAGAACAAATCTTATTTTGATAAGAGACACATAATTAATTTAAAAATTCAGATAAATTTTTAGTAAAACCACGTTATCATAATAAAATATAAAAATTCAATGACGATATGGGGTTTGAGGGTAATTATGTCTGATCGTAGAAAACGTCCAATAGTACGAGCTCTTTTTGATACACTTCCAGATAGTCTACGTTTTAGCTATATGAGAAACCAACTCAAAATTCCAACGTCACTCGATAAGCGATTTAAGTTTCGCGTAGCAAAAACTCAAGAAGAATTATCCGAAGCCTATAAAATCCTACATGAATCGTATCTTGAAAAGGGTTACACAAAATCCAATGAAACCGGCATGCGCATCGTAAAATATTTTGCCTTGCCAACCACGACAACGCTCATTGCATTATTTGACGACAAAGTTGTTGGCACTATTTCTATAATCCGTAGAAGTACATTCGGTATTCCTATGGAGACTTCGTTTGATATTGGTGCTGTACTTGATAATAATAAAGTCATAGCAGAAATATCGTCTTTGGCTATTGATAGCCGATTTCGCGAAAAACGCGGTGCTTTGTTTCTGCCACTTTTGAAGTTTTTTTGGGAGTACGTGTGTAGCTATATGAGACTCGACGCCCTTGTTATTACCGTTAATCCGAGCATGACTGACTTCTATGAAGGATTCTTAGGTTTTAAACGCATGAAGGACGCCAAGGTGGGGAGTTATAGTTACGCTAATGGTAATCCAGGGATCGGGCTATGGTACGACGTGCACAAGGCATTTGGGCTGATGCAACGTCTATACGATCACAAACCAGACAACAAAAATCTGTATAAATATTTTATGGGTGGAACGCTGCCAAACTTTGAATTCCCAAATCGAGATTTTTATAAGTCATCTGACCCCGTGATGACCCCTAAAATGCTGGAATACTTTTTTATCGAGAAATCGACTGTTTTTGAAGAACTTACCGCCCTAGAAATTATGGGATTAGCATCGTGCTACCCAGCGAGCTATATTTCAGAGTTCTTTCCCAATCTTCAAGAGAAAATCGAACGTTCGAATATTCGTCACCAAGTGAATATTCAGTGTAGCTTGGGCTCACAAGCCTCGGTGTCGGCAACCGTTTTGGACGTGAGTGGCTCTGGGATTAAACTTTTGTCGACAGAATCAATTAGTGGAATGATTCATTTAAATATTCCTATCGCAAAAAACTTATATGCCAAAGTTGCGGGTGTCGTTAAATGGGAACAGAATTCTGTTTACGGAATTCAGCTGCTCAGAACTGACTCGGCTTGGACTCAGTTCTGTCAATACTTGCGCAACGATTTTGAAACACTTCAAGATAGTGAAGCTAAAAAAGCTGTGTAACCTTATCCGTAAATTTTTTGAAGAATACTTTCTCTCTCTTCTAATGTCAGGACATAAGGCGCTGACTTTGGTTCATAGGATGGTAATTTGAAAAACGGATGGTTCTGATTTTTTCCCGTGACAAGGCCCTTTAAAATAAATGGCATTACAGATAAAAAGTCTTTAGGTTTAAATTTAGGTAAGGTGTCTGCTGGCGGTTTTCCTAAAGCAAACGTTCCCATCACTCGGCTTTTTACGTTTCCTAGAGCCTCTGTGCGCTCAGTTTCTGATCTATAAGGCAAAATAGACGCAAGCATCCCGATCCATGGCATTTTGGCTTGGGTGTTTGCTATTGGCGTTTGGCAGCACGAAGCATACCAACGGTACAATCCTTTAGGTGATAATCGAATACCTCGGATTAGGTTTTGTCCTTGGGTGAATTGAAAATTTACTGGATACACAGGAACGATTTCAGTTCCGCCATTTGCATCTAAGAGATCATTTTTTTTTAAATAATGCAGGTAGCTTTGGCAATCATCGCAATAACAAACTAAGCGCCCCGGCGTTTGATGGGGGAAGTTTTTGATGTGTGCCTTAACTTGTCCGCATTGACATTGAACGTTCATGTTTGTCCTTCTAAATCTATATAAGCTTTTAATATATCTCGACGAGCAATGATCCCAAGAACTTGCTTGTTATCGTCCATAACTAAAATTTGTCTCAAGCCATTTTCTAAAAACAATCTCATGATATCAACGAAAACAGCGTCAGATTTTACAGTAAAAATGTCTTTAGGTTTAGGTAGGCGGTGTTTGGCCTCGCCGAGAGTAGTGTCCGTTCCGTCAAGAGCGCCGATTTGCATAAGATCAAGCTCGCTCACTAGGCTTACGAGTTGCCCCAAGTGATCAAGCAGTGGCGCGCCGCTGAGTTTGTAGACCATTAAAAAACGAATTGCGTCCCGTATGGTCATAGTTAACGTCATGACTTTTACAGGTGACGACATAATTTCACTGGCTGTTTTATGCTTAACTGAAATTTTGTTTTTCATATTAGTACCCCTATTCTAACGGATCCAGTCAACTCAGGTGACGCTACGATTGGGCTCTTTAGTTGCTATGATTTTTCTTTGAACGGCACTGCCCAGAGCGGTGCCTATCAAAACGATCTGCCAAATGCCCAAGATCCAAACTAAAATTAATGGAATGGCGGCAAGAGACCCGTAGAATTTATTCATGTAAAACGCTTTTTGAGCAATTAATGTGAAACTCTTTTGTAGGATTAAAATACAGATGGTGGAAAATGTTGCGGCGATCAAGGCGACTCGCTTCAGAACGCGATCTGCGGGAAATAATTTGTAAACAAAGTACAAGAAAATAAATAGAGCAACACCGTCCATTGCGACTGTATATTGTCGAGCAATCGGACGAACCATATCCAAAGATCTAACCGCAACGTAGACAGCCAGCATACTGGGGAATATTACGATCGCGCACCAAACAACTATGAATCGACGATGAATAGGGCGTGAGACTTCGTTTGACCAAATTCGCTGAATACCCCGCTCCATATCGCTAAATAATCGCCAAGACGTATAGAATAAAATAACTACGGCGGTGGTACCGATTGTTTGTGCTTGAACCTTTTCTAGCACCACGTGAATCCACTGTGAAACTTCAGCACCCATGGCTTCTTTTACATAGCGGAGTAAAAAGCGTTCAATGCGGGGAATGAGATAATCAATTCCCCCAATCATTTTGAACGACACCAATACGAGTGCCATAAACGGAATTAAACTTAAAATAGTAGTGAATGCTAGGGAACTGGAAATCCAGCGAATGTCGCCTTCACGTAATTTTCTAAAAATGTCTTTTATGATATCGCGCAAATAGCACCCTTAGCTAACAACGAGTTAGCTTAAAGTGTACCTTTGCTCGACGGTAAAATCACCATTCATTTCTTTGATTTTAGCTAAATCACAGTAAGGGTCGTGTTCGAAAAACAGATACGCGTTTTCCTTGGCAGCTTGACCAAGGTACTTAGTTTTTTCTTCGATAAGCATTAAAGGATTCAGATCATAGCCCATTACCCATGGTAAACGAACATGAGAGCTTGTCGGGACGACATCACCGCAGTAAATTACGGTCGTATTTCCGTCGGTGATGTGTACCATCTGATGAGCCTGGGTGTGGCCGTTTGAAATCCAAGTCGTAATGCCAGGTGCGATCTCACTTGGGCCATCTAGTTGAACTAAAATGCCAGCATCAATCAATGGCTGAACATTGGCCGGGTAGTACGAAGCTTTTTCACGTAAGTTTGGTTTTAACGCAATCTCGACGTTTTTCTTTTGTACGTAATATTTAGCGTTTGGAAATGTTGGGACTAATTTTCCATCTTTAGCGGTTACGCCCCCGCCCGCATGGTCAAAATGCAGATGAGTCAGAATAACAATATCGATATCGTCGGGTTTTAATCCCTGTTTGTTTAAAGATTGCTGCAGGCTAGAGCCGCCCGCTTCAATTTTATATATTTCCGCGAATTTAGTTCCTAATTTTTCACCGTACTTTTCGACAAAGTCAGAGCCGTTTCCACAATCAATTAGAATATTTTTCTTGCCCTTTAGTAACAGGCCGCGGGCCTCCATGCGGATTCTATTTTTATCATCAGCCGGATTTGATTTCTCCCACAAGACTTTGGGAACGGTGCCAAACATGGCGCCGCCATCTAGTCCAAATTCACCAGTTGGTACGGGATGAAGTTCGTATTCACCAATTTTTAGTTTAATAGGAGACACATTCACAAAGAACTCCTTTACGCGTCAAAATTAACAGTTTGATCATCTGCAAATGCATCTGGGTTGATCGTGATGACCCAGTCCTTGTAGGCTTTATAAACTTGATCAATAGGTGATGGCGGAATCACCGGCCCTACATAGATTGTCAGCTTACCCGGACGTGCCCATGGACGACCTTTGGGCATCAACTTGGTATTTCCGTCTAAGAATAGTAACAAAATCGGAGTCTTTGTTTTTTCAGCAAAGACTGAAACGCCGCGCTTGAACGTATGAATCTTGCCATCGGGTGTGCGTGTACCCTCAGGAAACAGAATGAGCCAAATGCGATCCATCGTCGTTAACATTCGCGTGATCAAATTAATCGCTTCACCTTTACGGTCTTTACGATCAATAGGAATCGCGCCTAAACAGTGCTGAGAAAAAAATGTGAAGAAGGCGTTCGAGAAAAAGTAATCTTTCGCTGCCGCAATAAACAAATCTAGCCAATACTGCGACGGGATAGAGGCCGCAATTGACGTCGCATCCAAATGGCTTCCGTGATTTGAAATAATTAGCAAGCGAGGATACTTTTTATAAATAGAATGATAGTCACCGACGACTTTCAGGCGAATGTAAAATGTGAAAACGACTTTTAGGTAGATAGACCAAGCAAAACGAAAGAACATGCTAGTCCAATCGTGCGCACGCGTGAAAAGCGGCAAATGCTTTAAATATGTCGGCAACTGAGTCCATTGCTCGTTATCGTATTTCCAGTCTCTCATTACTATTGTATCCAAACCATGACGTAATAATAAATTGGCGCAACAAAAATAAGTCGGTCAATTCGCGTTAAAAAATCGCCGCGCCCGATGATGAAGGGCCCTACAATTTTAACTCCCGCATCACGTCGAACCACCGTCATTACAAGGTCGCCAAGCAATCCCCCCAAGGATGCCACTAAGCCGGATGTATACCAGTACTTATCACCTTGATCAGGCAGTAACCAGCGCATGAATCCGGCAAGAGCTAACGTTAGTATAACAGAAACTACGGTAGAACCTAAGGTTCGTTTAGGATCAATGCGTTTAAACAACCGAAATGATCGAAAATATCTAGAGATAGCTAAGTTTGTATTATCGCAAAACTCAGTCAACACAACTAGGTACATAATTTGGTAAAGACCTTTTTCTAAATTCAAGATCAAACCCAAATGCATGAATGACCAACCCAAAAAGATAAACGCTAACAGCGTAATCGAAATGTATTGAATCATGCGTTTATAGTTATCACGTAAAAGCGGAACTAAACAGCTAACACCCAGAACGATGATCGGCAGCTGATTATACAAAGAAACCCAATTGTAATAGGATGCTACGCCTAGACCATAAATACCTAGATAACAGATTATCACAAAATAGTTGCGATGGTACATCCCCATGATTTGGAAGAACGCTTTCGCTCCGTAAACAGACATCAACGTCAAGACGATCAGGGGTGCGGGATTAGGAAATGAAAACACCACGAACATGATCGGAGCTACGAACAGCCATGACTTGATGCTGGCCCAAGCGCCTTTGAAGTAATAGTTTTGAGTACGAAATAAATAGACAATTAATCCCGAACCAAAAACGATCGCTAAAGTCGTTAGCGCCGTCTGGCGATAGATCGGGTCCGAGAACAATAATGAATGATTCAAGAATTCCATTTTTAACTTTCAGTTATTTTTAAATCTTTAATTTTCTTATACAAGTTCGACCGGGACACCTTTAAAAAGCGGGCTGTCTCGTCGATGTCAGTGTGAAATTGTTTGAGCGCTGTTTCAATCATTTTTTTCTCAAAAACCTTTAAGACGCTCTCTAAACCGTCCTCTAAATTGTAAGAATCTGTTAGGGAATTGGGGGTGAGGCTGACTGGGCGCGCCTTTATTTCAAGCAGGCTAGCGACATCAGATTCTCGAATAATTGGCAAAGGAGACGTCAAGCAGAGCTGTTCGATGATTCGTTTAAGTTCTCGCACATTACCTGGCCAGCCATACTGCTTTAGAGCATTCATGGCTTCGGTTTCGAATGATTTATTTCTATAGGGTCGTTCGGTTTCTAAAAAGTGATTAGCTAATGCGGGAATATCCTCACGACGTTCACGTAAGGGCGGAATTGCAATCTTTTGCGAGCTTAACCGGTAGTATAAGTCTTCGCGGAACTCGCCTTTTTTAATCATGTCTTGCAACGGTCGGTTAGATGCTACGATTATACGCACCTGAACACGTATCGATTCCTTGGCGCCGACACGACGAATTTCACCAGATTCTAAAAATCGCAGTAATTTAGCCTGAAATGACAGCGGCATGGCCTCGATTTCATCTAAAAATAAATCTCCGCCATGGGCGGCTTCTGTTAGGCCCAATTTATGACTATCGGCTCCGGTGAAGGCCCCTTTGACGTGGCCGAACATTTCACTTTCGAACAGGGTTTCGGGAATGCTGGATGAATTCACAGCAACAAATGGGCGCTCATTTTCTTGGCTATGCAGCAGGCTGGCAATAACTTCTTTTCCAGAACCGGTTTCTCCTTCAATCAAGATAGATCGCCGCTCGCCCTTCATTTGCGAGATTTGCTTTAAAATCCTTTGGCTGGATTCAGATTGACCCACCCAACGAGTCAGGTGTTTGCCTCGACCATGAAAATCAAAGTTTCGAATCTGGCAATGAGCTAAAATTTTCTCTAGTGTGGACTGAAGTTCTTCTTTTGATAACGGTTTTGCTAAAAACTTTTGAGCGCCTGCGATCAAGCAGGCTTCCATTGTTTTTCTGTCAAGGAGTCCTGACATAGCGACGATTTCAGTTTGCAGATCGCGGCTAGCGAGGGTTTTGATAACGGTCACACCAATAGGGTCGCTTAAATCAGCCGTCAAATTCATATCAACAAACGCGGCGTGGAAAATAACATCGGTCGGTATGCGCGTGTAATCTTGAATGCTATACAATCGCCAAGGCTTGCTCACCAATGTTTTGAAAATTTGGTGGATTAACGGGTCGTCATCGACAACAAGTAAATTAAATTCAGTTATTTCCATTTATGATAGTCTGCCCTTAGAGTGCTTCTTTCTAAATCATTAATGCAAAGAGTTAGCCTTTTTATTGAGTGAATACGTTATCAAAAATCCTTCAGAAATTTCATTTTATAAACTACTATCAAGATTCGTTGTTGAATGTTGCGAAGGAGTGTCGATGGAAAAGATTAAAGTACTATTGGTGGAAGGCATCCACGCAATTGCTAAAGCGCGATTGGAAGAAGAAGGATATCATGTTGATTTAATCAGCCATGCTCCCAGCGAAGATGAACTGATCGAAAAATTGAAGGGATACAATGTTCTTGGGATTCGATCGAAAACCGAAATAACGAAAAAAGTTTTAGATCAATCTAAACATCTTTTAGGTATAGGTGCATTTTGTATTGGCACTAACCAAATTCAACTCTCGCATGCTAAATCAATTGGTGTTCCTGTGTTTAATGCCCCTCATGCAAACACTCGCAGTGTCGCTGAGCTAGTGATTGCGGAAATGATTTCGCTGTCTCGTCAGCTCGGTGATCGCAATATGAAAGCCCATCAAGGGGATTGGATTAAATCCGCAGATGGTAGCCGAGAAGTGCGTGGAAAAACATTGGGTATCGTCGGATACGGTCACATCGGAAGTCAGCTTTCTATTTTAGCGGAAGCGATGGGTATGAAAGTCGTCTTCTTTGATGTCGTTAAAAAGTTACCATTAGGAAATGCAAAACCAAAACGAACATTGGCAGAATTGTTAGAAGCGTCTGATTTCGTTTCTTTACATGTACCGGAAACGCCGCAGACTAAAAATATGATCACGGCTAAAGAAATCAGTTTGATGCGCGCAGGAAGTTACTTAATCAATGCCAGTCGCGGAACCGTTGTCGTTATTGAAGATTTAGCCGCTGCTTTGAAATCGAAACAATTAGCGGGCTGTGCGATTGATGTATTCCCAGTTGAACCGTCTTCAAATAAAGAAAAATTTGTGTCACCGTTACAAGGTTTGCCAAATGTAATTTTGACTCCGCATATTGGGGGGTCTACCGAAGAGGCGCAGTATTCGATTGGTCTTGAAGTCGCGGAAAGTTTTAGAAAATTTTTAAAATTAGGTACGACCGCTGGAGCTGTCAATTTTCCTCAAGTAGAACTACACCCTGTTGAGGGTATTACGCGTATTCAGAATGTACACAAGAATGAGCCCGGAGTTCTGGGTGAGATCAACGGTATTATTTCAAAATACGGAGCTAACATTCAAGGTCAGTTTTTATCAACGGATGAAAACATTGGGTATCTTGTTGTAGATATTGAAAACATGAAATCAGAAAAACTTGTGGACGAGATTCAAAAATCTTCGCGCAGCCTACGTACGCGCGTAATCTTTTAGATCTGTCATTAAACAAACATTTGAATTGTCGTGTTACAAATATGTCCATTTTGAATCGTCTAAAGACTGGAAACGTCTCGTTCCCGTACGCTCGATTTTTTAATTCCTGAAAAGTATGAGAGACTTATTTTTCGGGAGTCTTTTTAATGACAGTCGCAGTATGTGTTTCAAATCGAAAGATAAATTTTGTTATTCATGAGCTGAAAAACATTTCGACCGAAATGAGTTTGGCTGATGAAAAGACGGCGATTGAGATTTTACAGTGCGAAATCAGCTCCATTAGCTTCTTGCTTAAAAAACATTCTGGGATCAAGGGACAACTGATTTCGATCAAGGGTGCCTTACAGATAAACAACGAGGCCGAAACACAGTTCGCGGCTATTGGCCGTATCTCAGAGATCAAATCGATTTCTGATGGTGAACAGCAAGTTACTGTAAAGATGAATCAATACGATCCGGAAACTTGGCGCCGAATTATTGAACGAATCGGAAAAAAGCAAAAGCGTATTGATAAATTATTTCAAGCCATGAGAGGCGAAGATTAAATAATGAATCGAGAAAAAGACACGGATGTCGCAAAATTCCTAAATAGTCAGGGCGCTTTAGTAGTAGAGCCGTCAAATGCATTTTTTTCCGTCATTCAAAGCTGCTTGGTCAGTTACGGGATGGATTCAAAGAAAATCTTAATGGCCAATACCTATAGTGATGCTGTCGCCGTCCTGAAACAAGAAAAGCCCAGAATTTTAATTACTGAATACATGATTGGCAAAAATTTTGGCTTATCGCTGATTGATATGCATGATGAAATGTACGATGCCTTTTCAAGAATTGCGATCATGGTAACCAAAGAATCATCGGACAATGCAGTTGCCGAAGCTGCCGAGGAGCAATTAGACGCATTTATCGTAAAGCCATTTTCTGGTGCTGATTTTCAAAAACGTTTTATCGAAGTGGTGAAACGCAAAATGTATCCGTCAGAATACCTAAACCGCATTCGCGATGGCAAAGAGAACATTAAAGCAAAAAACATGGAGCAGGCAATTTCTATTTTCAAAGATGCTAAACCGTTGAATCCTACGCCTACATTAGCTTGTTACTATCTAGGCGAGTGTTACCTAAATCAGAATGATCTAGAGTCTGCACGCAAAGAATTCGCCGAAGGTCGCAAATATAATAGCCTTCATTACAAATGTTTAACTGGAGAATTCGACTGTTTGATGCAGGAAAGAAAGTATAAGGATGCCTATGGTTTGGTGGAATTGATTCGGAAACATTACCCCGTGACATCTGTTCGTTTGGGTAAGTTTTTTATAGCTGCCGTTTATACTGAACATTTCGAAGATATGATGCTGTTTTATGAAATGTATACGAACTTGGACAATCGTCCCCCCGAGTTAATTGGCCTTGTTTCCCTCGCTCTAGTGACGGCTGGTAGGTACAATATTCGAAATAAAGAAAGAGAAGCAGCTATTAAATTTTTCGAGATGGCGTCGAATGTGACTGGTCGTAGTGTCGATACGCTTGAAAAAATTATTGAAGAGTGGCTAAAAATCGAGGACATCGATGCCGCTGAGCGATTTTTCAAGTTAATTCGCGGTGATGATGTCGGGAGTGTAAAATATATTCAGCTCAATTTTAAGATTGGCGTTCATATGATCACTCCGGAGGCGGCTTTGGAGATGGGTAGAAAAATAGTCGTCGAAGGTAACAGCACGCCCGAAGTCACCAAGAAGGTTGTTCGGTTAGCGATTGATACGGGGAAGGCTACACTCGCGGAATCGTTGATTATCAAGGGTGCGCAGGCGCACCCTGAAATTCGTAAAGAACTTTACGAGATGTTAGAGGGGCAATCTAAATAAATACAGTGTCTTCATAGTATTATTGTCAATACGATGATAAATCTCGATAACGTCTTCGGGTGGAGTTAGATTTCTTTCCGTGAATTGCCGACGAGCCTTTGGGTAAACTTTCATCGGGCCTATCGCTGGCGATCCCATTGACTCAGCTACAAAATATTTTGCGGCAGGAATTGTTTTAGTCTTGAGTCCTTCTGGTAAACTTGTCTTTACTTGATCTACGACGCAGCCAACATGGGAACGAAGGCGTTCGTGTTCTACCACCTCGGGATCATCCAGAAAATGTCCAAAGCTTTTAGAACAATCTACATTTTCAGTCTTCGCCCAAGCTTCTACTTTTTCTAAAGAATCTAATATTTTATGATAAGGTCCTACGTGCTCGAGATAGACTAATTGCATATCTGGCATCGGTTGTTCAGTAATGACAACATCTTTGAAGAACCCCAATTTAACCGTCGCCCAGCCAATGATACCGATGGCAAAAAGTAAAACGCCTAAGAAAACACTTTTCATATTATTTCTTCCATTTAATCGAACAACCCATAGACGGAGTTTGCCCTTTGGGGAATTCATCACTTATTAATAATGATTCTACCGCGTTTAAAAGTTCGCGGCGAGTAACCTTACCCGGTTCTTTCCAGCTGTCATCTAGACGCCCACGATAGGCCAATTGAGATTTTTTGTTATAAACAAAAAAATCGGGAGTGCAAACAGCTCCAAATCGTTTAGCAACTTCTTGTGAGTCGTCGTATAAATATGGAAATGGGTAGTTCTTGTATTCAGCACGTTTTTTTAATTCGATAAACGAGTCGTCTGGGTATGTATCTGCATCGTTAGATGAAATGGCGACTACTGAAATATGTTTACTTTTCAGCTGGTGGCCGAGTTCGATAAGGCGATCTTCAATGGCTTTAACGTAGGGGCAATGATTGCAAATAAACATGACTACGAATGGGTTGCCATTTGTAAAGTTTTTTAAAGAGTATGTCTTTCCGTCGGTGGCTTGCAAGGTGAAATCAGGACAAACGGTACCTAATTCATCTTGTGGTGTATAGGTTAGTGCCATTGGGTGCTCCTGTTACAGTTGATTCCAAGGAATTTTATGTCCACCAGAGGTCAAATCGCCATTCGGTGATACGTCATCAATTTTACTAGAAAGTAAAACATGTTTATTTAGTGCCGATTTTAAATTTTCACGGTCTGTTGAGCTTAACTCTTCACCAGACAATTGCGCCGCTTCCGTCAGTTCAAAGAAAAAACGATCTAGAAAGCGAACCCAATCCGTGCCCAATAAAGGACAGGTTTTCGGCATTTCAGCTACGAGGCTCGTCGCATGCGGGATTTCAGCTGGTTTTTTTAAAACATTTAAACCAAGTCCGATGAATGTTGTGATTTCATTCCCTTGAGTGACGGTTTCAATCAATAAGCCCGCACATTTTTTATCGCCAATATAAATATCGTTTGGCGCTTTCAATGCGAACGGAATGTATAGCCATGTGTTTTGAAGCGCGCGAAGTAAGGCCATACCGACGCGAGATGGAAAAGTAATGTGCGGGTTGTCGTTTAGATAAAAACCCCAAGTGCTTAACAGAGCCGCCCCTTTGGTTGTTGTCCATGTATTTTGTCCGCGCCCGCGCCCCAGCGTTTGTTGGTCGGCTAAAAATAACATAAAGTCATTTTCAGCTAAGCCTTGTTCTTTTGCATGGGAGTTTGTGCTTGATAGCGATTCTTTATAAAAACATGGGATTTGCGAGTTCTGCGCCCATGCATACGTCATCTTGCCGATTAAAATATCGTCTAACGGAGATTCTGAATCCATGTTAGGTCCTTACTTCTTTTGCCAGTCAAACTGTAAACTAACATCAGCAACAGGAGCTGAGTGAGTGAGTGCGCCCACGGAAATGAAATCGATCCCTGCCTTAGCCACTTCGGGAACGCGCTCTAGACTCATGTTACCGCTCGCTTCAGTTTCGATATCTTCAGGGATTAATGCGCGAGCTTCCTTTAATGTATGAGTGTTCATGTTGTCTAAAAGAATACGTTTCACTTTTAAAGCAACTGCGATTTTAACGTCTTCTAAATTACCGGCTTCGACTTCGATATCTAAATTTGTGTTTTTACGAGTGCGTTCAACAGCATTTTTAATTCCACCCATCATCGCAATGTGATTGTCTTTGATCAGGATTGCCGTTGATAAATTCATGCGGTGATTAATGCCACCACCGTGAACAACCGCTTTTTTTTCTAGATCCCGATAACCAGGAAGTGTTTTACGAGTATCTAAAATACGGGTTTTCGTTCCAGCAATGGCATCTACGAAACGACGCGTGTAGGTAGCAATTCCAGACAAGTGGCCAAGAAAATTAAGAGCCACACGTTCCGCTTTTAAAATTTGAATTAAGTCGCCTTCCAAAGAACAAATATTTTGTCCTTTCAAAACGCGCTGACCTTCTTCAAAGTGCCATTTGATTTTTACATTTGGCTCCAGCATAGAAACAGTCGTTTCAAAAGGAAGCAAGCCAGACAAAATAATGTCTTCCTTTGCTTTTAGTACAGCTTTGCCTGGTTTTGGAGTTAATCCTAAAGAGTCCGTCGTAACGTCACCATTAGGCATGTCTTCTTTGATAGCGGCTTTGATTAAGTCATTTAACAGCATGGGACAGTAATAGAACCGTAGGGCAAATTAGTCCACTAAATTAAGGTTCTTGGAGTAATTTTTTAATTTCTTCGCGGACGATGCGTTCCGTGATGTCGGGTAGCAGTGACCAGGCGATTTTTTCGGCAATCACACGGGCTTCTTCACGGAAGATTTTTTCTTGAGTTTTCGCATCCAATGGAATGTTTGACAATGCAGGCACGGCAAATTCATTTTTCTGAGAGCTTGGTTGTGATCCCGCCATTGGAGGTTGTTTGGGTTTATTAATATCCATTTCCGCGTCTTCAAGTTCAGAATCCGAGAAAATAATTTCTTCAAAGTTATCAGTGATTTTTCTCTTAGCTTTTAAAAGATCGTCTTCTTCGATGCCAGCGATCGGCTTTATGACGTTCACTTGTTCCGCTTGCCATTCTTCAGGTCCATCAAGTGATGTCGAATCATCAATACTTGGTACATTCAGAGGTATAGATTTGTGCAGCGGAACTTGTGCAAATTCTTCGCTATCTTCTGTTAACTGCAGTTCATCTGGTAGGATGGAATCGTCGATAACATAATCATTAGATTGTGCGGGTATGTTGAAGTTCGGAATTTTTGGCGGAGTTACGCATTGACGGTTTTCTGCCGATTCTTTGCGGTATTCTTTGATGGAATCAATTTCATCGAAATTTAAGAACGAACTGATTGGGTGACTGACGGTCTTTGGACTCAGTTCCTGAATGATGGAACGTAGAGTTTCAACCTCGAAGGGTTTCTCTAGGCGTTTATTAGCGCCGGAGTCTTTAGCTTTGACCTCGTCAATCCCCATTAATGAGTTCCAGAGCAGAACAACCGGGATTTTGCCTAATTCTGGATCACGCTTAATATCACGAGCGACTTCGTAGCCTGACTTTTTAACAAGCAGAACGTCGACAAAAATAACATCAGGTTGGAAAACTTTGGCAATCGGAACTACATCTATGCCAACGGGCACAGCTTTGACTTCAACCGAGTAGTCTTGCAGTGCTAATTGAATTACTTTTTTAATTGTTGGACTTTCATCAGCCAACAAGACGCGCAAAGCCATGTATCAAGTAAATAAGGATTTTTTTAGTGAGTCAAGCCATAATCAGTGAGTGGTACGCATTGATCGATACATCGCTAAACATTTCATTGGTTTTTTTCTAGGTGGTATCCTAGTTTTCTTGACGGTTTTCTTGGCTATTGACGTACTTTCTACGTATGTGAGTTACCCGTCCGCGGGCGCCGATACGCTAGTAAAATATTATTTATTTTATACCCCAGACCTCTTTCAGAAAATGATCCCCGTTTCCTGTTTATTAGGCACTATTTTATGCTTGTCGAGCTTAAATAAATCCAATGAATTGATCGCTCTTTTTGCAGCTGGCTATAGTTTATTACGGATTTCGATGCCAATTCTGGTGCTAGTGACCTTTCTTTCGGGGCTTAGCTTTGTCTTGAGTGACCGCATTATCCCGTCCCTGAATCGTCAGAAAAACTACATTTACTATCACGACATCAAGAAAAACCCTGGAATGTTTTCGATCGTAAAGACCAATCGTATTTGGTACCGGTCGAAAAACGAGATTTTTAATATCAAAACACTCAATGTTGAAGGAACCAAGGCGCAGGGTCTGACTCTGTATACCTTTGATGACAACTGGAATTTGCAACGTATGATTACGGCCGATGACGTGGATCTAAAGGTCGAAGGCAATACGTCGGCTCCGTCGGATAGAGCTAGTTCTGAAAAAACAAATCCAGGGCATCGCGATCAGTATCAATGGGCTTTGAAAAACGGTACCGTGACGGTTTTTTACAAAGATTCTAACTTTCCAATGACGTCCACGTTTAAAAACAAAACGATCGTCATGAATGAAGAAGCGCAAGATTTACAAAGTAGCGGTCAAACGTCGGAAATGCTGACTCAAAAAGAACTATCAAAATTCATTGAAAAAAATAAAGAGGCGGGCCTGGATACTATTCGATATGAGGTCGATTATCAGGCTAAAATCGCATTTGCGTTTGCTGGATTGGTTATGACGATGCTGGGGATTCCTTTTAGTGTTTCTAGAGGCCGTTCTGGTGGTGTCATGTTACAAATTGGTATTTGTATAGGGCTTGTGTTTTTATATTGGATCTTTTATAACTCGTGCATCACGCTCGGCAACCATGGCCATTTACCTCCTGTTATGGCGGCCTGGATCCCGAACCTGGTTATGATCGGCCTCGGTTTTGTGCTGATCTCGAAAACAAAAAAATAAAGGATACAGTATGGGCATCATGGAAATATTAACTTACCCGAATCCTCGCTTAAGGGAAGTTTCTGCGCCAGTAGACGTTTTTGACGCCAAACTAAAGAAACTGACTGAGGACATGATTGAAACGATGTACGATGCTCATGGTATTGGCTTAGCCGCCCCTCAGGTGGGTGTATTACAACGTGTGGTAGTGATTGATACTCGGCCAAAAAACGATGAAGGCCGCCGTTATGACAACGATGAAATGGGTGAACTTGAAAAGAAAGTAACTCAACCGTTGATTTTAATTAATCCGCGTATTGTTGGCGGAGTTGGATCGACCACTTTTGATGAGGGTTGTCTAAGTGTTCCTTCGTTTTACGAAACAGTTGAACGTAAAGAAGTCATCGAAGTAGAGACCTACGATCTAAGTGGAAAAAAATATACGTTTAAAACTGATGGATTGCTGGCGATCTGTATCCAGCACGAACTAGATCACTTAGAAGGTAAGTTATTTATCGACCGCATTAGTTTCTTGAAGAGTAAAAAAATCAAAAATGAAATTCAAAAACATGGCTATCCCAAAAAAGACAAAAAAGAAAAAGCAGAAGTGAAGAAGTAATGAAGTCACTCAAAGTCTGTTTTTTGGGAACACCAGAATTTGCAGCCACCAGTTTGAAATACATTCTGAGTGATCCTTATTACCAAGTTGTCGGTGTGGTTACCCAGCCCGATCGGCCTGCTGGGCGTAAGCTGCAACTAACGCCAAGTGAAGTGAAAGTCTTAGCTCAGCAACACCATCTACCCGTGTTGACTCCGGAAAATCTTCGCAAGCAGCCTGAAATCTTAGACCAAATTAGATCGTGGAAAGCGGACCTTGCCATTGTTGTGGCTTTTGGACAAATTCTGAACGACGATTTTTTAAACAGCTTCGAATTCGGCGCCGTCAACATCCACGGATCCCTTTTACCTTTGTGGCGTGGAGCGGCTCCGATTCAACGCTCTCTTGAAAATGGGGACAAAGAAACCGGAGTTGCTTTGCAAAAAATCGTGAAGCAGTTAGATGCGGGAGGGGTTATCGGTGTTCGCAAAGTCGAAGTGCAACCCGAGTGGAATGCAAATTTCATGTACGAAAAATTAGCGGAGTTAGGAACCGATTTACTTAAGCGTGATTTAAAAGATTATGTCAGCGGAAATCTGGTGCCTGTTAAACAAGATGAATCTTTAGTTACTATCGCGAAAAAACTCGAAAAGTCTGAATCTGAAATTGATTGGCGTTTATCTAGCGCAGGTGTGCATAACAAGGTACGTGCGTTCACAATGGGGCCCGGGACCTATACTTGGCTTAACGACAAGAAAGTTAAAATTCACAAAACACGAGTGAGAAGTGATGAGGGTGATAATTTGGAAAAAATTGGTCACGTTGTTGATATACACAAAGATAGTATCTCTGTTCAGTGTGGGCGTGGCGTAATTGATTTGCTTGAGCTTCAGCCTGAATCCCGCAATCGCATGAGTGCTGCGGATTTTATTAAAAGTACCTCACTGGATACAAAAGCAAGGTTTGGAAAATGAAAAAAATCTCTCCTAGTTTGTTAGCTGCCGATTTTGCAAATATTGAACATGAAGTTAAAAAGGTGACGGACGCTGGAGCCGACTTTTTGCATCTGGATATTATGGATGGGCACTTTGTACCGAATTTAACATTTGGTCCTCCGGTTGTAGCGGCGATAAAGAAAGTTGCGGCTATTCCGCTGGATGTCCATTTGATGATTGAAACTCCGGAAAAATATGTTGATGAGTTTTTGAAAGCGGGTGCTGATTACCTAACGATTCATATCGAATCAACACAACAAACCGCAGAACTGTTAAAAAAGATTCGTGCGTTTGGAGCTAAAAGTGGTTTGACGCTAAAACCACGGACGCCGATTGACGCTGTTAAAGATTTTTTACCTCTTTGCGATTTAGTGTTAGTTATGACAGTGGAGCCCGGTTTTGGCGGCCAAAGTTTTATGTTGGATCAAGTGGCTAAAATCGATTGGCTAAAAGACTATCGTCAAAAAAATAGTCTCAATTATTTAATTGAAGTCGATGGTGGTGTTAGCGATAAAACTCGGTCCCATGTCGCTAGTGCCGATGTTTTAGTTGCGGGAACTTACGTTTTTAAAAATGATTACGCGAAAGCTATTCAATCTTTAAGATAATTTTCTAATGTGAATTCGACTCAAAGGATATATTCATGCGTCTAATTTTGTGTGTATTTGTTGCTCTATCGATGGTCTCTATTAAAGGGTTTGCTCAGGAAGAAAAAATACTTCGTGTGGGTATTGGGCAAGAATTTGATTCATTGAACCCGTTAAGCATGTCGATGTTATCGGCCACTTATATTTATCATATGATCGGCCGAAATATGTCGAGCTTAGATCACAATATGAAATGGCATCCTCAGTTAGTTGATGAAATTCCTTCGTTCAAAAATAAACTTGCGGAAATAAAAACTATCAATGGCGCAAAGAAGTTGATTTCTGTTTGGAATATTCGTGCGTCGGCAAAGTGGGGTGACGGAGTCGATATTACCTGTGGCGACTTTAAATTTTCTTGGACGGTAGGACGCTCTAATTTTGTAACTGTTGTTAATAGAGATATGTATACGGATATCGAGGCGATTAATTGCGACGACAAAAAACCTAAGCGAGTTGAAATGATTCATGCGGCGATTCGTTGGGATTTTTACAAACTGATCCAATTCTATATTTTGCCAAAACATCTGGAAGAGGCGGTTTTTGAGAAGCACGGCCAGGAAAAAGAAGGCTATGACCGGAACTCAAATTATGTAAAAAATCCAACTAACCCAGGTTTGTATAGTGGGCCCTTTATGCTTGCTGAAGTAAAATTAGGTAGTCATGTACTCTTAAAAAGAAACCCTTATTTTTATGGTAAGAAGCCTTACTTTGATAAAGTGCTATTTCGGGTCATTGCCGACACGGCGGCTCTTGAGGCCAATTTGATCTCGAAACAGGTCGACATGGTGGCATCGATTGGTTTCAACATGGATCAAGCTTTGGTGCTAGAAAAACGTGCGGCTAAAGAAGGTCTTCCTTTTGAAGTACGCTACGTCTCGGGGTTAGCTTACGAACATATCGATATCAATTTAGATAATCCAATTTTAAAAAGTAAAAATGTTCGTAAGGCTTTGTTGTTGGGAATCGATCGTCAATCGATGTCGCAGGCATTGTTTGAAGGAAGACAAATCGTAGCTCCGCACTTTTTAACTCCTCGTGACCCTTGGTTTGCAAAGCTTCCAAAGGCTTTGCAAAAACCAGCACCGTATTCGAAAAAAGATGCTGAAAAATTGTTAGATTCAGAAGGTTGGAAAATGGGAGCCGATGGGTACCGTTATAAAAACGGAAAGAAACTTTCGATTGTCCTTTCGACAACGGCATCTAATCGTCTACGTGAAAATGTCCAAACGTACGTTATGGATCAGTGGAAGAAAATCGGTGTGGAAGCGGTTTCTAAAAATGCTATTGCGCGAACATTTTTTTCCGAATTGATGAGAAATAGAAAATTTGAAGGTGTAGCCATGTTCGCGTGGACTTTCTTGCCAGAAATGCCACCAGGGAAATTCTATCACTCACGCTCAATCCCATCGGAAGCAAATGGATGGATGGGGCGTAATTATTCAGGTTACAAAAATACGAAACTCGACGGGATTTTAGATAAACTAGAAACTGAAATGAGTGAAAGTAAACGTCAGTCGATGATAAATCAGGTGGTGGAAATATACGTGAACGAACATATTACAATACCACTTTATTACCGTGTTGATATTTCAGTTGTTCCTAAGACTTTAAAAAACTTTAATATGACGGGGACTCAGCAAACTGAATCATTGTACGTTGAAGAGTGGTCCTATTAAGGTGACGAAGGCGTCCAAATATACAAAACGGACCCGTTTTTTAATTTATTGATGATTGATTTTGCGTAGCGAGTTTCAACAGCCGGGCAACCCTGACTACGGCCAATTTTATTAGACACTGCCGCTAGTTTAGCATTCACGTAACTAGCGCCATGAATTACGATTGCACGCGAGTAAGCATTCGAGTTCGTGGCCTCTAAACCTTTCAGTTTTAAACTATAGCCGTTGCTTCCCATATAGGTCGCATCCGTCAGGTAGAATCCAACTGAAGTCGCATTTGAATTGGCCTTATTTGAAAATTTCTCGGCATAGCCATCGTGGTTTGAATCTGAACCTTTGCCATGTGCCACTAAATAGCTTTCGATTTGTCCTGTTGGAAGATGAATCAGGTGCAGGCGCGGTTTTCCTGAAACTGCGGAGGCATCAAATATGGTAATGTAGTCTTTGTTCGGAATTTTATCTTTATACAGTTCGTAGTAGGCCAGAGCCTTTTGCATGGCTTGTTCAGGAATTCTATTTTTTGTGTCCAAAGACTCAAAATGACTTAAATCAGGCACCTGGTACCATGGGATGCCCGAACGCACTGACGACGCTAGCGTTGCCGGATGAACGGCTAAGGCGCTATAAGCCATTAAAAGACTAATTAGGAACGTTGATAGTGGAGACATTAGTTCTTTAATCCTAAAAGAAAAGCAGGTTGCCCAGTACCGACCAGCTGACTAGTTTTTCTGTCGGAAAATAGATTGAATTTGAGGGGGTTTTGAACTATCAAAACTAGATCAAAATCGAGCTGTTACTCTGGTATTTAGACACTTTAGTGGCTCGACATAAGTGGGGTAAAAATGATCATCGACGGCCAATCAATTACAGTTGAAAACCTATTCAAAGCAGCAACCGATTATAAGACCAAATTTGAACTTGATCCAAGAGCGCGCAAAAAAATGGATGCCTCTCGTGAATACATCGAGGGTAAATTGGCTAAGGGCGAAGTGATGTATGGTGTGAATACTGGCTTTGGCGCATTTTCTAGTGTTCGCATTTCTGATGCTGAAATTGAAACTCTACAAAAAAACTTGATCCGTTCGCATTCGGCCGGCGTTGGTGATTTTTTCTCGAAATGGCATTCTCGTGCCATGATGATTCTGCGTGCGAACGCGCTCGCAACTGGGCACAGTGGTATTCGTAGCGTTCTCGTGGATAAGATCATTGAGTTTTTAAATGCTGATATTATTCCATGCATTCCTTCGCAAGGTTCTGTTGGAGCCAGTGGTGACTTAGCTCCGCTTTCACATTTAGCTTTGTCACTTATCGGTGAAGGCTTAGCTTGGAGCAACGATCAAGTCGTTCCCGTTACGGACTTGTTAGCAAAGAAAAAAATTAAGCCTCTGGAGTTAAAAGCGAAAGAAGGTTTGTCTTTGATCAATGGCTGTCAAGTCATGACGGCAATCGGGATGTTAACGTTACATCAAGTCAGCGATTTGTTAAAAATTGCAGACGTATCTGGCGCTTTAACATTAGAAGCCCTTAAAGGATCACGTAAAGCATTTGATCCATTAATCTCGGCCACTCGTCCCCATGCCGGTGAAGCTAAAACAGCAAGAAATTTAAATAGGCTATTATTAGAAACCAGTCCAATTGGCGAGAGCCACCTCGGGTGCGGTCGTGTACAAGATGCGTACTCATTACGTTGTATGCCAGCCGTTCATGGTGCAGTGAAAGACACGTATCATTTTGTAAAAAAAGTTTTAGAAACAGAAGCCAACTCGTCAACGGACAATCCGCTTGTGTTCCCGGAGGAAGGCAAAATTCTTTCCTGTGGTAACTTCCACGGTATGCCTGTAGCCTTCAGCCAAGATTATGTCGGTATCGCGCTTTCGAGCTTAGCATCGATCAGTGAATGTCGTATTGCTAAATTAATCAATCCCGCGATGTCGGATCTGCCAGCGTTTTTGATCAAAGATGGTGGTTTGCAATCTGGTCACATGATTGTACAAGTGGCAGCGGCTTCGTTAGTCAGTGAAAACAAAGTGCTTGCTCATCCAGCCAGCGTCGATACAATTCCAACGTCAGCAGATAAGGAAGACCACGTTTCAATGGGCACGATTGCAGCTCGTAAAGGCACACAAATTCTGCGCAACGCTCAAAACGTATTTGCGATGGAACTATTGTCAGCGACACAAGGTTTAGATTTATTAGCGCCACTAAAAACTTCAGAACCACTGGAAGCCATCAAGGGTTTCATCCGTTCAGAAGTCCCATACGCAGAAAAAGACCGCGTATTCTCATACGACATTAACCGCATCTTCGAAATGATCCAATCCCGCCGACTAATAACCTTCATCGAAGACCAAGTCGGCGAACTCGAAGTATAAGCAAAAGTCAGCTGCTAGGTTTTTGAAACGCAGCTGGCCAAAACTTACGTATTAAAAATTTTAAGTTAAATAGGGGAGTAAGATGGCGACAGGTAAAAGAGTAGTAACAGCACCAACTGGAACCAAAATGCATTGTAAGGGCTGGCTTCAAGAAGCGGCTTACCGCATGATTCAAAATAATCTTGATCCTAGCGTGGCTGAGAAACCAGAAGACCTAATTGTTTATGGTGGTATCGGCAAAGCCGCTCGTAATTGGGAAAGCTATGATAAAATTCTTCAAGCTCTGACGACCTTGGAAGATTATGAAACTTTACTTGTTCAGTCTGGAAAACCAATCGGGATCGTACGTACTCACAAAGATGCTCCTCGCGTTTTAATTGCTAACTCGAACTTGGTTCCTAAGTGGTCGACGTGGGAACATTTTCATGAATTAGATAAAAAAGGTTTGATGATGTATGGTCAGATGACCGCGGGAAGCTGGATCTACATTGGTACTCAAGGTATCATTCAAGGGACATATGAAACATTTGTTGAAGCTGGTCGTCAGCACTTCGGTGGTGATCTGGCGGGTAGAGTGATTCTAACTGCGGGCCTTGGTGGTATGGGCGGAGCGCAGCCACTAGCCGGTGTTTTCGCCGGTGCGGTAGTGTTGGCTGTAGACGTGGATCCGACGCGCATTCAAAAACGTATTGATACTAAGTACGTTGATGAATTGGCGACTGACTTAGACGATGCTTTAGCGCGCGTTGAAAAATATAAAAAATCAAAACAAGCTAAATCAATCGCGTTGTGTGGAAACATGGCGACGGTGATTTACCAATTACTTGATCGCGGTTTTAAACCCGATTTATTAACTGACCAAACTTCGGCGCATGATCCATTAGTGGGTTACATTCCAGAAGGCCTAACTTTGCAACAGGCCGACGAGTTAAGAACAAAGGATCAGAAAAGCTATTTGGAACGTGCCTACCAGTCGATGGCAAAACACGTGCGCGGTATGCTTGAATATCAAAAACGTGGAGTCGTAACATTCGACTACGGAAATAACATTCGTGCGCGTGCAAAAGATGCCGGTGTAGAAAATGCATTCGATTTCCCTGGTTTTGTGCCCGCGTTTATTCGTCCCTTGTTCTGTCGTGGTAGCGGTCCGTTCCGATGGGTAGCTCTATCGGGCGATCCAAATGATATCCACGTAACCGACGAAGCCATGAAAAAATTATTTCCGCATAAGACCCATTTGCTACGTTGGTTGGAAATGGCCTCAGAACGTATCGCCTTTCAAGGTTTGCCGGCACGTATTTGCTGGCTGGAATACGGCGAGCGCGCTAAAGCGGGCTTAATGTTGAATCAACTCGTGAAAGAAGGAAAAGTAAAAGCCCCAATCGTAATCGGCCGTGATCACTTAGACTGCGGCAGCGTCGCTTCACCCAATCGTGAAACCGAAGCCATGAAGGACGGCAGTGATGCTGTTTCCGACTGGCCATTACTAAATGCGATGGGCAATGTAGCTTGCGGTAGCACTTGGGTTAGCCTCCATCACGGTGGCGGCGTCGGAATGGGCTACAGCCAACATTCCGGCCAAGTGATCGTAGCTGACGGCACCGACGAAGCTGCCGCACGCCTAGAACGCGTACTCACTTTCGATCCCGCAATGGGCCTCTTCCGCCACATCGATGCCGGCTACGAAGACGCCAAACAAGTAGGAAAAGAGCGCGGCATAAAAAGCCTCTGGCTCTAAAGTCAGCTGCTAGGTTTTTGCAACGCTAGGGATCACCGGAGGTTAGCGAACGCTTTCTTCCGGTGTTTGGATCTCGACTTAATTTAAAAATCTTTTTTTGAGAGGCTAATTTTATGACCTCTGCTTCATCTGGTCGATAAGCTTCATTTAGCCATCTTAATGTTCCCTCAACATCGTTCATTAGAGTGTCATCTTCAACAAGTGGGATAGCTCCGGCTTTTTTTCCTAAGAGTAATTGTAAAGTGCTCCACGGATAGTCTTCGACTCGCGAACAGAGTCCGGCGGCGACGGGGTTTCGGTAGTTGTACTTATATGTATTTAAGAAATAGCTAGTATCATCGATGAGACATGAATGAAAACGAGAACCCCAAATCTTGTTTATCCGAAAGCTGATTCGCCCCATTTCTTTACTAGTACTACGCATGAATTCAGCCATGGCCTTTGACATATTTAATTTTGGATCCGACGCCAATAGATGATAGTGATTCGACATTAAAACAAAAGAGTGAATTTTCATGTCGTAGTTGTGATGAAGCATGAATAAATAGTCGCTAAATATTTCCCATGCTTCCGAAAGTGGAACTGGGAAATTCTCTTTGTTATTGCATCGACCAGAAATATGAAAAGGAAACTCTTCGTTCAGTTCTCTTACAAAATAGCTCATGGGAATTTGAATCTGCAAATTTCGGTGCCAGATAAAAACCCAATAGGCAGCTGCTGACATTTAGGAATGCATAGCATTGCAAAAACCTAGCAGCTGACTCTAGAAGAAGAATTGGAGGCCGGTTTTTAGGCCTTCTCTTGGGATTTCGGGGGGTGGGGTTGTGGGGTTTGAGTTTTTTTGTGTGTCTTTGAAGTAGGTTCCGAAGATTCTTAGGAATTCGAATTCTAGGAAGACGCCGGCTTGCACTTGAGTGCCGGTGATTTCGCCGAAGTAGCTATCTGTAAATGGCAGATAGGTTCTGTGGTGACCGTTGAATCCGAAATAGCGGCCTAAATAAATTTGTAGTGAGATTTGATAGAATTGATTTCGAGTTACTGACATAGGATCTAATCCCGAAAAAGTTCGAGTGCGTTGGCCGTAGTGAATCGTTAAAGCACTGCTTTGGATAGATGAGCCAAGTAAACGCAAATTAAATAGCCCTGTTAAATCATTTTCGTTTTCATCACCACGTTTATCATATTCGACAGATAGTCCAAAAATATGTGCATACGCTGACGCCTCAAGGCTCGTGATCGTGTATTCATTTTCGCTTGTTGAGAGTTTCTTTTTGTAGTTGGTGTTGGCGCCAAGCAAACTGAATTCATAGGGATCTGGTGAGTTTAACCATAACCACTGATCCATCAGTTTGTTGCGGTCTTTTTGAGCTAACCACTCGCCCAGCGTCCAACGTGAGCCTTCTCGTTTTTTGGCTCGCTCTGAAATATTGAACTTACTCTGGGCAAGGCCGACTGATGATGTGAAAGCCACCAATATCAACGTAAAAAAAATGACAGTTTTTTTCATCTTTATTCATTATATTCCCGTAGTTAGCATTTAAGAAGATGTTGCAAAATAACACCAGTTGTAAAACAATAGGAGCGGGTACACGAAGGTGCCCCCAGAAAACTGAATCATTTTGATAAAACGGAGTTAAAACCATGTCAGCACCACAGGACTTCTTAAACTACAAATACTACGTTCATAATTTAGATCCTGTTCTGCTTCCAATTTATGGCAATGTGGGTGTTCGTTGGTACGGCCTATCGTACATGGTCGGTTTCATCCTGTCGTACTTTCTTATCAAGTGGTTATGTGAAAAACAGAAAATGGGTCTAACAAAAGAAATGGTCAGCGATTTTGTTACCTACTGTGCGATTGGTACAATGGCCGGTGGTCGTTTAGGATACTGTTTGTTTTACTCGCCAGATTTGTTCATCAAATTTAAATCTGATTTTCCTTTTTGGGGCGTGCTAGCTGTGAATGAAGGCGGTATGGCTAGTCATGGTGGTATGATTGGTATTGTGATCGCGGCTTGGTTGTTTGCTAGAAAGTACGGAATTCCAACATTGTATCTTTTAGATCTAGTTTGCATCTGCGGACCGATCGGTATTTTCTTTGGTCGTATCGCTAACTTTATAAATGGTGAGCTTGTAGGGCGTCCAATTCAAAGTTTTGTTTCTTGGGCGGTTAAATTTCCAACAGACATCTTGTCATGGACTGTGGCTGACAAAGATAAATTTTTATCGTTAACAAATGTGTATCAGCAATTAGGCGGCAGTCCGGATCAGTGGAAAACTTGGGTTGAGTCAATGGCGTTTAATCACGAGGCGAAAAACGCAGTGTATTCGTTTATGAATCGAATCATTGAAGAGACGCACAAACATAACGGAATGGTGCTGAGTGCGCTTGAACCGTTGTTAACACCTCGTCACCCCTCGCAACTGTACGGCGCTTTACTGGAAGGATTTGCCGTTTTTGTTATTTTATTTTTGATGTGGCGTACGCCAAAAAAGCTAGGCGTGATTGCCGCCAGCTTTGGCGTGCTTTATTCAATCTCACGCGTTGCGGATGAGTTTTACCGTATGCCAGATGCTCATATCGGTTTGCAGCTTTTCGATTTGTCGCGAGGTCAGTGGTTAAGTATCGCTCTCGCTGTGATTTCTTTAATTCTTGGGATTCTATGGACCCGCACTGTGACTATAATTTGTCCCGGGTGGGGTCGCGTAGCTTCGATCAAACTTTCAAGAAAGTAGTTATCGATAGAATCCTAAACATTGGTTCGTATGCGCTCGTCTAAAATTTTTGAGCGAACGAACTTTGTCTTTCATATATTGCAAGGCTGACTTGTGCTGAAGTGTGGCCTTTTTCTCTAAGCGATCAAAAACTTGGGCCCAAATTTGATTTGAAATGCTAAAGGGACCTGACGCAATAAACATTGCGAATGCCGGATAATACAAGAAATTTTCCATATTAGGTGACATGGTCACAAGTCCCCAAGTAGATGTCACGAACCAGAAACCCCAAATTCCATACGTGCCAACTGTTCTTAGGACTTCATTCCCTTTGACTTTAATTCCTTGGGCCGTAGTTTCTGCCGACGCAGATGAGCCTGACTTCATCATAGATCTCAGATAGTCGTGATAAACTTTCGGCAGTGATTGCCCTGTGGTTTTCTCATTCGCACCGGCAGATTCCGAAAGAATTGTGATCAGCGTTTCTAGAGAATTTTTCTTTTGATCATCATCAGGTTGTTCGCTCACTAACTGATTCATCGAGACGGAGAATTTTTGAAGTTGGACGAGAAACTCTTTATTGTGAGCTAACTGTTCGAGTGATTGCGACCAAAAACTTTGAGTTTGCTGAAAGTTAGAGAACACAGCCTCTACTAGCTCGCTCGATGTTTGGTAGTCGTTCGACATCATTCGATAACGAAGTGAAAGTTCACTCACAGATTCAGTGGACGAATGTGCGAAAGAGATTGAAGAGAAGAGTAAAACAGCTAGAGTAAGTACTTTAAGTAGATTCAAGTTTTTCATGCGCTGTTAGGGTTCAACTTTGATTCCAAAATTAAATCTAAAAAAATGAAACTCTGCGAGAAAACCCTGTCGAAAAAAAATGAAAAGAGCGGCAATAGTCACTGGGATTTTTGCTCTAATTCATCGTTGAAAACAGGACTAGGATTGGTTCCTAGTCCCAGAGTAATTATGCTAGTCTGATCTTTTTAATCAGCCTTTGGCTTAGATAATGGGAATAAAACACAGTCTTTAATATTGTCGCAAACGGAAAGGAACTGGATCAAGCGTTCGATGCCGAAACCCCAACCTGAAATTGGCGGCATTCCGTATTCCATAGCCATGACGTAGTCGTCTTCTTTTACCATCGCGTCTTGATCGCCTTTGGCTTTACTTGCCGCTTGCGCCTCTAAACGTTTGTTTTGCTCGATAGGATCTACAAGTTCAGAGTAGGCATTTACGATTTCCACACCGTTGATCACTAATTGGAAGCGATCTGTAAGCTGTGGGTTTTTATCATTGGCGCGAGCGAGTGGAGACAAGTCAATCGGATGAGACACTAGAAACGTCGGCTTGATTAATTTAGGGCGACTCACACGTTTATACAATAGATCGATCAAGTTACCGCGACCAAGAACGCTTAAGTTGTCTTCATCTAATTTTATACCTAAACGTTTGATTTCCGCTAATAGCGTTTCCGCCGTAGGGAATTGATCGATATCTAGATTAATATCACCCTTGATCAATTCACGGAATGTAACGGTTGGCCATTCTTCTTTAAGGTCGATTGTGTGGTTACCTAAAGTAAATGTTGTACTGCCGCTGACTTTTTGAACCACGTGAATGAAAAGCTCTTTGATTAATTTCATGTTGTCTTCGAAATTCCAATACGCCGAGTAGCCCTCAACCATTGTGAATTCTTGCAAGTGATTGGGACCAATGCCTTCATTTCTGAAGCAGCGAGCGATTTCAAATACGTTATTAAAGCCACCAACGATCAAACGTTTTAAGTAGGTCTCAGGGGCAATACGCAAGAAGAAATCAGCATCTAGAGCATTATGGTGAGTTTTAAATGGACGGGCCAAGGCGCCCGAGGCTTTGGCTTGAAGAACCGGAGTTTCCACTTCGATAAATGTGCGGTCCTCAAGGAAGCGACGTACTTCGCGGACTAACGTCGTACGCATTAACATACGTTGCTGCGTCTCTGGATTTACGATTAAATCTAAGTAGCGTTGACGATAACGAGACTCGACATCCGTTAAACCGTGCCATTTTTCTGGCAGTGGACGAAGGCATTTACCAAGGAAAGTGAAATGTTTAACTTGAAGAGTCTTTTCATTTTTTTTAGTTGTGAATGTAAAGCCTTTTACGCCTACGAAATCACCCACGTCTAAGTAAGATAAAATTTCATCGTATTTTTCAAGGTTATCGGCCTTTAAGCACAGCTGATATTTAGCGAAAATATCTTGAATGGTTGCAAACGTCAGACGCCCGATTTGGCGAATCGCAGTGATACGACCAGCAACTGAAACCGGATCCACGCCATCTTCCAATTTACCGGCAGCTTCAAGGGTATGAGACGTCTCAAATCTCTCGGGATAAGCGTTGATGCCCAAAGCGGTAATTTTTTCTAATTTCTCACGTCGAACTATCTCTTGTTCTGAAAGCACTGCGAACTCCTCAAAAATTAATGTATCGATTAATTCGATTACTATGCAAAATGTCCTCAAGTCACCAATTTTCCTAATTTTTATTAGTTTTTAGCGGTCCAAAGTTAGGAAAGACCTGCGACTGTGCATTTGAGTCATTTTAAGCTTTCGGATTCGTTTGTTGTTCTGTCTGCACTGAAGTGGTCTAATAAACTAATGAGTTCTAATGGCCAATAATTCCTACAAACCTGCCCTTCAAAAACTACTTACGGAAACTAAGTTTGTCGACTTTCCTGGCGATATCGAGAAAACATTAGCGACGTTTGATATTTCAGATCTGGCGCATACATTTGTGGACACCGCGTTTCTAGTCAGTGCGATTACATTCGTCGGTGAAGAACGCTGGATCCAAGGTCAAAACTCAACTAAAGAAATCGTATTTGCCAAATTTATAAAAAAACTCTTTAAAGAAGAATTATCGCCTGTAAGGTTCCTACATGAATTCTTTGAAGAGTCGTCCCTTGAAGGTATTGCCCAAGCCAGTCGGAATGCAGTGCTGATCGAAGATGCAGTTATAAAGCTTGCTAGAAGAAAAACAAAAGAAGACCTTCGCGTGTTTTCGGCTACGGCACTGAAGTTAATATCCGAGTTATTTGAGCTCGAACATCAGCTAACTATGGCTAAGCAGGAACTAGGGCTTCATCTTGGGCTGTCTTTGTACCGAACGTTCGATAAGTTAGATGTCGTTTTTAATTTGGACTACCTAGCTGACAAGGGTATGGTAAGTCCGGTTGAAAACACCGAACGTCTGTATGAAGGAGCCGGCGTCGGAGTACAATCTGGATATTCCACTGCAGTTACTGCACTTAGATATTTGAATTTAAAAAAAGGCTCTCGATTTATAGATTTGGGCTCTGGATACGGACGTGTGGGCATAGTTGTAGGACTGATGCGCCCAGATGTTGAAGTAATCGGGTACGAGTACGTTCCGCACCGAGTTCAGATTGCAACAAAGGCAGCGCAAAATTTAGATATTGATAAGCACGTGACTTTTTTAGTTCAAGACTTATCGGCTCCTGATTTCAAAATTCCTTTGGCCGATACCTATTATATTTACGACTCGTTTAGTGACAATACGTACAATCACGTAATTTCTCAATTGCTCGAAATAGCCGCGCAGAGAAAGATTACGATAGTCACTAAAGGCAATGCTCGATTTAGATTTGAAACTCCAGAGCAAAGGACCAAATGGTCGTCTCCGCAAGAGCTTGATAATGGAAATCTGTGTTTTTTTAGATCTCACTAATGGGTCTAATTTAAGTGTCTAAAAGTTAAACGGATCATCTTGTCAGGAATTCCTTCCTTTTTTGTTAGGGCCATCTAAGGCCATCCCTATTTAGTTACTTCGTATAAAATCCCAACAGTTCCAAGGGTGGTGGACGGCCCTAATTCAATTCGAGCTGGAACGATTCTTCCATGGACCTAACCTCGATTATAAAAAAATGGAGTCCTCTATGAAAATGTACATTAGATTAGCGCTTTCGCTGGCCTTGATTTCGAATGCCCTAGCCCCGTCGTTTGTTCAAGCTAAAACCTTCGTTAAAGGAGCCCATATATATGAATATAATGCAGGTCCTGACGTAAGTACGCCGATGGGTAGAATGTTAGCCGATATTTTTGCTGAACAGCCCTATTATCGCGCCTTTTCTGAAGAATTGATGGAAGATCAAAAGTTTAGATACATTTTCGGTCTAATGATGACGCGTTCTTATTTTGAACCTAACTCAGTTAAGATTTTTTTCTGGGGACAGGATGCGACTCATATCGCGGAAGCCTCTAAACAGCCGGGAACGTCTGGATTTGGTGGTCGTGTTCAAGATATCGCTAACTTCTTTGGTGTTGATCAAGGCGTGGCAACGTCGAATGCGTTCTTATCTACTATCAAGGGACAGTTCGGTGCATTCGATCATATATTTGTTAAAACAAACGAAGATGGTTCAAAATCAATCACATCTAATAAGTACATCGATAATGAACTTTGGATGCTAGCTAACGATAATGATTCTGAAATCAGAATCCAGCGTGAAAGGTACTTTGAGTGGGTTATCATGAACAACCCAGAAAGCCTTGGTATGATCGCAATGTTTGGGGATGCCGCTAAACATGCCTTCGCACAATTCCTAATTGCTCGTGGGGCTGAAGTTCCAACTAAGACATCTGAGGAAGATTTAAAACGCTTGGAAGTTCCAGAAACTCGTCTTGTTAATGCGGGCGGTAACGCCGAATTCGCGGTTCCAGTAGATAAAGACGGAAAAGATATTTATCAAATTTTAGAAAATGAAAAAGCGGAAAAAGAGGGTCGTAAACCTCGCCGTTTAGATTACAGTAAAACAGATATTAAAGATAAAAAGAAAATGGTTGATCAGATTTACGCTCTTCAATTGGCAAAAGAAGCGGGTCAACACGCTATCGATAAAATGGTATTCACAAAAGGTGGCGTTAACGGTTCAGGTATGATGAACGCAGCCCAAGCGGGCGGTTACGATTTAACTAAAGTAAAAATCAATGGGAAACAAACAAACTCGTTAAAGGGGTTGAAACTACTATATTTTAAAGATCAAGTTATCGATCGCGATATCGCATTCGTAGAGTCACCACATCCAACAGCATTAAGCCAAATGAAACCAGACCAAGCTGCTTTGACTTTGAAAAAAGCATTTTCAGTGTTGGAACCACTTAAATCGTCAGGTTGGAAGATTCAGCCAGATGTGGATAACGAAGGTAAGTTACGTCGCAATCAATGGCATGAAGGTGACACTTATAAATATGGTCGTGCGGATATCCGTGCTGGATTCTTTGAGTTTGGTGCGCCAACAGATCGTCGTGCTTCCTCTGCAGATGCGATTCGTCTAAATCCACAAGCGATCATCATCGGTTCACGTCAAAAAGTTGATTTCAACCGTCAAGCCTTGGCAAACATGGAGCGTTCGCGTCCATCTGAATTCCCAAATGCTGATGACTTGTGGAGTGTGCGCCCACGTAACGAAGCTCAACGTTATGATTTCGATCGTGGTCCGGGTGAAGAGGTCGCTAAGGCTATTATGACAGCGCTTGAAGCGTCTCGAGAACAAATTTTTGCTTTGAAACCCGGTATCGAAAGAAAAACAGATAATCGTGGTAACGATGTTACGTTCGATTTCTATGGAATCAATGCATACTACTCAAAAACAGTACCTGATACTGGTTTCTTTGGTATGCACCGTGGAAGTTTCTCTGATTCACGTGTGTTAATCATGGCCGATCCTCATGGTATCGACGACTGGAACACAGCACGCGCATTAACAGGTGCTCGTGGTCAGTATTTGAATGGATTAATGAGCGACCTTGGCATCGGTAAAGACTACCTAGTTATTAAAACGGCTCCAGTAGGTATGGATAACGCGACAGCGGAAGAGTGGGAACATATCCGTAAACATACAGAGGGTTATCGTGAAGCGGCGATAAAAGAGGCTTTGAAAAACAAAAATCTTGAATTCGTTATGGCGGATGGTCCAATTGCTCAGAAAGAAATGCAGCGTATTTTGAAAAAACTTAAACGCACTGATTTGACGGTTATCGACATTAACCGTGATGGCATGCTCGCGGATTCTGGTATAGTTGAAGCGGGTGCAGCAGTGAAAGCATTGGATAAGTCATTTAGCAAATCTCGCATTTCTGCGAAAATGAAAGACATTCCTCGTGGTCACTTAACTTGGTGGTCGCGTAGTTGGGAAGGTACGAGCGGTGATTTAGTTATCGATGCTTCAGGTAAAGCGTCAGGTAAGGTAAAAGCGATCGTAACACCAGACTGGGTTGTGGAACAAAAAGTTCATATCACAGCTCGTGAGCAAGCATCTATCGATAAATTGCGTAAAGACATGGAAGAAGCCGGTCTAAAAATCGGTAGTGAATCATTCTCTAACTTCTTTGAACGCGTAGCCCGTATGAAACGTGCAGTTGAAGAAAAAGTGGGTGATTTAATTGCGAAAGTTAAAAACAAGCCTACACGTGAATCTATGGTGTCTGTGTCGTCGGCACAACATTCGAAGTTTATGTGCATACAGTTCTACTCTAGCAAAGCTAAATAGTTTTCCTTAAAAGGACAATCCTGTGAAAAAATTTAATTTAGTAAATTTGAAATGGATTGTCCTAGTCACCGTATTGGCATCGGTAGGTTTTGCTAAAATTCACCACGAACATATATCAACTGTCCCAGGTTATGAGGACTATGTTTATGCCTTCAAACAGCTTGGCAATGATATCGGTCGAATCAAATTAGAAAAGCTCAGTGAAGATCCCGTAAAATCTATTGGCGAAATTTTTGGTCAAGATGTAGTGGCGGATATGAAAGACCGCATAGGTATTGTTGGTGCAGATACGCTGGTTACGGATCCGTTATTAGCTGAAAAAATAAAACCGATGACTTTTCGTGAAATGGCCGGGTTAGTGCGCGTGTCTTTAAAATCAAAAGGTTTCACTGGCGTATCTAATAACGAAGTGATGAAATCTTGTTTTGAGTACACACGTTTGAACGAGGCTAATCGTGGCGATTGGTCCTATATGTCAATGGGCTGGGATTTTCGCTTATATGCTCAAGATATGTTAATGGAAACCAAAGATGGAGCCGTCCATCTATTTAGGCACTTTTTACAGCGCACTCTCGTTGAGCACCGCACAGTTGTTAGCATTACGGCCAATGCTTTTCATGAATTTTTTAAGCCAGAGAATGCCAAAGTAATGGCAGAAATTCGCAACGAATTTGACAGAGCGGGATCTCAGTTGGAATGGATTGGCGGCGTTACACGCGCACAAGTTCAAAAGTTTGATCCTAAACTAGAAGACGCCCACTCTATGTTTAATGATAGTATGACTAAGTTTAGTGAGTTACTGAGGCAAGGACAGATTTCAGGAATGGATATTACGGGCAGCATAGTTGAGGGATCTAAAAAATATATGGATTTGGAAGACCCTATCGAAGCCAACTTGTTTGATCGCTTTAAAATTATCATGGATACCTTAGCTAACCCGATTGCCCCTGGTCAATTAAAGATTCACATGTATGAAAGCACTGGTGACGGCGAGTTTTACGATATATTTTTTAATGCTCTTAAAGATCAAATTGCTAAAAAAGGTATCGCTGCTGTTCCTCCACTTATTCGAGTGGGTCATGTAAACGCTATACGTCCGCAAGATATTAAGCGTTTTGAAGAGCTATCAGAAATCAAAGATCGTTTCGTGTTTGAAGCTAATTTAGATTCCAATATTAATTTGAAAAAAGCCTCTCCCGAAAAAATCGCCGGTATCATTAATAGCCTGATTGACGCGGGATTCAAAGTCCGCTTAGGAACTGACGGTTTAGGTATCTTTGGTAAAGTTGCTTACTTTGATTCCGCTATGGTTCGATTGCAGATAGGTGGTTTGTCTGAGAAAGCCACTCACTATTTAAAACAGTATTCAGATCAACCGATTTACAAAAACCAAAACTATAATCGCTTTGGTCGTCAATTGCAGTGCCTATCTGTCTATCGATAGGCGGGAACAGTTGACGGCAGTTTGGTTTTTGTTACGGGACGTTTTCGTGCCGTTTTTAATTTTTTTATCTTAGCTTTGTGAGTAGATCCGCTATTGGCAGCATTACCTGTTCACCTGTTGCCATATTTTTTAAGCCAAATTCTTTCTTTTCAGCTTCTTGTGAACCTACAATGATCGAGTAAGCCGCATTTTTGTTTGAGGCCTTTTTCATTTTCTTGCCAACGTTGCCGCCATAAATAACTTCGACTTTATATCTTGTTTCTGATCTTAGTTGGCTAGCCAATCTAAGTGACTCGATTTCACCGACCTCGTCTGCGGGAACTAAAGCTATCAGTTTTAAATCGTCGGTTAAAAATGATTTATCAGCAAGCTCGACCAATCGTTCAACACCAGCGGCCCATCCCACGCCAGGAGTTCTAGGTCCACCCATAGTTTCGATTAAGCCGTCGTAGCGTCCTCCGGCAAGTACTGTGCCTTGTGCTCCCAGCTCTGTAGTAACAAACTCAAAAACTGTATGCGTATAATAGTCAAGACCGCGAACGAGCTGCGACGATTTTTCAAATTGAATACCCAGAGCCGTCAATCCATTGATTAAAGAATCAAAGTAGGCTTTAGATGCATCGTTCAGCGAGCCTTCTAATTTTGGTGCAGTGGAGTTGATTTTTTTATCACCTTCGTCTTTGGAGTCTAAAATTCGTAGTGGATTGCGTTCAAGGCGAACTTTTGAATCCGCTGACAGATCATTTTTATATTTTTCATAGTAGGCCACTAATGTAGTACGATATTGCGCGCGGGAATCCACGTCCCCCAATGTGTTTAGCAATAGGTTACACTTTTTTTCGATGCCAATAGATTTTAATAACTCGAAACCCAATTGCAGACATTCGATGTCCATTAGATATGATTCAATACCTAAAACTTCGACGCCGATTTGGTGAAATTGGCGCAGGCGACCTTTTTGCGGGCGTTCGTAGCGGAACATAGGGCCACAGTAATAGAGCTTCAAAGGTATTTTTTGAGCTAAACCTTCTGAAATAAATGCGCGGGCAATCCCTGCTGTTCCTTCTGGGCGCAGAGTCAGTGATTCGTCCGATCGATCTTTAAATGTATACGTTTCTTTGCTTACGACGTCTGATGTTTCACCTAAGGTGCGATGAAAAACCTCGGAATGTTCAAAAATAGGAGTTCTGATTTCGCCAAAGCCAAATCTCTGTGCTTTATCATAAAACGCACGTTCCATGTTTCTAAAATAACTGCTTTCTTGCTCTAACCAATCTTGGGTTCCGCGTACTCTTTGCATAAGCCCGAGTTTATTAGATTTACTCAACTTATCAAAATGATTTTTGTTCGACGCGGACGAAATAATGGGGTATCACCGTTGGATATGATTAATAAATCGAACATTTGGTATATCATCAGCGGTTGTGTATTTGCCTTCGTTTTAGGAAGTTTGCTGGTGTTCTTTATTAAAAAGAACCAATTCTCTGCTAATGGGGCCGAAGTCGACTGGCGTGTGCTAGGGGAGATGGATTATATCACGGGTAAGGCGCCCGATACGCTTAGTAAATTCAATGGCGCTCAAGTTAAAATCCCTGGATTTATGGTTCCGTTGGAGGACTCTCAAAAAGAGGTGACCGAGTTTTTGCTGGTTCCGACGCCACAGGCTTGCATCCACGTACCCGCACCTCCGCCAAATCAAATGGTTTATGTTAAAATGAAGTCGGGTAAAAAGGCCGAGGTTCCTTATGGTCCAATTTGGGTACATGGCCAATTAAATATGGTTACTAAAAAATCAATGTATGGCGATGCCAGCTTTGAGCTGATTGGTGAGCTAGTCGAAAATTATAAATAGATCTAAGATGCGATTTTGACTTTATCTGCTGCTTCGGCTTCGTAGTCAGAATAAGGCGTAACAACGATTTCATATTCGCCATCCGCTTTCTTGAACCCACGCACTTTATGTAGTTTGAGTGGTTCTGAACGGCCTTTGACTTCTGCAGATCCGGCATACTCAGTCAGGAATGAATCGCCCACTTTTTCAAGGACAGTGTCACTGACAAGAAGGTCTGATCCAAATGCCTTTGTGGAGGATTCAATACGTGATCCTGTGTTGACCGTGTTACCGATAATTGTATACTCCATACGTTCATCCGACCCGATCGTTCCCGAAATTGCAGTTCCGGCGTGAAGCCCCATACCGATTTGGATAGGAGGCTCTTTGCGACTCATACGTTTTTCATTTAGGTCGGCCAGGGCACGGCGCATTTCAAGGCACGCTTTGACGGCGTTGTTGGCATCTTTCTTTGTAGATTTAGGAACACCCCAAACCGCCATGATGGCATCACCAATAAACTTATCAACGATACCGCCATTCGCATTGATGATTTTCACCATTACAGCAAAGTATTCATTCAACATACTAACGACTTCTTCGGGTTTACGTTTTTCTGAGAACGCGGTGAAGCCACGGATGTCACTGAAGAATACGATCACTTCTTTTGTTTGACCACCGATGCTGACATCTTTTTTCATCAAGTCTTCTGTCACGCTAGATCCGTGGAACTTATTGAAAAGATTTTTTACCTTATCACGTTCTTTTAGACCTTCCGTCATGGAATCAAATGCTGTCGCCAGTTCTTTAACTTCGTCTTTAAATAGTGACTTAACTTGTTGAGAGGCATTTACATCAAAGTTACCTTTAGAAACTAAGTGAATTAAACCCGTAAGAGTTTCAAGAGGCGAGGTGAGGGTCATTGAGAAAACAAAAACTAAAAATAGGGCAACCGATAGAAAGTAACCTACGATTTGGATAATATTGTTTTTAAGCTCTTTGGTTACAACTAAAATTTGTTCTTCTTCCACTTGAGAAAAAACAATAGGTCCGAATGTAGTTTTGGCATAGGCGGCATACATAGCCTTTTGACTACCGTTTTCTGGAAGGTACTTCATCCCCGAAGCCATTTGGCTTTGGATTGCTAGTCTCACAATTTCATTGCCAGAAAAGTTCTGTTTTTTGGTCGCTAGAGTTTCATCTCGATGTCCCATTACGATTCCGTCTTTGTCCGTCATAAAGAACAAATTCAGACCGTTGTCGGACATCGTTTTTTGAATCAACGATAAATCGATATCGGCTACAACGTAATGGGTAATCGTCTTGTTAATTTTGATTAAAGGTAACGCAATTGTAATAATGGGGTCCCAGCGTTCTATAGAGCTATTCAAAATGACAAAATTTCCTTCTTTGACTTCGCTACGATCCAATGGAGAACGTTTTCGATATTCAGCGATGCGGGTATCGAATGGTTTTTTATAGCTGCTGCCGATAGAAATTTCTCCAGAGCTTTCATATTTGAATACTTCAATGCCAACTAGAGCGCTATCCAAATTAAAATTCGATTCGAACTCTTTTTGGTAGTTCAAATCTGAAGGATTTGTTTCTTTCCAGCTTTGCAATAAGCGACCGTTTAGAGAAACCTTATCTTTTAAATTATTAAATAACTGATTTAACTCGCGCGCCTTACTCATCGCTAAGGCTAAATTGTTATCTTGTTGGAACTCAACTAGTTTGCCACTAGTCAGTTTTGACGTTTCCATGCTGACAGGGATCGTGACACCGATTAGGAGGATTACTGTGATAACGATAAGTTTAATTGAAATGGGTATTCTCATAATAATCCTTTAAAATTGATACTCCGCAAATAAACTAAAATAGAATCCGTTAACACTGGTGTCGACATTCACATTACTACTGTATTCGGCGTTGGCCGAAGGCAGATTGAATGAATTTGTTGTGCTTTCGTCCTTGTATTTTACTTGGTCTTTTCTATACGTCAGGCCCAATAGTCCTGTGAATTTTTGACTGATTTTATAACTTCCTAATATACCATATTCATCAGAAAGTGTCGGTACGAATCCTGTCCCGTTGTTTGGAAGCTTTACCGCGGACATAGAGTAATACCAATTCGTGTTTACTTGTAATCCCAATTTTGGAGTTAGTGAAAACCAATATTCTAAGCCGAAATGCGGGCCGAGCATCGAAATGTTTTGATTGCTTGTGCCTTTGAAGCCGTTCAATGAACGGTTGTTTGAATTAAAATAAGACGAGATTTCATTTATATCTGCTAATGTTTGCGGAATTTCTTTGTAGAAAATTCCTGAACGGACTCGGAACTCGTCGGTATCACGAACTGTTTTACGGTAAATGCTGTTTAGATAAAGTGAGTTATAGATAAACGCACCTTTTTCCGAGTCGCCTTTTAAGAAACCGCTGATATCCAGAGTACCTGAAAATCCCCAAGGGTTGCCTTCTTTAAACCAGCCAGTACCGATACGACCGGTTCCGCCAAGTATACTATATTTGGGATTTAGGCCTTTATAGGATGACGAGTAGTTAATCATGGAAACAAACCAGCTTGCGATTCCGTACCAGCCGTTAATGCGATCAATGGATTTACGTAACACATATGTGTATTCGGCGCTGGGCGAGCGATCTCCATTTTTAACTTTAAATGCCAAAACCGATTTATCAGAAGCCGGTCGCAGTTTACCTGTGCTTTGTACAATTACACGGTAGTTGCCACCAGGCCATTTTGAGTCGATCACAATTTTATTGCCCACGAATTGGCTGTCCTGTACGACTTTCTGCCATTTCTTGCTGGCAGGCTGGTACTTTTGAAGTTCAACTGCATAGGTTTGCGCTAATGGATCTTGATTCCAAGATACGTCTCGAACAAATTGATTTTCGGGAGTCACAATCACGGGTTTATCGAGCTTTTTTCCAATAACCGTAATTTCGCCAACGGTTTCAGCCTCACTGTTTAAGTTACCGCTATCTAGTGCTGTCATGGACCAAACATATTTTTTTCCAACGGGTAGGGTGACTACGACTTTAAAATCGCTAATAACCTGTTCTAAAATTTCGGTATTAGAGTCCGCATCTTTGATTTTCAATGAATACTTATCTGCGCCTAGGACTTCTTTCCACTCAAAATTAACTTCGTCAGTTTCCGCACTTTGAGATTTCATTTCCAAGTTCATTTGCGCCGGTTTGGTCACCTCGACTTTGTCGAGTAGGACGGGAAACGCAACTTCTTCACTCCATACACCAGGAACATTCCTATGATCGAGCGAGCGTAATTTCATTTTGTAAATTCCGGGTGGAATCGGGCCTGTGTAGCTGTTTGTTTCCGTAAAGAAATCAGTGACAACTTCGGCGTTGTTTTTTTGATTCGTGAATTGCACTTGGTATCGCTTGGCCCCAGCAACAGGATCCCACTCAAAAGAAATAACCTTTTTGTAGGCCTCTTTTGCCATCGCTATCGATCCTATTAAAAAGAAAGCTACCAAAAGGCTTTTTATCATTGACCACTCTGCTTAATGTTTAAGTTTTTAAGTTTTGGAGCAGACATGGTTGTAAAGTTGGGAACTTCGAATTCAAAAGCTTCGCTTGATGGGCCACGACGATTATGTTGATCAATCGGGGTAACCTTAACTTGATACGAACCCGGATTTAATCCAGACATCGAGCCAGAGTATTGGAAAATATTTTGTCTAGATATCACTTTTTCAACTTTATTTGTGACGGGACTATAGATTTCAACTTCGTAAGATCTTACTATAGATTGGAAGTCCCATTGTAAATTTACGATGCCATTTTCAAAATAATACTTGTTTGTATTCTGGTTGCGCTTGATATTTTGACTGCTAATGACAGGCGCTTTCGGTAATGGCATCTCTAGAAGCTCGATATTCTTGGGACCTATTTTGCCCATACTCACACCATTTTTATCAAATGGTTCTAAGGTGACTTTATACTGACCAGCTTGCATTTGATCGTTTACGAATTTGAGTTCAACTTGTTCACGAGAAAGAATGTTTTTTGCTTCAGAATTGAAAATTTCTAGTTTCCATCTAGCGATGTCCTCTTTGCGAGTTAGAGCATCCCAACTGACAGTCATTATTGGTTTTTCTAGATAGTATTGTTTTTCTTGAGTACTACTCCACGTCAATGATGGTGGTGGTTTAGGCGGTTCTTTTTTCACTACACGGAATTTCTGAATTTTAGTGTAGATTGGACGTTCCATATCTTCATACTTAGTAGCTACACGCCAGTAATATTCGCCTTCACCGTTAATAGTCAGCGGAAACTCTTGAGCATTGGTAACGTTCCGGCTATTTACGATAAAATTGTCTGACATCGTTGGAGACTTTGATACTTGTAGAACTAAGCTTTTATAAGCGGCTGGATTTTGCCATTTAAGTTGAATATTAAGTGGCACATTATCATAGATCATTACCTCGTCATTTTTCGGAGCTAATACGAGGACTGAGAAGCGACTTTGAACATTGAGCTTATTAATTGCGGACTCATAGGTAACCTGTTTAGTAGCCGGATTTCTGGAAACTAATTTCCAGACGTAGCTACCTTGAGGTAGAATTGTATTTACATTTTCTTTTCCCGGAGGAACGACTTCTTTTTCTTTAAAGCTGTCTTTGCTGTCACCAATCATCAGAACGGTTTCGTCTTTCTTTGGGGCATCCAGCCAGCGGAAAGAAACGGTCGAATCAGTTTCTGGATCGATATAATAGATATATGATGTTTTATCTAATCCCTTTTTTAGATTAGGGGAAATAATACGGATTTGATTTTGTACCTGAGTTCCATGTTTACTTAAACTTGCGGACTGTCCCGAGGTAAGATCTTTAATATTACCTTTTTCGTCCCGAATCTGCGATTTACCCTCGATGACATTAACTTTAAGATCGCCCTTAGAATTTTTGTCTTTCGAGATTTGGGCTTTCGCACCACTCAAATCGAGTTTTTTATTGTCAGCGAGTAAGACGATGTTTTTGGCCGTGCCGTCAGTGGTCGCTTTCGCATCTACGAAAACACTACCTTCTTTTAAATCAAGAGAGATTTCGTCCTTTGATTTTTGAATAACAAAAGTTGAATTAGGGTCCACTTTGATCGAGCGGCTGTCGGTAAACTGAATTTCAATTTCACTGCGATCTGAGGTACGCACAGTATCACCATCCAGTAACCAATCTCCTGTTTCAATGGGTAACCATTGCAAACTTGACGCAAATTTTTTACGTGAGTCTTCGGATGTTGCAATAACTTGTGCCAGCTTGTCGGAACCGTTGTTAGTCTTGATTTGTACGAGTGAGCGTGACCATAAGAAAGTCGCTAGGAAGCAGCTTCCTGATAGAAAAAACGCCCAAAATAATCTTCGTAACTGAGACTTCATTATTTAAGTTCCTGAAATATTAAAATTTTCCCTAAAAATATCTCGGCGAAATTGGGAGGAACATTTAGAGCCAGACCCGTGAGTCTGGAGATAAGTCTAGCAATCTGGACCCATTTTTTTGGTTTTACAGACCAAGGTTAAGCAGGTAGTCTGCAAAACATGTCCAAGAAAAACTACATTACACCGGAAGGCGCGGAAAAACTGAAAGCCGAATACAATGAATTGTTTCACGGCGAGCGTCCAAAATTAGTTGAAACAGTTGCCTGGGCAGCCAGTAATGGCGATCGTTCGGAAAATGCAGATTACCAATACGGTAAAAAGCGATTGCGTGAAATTGACCGGCGTTTGAAGTTCTTGATGGACAGACTTGACGCAGCTGAGGTCGTACCAGTTGCTGATATCAAATCTGATCGCATCGTATTTGGTGCGACGGTAACCTACACTAACGAAGACGGTGAAACTCTTACGTATCAAATCGTGGGCGAAGATGAGTTTGATATTAGTAGGAACAAAATATCTTGGAAGTCGCCACTGGCTGCGGCCTTACTAGGCAAGAAAGTAGGCGATGAAGTTCGTCTTTCAAAACCAAATGGTGAAGAAGAATTTCTCGAAATTGAAAAGATAGTCTACAAATAGTTTAAGGCGCTAGAACTGGCCCCCTAGCGTGCATTTAGGGCCGAGCGCGGCTCGGGTGCATAAGTT
>ERZ761610.302-NODE-302-length-41913-cov-46.036504_pt1 | contig 41913 bp, 36 predicted proteins | sample MGYA00512164_ERZ761610 | MGnify/ENA primary metagenome ERZ761610 (study PRJEB28899, sample SAMN02850038) | bioreactor sludge metagenome | biome: EBPR Sludge; feature: EBPR Bioreactor; material: flocular biomat | place: Australia: Thorneside Wastwater Treatment...
CGAGATATTGGCGTGACTGGAGTTCAGACGTGTGCTCTTCCGATCTACAATGTCATTTCAGCGATGCATGCTAGTTCATCGCCGCGATCCCAATGCGGATTCATTTTTGCGAAAAACTGTATTTTTTTATTTTGGAAAAGGTCCTCTGAAATCTCGGCCACTTTTTCTTTTAGACTGCATGCTGTGTGATCAAATTGAATGGTTCCTAGTTCGGCTTTGTAGCTTTTAGAAAATCGATGTCCATAAAAACTATCCATCACATTTTTATAATGGGTCGGCGTAGATTTTTCGATACGGGGAAAATGAGTCTTAAAATTATTTGCCATCAATAGATAGGTTTTATAACCCTTAGAAATTAAAAACCAATATACTGGTTGAGTTGGCTTCTTAACTTTTTCTATCCAAAGATACTTTAAAAAAGCAATCCCAAGCGCTTTGTTGCCCCAATACTCTTTCTCCAAAACAGTGTCGCCGCTGTAGATGCCGGTTGCTTGATAACCAAAGGGCTTTAGATCTACTTTGAGCAAAGTAGAAAAACCTTGAATCGTCTTTTGTTCGGAATCCCTCAAAAGAATCACTTGGTCTTTTTCAAATAGGTCGGATGTAAATTGTTCGCGATTATGGTTAATGTAATATTTTGAAAAAATCGCATACATGCGCTCGATCTCTACAGAGCTTAAGCGAGTGACTGTTTTGAATTCGGCAAATACAGATCGACGACCAGTACGAGTCGCACTATCGGCTACCCTTGAATTCAAATCCGTAGAGGTTTCAACCATTTTGGTGTCCTTATTTAATCATTAGCAAATACGATTGATATATTAAAACAATTAATTTTATTTATATCTAAAGACTTTCTATAAGAACCCTCAATGGAGGCTTTATGAAAAGTCAGATTGTCGTTTTCTTATTTTTATCTGCTGCCCAATGCTTCGGTCAAATAAACTGCACTATTTTGACATCCCAGGGCGGTAAAGTTCCCGTTCAGAATGATAACTTCTTTAAAGCGCTTACGGCGGCGAATACATGTCCTCAAAATATAGATAGTCTGAATGCGGTTTTAGATAGACAGTTTGTAAACAGAAAATTCATCGTGGCTAATCGAGGTCGAAATAACCCAAGAATGGGAAGCTTTAGTTTTTTTGAGTCATTTGCAGCTAGAAATAGAAATGCTGATGCGGACATTTTTCTTGGGCATTTTACTCATCTCGCAAACGTCTCGGGGAAAGCTGTGATTGATTTAGATCAGGGAATGAAAAAAGGGCAGCTGATCATTGAGTTAATCGCTTGGGATCATGCAAAAGGGTATTACAATTTCTATGAATTAATTGGCCAGGGAACCTTTAATCAGTGGTTTTATCGAGGAGATTCGAAAGACATCATTTTGGACAACCAGAATCTCTATTTATCGCAGCCACCGCAGTTTGGTAAAAGGCTAAGATGTTCAGGGTGTCACATATCGGGTGGCCCTATAATGAAAGAGCTAACCTACCCCCATAATGACTGGTGGACTAAGGCGCGACCACTTATTTTTGAAAATGCTCAATCTGAAAGCTTTTTAAAACGAATTCAAGTGGTGGATTCTGCCGAGATTTTTTCAGCTCAAGTTAGATCTGGAATGCAGAAGCTTGAGGCAAGTCCTCGATTTCAAATGGTCAAAAAATCATTAAGTATTCAGGCTCAACTGAGACCTCTGTTTTGTGATTTAGAAATTAATATCCAGTCTGATGTTTTACCAATGGATAAAGCTACACAAATTCAAGTCCCGATCGCAAGCTTGGGTGGCCCATTTACGGGGCGAGCGCCGATAGTCATTTCTAAAGGCAGCTATCAGGCATTAGTGCGAAAGTATGGCTTGCAGTTTCCCGAGACCAAATATCATGATGCAGATCATGCGTGGTTGACTCCTGTGAAAGGACACTCGGATTTGTTGGCAATAGCCAGTCTAAAGGCAATCGGATTGGTGGATGATAAAACTATCTTAGATATCCATTTTGCTGCTCAAATCGGGACTTTGATGAATAAAGAGCGATGCCAGCTTTTAAAACTAGTGCCAAACACGCAAAGTTGGCTTCCCGGGTTTGTTCAGAATTTGAAAGCACAGAGCTCGATACTGGCTAAGTCTCTGCTCCAGCGAATGACTAATTCGATGTTAACTCCGTCGGTGTATCAGAAGTCTATAGATGATTGGTATATTCAGACGTCTCAAAAATTGAGCGCGGGGGATTTAGAGCCCGCATTCAAACAGTTGCTTTTAAATCGACGGTCTGTTTTCGAAAGTGATATATCAAAAAATCCTATGGGACAGATTCTTGAGCCGGGTTTTAGAGTGATATTCCCCGTGAAAAGATTATAATTATTGAAGAATTGGTTCGATGTGAGTAGGTGTGATGCTAACACTAGTAAGTATCACATTTAGAGGAAATATTGGACCAAGCCATCTTTAACTCAATAAAAAATGAAATTTTGATTCCTCAGCCTGAGTACGCTGGTGCTAAAATTCATTCCAAAGGTATTGATGATCGGCTTGGGTTAGCGTGTGACCCAATTGAAGATAAACTTTTCGAAGAAAATAAAGAGTCTTTGTTTCTTCCCGGGCAAGAGTTTTGGTATGGTCTTGAGATTCAATCGTTGCAGACACCCTATTCAGAAATTGTAGAAATGATCGACTATGTTAAGCCGGAAGCCGGGGACATATGGGTTGATCTAGGTGCTGGCTATGGACGGATGGGTTTAGCATTAGGATTTGTAAAACCGGCTGTGAAGTTTATCGGGTACGAGTTCGTCAAAGACCGCGTGGACGAAGGTAATCGGATTATTGACCTTTGGGGTTTGAATCAGTCAGTTATGAGGCAGGCAGATATTTCTAAAGATAGTTTTATGCTTGATGATGCAAATTTATTTTTTCTATATGATTTTGGCTCTAAGGACGATATTTACAAAGTTTTAGAAAAGCTTCGTGTGTTAGCACAAAAACGCTCGATTCAAGTGGTTGCCCGCGGACGCGGTGTTCGTAGTTGGATTTTTATGGATTGCCCATGGTTAAGTGAGGTTAATTCTCCTGTCCAATTTAAAAATTGGACCTTTTTCAGATCATAATATTAGAAGTGAACCTCAGGAAACACTTTTTAGTCTATAAAGACCTAGAAACTGGCGTCTTAGCCTATTCTGTGGGTGTATAGCGCTGTAAATTTAGGGAATGATTTCATTTAGAAAATTTGTTTGGAAACTGTTGCATCTTTTACCCGATGATGTTCGTTATTCGATAATTCGCGCGCAAATTGATTTGAAGAAAGAGCTTCTTATTGATTTCAAATTTAAGATTGCTACGACCCAGGAAGAAATTGAGCAGGGCTTCAAACTCCTTTACGAATGCTATTTAGAAAATGGATTGATGAATCCCAACAATTCAGAACTTCGAATAACTAAATATCATCTTTTGCCGACCTCGACGATAATTGTTGGCAAACGAGGGAATGAGGTCGTTGCTACCGTTACCCATGTAATGGATTCCCCTTTCGGGCTACCATGCGAAAATCACGGAAATATGGCAGAGCTTCGGAAACAGCCTAATCCGATCGCAGAGATTTCTGCACTCGCAATTAAGAAAGGTTATCGCCGAAACAATTCGATTTTATTTGCTCTGACTCGTTATCTATACACGTATTCGACGATTCATTGCGGAGTGAGGTATTGGGTGATCTGCATAAATAGTCGGGTGGAGGATTACTATCGCGCAATTTTTTTCTTTACACCATTAGGGGGAGAAGTATTTAAATATGATTTCGTAAATGGAAAATCATCAGTAACATTGAAAGCCGATTTGAATGGCCTTGTTGGGTTGTTTGAAAATCATTATAAGGCGCTCGCCCCACACCAAAACTTATACGATTTCTATTTGAATGATGATCGTGAAGCATTTGAAGAGTGGCCCGATTTTGTTTTTAAAACCTCGACCTTGCCGGTCTTTAATCCAGAAATGATCAAATATTTTTTCGATCAAAAGGTTGATATTTTAAATGGTTTAACAGCAATCGAAAGGCGTGAAGTGTTAAATGCATATCACGACCCCATCTATGAGGCGATATTAGAAAATCACGAGGCCCGAAAGCCTAATCGTAGAAAAGATCCTCGACGAGTCGTGAGCATGAGGGGCTTTTTGATTTTTAACAATGGATTGATTAATCAACTTATTAATGTTTCGATATTGAATGTGTCCCGCGGTGGAATGTTGGTTTTCTGTGAACATGACTTGCCAGAGGACCAGGAATTGGAATTTCAAATTGAAATTATCAAGGATCAAACTATTTTAGTTAAATCAGCAGTGATTGCTAAGATCACGGAAGTTAAATTTGCTTGCCGTGTTGAAGCAGAAGGCAATCCTGGATGGATTCGGTTTATTGAAAGCATCGAGTCCCATATTAGTGAGTTTAACTCTAGAACGCAGGGAGTGTTACGCGATGAAAATTAAATATTCTTTTTTATTTATACTCTTTTGTTCACTAGCAAGCGCGGCGCCGACTGCCGACGAAATATTAAAACAAGCCGAAAAATATCGCGGTTTGGATGAAAATTACGTTGTTACAGTTCAGGTTACCAATCAAATGGGTAACTCGATACAAGAAGAATCAACATTTACCGTTCATATTAAGGACAACACGACTTCTTTAGTTGAGCAAGTTAGTCCGGCTTCGGCTCGAGGTAGAAAACTTCTTATGATTAATAATGATTTGTGGATGCGTACGAATGATATTAAAAAAGCGATTCGTATTAACCTAGATCAAAAACTAACGGGCGAAGCGGCCAATGGTGACTTAGCTAAAACAAATTTCTACGCAGATTATGAACCGACGATTGTGGAAGATACGCCAAAGCATTACAAACTTCATTTAAAATCTAAACACAATCAAACTACCTATCAACAGATTAATTACTATGTATCGAAAAATGGGTACATTCCTTTTAAGGCTGAATTTATGGCTCTTTCCGGAAAAATTTTAAAAAATGTTGAATACGCTAAGCCTGATAAGAAAGTCAAAAATAGAACTCTAATTACTAAAATGAAAATATCAGACGCGGTAGTAAAACAAAGATCATCTATTTTGAAATATAGCCAGTTTAAAGTTCAAAAGATTGATGATGTAATTTTTAACCGAGCATCGATGTAATCATGCTTGAATTAAAAAATGTTTTTAAATCCTATGGCGAAGGCGAACAAAAGCAACCAGTTTTAGACGATATGAATTGGACCTTTAAGGAAGGGCAGTTCACTGCGTTGCTGGGTAAATCAGGATCGGGTAAATCAACGGTACTAAATTTGTTATCCGGCTTAGATAATCCTGACAAGGGAACAGTCCTATTTTCGGGAAATGATTTATATAACCGAGCGGACAATGACCTTTCTAGAATTCGTCTTGTTCACTTTGGTTATATTTTTCAAAGTTTTAATTTGTTATCCAATCTAACAGCCTACGAAAATATTGAATACCCGCTATATTTGTTAAACCAAGGCCAAGCGGATCGAAAAAAGAAAACACTAGAGATTCTAGAACAGTTAGAGCTGTCCCCATATCAAAACAAATTACCTAGCCAGCTTAGTGGTGGGCAGCGACAACGTGTTGCGATTGGCAGAGCCCTTGTGAAGTCTCCGAAGTTTATTTTTGCGGATGAACCCACTGCAAATTTAGATGAAAAAACAGGTGCTGAAATTATCAATTTAATTAAGCGTCTGCAAAAACATTACGGGTCAACGATTATATACGTGACTCATGATACAGATATCGTGAATGTTGCCGATACGTGTCTATTTTTAACTAACAAAAAGATTGAACCATATGATCGCACACGCCATAGCCATTAGAAACCTACTGAAAAATAGATATCGCACATTCATCAGTTTGTTGATGATCTCCGGTGCGCTTATTGGTGTGACTCTTTTTCGCGGCTATGTTTTGCGTACACTCGAGGTTATTCAGACTACAATTGTGAATGGTCAGTTTGGCCATTTGCAGGTAGCTAAGCCTGAATACTGGTCGCAAGAGTATAAAAATAAGAGAGATACTCTTCTGACGGACTATGGTCCACTGGTGGAAAAAATTAAAGCGATTCCAAGCGTAACTGCTGTATCGCCGCGAATGAAATTCTATGGTCTATTAAGTACTGAAAATATTTCTGATTCGGCGATGGTGATCGGCATCGATCCTAAACAGGAAAAAGATTTTGCCGTAGGCTTGATGATGATTGCCGGTAAGGAATTTCTTGTTGGCGACAAAAAAATTATGATTGGTAGTTCGTTAGCTAAACGGCTACGAGTTAAACCTGGCGATGACATAACTCTTGTAACGACAACTTTAGATCAAGTCATTAATGCCATGGATTTTACGGTGGGAGGCGTTTTTGCTACGGGAGCTGAGGAGTTCGATTCAGTTGCGGCTTTTGCACATATTGACGACACTCAAAAAGTCATGAATTCAACGGCGGTCGATGTACTGAAGATTTCAATTAGTGATATGAAATCTTTAGATTCTGTAAAAGGAATAATTGAGCGCGAATATGGTGGCTCCAATTTAGAAACTCGGACGTGGTACCAAATTTCTGACCTATTTCGAAAAGTTGAATCCTTCTATAATACGCAGACAGGCTTAATGTTTAGTATCTTAGTTTTCATTGTTTTGCTTGGTATCACGAATACGGTTTCCATGTCGTTGAACGAGCGAATCGGTGAAATTGGAACGCTCAGAGCGTTGGGCCAATCAAGATCATCTTTGCTGAATCAGTTTATGCTAGAGTCTTTCTACTTGTGCATGACTGCATTGGCGATTGGTGCTATTGCATGTTTTACAATTACCCGCTTGGTAAATGCTGCCGAGATCAAAACTGAAATCCCAGGTGCGTCCGTTCCAATCTTGGTAGAAATTGGATTTTACTCGGACGTGGTGTTTGCATTCAGTGTAGCATTGTTTATCATTGTTAACTTCTTCACTGCCATTTTGGTGTTTAGGTTTATAAGGATTAGAATTGTCGAAGCTTTACGGTATAATATTTAGCCTCGGACTAATATTCTTCGCTGATGTTGCCCTAGCGGTTCACTCGTTTGGGGTGATAACTGATTTGGAATATCAGCAACGCGAAGGCGAAGAACAAATGCCTAAAACGGCCTATCAGAATTTTTTTACACTTGAGCAGAATTGGAGCAATCAAAGCTCGAAATTTATTGGGCAACTTCGAATTTTTGAGTACTACAAAAAATTTAAAGATACGGATCAAATGCTCCATGAAGTATATCCTGCTGAATTTAACTACGAATTGAATAGCGGAAGGCACCGCTTTACCATTGGCTATCAAAGTTTATTCCTTACAGAGGGGTTTAATTTGATAGATATGGAAATCTTCCATGCGCGCAATAATAATATCTCGATATTTAGTTTACCTGAAAAGCTTTACTATACATCGCCGGGAATTAGCTACAAGGTGATTGGAGACAAGCTCTCTTTGCAAATGGCCATTTTGAAATTTGAGAGAACTGAACAATTGGGTTTGGTTCAAAAGCAGGTTCTTGGAAAATCGTTTGCTCTTTACAAACCGATCAAAAAGCCACTTTTTAATAAAGCATCGGAATACGACACTTTATTAAAACTATTAGGTTCAACGGACTATGTCGATTGGTCATTGTATGCAACCCGTACATATGAAAAAAGACTCAATCTGCAATGGTCGCCTACCAATTTTGAATTTTCACAAGTTTCGTTACCATTTAATAGCGCCGGCATTGGCTTTTCGGGTCCAGCTGGGCCTTATATGTTTCGTTGGGACTATCAAAAAAATTTCAAACGGACCTATATAACAGATACTGGCGCTGAATTGGCATTGGATCAAACCAACTACAATTTAAGTATCGAACGTACGTTTGCAGATAAAATGCGTGCAACAATTATGTTTGGTCGTACGGAAATTACTCCAGAGAAGGAATTACCGACTCGGCAAAATGGAATTTCCGATTTGTTTGTTAACTTGAATTATAAATTTAGCGACATTCTAAATTTAGATATTAATTTATTTGATCGATTAGGCACGCAAACTCAAGGTATAGGTGCAGTGTTTAATAATAAGGTTTTAGCGAATATTGAACTTAGATTTGGTTTTGAAAGCTTTTGGACCGGGCCAAACAGTCGTTTGGCCCCGCTAGATCAAGAAGACAAAATGTACTTCGGTGTTAAAGCGACCGTATTTTAGTGCTATTTAAGCCAAGCTGATTTGTAGTCTTCTGCATATTTTTTAAATGAAATCGGTTTGCGACCAATGATCTTTTCGATCGCATCCGTTGTTCGTTCAGCATAGCCCTGTTTGAAGAAATCTAAAATTACAAGCATGAACTCTACGTAGTCCTTTGGAAGACCGGCGCCAAGTAAACCCGCTTTCATAGCTGCTGGCTCGATTTCTTGATAGGAAATTTTCCTCCCGGTTGCTGCGCTTAAGATATCAGCTACTTGATTGTGATCGATCACATCTGAACCGGTTAAATCGTAGTCTTTGTTACTGAATTTTTCAGATAACAATAGCTCTGCTGCGACGGCCGCAATATCTCGAGCATCAATGAAGCTACCTTTTGCTTTGGCTACTGGTAGATAGATTTTTCCGTCACTGTTGATTCCTTGAATCCAATAAGAATTGAAATTTTGCATAAACCAATTTGGACGGATAATGTTGTAGCTTAAACCCGATTTCTCTAGCTGAATTTCGGCGATTCGCAGAGGTGCCGTGTCTATCGCGTTGGCTCCCATAGCCGTCATAAGAACTACTTTTTTAACTTTCTTTTTTTTTGCCATTTCGATTAACGGAGACAATAATTTGTCTTGGTTTGTATAACCCGGAGGCGATAAGAGAAAAACTCGGTCTACATTTTCAAATGCGCTTTCAATACCCTCTTGGCTCAATATATTTAGATGAACCTGTCCCTGTTTTATTTCATTTTTACTTGTCGCTTCGGCAACCGATTGGCCTTTAGCTTTTAAAAGTTTTACTAGTTCGGTTCCTACGGTTCCGTTTGCGCCTATCACTAATACTTTGCTCATTTTGATGCTCCTTTTAGATTTACCTCAGTGGGTGTATTGCTAATATAGTAGACTTGTGCTATACTTTTAATGTTAATAAGTACAAAAAACATGTTCAGGAGTATAAATATGGATATTCTGGACGATATCTTTAAGCAGGCTGATTTAAAGCGTAAGATTTTGAACCAGCGATCTATCTACGAGACTTTGACCTTAAGGTTTCCTTGCAATCGTAGTATTGGATTTCATGTTGTGACCCAGGGTGAGACATTTTTACATCTAGATAATCAGAAGGAGCCCTTACAGCTGAAGCGTGGTGATATTGCACTTATGGCGCGCGGATTTAATCACTATATGAGCACTGAATCTAAACTTAGCGCCCGGGATCTTAAGGCAGCGCCGAGTGTTGATGCGATCGAGCCGATTAAACCAAAAAAAAATGTAGCTCCGAAAACAACATTAGTAAGCGGAGCCTATCAGCTATGGAATGATCCTTTACATCCTTTCTTCAAAGAACTTCCAGAAATATATGTGCTTAGAAATGAAGAAATTGAAAGCTTCGGTCCGATACAGGCAGTGTTAACGATGTTGTCCAAAGAGGCCGCAGAGCCTCAAATGGGTTCTGCGATTGTTATTCAGAATTTAATGGATATAACATTTTCATTTATCATACGTAAAATTGTTGAAAACAAGAGCTCGAAACCAAAAACTTGGAGTCATGCCGTTCATAATGATTCGGTGAAAAAAGCGATTGAAATTTTACATGCAAATGTTGAGCGTGATTGGACGTTGGACGATTTAGCAAAAGAAGTCGGTTTATCACGTGCTGGTCTTGCGCAAAAGTTCAAAAAGCATTTAGGCGATACTCCGCTCCATTACCTTACAGTCATTAGAATGCAGAGAGCGAGGGCTTTACTATCAGCTACGAACGATAATATAGAGGCCATTGCGGAGGCCGTTGGCTATAGTGATCCCTTTAGTTTCTCGAAGGTTTTTAAGCGTATAACGGGTATGCCTCCTAGGGAGTTCAGGAACAAGGATCAAAACGAAAAGAATATGGCTTTTAGGTATTAAGACTGTATAAAAAAACGACAGGTCTGAACTCCATACAGGTCGAATTAAAAATATTTTAATCATCCATCAAATAGTTTATAAATTCCGAATAAAGCTATGAAAATCGGTATTTTAATATTTTTACTATTTGTAATTCAGTCGTTTGCAGTCACAACGGATATCGTTCGTTTGAAAATTCGAGATAGTCATCTCATATTTGATGATAAATTGGGTCCCGGCCAAATTGCGATAACGTTTGCAGGTAAAATGGACGTTATTGTTGTTAAAAAAATCTTAGGTAGGTTAGACAAAGAAAACCTAAGGGGGCATTTCTTTTTGACGGGTGATGACGCTCTTAAAAATCCGGAGCTGGCTTTCGAAATTATTTCTAAAGGTCATATTCTTGGTTCGCAAGGTATGGCGCCACCCAATGACAGAAAAAAGCTCACTAACGAACCCTCGCTAGAGGCGGAAATTCAAACTGGGCATGAAGCCGTCTTCTTTTCTGTAGGTGCAATTTATCCTTTTGTTAGGCTTTCACCTCGTCAAGGCAGTCTTGCGGTTCGTGAAATGATAAAAGAAAACGGCGCTTTTGCATTCTACTGGAATATTGAATATTACCCAGAGAATCCGGCCCAAAGTATTCGAGATAGTTTAGAGCGCGAAAAATATCGTGGTATTGTAGCGCTAACTTTAAATCGTGATTCATCTTTGGCTGCGCTCGATGCTTTAATAGAGGAAATTAAGGATCGAGATCTGACAGTCGTCGCAATTGTACCCAATGAAGAGAGTGCTTGGGTAGACTACCCCCCAATGATTCGAAGATCATTGAGGCAAGATGTTTTTAAAAATGGTTCATGGTATTCACGAAAGCTCCAGTTGGACAAGGAAAACAAACATGATGAAATTTAAGATATTTTTTTCGCTTTTATTTATGGCGGTAGTCGGTTTTTCGCAAGTATTAGAGCGACCACCGCAGTTTGTTTTGATCTCTTTCGATGGTTCAAAAAGCCATAATTTTTGGAGAGAAACATTTAAGCTAAGTGACGAAGCAGATGCTCAGTTTACTTATTTCATCAGTGGTGTCTATTTTCTACAGAAGAAAGATAGATTGAGTTATCAACCGCCAAAAAGAAAGGCGGGGGCTTCGGATATTGGTTTTGCGGATAACGATTTGACAGATATTCAGAAAAGAACAGAATTTATTTGGCATGGAATGAATGAGTTAAAGCATCCAGTGGAAATTGGATCTCATGTAAACGGCCATTTTGATGGATCATTCTGGAATCTTGATGAGTGGACTCAGGAATTTAGCGAATTCCATCGCTTAGTGGAAAGAGTGTTTAGTTTTTATCCAACGCTAAGTACGCGTTTTGCTAGTCAATGGGAATATAAGTTACATGGCATGATTAAGGGTTTTCGAGCACCGTTATTAGCGGGACAGGTTTCTATTACAAGCCAAGTACTTAGAGACTTTAAATATAGCTACGATGCGAGCCAAGTTTTAAAAGGTAAGTGGCCTTATAAACACTCTCCAGACTTATGGAATCTGGGGCTTTCAAGAATCGCACTTGCAGGAACCACGCGTGAAACGGTAGCGATGGACTATAATATCCTTTACGGGCAATGTAACGGCGTCTTTAATCCGAAAGATTCTGGAGAGTGTAAGGAAATTGACGAAAAATTGCTAGAGTATTACGAAAAGCAAACACACATCTCGTATATTCAAGCCTTTTTAAAAAACTATTATGGCAATCGTATGCCATTAAGTATTGGTCATCACTTTTCATTATGGAATAAAGGTATTTATTGGAAAGCGTTGCAGAGATTTATTCGTGATGTTTGCCAGTTACCCGAGGTTAAATGTGTGTCTCATGCTCAGTTGGTAGAATGGATGAATACTCAAAATCAAACTTACGGGTACGCAATATTTAATAAATTGAATCAGGGTCTATTTGATAAGACGGGTATTTCGCAGATTCCTCGTGAACGTTTGAAAGTAGATTTATCTCTACTAAAGAAAGTAAGCATTCAAAGCCAAGTGTACATTCCTGAGATTAGTAAATCTGTAGAGAAAGTTATGCTAAAAGGTGATTTGCCACATGCGCATGATGAAGCTCCGAGCGATGTTGATATGGAAGCATTCCGCTACGTACCTGAGGTAAATTAATGCGATTAAGTGTCATTGTATTATTACTTTTGTTTTTATCAAAATTTCAAGCGTTGGCGGACTCAAACTCAGAACAGTGCGAAATTACGAGAGATCCTGTGATGCTTATTATTTGTTTGGATGACGAGGTCAAGGATATTGAACAATTGCGTGTGCGAATTCAAAACCGAATCTTTGAAAGAATAAATATTAAATACGCTAAGAAAGAAAAAGGTCGAGCGAAGCTTCTTAAAGCGAAACTTGAAAACTCGGCACAAACTTGGAATAAATATCGCCTTTCTTATTGTGATATGGAAACCATCCATATCACTGAAGAAGACAATAGAAATGAATTTATAAAACAGTGTTTATTATCGTTGTCTAAGAAACGCGTCGAAGATTTACGGTTATTGCAAATAAATATTTAGATTTCGAATTCCAAATACATCGGCAAATGATCAGAGAGGATATTCCAAGGTGTTTGGGATAGGGTTTCTACATGAATGGGTTTAATATTTCGCGCGTAAATTCGGTCTAAGCTTAGCATGGGGAAAAAGCTCGGAAACGTTTTAGCATAACGGTTTTTTAACTGCTTATGGCACTCAAATAATTCCAATTTCGATTCTAAATAATGTGATAACTCTTTTCCCCAATCATTAAAATCACCGGCCAGGATAAATGGAGCGTCTGGAGGAATAAGTTTTAAATAACGGGCGATCACGCGCTCGACCTGTTTCACGCGTTCGTCGTGTAGCAGGTTTAGATGTACATTAAACAGATGTAAAATCTGACCGCTATCAAGTGCTATCTCACAGTGTAAAAGGCCACGCTGTTCCCATTTATTTGTAGAGATATTCTCGTTTTCCCACTTAGCAATCGGGAAACGACTTAATATAGCATTCCCATGATGACGATCTTTAAATACGGCATTTTTTCCATAGCAGTGATCTGTCCAAATAGAATCTGCAAGTAATTCCATCTGAGACGAAATCTTAGAGGTTAGTTCTTTTGGAATAAAGTCAGCACCACTTCCAACCAGTTCTTGGATAAACATAAAATCGACGGGTAGTGAGTTTGTTGCTTCTTTAATTTTTATTAAAGTATTATTCAAAAGGAATGTTGAACGAGCTTTATGAATATTAAAAGTAATAAACTTATATTTCATAACCAATTTTTAAACCAAAAAGAGAAGCGACACAATAGTCGAATAAAAAAGGAATCCTTATCTAACTCTTCTTTTGATATCAAACGGGAGTTCAGCTTTAGATTTTCCCAATAATGCTCAAGTGGTTTTAGTTCATTTTCACCTTCTAATGTTATATCCATTTCTAAATCATGAATAAGACTACGATGATTTAAATTATGGCTGCCTAAGGAGGCCCAATCATCGATGATTACTGACTTTGCGTGCATAAAGCTTGGCTGGTATTGGTAGACATTAATTTTGTATTTAAGTAGTTTGCGCAAAACATATCGGCCAGCTAAATCCACAACAATAAAATCACTGCGGTTTGGAACGATAATTTCCACTTGGCCGTGTTTTTTAGCTGCCATGATAAGCGCACGGATGACTTTTCTAGACGGGACAAAATAGGGCGTTAAGATTCTTACATGTTCTTGGGAAATCTTTATTCTTTCGATTAATTGCTTTTTGGCAAGACGGCGTGACGCCATCGAGTGTGTAGAACGAACGCGAAGGAAGGTAATTCGCTTATGTCGATTCATTACGGAGAATGGAAACCGCAGCCAATATGCGTCTGTTAAGCTGGAGATCTTTTTAACTTCCGGTCCTTGAACCAAGACAGCTAAATCTTTCCAAGCAGTTGATCCACTTTCCTTTTCGGAATGGACACGAGATATATTAAAGCTGGCCACAAATGCTTTGGTTTTGTCTATAACGACGACTTTGCGGTGATTCCTGCGGTTGGTGGCCTTTAAAAATCGCGTAAAATGTTTGAATATAGACCCGATATAGGGGATGGCTCGATAAACCCGGAATTGAATTTTATGTACCTGGCAGTATTCACGTATCTGCGAAATCGACGTCAGAGAACCGATACCATCTACCATCAATCGGACAACGACATTGCGCTGTCTTGCCTCCGCAAGAGCGAGTAGAATTCGTTTTCCAATAGGATCAAAATCAAAAATATAGCTTTCGATTTGAATTTCGACCTGAGCTTGATTGATTTCATCAACAATCAGGTCGTAATATTCATCACCAGAGGAAATAAAGCGGATAGAAGTAAATGCAGATCCAGACACCGCTTTTTTATAACTTATTTAGTCTTTTGAAAGCAATTGTTAATAACCCATTCTGGCTTTGTAGAGGCCATTGTGGTTGCCGTACCCGGTTTCACGTAGTCATTTAGAAATGAAACGAGTTTGGGTCCGGTCAATTTTTTTGCTTTCAGATCCTCTAAGTACACGGATAGTTCATGACGGCCATTATAAATCTTAGGTAACTGTTTCTTAAAGAATATCAATTGAGACAGAGTCAAGCCAAACTCAACCGTTGAACTATTTGCTTGTTTTACGATAGAAATCTGCTTCACCCGACGCTTGCTGTTTTTAGGACCAAACGTACAGTATATTTTTTCCTTCAGCGGCAAGATAAATGTGTGTGCTTCGGCAATTAGATCTTTGGCAAAAGAAATTTTTGCTGCCTTACTATCAACGACTTCCCTAAAGTCATGGTTAGTTGGACGGACAGCCGAACGAATTAAGCTAAATTCTAAAATGGCCTCTGCAAACATTTCTGTGCGTTTGGCAACAGTAAAATCTAATTTTACTGTGTTCGAGCCTTTGTTTAGCTGTTCAAGCTCAACAATAGCTTCACCTTTGTCGTCAAAATTGAATTCGGTCTGTCCATAAACTAGCTTGATGTCTTTCACTGAAATTGATTTAGATTTCAATGTTGCTTTTAGCCACACGTTACGTGAAGTTCCTTTGCCCATCGGTAGTGCCGACTGGTTTAAGATAGTCAAATCAAGAGAGCGAGACTGTCCCCAGAAAAGTTTTTCTTGAGGTCGTGTGATCGATACGGTCCCTAAGCGTTTGATAGATGCTGTCGGTAGTTGATCGAATAGTCCGAGCAGCGCGGCCTTGGTAAACCCAAGAGGAATGCGCGTCTGAGTATCTTCATAGCGTTTCATGTTCATTGCTTGTAGCTCCATAGCCCCGGCAGGGATTTGGATAACAATGCTTTCATTTCTAGCTAGAGACTTGATGGGGCCAACTTCGTCTGAATTAATCCACTCGAATTCTGCGGCTACACCATCTAAACCACTAAGCTTGATATCTTTGGGAGACGGCATTGAAGATGTGTTGGTTAACGTCAGTTTTCTAACGGAAATTTTTTCGCCGTATTCGATAATCCCGTCGAGGTTTTCATCCTCATATTCTAGATTCTTAATTTCTAAGTGATATTTTTCTGTGTAGCTGGTGCCAGACAAAATAAACGCGTGAGATCCACTTGTGCCAGAGTAGCCGCTTGAGCCGCTGCTGCCATTGCGGCCGTCAGACCCATCGCTGCCATCCCAAGCATCACTTCCACCTTGTTCGCAGGTGTTTCGGCCGCCATCGCCGCCGTCACCGCCATCACCACCACGGCCGCCACTACCAGCGTCACCGCCACGGCCAGGAGAGTTGTCCATACCTTTAACTAACATTAAAAGTTCTGATTGAAATTCAGGAATATAAATCTTGATTTGACCACCGCGGCCGCCATCGCCGCCGTCACCGCCATCACCACCACTATCACCATCGCTGCCACTTGAACCACTTGAAGGAGGGCATCCGTCCCAACCGTCACGGCCGTCGCTGCCATCGCCGCCGTTTCCACCGTCGCCGCCATCGCCGCCGTTGCCGCCACGTGCACTGATCACTATATTTTTAAGTTGTTGTAGGCTGAATTCATTTTTGAAATTAACACCCTTATTAGGAATTTGAATCTGCACTTCTACGGCAGTTTTTGAGCCGTTTGTGTAATTAATTGATAGAGTTACATCTCCACCGTCAGTGCCTCGACCGCCATCCTCGCCGCTAGAACCACGAGAATAGTATGAATTTGATCCGTCTCTGCCATCGGAACCATTTTGTCCAGCGGCTTCAATATGTAGAGTTCCTCTGTTTGAATCAAAGCTAACTTGAGCCATCGTGGTTGCAGAGTAAAGCAAAGCTAAAACGGGGGCGATTTTTAAAATATGCATCTGAACTCCTCGGGTTTAAATCGCTAGTTATTCCATATCTTAGGGGCCGGCGCGATGTCGTATTTCTAGCCACGAAAGTCTTTCATGGCTGTCAAAAAGTGCGACACGTGAACCTTTCGGCACAGGCTTAGGTCTAGTTAAAAATACTCAATTTTTCCATTAAGCAAGACCTTAAACTGGCCGACAAAGGTCTTAACAGAGTTATCACAAGGAACCAACCATGCTGATGAAGACGATATTATTCCTGTTTAACATTATGTTTTTGGAAGCGAAAGCTCAAACCAACGATGAATTACGTTCAAAAGTCCTGAATGCATTGCGGGCCAAGACTGAAGTCGCAGAAATTAAAATCACCCACTCTGACTCAGATAAGGTCCATGTGTTTAAATATTCCGTGAGTGATTTAAACCCAGAAACTTTGCGAATCCAAGATATGGCTGGGGACAAACCTGTGGAAACTATTGAGTTTCAAAAGATGGGATTAAGCGCGGATATATTTGCTTATTCATTTTTTAATACTGAATTCCCAACACCATTTGGGATCGATAAAAAATATCATATAACATATACCGCGGTTAAAAATCAGAATAATAGTTTAAGTCACTTCTTGGTATACTATGATAAGAAAAATTTTTACCCAGTAAAAGTGACGTATTACAATGGGAGTAAAAAGATTTCGACTGTTGAATATCTAGATTATAAGAAAATGAAAGATAAAGTATGGCGCGCAAAAGTGATTACCTCAGAGAATCATTTAAGCAAAAGACGCACACGTATCGAATATACGAAAATGGATGTAAACTCTGAGCCATCGAAGCCAGCTATTGGCTCAGAATCGCCTGCTGCGCCGCTATAATTACTGAGCTGGTTCAAACAATTTGAAAAATGATTCAGGAACAGGTGATTCACATTGGATGGTATCACCTTTCCATTTAAATTCTAGCTGCCATGAGTGCAATGCCATTCGATGAAAATTATAAATTTTAGCGATTCGTTCTATGTCTTTGATGTTGCCATAGCGAGTATCACCAACAATAGGCCGGCCTGCCAAGCGGCTGTGCTTGCGGATTTGATGTTGTCGTCCGGTTAAGATTTGGCAGGTAACCAGAGAAAAGTAAGAATTGCTTTGCCTGACGCGATAAAGAGTTTTTGATTCCTTTTGATCCTCCGGGCGGCCCTGGGGATTGTCTCTTCCTTCACCGTGATCAGAAATAGGAAAATTCCACTCATGCCACGCGCCAGACGACGGGCCAGCGTCTTGTGGCATATTGCCCCTCAGAACAGCAGAATAAAACTTTTTACCTTGAGTTAATGCGATCTGAATATCATTCTGCAGATCTGATCTCTGCGTTATTACGACTAAGCCGCTGGTTTCGCGATCAATGCGGTTTACTAAGTGCCAGCCTTCTCCCATTTGTTGTATTAGTGAATTGTCTTCGTTATGGCAGCTGAGGCCTTCGGGTTTGCTGATGATAGTAAAATCAGAGTGTCGTAAGATCGTTTGAATCATTTAGTTGAGTTTAATTACATAAAAAGTTAAACTTGTTAAGCACTTAGTAGGATTTATATGGAACAAAAAGTAGAAGCACAAAATTTTTTAAAACAAATCGTTGAAAAAGATATCAAAAATAATACTCATGGTGGGCAGGTAGTGACTCGATTTCCTCCAGAGCCAAATGGGTATCTTCACATTGGCCATGCTAAATCGATTTGTTTAAACTTCGGTTTAGCTAAAGATTATAATGGTCGTTGCCATTTACGTTTTGATGATACTAATCCTGTAACGGAAGATGTCGAATATGTCGAATCAATCAAAGCCGACGTTAAATGGTTAGGTTTTGATTGGAATGAAAACCTATTCTACGCATCGGACTATTTTCAGCAATTATATGACTGGGCTGTATATTTAATTAAAGAAAACAAAGCCTATGTAGATAGCCAAACAGAAGAACAAGTTAAAGAATCTCGAGGTGATTTTAATCGTCCGGGAAAAGATTCTCCATTTCGTAATCGGTCCATCGCCGAAAATTTGGAATTATTTGAAAAAATGAAAAATGGTGAGTTTGCAGATGGTACGCATACGTTGCGTGCAAAGATTGATATGCAATCGCCAAACATGAATATGCGTGATCCGTTGTTGTACCGAATTAAAAAAGTACACCATCATAATACCGGTAATAAATGGAACATTTACCCAATGTACGACTACGCTCATCCTTTGAGTGATGCAATCGAGAAAATTACACATTCTATTTGCACATTAGAATTCCAAGATCACAGGCCGTTCTATGATTGGTGTATAGACAATGTTCCAGTTCCGGCAAAGCCTCGTCAGTATGAATTTGCACGTTTAAACATGACCTATTTAGTGATGAGTAAACGAAAATTACTTCAATTGGTAAAAGAAAAGCTAGTGACCGGCTGGGATGATCCACGCATGCCAACGATTTCTGGTATTCGTCGTCGCGGTTACACTGCGGAAGCTATGCGAAATTTTGCTAAGCGTATAGGTGTAGCAAAGGCTGAAAGTTTGATCGATGTTGAAATTCTTGAGGATTGTGTTCGTGAAGATTTAGATAAAGTAGCTTACCGTGCGATGGTTGTTCTTGACCCTATTAAAGTAACGATCACTAATTACCCGGCTGATAAAACCGAAGAACTAATGGTTTCTAGCCACCCAAAAAACGAAGCGTATGGAAAACGTAGAGTTTATTTTTCTAATGAAGTATATATCGATCGATCAGACTTTATGGAAAAGCCGGATGCTGATTTTTTCCGTATGGCACCTGGACAACAAGTTCGTCTAAGAAATGCATATGTCATCAAATGTGAAGACGTAATCAAAGATGCCTCTGGAAAAATTACAGAACTAAAATGTAGTTATGATCCTGTGACTTTGGGCGGAAAACCTACGGCTGAAGGTAAAAAAATTAAGGGCATCATTCACTGGGTGTCAGCGAAACACAGTGTGGACGCCGAAGTTCGCTTGTATGGGCGTCTCTTTAAAGTTCCCGATCCAGAGAATGTGCCTGAAGGACAAGACTTCAAGAGTAACTTAAATCCTAACTCTTTGACTGTATTAAAAACGGCGAAGCTAGAGCAGAGCCTAAAAGATGCTGACGTTAACAAAAAGTATCAATTTGAACGCACAGGGTATTTCTGTTTAGATAGCGTCGAATCAAAACCGGGCGCCTTAGTATTTAATCGAATCGTTGAATTGGGATAATTTTTGAAAAAATAGGCCAAGCACTTAATGAAGTGGCTTGGCTTTTTCTAATCGGCTCATCATTAAGTATAACGCCGGAACTACAAATAAAGTAAATACCGTTGAAATAATGCTACCTCCAATAATGGTTAGACCCATCGGTAGGCGCGTTTCCGAACCCATCGCATTTCCAAGAACCAGAGGCAGTGCGGCCGCTACGGTGGCGACTGACGTCATTAAGATTGGGCGCAAGCGAATCGGGCAGGCCTCGAGAAGCGATTTCTTCACAAGTTCGCGATCTTTGCTGTCGTTATAATCGGCTTTGACTCCAAAGCGTTCTCGCATTTGGTTCGTAAACTCCACTAATAAGATGGAATTCTTTTTTGCAATTCCCATTAATACGATAATTCCGATAAAACTAAATAGATTTAACGATACGCCCGCCATCCATAAAGCGAGAAAGGCGCCCGTAATACTGAATGGTAACGCAATCAAAATAACTACGGGATGAATAAATGAGTTGAACTGAATTGCTAAAATCATGTAGGCGACAAGTATGCCGATTAACAGTGCTGAGGTTAGCGTAGAAAATGCTTCATTTAATCCCGAAGCCGCGCCTTCAAGGGCAAAGCTGTAACCATCTGGTAGTTCCTTCTCTGCGATTTCTTGGGCTTTTTTCAAGATGTCACTCTGCGAAGCGCCGGGCAAGAGAGAGCCGAATACCGAAATCGTACGTTGACGATTAATCCGAGTGATAGTTTGCATTGAGCCGATCTTTTCCATATTTACTGCGCTTGATAAAGACAAAATATTTCCAAAAATATTTCGCACACCTAACGAGCCGATCTCGTCTTCGGAGTTTATAATGACATCAGGAATTTTTACTCGAATATCATAGCGTTTTCCATCCGCCGTATAACGTCCTTGGCGTACGCCGCCCACGGACGCAGCTAGAGTCCGGCTGATCGTTTCTTTAGTTAACCCCATGTTGTATAATTCCCCCTGGGATTTTGGGGCGATTTTCAATTCGGGTAATCCTAATTTAAAATCTGTATCTAGATCTTGCGCCAATTGAAACTCTGTTAGTTTTTTCATGATGACTTCGGCTTTCTCTTTTAAAACCATTAAATCAGGACCGCGCAAATTAAATGCTACCGGAAATGATCGGCCCGATGTAATCCCGCGGGCAGATATATCACGCATTTGAATTCGAACACCCTTGATGGATTTAAATTTTTCACGTAGTTCATCCATAATTTTTAGGTGAGATAATTTTCTTTGCTCTTTTGGTTTTAGATAGATTGGGATGAAGATGTTGTTAACGGTAGGGCTCATTCCACCTAGCCCAACGCTAACAATATATCCCGCAATTTCCTCGCGTTTATTAACTACCTCTTCGATCTCTAGTGACTTTCGATAGGTTGAATCTAGTGAACTTCCCGGAGTTGTCATCGCTGTTAGAAGAATGATGTTCTGATCTTGCGGCGGTAAAAGCTCTTTCTTAACTGACGGAATTAATTTTAAAGAAATTACGAAGATAAGAAGCGACACAAAGACGACTGTTTTAGGAAACTTTAAGCATAAAACTAAAATTCTCTGATAACCATGAGCAGCTTTTTCAGAGATGTGGTCTACATATTTCTCGAATTTTGAAACTTTGGCATTTGATGACAAGAAGGCTGCCGCTCTCATGGGAGTAATAGTGACGGCTTCTAGCAACGAAAGTAAAATTGCCGCGGACATTGTCACGCCAAATTGATAGAAGAATTTACCCCAAATTCCATCCATAAATATAACAGGTAAGAAAATTGCGATTACGGATAGCGAGGCGGCTACGGCTGATGGCAAAATTTCTTTAGAACCTTCGGAAGAGGCAACTTCTGGGCTTTTTCCCATACGGAAATGTCGAACGATATTTTCTAAAAGCATGATGGCATCATCTACCACAATGGAAATTGCAAGCGTCAGCGCCAGTAGTGTAAACAAGTTCAAAGTCATTTTCGAAAAATATAAAATAATAAATGCACCCAATATTGACGTGGGAATCGAAAATAGAATATTTACCGCGTATTGAATACTTCCTAAAAACAAGAAGCAGATAATAATTGTGATGGATCCCGCGAACACTAATTTTTCCAAGGTCGATCGAACCGTCGCTTTGGTCGGAAGCGTGAAGTCGATATTGACTTGAGCGGTGTAGCCTGCTGGGAAATTTGGCTTCATAGTGTCTATTTTTTTTCTTACGGTTTCGGCTAGAGTCACTTCATTTGTACCACGTTGTTTTTTTACACTGACAAATATCGCGTCTTTGCCTTTGATGCGGGCTAGGCGACGAACATCGCTAAGACCTTCTTCGACTTTTGCGACGTCCTTAATTTTCAACGCAGTCTGTGGCTGAACCATCTGTCCACCGCGGCGAAGAATGCGAATATTTCCGAATTCTTCGACGTTCAATAGCTCACCTTGCCATTTGACCCGCAATTCTTGAGACATATGAACATACTGGCCAGCCGCCGATTCAATATGTTGAGTAGATATGGCTTCAAGAACATCTATAATAGTTAAGTCATGTTTGCGCAGTTTAACTGGATCCACCCATACACGCAAATTCCTGGCAGAGAAGCCGGCAATGGAAACTTCTCCAATGTTGGGTATAAATTGGAGTTGATCAAGAAAGTAATTATCGATCCACTTAATCATGTTCAGTTTCGAATCCTCCGAATACACCCCAAGCATCATGATGGGGTCTTCTTCCGGATTCGATTTTCTAATGACGGGTGGGTCGATTTCTTTAGGTAGAACTAGTTGAGAAAGATTCGATTGAACCTCCTGTAAAGCTACATCAATATTTCTATTAATATCAAATTCAAGTCGAACGCTTCCTGTTCCTTGGCGAGCAGAAGACTTCATTTCCTTTATGCCTTCGACATTCAATAACCTTTGTTCGATTGGGTCTAGAATTTCTGTTTCAATTAGCTCGGGCGCAGCGCCTTCGTAACTAACTGAAATATCTAAAATGGGAAAATCCACATCAGGCAGCTGACTTACACCCATTCGATTCAAACCAACGGCGCCAAATATGATTAGCGCACTCATCAAGATCCATGCAAATACGGGGCGTTTAATTGAAATATCTATTAGATTCATAAGTTTAAAGGTTAGAGATATTTTGTCAGAGTTCAAGTTGAACTTTTTAAGTTATCAGTTTACATTCAAACATACGAATATGGAAATGCAGGCTCATTCATTCACTTCGAAGTATAACAAAAAAATTCACTATTATACGTATGGTAACCCCTCAGCAAAACCGATTTTATTTGTTCATGGCTTTCCAGGCACGGGTAAACAGGGCCAGATGTTGCTAAAAGGTAGTATCTATGAGCACGACTTTTTCATGATTGCCATGGATCGACCTGGATATGGAATTGCCGAGCATGAGCCAGATTTTAGTTTAAAAAAATATGCCGAAAATGCGGATGAACTCATGACTCGTCTAGGACATCAAAAATTCGTCGTCCTCAGTGTAAGCGGTGGCGGGCCCTACGCCGCAGCTGTTTCGTTTTTTTTAGGGCACCGAGTTCAAGCGACTTTATCTATTAATGGAATAGGTCCTATGGAGTTAAAAAAATTTCCATTTTTAAACCAAGCTCAAAAGAAAATATACCTAATGAATAAAATGTTACCTAGGCCTGCGTTAGAATTTTTTGTAGAGCGCCTTTACAATCGAAATGCGGATCGCATTGATCAGATTTTAATTTCAGACTTTGAAGGTTTTAGCCCAATTGACAGAAAAGTTTTAGATGATCCCGAAATGGGACCATTTTTGTTCGAAACATTTAAATTTTCGATCATGAAGGGGCCATACGGACTTTTGTCTGATATGCGAATCTATCTTGAACCTTGGGGATTTGAAATTAGGGATATTAAAGTTCCATACTATTTATATCATGGAAACGCCGATGACGTTGTTCATCCGATCTGGTCACGATTTATGAAGGAAGAGCTGACCGATGTACGTTTCAAACTATACGATGGTGAAGGACATTATTCGTTACCATATAATTTTCGTGATCATTTTTTGCGAGATATCATTACTGATATAATGTAATGACATTAAATTCTGACCGCCTTAGCATTATATCAATCATTTTCTAATATCTATAAATAGAAGGAAAAATATATGAAAGCACTTTTGTTAGCTGGTCTATCTGCTTTTGCATTTACTACTGCACAAGCTCACCAAAATACGGATACTAAGGCGCTACCAATGAGCAAAAAATCAAGTGAAATTCCAGAAAGACGGACATTTCCATTGAGCTCGACGGTTTCGGCGTGTGAGAATTTTCACGATTACGTTTGCAGTGATGTTGAAAACTCATTTGAACTTCGTCCAGATCGTAGTTCACACACATTTTCTTTTAGCGATTCATTTGAAAGAATTTTGAATAAAAAGAAAGAATTCTTTTCGAATATCGATAAAGAAAAGAAACTAACTCCGCGTGCGATGCAAATAAAAAACTTTTACATGGCCTGTATGAACGAAAGCGCCGGCGCGAAAGAAGAAAAATCGGCAGTAGCAGAACGAGTTAAAGCGGTTGCAAAGGTTAAGACAGTAAAAGACTTCCTAAAGTTGGACTCTGATAATTTCTTTGCGGGTAAATCTAATTTGATCGTATTTGATAGCTCTGCAAATTCTGATAATTCAGATGTGTACGATGCTTATATGGCCGTAAGTTTCATGGGCTTACCGGATCATGGATATTACGAAAAACCGGAACTCGTTGCGGACTACAAAGCTGTTATGACAGAATTTTTCAAGATCGTTTATCCAACGATGACGGCTGAAGAAATGAAAGTACGTATTGAAAATATGTACAATTTAGAAACTGAATTTGTTCAGCGTTATCCGAAAGCAGCAGAACGTCGCCAGCGTTGGGGCGAAAAACGTGATATGCCTCAAGCGCAGTTCTTAAAAGAGTTCCCTAATGTCGGTGCAGACGTTTATTTCAAGCACGTGCCTAAAAAGCTAAATGTTCGCGTAAATATTCCTGAAGGATTTAAGTTCTATAATGAATACTTAACTGAAAGAAATCTAGAGACTCTTAAGGATATCTATTTATATAGAACGGCTTCTGGCTTAATGGATGATGGTTACCCTGAGTTCTTTGCTAAAAAATTTGCATTTAACAAGAAGCATTTGGGTGGTCCTGAAACTCGTCCCGTTCGTCAAGAGCGTTGTACGCTAAGAATGATGAACGAATTCGAAAAAGAAGTAGATGAAGTTTTAATGCAAAGATTATTTCCTAACTTCCCTAAACAAAAAGTAGTGGAAATTTCAGAAAAAATTCGTAGTTCGATATTAGATGGAATTAACAAAAGTACATGGCTATCTGCTGAAGCTAAAGAGACAGCTAAAAAGAAAATTACGACATGTCGATTGCAGGTTGTTGCACCCCAAACTGATCGTGAGTGGAACTTCAATCCAATCCAAAAATACTCTGCTACCGAGCCGATTAAAAATGCTCAGAAATTAAGAGTCGCGTTGATCAAGAAAACGATCAAAGAAATGAAAGAGCCGGTTAATAAAGACGCATGGGGTATGGGTCCATTAACTGTAAATGCCTACTTCTCGCCAAGCGAAAACAAATTCGTAATGCCAATGGGAATTTTGCAATATCCATTCTTCGATGACAAAAATACACTAGAAGAGAATTTAGGTGCTGTGGGCGCGGTAATGGGACACGAACTGGGTCACGGTATTGATGATCAAGGCTCGCGTTATGACGACAAAGGTACTTTACGTGTGTGGATGTCAATGAACGATCTTGCTGAGTTTCAAAAGCGTGGTGCTCGTATGGTGGAACAGTTTGATAAAGCTGGACACAATGGAAAACTAACTCTAGGCGAAAACGTAGCAGACCTTGTAGGTTTGAGCTTCGCATACAAGGCGGCGTTTAAGGACAATCAAGGAACTAAAGAAAATAAGCAAAAGTTCTTCGTATCCTACGCACGCACATGGTGTGAAGTAAAACGCGATGGTTATAAGGAAAAGCAGTTAAAAACGGATCCGCATGCTTTGGGCTGGGCTCGTATTAACGAACAAGTTAAGCATCAACCAGGTTTCCAAGAAGCCTTCGACTGTAAATCGGGTCAACCGATGGTCCTTTCTGATAAAGATCGCATCGTAATTTGGTAAACTATAAAGTTAGATTAAATTTGAAAGCTCCAGAATAGAAATATTCTGGAGCTTTTTTTTAGTGATTTGGATCCGTGCACGATTGATTCGGCCACTCCACTTCAATGGTGGCTTCCGTAATATGAAATTCAGTCAGCAATAGTTTTTTTAAATATATTTTCATTTGATGAACTTGATCTTTAGTAGTGCTGTCTTCGACTACCAGGTGGGTCGTTAGAATGTGGTGATCACCATCCATCGACCACAGATGTAGATGGTGCACGCTTTTGACTAGCGCCACCTTTTTGATTGTTTCTGTTACGCTTGAAATAGTCACTCCGGCTGGAATGGCTTGCAAGAATACGTTCAATGTCGTCTTGATATTTTTAAAGACATTCCATAAAACCCAGACGGCAATACCGATTGCCATGATAGGATCCAGAATAGGCAGTTTGTAAAACATCATGACTATGGAGCCCACAAAGATAGCAACCCAACCCATGACGTCTTCAAGTAAATGCCAAAGAATCATTTTTTCATTTAACGAAGTACCTTTAGACATACGAAAAGCCGCAAAACCATTTACAGATATTCCCAAAATTGACAATAATAGCATACCTTCGACATTAGTATCTTCAGGGTTAAACAATCGCGGAATCGCTTTCGCTAAAATGACTCCCGACCCTCCCATTAGAATCAAGCCGGTGATCAATGCACCAAGTACGCTGAAACGACGGTATCCATAGGAAAATTCCAGAGTGGTCCCTTTTTTTGACTTCTTTTCTAAAAACCAAGCGAGCGCGATAGCTAAGGCATCGCCCAGGTCATGAAACGCATCCGAGAGGATCGCTAAGCTGTTAGTATAGAGACCACCTACAAGTTCAATAATAGCGAACAAAAGATTTAGAAAAAACGCCACTCCCATGCGTGAAGAGCTTGAACCGTGATTGTGGCCGTGGTGATGATGTGAATGATTTTTACCCATATTTACTAAGTGATATGACGACTGATCGTTTGAATCAACCTATCTGTTCGGATAGGTTTAGTTAAATAGTCTGAACAGCCGGCCTCTAAGCAGCGACGTCGATCGTCTTGCATGGCATGGGCCGTAAGGCCAATAATTGGGCGCGAATAACCTTTTTCGCGTAAAAGGCGGGTTGCGGAGTGACCATCTAGCACAGGCATTTGAACGTCCATTAGCACAATATCGTATTCTTTTTCGAGTGCCTTGTTCATTCCGATCTGGCCATTGTCGGCCGTCTCAATTGTGGCGCCACGAGATTTCAACATGTGTTCGATGAGTACTTGATTGTCGATAGAATCATCCACAACTAATATTCTTAGGCCTTTAACTGACTTTTCCGGTAGCACATTAATTTTTTCAACAACGGAATTTGCTTTAAGGTCAGAAGCGATTTCAATCGTAAACGTTGCTCCTTCATTGTCCTTGGCATCTTCTAGGATAAGGTCACCGCCTAAACGTTGAGCTAGTCTCTTTGATAAAATTAAACCCAAGCCAGTTCCGCCATACTTTCTGGTGACAGATGCATCAGCTTGGCTAAATGGTTGGAATAATTTCTCACGATCTTTAGGCAGGATTCCGATGCCGCTGTCAGCGACCTTGAAAACGAGTTTGTTTCGATTTTTATCAGAGTAAACGTTAACCTTAACAAAACCGTTGGAGGTAAACTTGATGGCATTGCCGATGATGTTATTTAAAATCTGTTTTAAGCGAAGCGGATCTGTTACAAATTCATTTGGCACATCGGATGCCACATCCATTAGGAATTTAAGTCCTTTGGCAGACGCGCGTGCGGTTTTGAATGACTTAATCTCATCTAGTAACTCAGAAAGCGAGACAGAGACTGTTTCCAGGGCTAAATGCCCAGCTTCGACTTTGGATAAATCCAAAATATCGTCAATAAGATGCAATAAGAGCTCGCCATTTCGTTGAATAATGTTGTGGTATTCGGCGCGTTCTTCTTTGTTTAAAGAATCAGAACGTAGAAGCTCATTAAAACCAATTAACGCATTTAATGGAGTACGAATCTCATGAGACATATTAGCCAAGAACGTCGATTTAGAATTGTTCGCATTTTCTGCTTGTTCTCGTGCATGACGTTCACTTTCATAAAGTAACGACTGGTCAATCGCTAAACCGGCACGGCGTCCAACATCTTCTGCTAAAGTTAAATCAAATGAGGAAAATTTTCGTTTAGATTCAGATGCCACAAACGTAATGGCTCCGAGTACTTTATTATTGGCAAGAATTGGAACAAACATAACAGAACTCATTCCAATTTTTTTAATTTCTTTTAGCTGCCCTGGGTCTGAAATGGTGGCTTCAAGTAGTTCACTAGAAATCGACTCATGCAACTCGGATTTTCCGGTGCTTATGACTCGCATGGTGCTGGCTGAAGATCGCCAATCGGGACGATACTTTTTTTGGTATTCCTCAGCCCATTTTCGTTTCGCTGGATTCCAGTGCCAATTTATTGTTTTAGGATTTTCTGGATCAGAAATCACATCAATTGTGCACCAGTCGGCAAGTAGGGGAACAATTAATTCACATAATTTTTGTAACGTTGTTAAGTAATCCAACGATGAATTAAGAATGATACCTGTTTCCGCAATCAGTCGAAAAGCAGATTCGCGACTCTTAAGTGAATTCTCATTTTCTTTGTGAATAGTGAAGTCGCGGAATATAGAAACGGCATACAGAACTTCGCCATTGTCATCCAGTACGGGTGCTGCGCTAATGATTGCCCAGCGGCGTTTGCCTGTGTCCTTCATTTCTATTTGCACGACTGCCTCGGGCGGATTTTTAACTCCTTTGAGGGCCAGGCGACCGGGTAGTTTTTCGATTGGGAAGGTTTGCCCATGCTCATCTAAGATTAAATAGCGGTGCATGATATTTTCGGTCGGGGTTGCTAACATTTCAGCGACGGTTTTAAATCCGCACATTTGCGCACCAATGGAATTTGCATAGATAAAATTGCCATCGCGATCAAACGCAGTTACACCATCCGTAATACCTTCTAAAATAGTTTCTAGGCGGTGTTTCGAATTTTGTAGATCAAATAGAATTTTCTTTTGCTTTTCAATGTTAGTCGCCGTGCCAATCCAACGGTAGACTTGATTTGCGCTATTTCGAATAGGGATCAGACGACTGAGAAACCAACAGTATGTTCCGTCGCTGGATTGCAGACGATATTCTTTTTCGAATATTTCCTCAGCAATAAGGCATTTTGTCCAGAGTGCATAGGATTCCGCACGATCATTTTCATGAATAGCTTGAGACCAAAACTTCATAATGTTTTGGCTCACGTCCATTCCTAGATATAAGCGATATTCACGATTGAAATACTCTATGTTTCCTTGAGCGTCGGTGGTCCACACGAAGCTAGGAATCGATTCGGCAAGTTCATAAAAATTTTCGCGCACAAATCCTGTTCCTGAAGGGACTGTGTGTGTGGTTGAAAAAGTAGAATCGCCCGTGCTTTCCAAAAAACACCAACCTTTTCTAAAAGAAAATGTGACATTATTTTTTACCTCGCGGATAAAAGATAGGCAACTCGTGAACCAGTAAAATGTCAATTTTAACGGAGCGTCGGTATCTACTTGAAATCACGTGTAGGTCTAGTTATTTGGTCTCTATAAAAAGTCTAAAAAAGGTAGTGGTTAGCGCGAGTTAAATTAAAAAAAGCCGAAGAAATTAGGTATGACCACCTATATAATTCTATTCGTTTCGCTTATATTTGCATCGCCTAGTTTTGCTAAGCCGTTCAAAAATAGCTACACAGATCCTCAAGGAAATAAGTGGAATCGTTGGGTTATTTTAAATGAACAGAATGATCGATTTCTTCTTCTTGTCGTGGATAATCCGGCGAGTGAAATGTCTCAGCGGCAAACATCGCAAGTGGTAGTCGAACGCACAGCATTTGTTCACACGTCAGGTAGTGAAGTTTTAGATAAAGTTAATTATTATAGATATTTAATGGATCTAAAGTATAGACCTAGTTCTTTTTATCAAGAGAATGAAGTCACAAAGCTAAATAAAACGCCAACCCCGTTGTGGACCCCCGTCAAGAATGAATGGTCCATTGAGGATGAAAACAATTTTGCAGATTGGTTTAAAAAAAATGCGTCCACTACGATGGCGGTTGGCAGTGGCCTTGAGTTCGACTGTGCTGACTTTGGATTACTCGGGCGCTGGATTTACGCTCATGATAACAAGCTACCTATATTAAATACGTTAGCAGGCTCTGGAAAACTATTTGGTCACTTTAGTGAATCCAAAAAATGGAGTGCGCTTCCAACTCATCCTGATTGGAAAAAAGATGAGCGGTTCAAAGCGGCGATGCGCTACCTTTTTGATTCAACCTATACGCACAGTGTATTCAACGATTTGTATCCCGTTAAACTCAGTAAAGAGTTTGTGACTCCAGGATCTATCATTTTAACTTTGCGATCGGGTAACACAGGCCATACGCAAGTGATTTACGATGTGGGAATGCAAAGCTACTGTGGTGCTGAATGCGTGTCGGTTCTTTACGGAAATGAACCCTCGAGAGAGTACGCTTATAAAACGCAGGCAGATATTCGTTATCACGCTTTGAATACGGGTGGATTTTTACGTTGGCGCTGGCCCCAGCTTAAAAATGGGAAGTGGCAGTTTATAGCGAAATCTGCAATGCCAGGCTTTTCGCTTGAGCAATACGAAAACGCCGATATGTCATTTGATGAGTTTCACGCGTATGTATACGAGATGCTGGGATTTAAAATTGAGCCCTTTAAGAAGGCCTACTCACTGGCTAAATCGTTATACAATGACTTGAATGATCGCTTGGTCACAACGTCACAAGGAACCATTTTCTGTCACTATCAATATTGTGATCGTCAAGGAACACTATTTGATCAGTACTCTACGCCAAGTAAAGATAAGCGATTCCGTGAAAAACGAGACCAGTTGCTGCGATTGATGGAAACATTAAAGGAACGTGAAAAACAAGATTTGATGAGCCTATTTAAGGCCGATGTTTTTTTGGGACGAAGTATGGTTCCCATAAAGTATTCGGATTATATTTTTAATATAAACGGAATCTCCGATAAAATGTCATCTGATCCAAGCGCGACCTACGCCGATCGTTGGGGATTGCAGAACTTAACAAACCTGCAATTGAGTTTCTTGCAGGTGTCTTTTTTGATGTACAGTTTTAATTTTCGAAAAGACCTTGTCGCTAATGCGATTCGTGTTTGTTATCAAAACGGCCGTGATTTAAGCTGCGATCCTAACTTGCCAGAAATAAAAAAGCTTTCGACGTTAAGCATGGATACTGGCCTAAAAGCAGCTCATAGACAGTTACTTGGTGTTCACCAGTCACTAAGTTATTCGGACCAGGCGCGGGTAATTAACTCAATTTATAATCACCGCTTGATCTACGGCTGCCATGATAGTCTTTATGAATACTGTACACTGGAAGATTTGATTTATATTCAAGAGCCGATGATAGAAAAAATGTCATCAGATCCAGCGGATCCGTACGTGCAAAGAATGGGAATTAAGTAGTTTTTATTTTGGTTTGTAAAGAACCAGAATATTACCGGCTAAGCACAACATGATTCCAAATATCATGGTCAGATGAAGTTGAAGTCCTTCGAACGCATAAGAAAGCAAAATGGCTAAAATAGGCGATATAATCGTAGTGTAGGCCGCCTTCTCTGCGCCCATTGTTTTGATCATTGTATTGTAAGCGGCAAATGCAACCACTGTTCCCAAGATACTCAGGTAAAGTAAACTTGAAATAAATGATACATTGATAGGTACATCAAACGATACGCCGGAAATTAATACCACGGCCCCTGTGAATAAAGTTCCGTAAAACATACTAAATGTATTGGCCGTTGCAATGCCAACACCTTTTTGAATATTTCGAGCAGATACCATATTTCCAGTTGAAGCCGAAAGCGCCGCCCCGAGTCCCAACATCATTCCAAATACCTCGTTACTTGAAGACGTAACAAATAGATCATCTTTAAAAATTAGGAGTATTCCAAGTCCACCTAGCAAAGATCCAAATATAACTTTTAAAGCCACCGTTCGTTTGAAAAATATCCATGAAAATAAAATATTAAAATAAACCATGGTAGTGAACGCGATCGCCAGAACTCCAGATTTAATAAAAGTCTCAGCTTTGTACGTCAGCATGTAGTTAATTGAAAAATTGAAAACACCTTGTAGGAAAAACCACATATGTGTTTGTGGGCTAAACTTTAAAATTTGTTTGGTAAATTTTAAGTACGCAAACATGATCAGCGTCGAAATAACAAAACGCCAGAAAACCGTAACGAGTGGGGGAGCCTGACTAATTTGTATCGTAATTACAAAATAGGTTGATCCCCAAATCAGTGAACATAACGAAAATAGGAAAATATTTTGTGCGGCGGACGAGCGAGGATTCACGGACAACTAACTATTCTTCGTCCTCTTCAGAATCTTCGTCTTCATCGTCCTCATCTTCATCATCATAATCGTCTTCATCTTCGTCTAAATCATCTGATGATTCGATACGAATAAGCCAGCCCTCTTCAAATGGGTCTTCTTGGATTAATGATGGAGATTCAAGAACTTGGGGATTAACTTCTAAAACTGTGCCGTTAACTGGTGAATAAATATCAAGAGGACCGTCGTCAGTTTCGATTGTGCCAATCACTGTGTCCGCTTCGACTTTGTCATTTTCTGAAGGCAATTCAATAGATGTGATTTCGTCGAAGTCTTGAAGACCTTCTTCGTTAATACCAACGGTTACTACGCCGTCTTCTTTTTGGATCCACATATAACCCATAAAATCTACTGTATCTTCACTCATTTTTGCCCTCGTAAGTTGAATATTGTAATAACAAACAATTTTTGTCTTAGACTAAGAAATATTTCATATAACGCAAAACGGTAATTCTCGTCGCTTGCGCAATTGGTAGCTCTTTGGTATCTACCAGCCTTCGCAATTTGGAGTCTTAATTGGAGGGGAATTATGTCGACAAATTCTATATTTCTGTGCACGTCTTTGGCAGATGGGGATTTCTTCTTAGGTAAAGTACAGAATCTTATTGTTTCAACAGAGTCAGCAAGTATCCAGGCGGCTGTGTATCGTTCAAAAGTGGGCTTTCCAGTGCTTGTAAAAGCGGGATCGGATAGGGTTCAAGGCACCTTAGTGCACCTAAACTCGTCGGAAATGGCTGGTCATATTATTGATGAAATGATGGGCTTTTTTCCACAAAACCCAGCTCAGGGGTTGACTCATAAAGAATTAACGCCAGTTAAGACCGAAAACGGCGATGCAAACGCCTATGTTTACTTTTTAAATCCAGAAAAAGTAAGTTCAGACGTAAAATATATCGAAAACGGCGACTGGCAAAAGGCATTGACTGAAAAACCACCGATTCCAAAAAAATTAAGCGAACGACAAAGAAGTTATATCCAAAAATTAGGCAAAAGTTCCGGTCGTGATATAGTGCCTATTGATTTGGCTCTTTATCGCGAACTGATGAATCTAGAGCTTGTGATAGATAAAGGTCGTCGCATCGCCCTTACTAAGCTTGGTCAGGAAGTTTACCGTTACTTATAATCCTCGTCTTCATATTGTTCTTGTCGAGCCGGAAATACCTAATAATACCGGCAATGTAGGCCGCACCTGTGTGGCCACAGAGACCTCATTAACATTGATCAAACCTATGGGATTTGAAATTACGGATGCTAAGCTTAAGCGTGCGGGTTTGGATTATTGGCAGCATTTGCAGTGGACAACATTGGATTCGATTCACGATTTACCTGCAGGTCGCAAAGTGTACTTTTCGGCGCATGCTAAACATTCGATTTATGATTTTCAGTTCAAAGAGGGTGATTTTTTAGTATTTGGCAAAGAGTCTAAAGGACTCAGTCCGGAACTAATACGTGATAACTTCGAGACGAGTGTTTTCATTCCAACTCCGGGGCTAGTCAGAAGTCTAAATATGGCCACTGCTGTTGCTGTGTCAGTCTATGAGGCCCTTCGTCAAATTAGATACTCTAAGACGTAAACCAGTTCTAAGTTGCTGTTTTCACTTTAGGAGTCTATCCTAATCCACATGATTGCAAACTTATTAAAATCCATTTTTGGTACCAAGCACGATCGCGAAATGAAAACAATCCAACCCATCGTTGATAAAATCAACTCTTGGGAACCTAAGATGAAAGCTCTGACGGATGATCAGCTCAAAGCAAAAACTCCTGAGTTTAAAGAAAGACTAGCAAAGGGTGAAACCTTAGATGATATTTTGCCAGAGGCATTTGCTGTTTGTCGTGAAGCTTCTTTACGTTGTTTAGGTATGCGCCACTACGATGTTCAATTAATCGGCGGTTACTCGCTTCACAAAGGCCGTATTTCAGAAATGAGAACGGGTGAAGGGAAAACATTAGTGGCGACCCTGCCTGTTTATTTAAATGCACTTAGTGGTAAGGGTGTTCACGTTGTTTCCGTGAATGATTATCTTGTAAAACGTGATGCTGAATGGATGGGTCGTTTGTACGGTTGGTTAGGTTTAACCACGGGTATTATCGTTCACGGCCTAACAGATGAAGAAAGAAAACAGTCCTATGGCAGCGATATTACGTACGCTACAAATAATGAATTAGGTTTTGATTATCTTCGCGACAATATGAAGTTTGATTTAAATGACTATGTTCAAAAGGGTCATAATTTTGCAATCGTCGATGAGTGCGATTCTATCTTGGTCGATGAAGCACGTACGCCTTTGATTATTTCTGGTCCGGCGGAAGCGTCTACCGACAAGTACGTAATTATCAATAAAATTATTCCCCACCTAAAAGACAAAGAACATTTTACGACGGAAGAGAAATCTAAATCGGTTTCGTTAACAGATGAAGGCAATAAAAAAGTTGAAGAGTTATTAGGCCTTGGCAATTTGTATGATGCTGAAAATATCGAAATTCTTCATCACGTAATTCAAGCATTGAAAGCTCATCACATGTATCGTCTAGATGTTGAATATATGATTCAAAATGGCGAAATCGTTATCGTCGATGAATTTACTGGTCGTTTAATGCCAGGCCGTCGCTGGAGCGATGGTATTCATCAAGCCATCGAAGCTAAAGAAGGCGTTGAAATTAAAAATGAAAATCAAACCTTGGCGTCGATTACATTCCAGAACTATTTCAAAATGTATTCAAAGTTAGCTGGTATGACAGGTACAGCAGATACGGAAGCTGTTGAATTTAAAAAAATCTACGATTTAGAAGTTTCTGTAATTCCGACTCACAGGCCGATTGCCCGTATAGATAAAAACGACGTGATCTATAAAACGGAGCGAGCGAAATTTAATGCGATCGTTCAGGATATCAAATCTCGTCAGCACAATGGCCAGCCGATTTTGGTCGGTACTATCAGTATTGAACGTTCTGAATTGTTAAGCCAATTCTTGAAAAAAGAGGGCATTCGACATCAAGTTTTAAATGCTAAACACCATGAGCGTGAGGCGGAAATCGTCGCGCAGGCGGGTCGTAAAGGAGCTGTAACTATAGCTACAAATATGGCTGGTCGTGGAACGGACATCGTTCTAGGTGGTAATGCAGAAGGCCTAGCTCGTCGTGAAGTTAATGCTGAGGAAGGGCCAGAGTTTGAAGCCGCATTGGCAAAGTTTAAAGCTCAGTGTGATGCCGAAAAGAAAGAAGTTATTTCAGCTGGTGGTTTATATATCATCGGTACTGAACGTCACGAATCGCGTCGTATTGATAATCAGCTGCGAGGTCGTTCTGGTCGTCAGGGTGATCCAGGGGAGTCGCGTTTTTATTTATCATTAGAAGATAACTTACTAAGAATTTTCAATGGCGAAAAAATTCAGAAAGCTATGACGTTCTTAAAAATCGATGAAAATGAGCCTATCGAAGCTAAAATGGTGACTTCACAAATCGAAGGCGCGCAGAGAAAAGTTGAAGGACATCACTTTGATGTTCGTAAAAATCTTTTCGATTATGACAACGTAATGAATATCCAAAGAAATGCGATCTACCAAATGAGACGTAATGTTCTTGAGGGTAATGAAATCAGCGCGACTATTTTAGAAATGTTAGGTGAAGTGACTTCAAACATTATAGATATGAATTTGCCGGAAGGTGCGCCTCGTGATCAGTGGAACATCGAGGGTTTAACTGTTTCATTGTCACAAGTATTTGGTATTCGTTTAGATCCATCAATTTATGCCGGAACAGCCGACGGTATCATCGAGGCCATTAAAGCCGCGATCAAGCATGTTTACGAAGCTCAAAAAACAGATATGGGTCCGTATTTTGATCAAGTTCAAAAAATGATTTTACTTCAAAGTATCGATTCAAAATGGAAAGAACACTTGCTTGTTATTGATAAATTAAAAGAAGGTATCGGTTTGCGAAGTTATGCGCAGAAAGATCCTTTAATTGAATACAAAAAAGAAGCATTCATGGCATTTGAACAGTTGAACACATCGATTCGTCAGGAAGTTGCCGAGAAACTGATGAAAGTGAAAATTGTGGCTCAGCAAGCTCAAGAGGCCTTAGAGTCCTTCATGCCCGAAGAGCAGGATTTGAGTGAATTAAACTATCAAGCTCCTCAAGAGCAGGACATTGGTCGTGGTTTAGAGGCTCCCGAATCCAAACCAAGGAACAAAATGACCTACAGTAGTGGCCCAGCTGATGACGGTAAAATGAACCGGGAACAGCGTCGCCGTTTACAAAAGGATAATAAAAGAAGATAATTGAGTTAATGGCTCAATGTCCAAATTGTTCTAAAACTATCGCTGTAACCGAAGATCACTTCGGAACGCTCTATCGCTGCGAGCACTGTAAGACTGAATTCTTTATAGGTTTTGACGGTGCTCCTGAAAATTCCAAAGAACCTTTGCCATCAGATTTAGTTGTCGAAGAACCGGTTGAGCCCGTGGTTCAACCGATGAATTCGATGGATATATCTATGAATCCCAGTCAGGACGGCCCTGCTGTTTCCCTTTCTGATATGCTGGGGACGCCAGAAGATTCCAATCAGCCATCCGGGTCAGATTTGTTTAATATTCAAACGCCATCATACGAACAGACCCAACAGAGTCAGTATGAGCAACCGTCCTATCAGGCGAGCGAGCCCGCCAGCGAGCCGATTGTTGAAATTCCGCACGAGCAACCAAGATCAAACGCGTTTAAAGATTTTACTGATGACGTTCAAAACTTTGGGAATGGAATATCAGAGGCCGGAATTTTGACGTTTGATATCGAAATTTCGGGTATTGATTTGGGCGAGACTAAACGCGACTTGATCGAAGCTTTGGATGACAAACGTTTTGGATGGAATCTGGACGAGGTCACTGAAAATATAAAAGATGGCAAGTTAACATTAACTAACGTGTCAGCTCCGAAAATTATAGTGCTTGTTAAGCGAATCACTCCGATTGGATTGAGTTTGAATTGGAGGCATCATGTTTCTACGCAGTAAAGCTGTTTTACTAGGCATTTTTGCGATTAATTTTTTCGTATCAGCAAATGAAGGTGGTGGTGAGCATGGCAGCGCGCCCGCGGCCGCCCCGGAAAAGCTTCCGATTGAAGAGCGCCAGCAGCAAGAGCGTACAAAAGAGTGGATGGATGTAGTTTCGTCGCTGAGCTCGCTTAAAACAAAAATTAAATCTAAAGAAGACACGATCAAAGATATCATTCATCATAAAAATGCCGCAAAAACTAAAGCCGAAGCTGAAGCCTTGGTGGGTGAATTGTTGCGCGAACATAAAGAGCTTACGAAGCTTCTAGAGGACTACAATCAAAGTGCTCAATTGCTTAAGTATCGTTATCCTGACGTAGGGATTACGGAGAAGCGTAAATACCAAAAGATAGAACTTAAAACGATAGATGAATATGAAGACTCTCAAACAATAGAGGGCCAAATCAAGAGAACGGTTTCTAAGGTTAAGACTCATTACGGAGTTAAAGACGAGAAAAAGACAGAAGCAGAAAATATAAAGAAGCCAAGTCTAGATAATAATAACTTGGCTCAGCCTAAAATCTTAAAGAAATAGTTTATTCGATCGGTTCGAAGTCAGGAAGATACTGAACTTCATCTTCTTTTTTAAGTTTTTTTTGATACTTAATATAATTTGTATAGGCGTTTTTTGATTCTTCTTTTTTGCGATCAGCCTCATCATCCATTTGCTTATTGACGGCCGCATTCTTGTTATCGATAGCAATTGGGTCAATTTCAGGTGTTGGCTTTTTACGTTCTCCCACATACACCACTAATCCATCGCGAAAGTGAATTTCTTTTTGTTGACGAATTTCATCTTGGTAATACATGTAATACCAACGATCTTCACCATTCATGCGTGTAATATTTCTTGGGGATCCTAGACGGTCAAGAACGGCGTCTTTGTCGGTTCCTGGAGTAATTCGATCGAATTGCTTTGCCATATTAGTTTGGCAAGAAATCAAAAATAGGCTTAGAGAAAAAAATAATAGTAATTTCATTGATCCCTCACTTAAATTGTATCGGCTTCCCTGAGACAAAGGAAAAGTAAAATTTAATGTGTTTCAAATCGAGAGAGGACGTCGTATCGAATTGAGAAACTACTTAAAAAAGCGATATCCGGATTGATTGAGTTCAAAATTTTCTATATCCCAAAGCAACATCTGATTAAAAAGATAATGTTGAGTGGGCACCGTGGCATGCGCTCTATTGGGTGTTTCCCAAGCGATAAGCTCGACATTCGATGGTAAGCTTTCCTCTAAATTATCTAGGAGCGTAAGCTGTGTTTCGTCGTCTTCTTTTAGTAGAGGGTATCCAAACCCGATAATATGGATGGTCTTTTTGGTGAGGGTGTTAGGTATTAGACTGTCAAAATAGTCCTTTCCAAACTGAGTTGTTCGGTCTTCTAAAACCGCAAGTTGTAAATCAACACCATATTTTTTTGCCCAACTAATTTGTGTGGGATAAGAGCTTAAACACAAGACTTCGAGATTGTGTATTTCCGTTCTATTCAGGGCTCCCCAAAAAAAATAGCTACGTAAATGCTCGTAGTTAAAGCAAGTCGAAACAACTTTGTGAAGATTTTCTTTTTTGATATTTTTCAAGGTAGCCCAAAATTTATCGATTTCCTTTTTGAAAACTGTTTCATCTCTAATTAAAGAAAAATAGAAATCTAAATCGGAACCAAAATAAATTTTTTCGAAATCACCTAAAGCTATTTTTTTTCTAAAGTCTATTTCGATAAGTGCCAAACTATTAGGGTCTGAAAAAATTAATTTCTTTGATTGAGCTGAACGTGTCTTTGATGATCGATTGGTTTTATCGTACTCTGATTTAATGAAATGCATTTTATAATTGAAGTTATTCAGATTAAGGTCATATATAAAATTGATCTTAACACCCATTGATTTTATTCTGGCAGCAATGGTCTTCCAAGAGCTATCATTTAAATCAGGCAAATGTGAGACCTGACAATTTATTTCATTAAAGTCACAATCAAATTTTAAAGAGCTTTCTATTTTTAGAAAAATCTCTGGCATCTTGGGTTTTAGTTCATATATTAACCGAAGTATCGATTCGGAATCATTTAAATCTTTAGAAGAGATTACTAATGACTTTAGTTTTGCTGGACCACTTTTGTTTGTAGAATCTCGATAAAGTGGTCGTATATAAAAAATAAAAAATACGCTGGCTACAAACAAAAGCAAAATGATTTTATATTTGTTGGTAGAAAAAAAGGCCATTAACCTAATTATGCATTAAGGTTGACATAAACCCAACCTGTTTGGTCTCCCAAAAACCTCAATCCAAAGTCTGTATTGCAGTCAACAAGCAAGGGCTCTTGATGTCCAATTAGATTAAATTTTTTCGAGTGGATTTGGGTAGGATTGATCTGAAGATTTCCCTCAAGCTTGAAAAGGACAAGCTCCATGTACTTAGGGTTTTCTGGCAAATAATAAGTGCCACCTGGTCTTAGAGAAACAATATTATCTTTAGAATGAGATGCTTCATTTTGAGAAATATTATTTTCTGCTGTCGGTGTCTCAGTTTTGATGTTGTTTGGCGTAGCTTTCGAAAGGCCAGGGATTACAGCTAGGCCAGACAGGAATTTAAAAAAATTTCTTCTTTCCATTGCCTAATTATATAATACTCAAAGGATAGGTACAAATTATTTTATTATAGAATGAAACAGACTTTAAAAACTAGCCTTTTTAAATTATTAAGAAAGCCCAATGCTCGTGGGTTTAGTATTATCCAAATCTTGGTAGCGATTGGGATTTTGGGTACTATTTCAGTTGCTATTAATTCTGCAATTTTATCTACAAAATCGTTTCTACATGAGACTCGTGGCAACCTTCAGGTTGATGATTTGCATGCCCAAATCGTATTTGCACTTTCAAATCGACATGCCTGCTTTAATACATTCACAGGTATAAATATTCCTGCGGGACAAGTAAACTTTACCCAAATTATGGACGGTGCCCAGCCGCCGGCAGTGTCTGCACCAGTTTTTGTTTTGAACACTCCATATAATGGTAATGTTCAAATTATAAGTATGATTGCGGATAACTTCGCGGGTGGTGGTGCGCCTCTGCCATTTACGGGGACCTTTCGTGTAACCATGACTTACCAGGTGCGGGTTTCGACTTCGAGTACTATCGATAAGGTTAGACGTTTTATAGTTCGCTCAGAAACGAATCCGGCTAGTAGTTGGGGTGCTGGTAACGCTATAACGAAACAGCCAGAAAAATGTATGGCTATTCCAGAAAACAACTCTACTTTTGGGGTTAATCCCGCAAATTTTTTAGCTAAAACTGGTGTCGATACTAAATCTAAAGTCATCACGGATCCAGTTGGAGCAACTGCTGATGAGCCCCAAGGTTTTGTTTTTACAATGAGCGGAGGAAATTTAACTATTGGTGGTGATGCTCGCATTGACGGCGGTGTCTTAACGATGTCCGATCGAAAATTGAAAGAAAATATTCGTCCAATCGAGATTGATAGAAAAAAGTTAAATCGGCTTAAAAGTTATTCCTTTGTTTGGAAAGAGAATCACAAAAAAGATATTGGATTTGTCGCTCAGGACGTAGAAAAAATTTTCCCACATCTTGTGTCTGTGGATAAAGTATCCGGAATTAAAAGAGTTAATTATCAGGAGTTCTTGCCTATTGTGTTGGAAGAAACCCGACAGATTGAAGAGCAAAACCGTAAACTTGAAAGTCGTATTTTACGCTTAGAAAAGCTTTATCAAAAAGAAACCAATCGAGGCAACAGTGAATAATCTAAAACGTGGTTTCACTATGATTGAGTTTATTGTTTATGTGGGTGGTTTGGGCCTTGTTTCGCTATTGATTTCAACCATTATTATGGCAACCCAGAATCATTTACTAGAAACTCGTCGAAGTTTGAATATAGAAGAACTTCATGGGCAAATACTTTTAAGTCTTACAAATCCAGCCAGCTGTTATAATACTTTTACTGGAATTAACCGAGTCGCAGCAGGGACCAATATACCAAATATTAGAAGCTCGGCGAACACAGTTCTGTATAGTACCGGTGGCACGTTTATGCAGAATATTACAATCGTTAGCATGATAGCTAACAATTACGTCCCTAATCCGGCTGCGGGAGCACCAGCACCGTATACGGGAACATTCGATTTAACAATTGTTTATAGGATTCCAGTTGGAACGAGCGGAGCCACTCAAAATCGACCACGAATCGTCACGATACGAACAGAACTTGATCCTGTGGGTAGCCCTTTAGTTCGAAATTTTCCGGCAAGTACCAACCGCTGTACATCGGGAACTTCATCTGGATTCGGTTATGATCCCAATCGATATGTCCAGCGTGATCGCATGGACAATGCGGCTAAGCAAGGAGATTTAACAATTGAAGGACGACTGGATGTTCTGGCTTGGGCGGGCAACCCGCCAGGTGTTCCCGCTCAGGCGGGATCTATCAGGGCTTATGGTGGTCTGTATGTTATTTCAGATAAGCGTTTTAAGCAGGATATGCGGCCACTGGATATTCCTTTGA
>ERZ761610.305-NODE-305-length-41702-cov-44.867794_pt1 | contig 41702 bp, 39 predicted proteins | sample MGYA00512164_ERZ761610 | MGnify/ENA primary metagenome ERZ761610 (study PRJEB28899, sample SAMN02850038) | bioreactor sludge metagenome | biome: EBPR Sludge; feature: EBPR Bioreactor; material: flocular biomat | place: Australia: Thorneside Wastwater Treatment...
GGCGTGACTGGAGTTCAGACGTGTGCTCTTCCGATCTTCTAGTGTTCCGCCGGTTGCCAGCACATCATCAACGATAACTATACGACCTTTTCCTGACGCCGCCTCGAATGTCGCCGACCCATACTCTAAGTTATACGATTCAGAAATAACCGGAGGCGGAAGTTTTCCTTTTTTACGAAATGGAATAAATCCCTTTCCTGATTTTACCGCCATCATGCTAGCGAAAATAAATCCGCGAGATTCAAGACCAACGAATGCATCGACATTTTTCAAATCTATTTTTTCCACCAATGAATCCACTGTGAACTGCAAAGCTCGACTATCGGCTAGCAAAGGAGAGATATCTTTAAAATAAACACCCGGTTTTGGGAAGTCAGGAACAGTCTTGATAAATTGATTTAAATCCATAGACCAAGGTCTATAAGACTTTGGTCTGAAATTCAAGACTCTTGTCGCGGAAAAGACCCTAAAGTTTAAGTGATTTTTTTAGCGACCGATAGATTCAAAGTATAGAAACAAAAGGGAATTTAATGGCGAAGTATCATTTAGTCCACATTGATTCAAAGGGAACCTTTTTTAATCTAACTCGGTTAGAAATGGTCATGAAACTCAAGCAAGCCGGCGATTTACAGAACTGGTTCTGCTGGTACCCAGGCATCGTTCAATGGAAACAAGTGAGTCAAGCTCACGAAGTCCGTGAATGGATGGCTCACCCGTGGACAGAAGATCAACCGATGCCCCCATGGCAGGATCTGTTTATCAATCGTGCGCGGAGCGAAAGCCAAGACTTTGAAGTTGTTGAATTTAATGACTCTGCGGCAATCACACCACCACCCGTTCCTGCTGATCCAAAAACCGAATTCGTTATCTCTGGGTTTTCAGGCCAGGTTTTTGATTTTGATGAGTCTTTAAAAGACAAACATTTGAATAAAAATGATTTCAAAATTATCAAAGAAGAAAATAAAAATACGGACGAAGCGAGCCGCTTTGAAAACACTGTTAAAGTTGATACCTCAGCAACCGATTTCGAAAAGACAATAAGCTCGTCCACTGTACTAACAACAGAAAAAACGCAAACTGCGATAGCTACACCAAATTTTGAACATACATCAAAAATAAACCTAAACGACACTCAACGTGTTGAGCAAGAAACAGTAACTGGGAAAATCGAAACCGTCCCAGATATGACGATTACGAAAGAGCTTCCGAATGTGCCAAAGACAGAACTTCCACCAGTACAAAACGTAGTCGACGCGGCTCAAGCGGCCAACAATGCAGCGGCAAAAAAGCACAATCGTCGCTATCCTCGTATCAAGGGACGCTTACGTACAATCATTACAAACAAAGCCAAAGCCTTTATGACATTCACTAAGGACATTTCTTTAGGTGGAATTCAAGTGGAAAACAACATTCCACAAGACATTCTAAATTCAGAAATCGAAGTGTACGTATCAGATCCAACAGGCAAAAAGAGCATCCTTTTCCGTTGCCACCCAGTAGGCGACATGAAAAACCCATGCCGCTTCTCATTTGCAAAAGCAGACGAAAAGAATCTACAGAAACTAAGCCAATGGTTAGATGATCTAGCAAAAATCAACGCCGCCTAAACAGGATCTTTGCGCAAATCAAAAGAGCAAAGCGCTTTTGATTAAGCGAGAAAGAAAAATCTATTCTTGAAATGATAGGGGCGTTCGAAACGCCCGTCAGCCGAGGCGACGAGGAGGCCCCGCGGAGGCGTGGCGGAAGCCACGTCGCACAAGTGGGCCGACGAAGGCAACGAAGGATCACGGGCGTTTCGAACGCCCCGGCCTCGATTTACCGTTTTGGTTGGAAAAGGAATGGATATATCACAACGGTCGAATTCCCATTCGGAGCTTTAGGAAATACGATTTTTTTGATTACATCTGTCACACACGAATCAAAGTTCGGATACGCAGTGTTCGATGCTTGCGTTGTGATTGTATCAACTGGCCCTTCGCCGTTAATTTTCCAGCGAAGAACGATACGACCACCTAAATCTTTCTTGTATGTTAAAAACTGTTCGTGGCAATTTCTTAGAGCACGTTTGTTATCCGCGATAGCTAAACGAACTTGTTCTTTGGTTAGACCACCTTGAACTTCCATCGATTTAGTTTCTAATGCCACAGTTCCACCCAATGATTGGATAGAGCCGTTTCCATCTTTTTGATTGCCGCCAAATGCACCTGTACCGACACTACCCGTAGCTTTTGACGAGGCCATACCCGAAATATTTGTTCCTTTGGATACGTTGTCCATTTGTAATGTTGTGGCTGCAGCCGATAGACCTTGTCCATCATCATCGTTTGCTTGAGTTTTACCTGTATTTGTCAGGTTAACTTTTCCAGTCGGCGGTTGTAATACCTGAATTTTTCCAGAATCACCCGAGGCTGAGTCTGTTGGCTTAACCTTGGCCATTACAGCTTCCGCACTAATACCGGACCCAGTTTTCTTGGCGCCCGCTAATTTACCTAATAAGCCAACGGTATTAACATTCTTAATTTCGCCTTTTTGATTAAGACCTTGCGAAAGTTCCAACTTCTCATCAACATTTTTAATTGTCGCACGCTTACCTTGAACTTGACTGGTTTTGGTTGGAGCGGCGTCTGCTTTCTCGACTTTCGCTTGCTTGTTTTTATTTGGATCGGCCTTATCGGCAGGTTTCGCCGTCTTGGCCTCCTCTACTTTTTCTACTGGTGGAGGAGTTTTCAATTCCTCCTTTTTTACCTCTTGTTCATATACAGGAAGCGGTGGCGGCTCCTCTTCTTTAACTTCCAAATCTAGAACTTCAATTTTTGCCACACGCTGAGGTTTAGGTATATCCGTAGTCTCGTGTTTATCGATAAATTTCATACCGATTCCCATTAAAAACATACAAATAACAACTATAATTAGGGTAACGACTACGGGATCTTTTTTCCAGGCTGAAGGCGGAGCTTGCACTTCGTGCTTGTTTACCCAGCGAATATAGTAAGCATTTTCAGGGGAATATAATAAATAGAAATCATCTTCATCGACTGTGATACGGTCATTTACGTTTTGAAATTTATCAATTATGCGATCTGCACGATTATACAAATCAACAATATTTTCGTCGCCTTGATTTTCAATTGTTACAATATTAGCAGTTTGCGGAGAATAGGAAAAATTAACTTTGGGTAGCGAGTTAATCTTAATCCCTTTAGACAGAACATCTTTAGTGAAATGATTCACCGACGTTACAACGTCAATTTCCGTATTGTACGTAACTAACTCAAGAACACGATCCATTTCGGGTCTGATAACTGCGGATTCTGTACTTTCGATATCTAACGACCTTTGGATAACTCCCTTAGAAATGGGGGACGCAGCAAGTTTTTCCTCTTCAATAGAAACTTCGAACTCGCCAATTTGAACCGGAGTCTCCATTAGAATCATAGCTTCACCGCTATATGATTCTTTTTTGATATTTACATCCTTATGAGAAATATCAACAACTGACCACAAACCCGCGTAAGGATCAAATGCGCCTTCGCCCATCCATTCGATTGTAAAATGAATTGGCTTAAGATCTTCTTTACGCAAGACAAGATCACACACGGGTGCGCGGCCAACAAGTAAAGTACGCTTATCTGGAATGAGTCGACCTATTTCTTTTTGATTCTTTTTAAATAAAATTACTTTCATACTATTTCATCTTTAAAAATCGTGTACGACTTTTCCTATCAACTTCTAAGTAATCGTTAAAATCATCTCTGTTATAAATTAAAGAATCGAACTTAATATTATCAATCGAAATTTGTAGGAACAGATCCGGACGACGACGTTCACCTTCAATCACTTCGCCTTCGAAATCTAGAATAGCCCCGACGTTTTCCTTTTTTCCAACAGCCGCAGAGTTTGGCGATTTTGAAACAGTCGAAGTCGCGGTATTTCCCGTAGGCAAGGATAGTTCAGTATTAGGTGGCGCGGCAGGCTTCGGCTCGTCGGCCGGTAAGGACAATGACTCTAATCCATCCGTCGCTTCTTGAGCTTGAGCGGACACACAACCTATCAGTAGGCAAAGTAGAATTGAAATTAGTTTCATGGTAGCGCCTTCCATTTATCTATTAAAACCTGCTGCCCTGTCGCTTCTAATTCAGCTCGATACAATTTTCTATGGGCCTCAGACATTCCAAATTTAAAGAATACCCAAGTTTTTAAACTGTAGTACTCCGCCGTATCAATTTTTTTGCCAGAAAGTAGATTATCTAAAAATATAATACTCGCTTTCAGCGAAAGTTTCTCGTAAATCTCTTGCAACTTTTTGAAGTTATCATTTTGATTCACTATACGATTCAGTGTCAAACTTTCAGCCGTCTTCAAAGGCAACAGACTGTTCTTTTCGTCGTCAATGTCCTTGGTCAATTTTGTCTCGACTTCTGTTTTTGCCTTTTTAAAGTTCTCGGCTTGAGTCTCGTACTCTTTAGCCATCTCTGCTAAACCGCCCTGATATTCTTTCAGTTGTGCTTCGGATAGCCCTGCCGGAGCCGGGGAGTTCTTGATCGACTCTGCCATTCTTAATTCGATATTTGCCATTTTTTCCAAAAGGCGTATCTTTTGCTTCGACGTAGCCGATGTAACCGCTTTTAACACTTTATTTCTCAAAAATTTAACGTTGTCGACATTGTTTACAACGTAGCTTTCATACTGCTTAGGGCTCATTTTTGCATTTGGGAAAACCATATTTTTAATATTGGTTTCAATTGCTACTTCTTTATCCTCTTGCGAAAGTTCAGAAACGAATTCTTTGAAAAACTTAACTTCTTCGGCTTTAAGCATCGGCGTCAGCTGTTTATAAATTAGCAATAGTGTCGTGTATGCCAAACGCTTTTCTTCAGTGCTCAATTTTGGTTTAGCACGCAAATGAGTATAAACCGATTCTGGATCAGTGTAAGAAACAATATTTAGCAAGTATAGTCGCTTATCTTGATCTTGCTTTTCTAGCTCAGTAAAATCTGCCGTGGTCAGTTTTTGATTATGAATCGACCTATTTACTAAGACTTGGTAATTTGCATTTTTGTCACCACCATAAATCCAAAATGCGGGCATTAAGTAAAAGTTACCCGTATTCAAGGACTGGTCTAAGAACTGCGAACGGATCGCGCTAAATGCTGGTCTAGCTTTAATTCCTGCCGGAAGCATTTTCCATTCTTGATCTAGCTTTTCAAACTGATTCAATTCTACTAGCTTTTTAAAATAGTCAGTATAAACGACAGTCGCCTTATCTTCTGAAGGTGCCGTTTGCAAATATGCCTTTATATCATTTTCATAATTCTGAAAATTTCCGGCATTAGAATTTAACATTGCCGACTTTAAACTGGCTTCACGTTTAACTTCGGTGATTTCGGGTGACGAAAATTTTGAATAAACTGGATGATTCTGAACGTCAGCATAACGCTGTAGTTCAAAAAATATAAGCAAAATCTTTTGGGCATTTTCCGTAGTTTTTTCGCCATTAAATATCGCTTCACCAATTGGCAACGCCTCTACATAGTTCTTTTCTGTGAATAGAATTCCAAACAGACGCTTCTGACTTCGTAACGCCAACGGATCATTAGGAAAGGCTTGGATAAATGTTTTCAAACGGCCAATGAACGCCGTTTTATGCTTAACTTTATCTTTTTCGTAAGCTTCATCATACAAAGCCAAGATTTCAATTTGAATTTTTTTTAAGAACTCCCTAGATTCAGCAGAGTCTTTTTCATTTTTAAATCTGGTTTCTAAATTGAACAGGCATGGAGAGTTTTTCAAATCTACACACGTATCGATCCATAAATGGTAAAGAAGGACACGCTTTTTAGACATCGGAAACCAATTCATATGCGTACTAATTAATTTGATAGCAAGCTCACCTAGCTGAGCCTTTGGCATATTATCTTCTGTTTTAAGACGTCCCGCATAGGCGTCTATATGTGTTCGAATATTAAACTCGGAATCATCCTCAAGCTGAAATGCGTCTTTTTCAAAAAAAGCGTCCTTAACTTCTTTTTTTACTAGCTTAAGGCGTTTATCCAAATTGAAAATAGCATTCACCATTGACGGTGACGGGATATCTTTTTTCTCGAAACTAACCTTTAAGCTCATGATCTTAAGAATTTCGAGAGGGTCCTTTTGAATAGCCAAAACTTCTCTAAACACCATTTCTTTTGGCTCACCCTTTGAATTCTGCAGGTAGAACAATAAACAATAATAATATAAACGACCTTTCAATCCTGGATGGGACAAAAACGAATTCACTTTGTTTATTAAGACAGCTTCGTCCTTATTTTGAGTTAAGATAAATGCTAAATCTTTAAACGAGTCTTCGGCGATTCCACGATCTAATTGTTCTTTAATGATCTTAATAAATTGAATTTCAGCCTTATCAATTTCTTTTTTGTTAAGAAGAGACCAAGCAACCTTATAATCGCTCAGCGCTTTTTGAGTCTTGTTCATTCGCGGATAGAACATTTGATAAAACTTTATCGCGTCATCATATTTTTCAATTTCGAAATAGTACTCACCAATAAAAATGGCCATGACCTCGGCCTGGTTATTCTTATCGTTTAACTCAATGGATTTCAAAAAATTTTCGACTGTTTTCTCGGGCTGATCGAGCTCGTAGGCTACTAACCCTTTAATGTTATATAGGGTCGACAACATACGTTTATTGTTTTCTACATTCTTCAGCAAGAACGACAGAATTTTTTCTGCTTCGTCCAAGTGTTTGCCTTCTACGCTACTTACTTTTTCCCCTTTTACTCTCTTAACACCGTATTTTTTAGCAATAGAAACATGCAGGTAACTTAACCGTAAGTATAAATTAATTTTTTTATTTCTATCTTTTTCATTTCTTAAGATTAACTGAGTCGCTTTGATCTGCATTTCCAATTTTGAGGGATCGTCATTGCTAAGCTTAGGCGAGGTTAATGTTTCTTTTTTACTTTTGGGATTAGAGGCTTTAAGCTCGTCTGGTTTCTTTAATGAATCAGTATTCTGTAAGCCGGCACTATCCAAACGCTTTACTGGTACCGCCGGTTTCGACGGAACTTGTCCATAGGCAATCAGGCCCATAAGTGAACCCGCAACTATCTGTATAGAAATTTTAGATAAAAATTTCTCAGCTATCATCATTGTTTAGTCGTCTCCGCTGGGGCGGGGGCCATATTTTCCGTTTTACATTGTGAAGATCCGATATACACGTGGCTACCAATCTCATCTAACCATTCTTCGGCATCTCCGGCTGGCCACAATTCATATCCCTTTTTCTCTAACACTTTAGCTTCTGGTAAATCAGAAAGAGGTTTTAAAAACTCCTGATCATTACTCAAAGCCAACGATGCGTATCCATAAACACGTTCAAGTTGCGCTTGAAGAGTCGGACGATACGTTTTAAAACGAATTTTTAATGAATCTGTTACACGTCTAATTTCATCATCACGCTCTTTTTGGCTAACTAACTGAAGCTGCGCCTTGGAATTCGAATTACTTGATTCTACCAATTGTGCTAACGACATGTAGTACAAATCTGACTTAGCCCACTCTAAGTAGTTGAATTTTCCATTCTTTAAACTTGCTAAATACTGCTTGATCGCATTAATTGTGAAAGCCAAATCTTTTTTCCGGCATAATCTTTTGAAAATATAGATCTTCAAAAGATAACTTTCAGGATGTAAAAACTCAGAAAAAAATCCCGACTGCTGAGACGCAATCGCACCTAGAGCCATATCATACTTACCAGCCCTGAATGCCGCCCACATCTTTTCAAATAAAACCTGACGAATTTGCGGATACACGGGCGGAATCCACGTATACACATCCATCGCTTCTCGGAAACGCTTTTGAGCATATAGAGTTCTAGCCATCTGATGCATGATGTTTAAGTAAATTTGCTGATTACCTTTTGGTATACGGCCTTTATTTGATGTTCTTAAATATTTAGCGGCACGCTGATACATCTCAAAGCTCTTCTCAAAGTCTTTGTTCAATGCCATTTCATCGGCTTTTTCTAAAAATCTAAAAACCGTATCCGACTCTTTTTCTAATACCGTTGCCTTTAACGACAATTGCCTATCCCAGGCAGCGATAGCATCAAAACCAACCTTTGGACGTCTAATCAAAATCTTTCGAATTTCGAACCACTCCTTCACAGTTAATTTCTTTTTAAAATTCTTGCGAATCAAAATACGAATAGCTACGTCATCAGAGTTTTTCTCTAGCAGTTCAATATTTTTTAGCATGCTTTGTGCGTTCACTTGGCCCGCTAAGACAAAAAGAAAAAGTGTGATAACATACCTAAGCAAGGTCATTGACCTTCTCCTTCAGCAATGAATGCGACGGACTGGAAGCCAATCTTTCGCAAAAATTTAACTGATGCGAATATATTTTTATAATTATTTCCACGATACGTAATCAAATTTACATGTGTTGCCTGCGAGCGCACTTTCTCATCTTTTGATTTTACGTATTGTTCAACTTTACCTTTGATTTCATTCACTCTGTCTTCACTTAGTTTATCAACCTCTGATAAATTTAGATTTTCATGAATAATTCCCACAATAAGTTCGGTTTCTGTAACAACGACTTCAGGAAATGTTTCTAAAGTTTCTTTACTTCGACTCATTGGTGGATGCATTTCTCTTGGGAATACAATTGATACATCCGCAACAATCGTCGCTTTCAGAAGAAACACGATAATCAAAAAGAAAATATCGATCATTGGCGCCAATTGTAGCGTCAAAGGATATTTTCGGGGGTTATCCAGTGATTCAAGATCCATTGTCTTCCTCGTTCATGTTTTTAACGTCATCCGGTGAAAGTAAAACAACATCTGGAACCGACTTTGTTATTCCATCCATAACCGAAATCAATTCTTGATATGTACCTCGCTCAGAAACTCCAACTTGTAGAGACTTCTCGTCAGGAAACTTTGCCGCGAAATCAGCTACCATTGTCTCCACGACCCCCTGCAGTTCTTTCGAATAGCGTTCTGGTTGGGTTCTATCCATTTTTTTAGTTGTCGATCCAGGATTTTTTCCTGACCACTTCATTTTAACGACGATCGTTCTATCAACAATATCGATAAACAGTTTAGGAATAACCGGAATACCTTTGCTTGGATCAGCTTTAGATACCAAACTCGTCGACGACGGAGGCAAGATAACGCTTGTTAACTCCATAAATGTTGTCGTGTACATCAAGAAAAAGATGATACATGTTAACGCATCCAAAATCGGAACTAACTCTGGCTCCGGTACGTGTCTACGATGTAATTCCGTGCTATCTAAACTCATGACCTTTCACTTTGCTCAACTAGTGTAATTAAGTCGAAACCCGTTTTTTTGCTTTGCCCGACAATTTGATCGATTTTTTGGGTGCATAAAGTATAAACCACCATCGCCGAGATACCCACGATTAGACCCGCCGCTGTCGCTGTCATCGCCTCCGAAATACCAGTACCTAATAACTCAGCTTTCTTCGCTGGATCAATGTCTCTCAAAGCCGCGAATGTTTTCATTAGACCGGAAATTGTACCCAGTAGACCCAATAGAGTCGCCACACTGGCAATTAGGGAAATAAATTGAATACCTTTTTCGCAATTCTTCATAACTTCAACAACCGCAGAACCTAACGATGATTTCATCGCTTCACGACCACCATCAACGGCCATTAAACCCGACTTAATAACGTCAAATTCAGGAACATTTCTAGCGCCATTGCAAACTTGAATAGCCGTAGTATATTCCTTTTTTAATACCAGCTTGCTAATCTCTTTTAAGTTATTGTCGCCTGCTGGACGTAAACGGAAATAAAGGTAGTTAATTTTAGTGAAGGCCAAGATAATCAAAGCCAAACCACTGCCCACAATAAAGAAAGCCGTTAACCCGCCCTCTTTAAACAAAATCTCTAATGAACTTATAATAAACATTAAAAAACTCCTCTTATATTAAAGTATTAAAAATAGTAAACAAATCCGCCCTCAAGTAATCCGATAACGATGACTTCCTTCTTTTCCTGATTGTAGATCTCCATGAAAGAACCGCCGGCTTGAAGTCTTAAATTCCAATAGTCTGAAATGAAAAAGGTTTTTCCTAAAGCTAGTTTTGTTTTGTACGCATTATGGACTTCATAGTTCACTCGGCTAAAACCAATGTTTAAAAATGTATCCGAGCGAATGATGCCGTAGGGTCCCCAAGAGTCTTTTCCGTAAACTGGGATCCAATTTACTTCGATACCATACGAGTTTTTTGCTTTTTCAACATATAAGAATGGCACTGTTCCGTCTGGATATGCCGGTAACTGCCTAACTTTCTTAGAGATACTGCGTTCATTGTTTACATAAGTAGGAACATAGTTGAAATAAATTTCCCAAAACTCTCCCGCAGCGTATCCAAGATTTAAATTCAATGCATACATTGTTTGCGGAGAGTCCGAGAAGTCGAAGGATAAATACGGCGCAAACAAGAACTTTCCAGATTTAACTTTCGCTTTTCTCTGAACGGCAACAACGTTTTCAAAAAGAGAACTAATCTCTTCTGAAATCGAAGGCTCCAAAGAGCGATCTAGCGAAACCCGTTTTCTATTTTCTGCTGCCTGCGCGGAAGTTGGAGCCGGAGTTTGCGCATAGGTATAAGCAGACAACACTAAAGATATAAAAACTATTTTAATGGTTCTCATGATTTCTTTAGTTTGACTGAATTTTGAATTTTTTTTTAGGAATTTAATGACTTAGCTAGACTAGTGCCGGGTATTGATTTTTCTTTTTTCCGGCACATTCGTAACGATATCGTTAGAGCAATAACTAATATACTTTTTTCCGTTGGCTTGAAGGAAGAATTTTTAGAATTTCTCTGTATTTTGCCACGGTTCTTCGCGCGATCTGAATACCATCTTTTTCTAACATTTGCGCGATTTTTTGATCCGACAAAGGATTCTTTGGATTTTCTTTCCCTACTAGATCTTTGATTTTCAGCTTAACAGATTCGCTCGCAAGTGCTTCACCACCCGATGTACTCGATATTCCTGAATTGAAGAAATATTTCAATTCATAGATTCCCTGTGGAGTATGCATGTACTTAGCCGTAGTCACACGACTTACCGTAGATTCATGCATTCCGATATCATTTGCAATATCTCTTAAAATCATTGGCTTCAAGAAGCCTGCGCCTTTATCAAAAAATTCACGTTGGTGCTTAACGATACTTTCAGAAACTTTATAAATAGTTCTTTGTCTCTGATGAATGGATTTAATTAACCAAATTGCAGATTTCAATTTTTCTTGAATATATTCATTATCTTTTTTATTCGACCCTTCTTTTAAAAGGTTCTTATAAAAATTTGAAATCTTTAATCGTGGCAAACCATCTTCATTCAGTGAAACAGAGTAATCTTCGCCGACTTTGTACACATACACATCCGGAGTCACATAATGTGTGTCTTGTGGCGCATAGGCGCGCCCTGGTTTTGGCTCCATGGAGTATATGATCTTACACATTTCGATAACTTCGCGAACGTCTTTATTTAGCGCTTTCGCAATACCATCAAAATTTTTCTTTTCTAAATCTTTTAAGTGATTATTGATCATGAAAACTAAATCTGTAGTGTCTTCTTCAAGATGTTTTGCTTGAATTAACATACACTCTTTTAAATCACGCGCGCCCACACCTGGTGGATCGAATTCATGAATCAGCTCTAACGTGTCTTGTAGGTCTTCAATCGGAAGATTTTCTTCCGCCGCGATTTGCTCAAGCGGCGTTTTAATATAACCATCATCATCCACGTAGCTAATCAAAGCATCCGCAGCGCGCTCTTCATGCTCGCCGAAACCACCCATTTTGACTTGCCAATATAAATAGTCATGAAGAGTTTCATAGGCGCGAATTACGTTTTCGTAATTCATGATCTCTTCACTGCCACTCATGCCTGACTGAGGCGGTTTTTGATTCTGCTCAAAGTAACTTTCCCATTCGAACTCATCTTGTTTCTGAGGGTCTTGACTGCTCGTAGTTTCAGGAGCTTCGGATTCACGAGCCTCCATAGACTCTGATACTTCTTTAGCACGTTGAAGATCTTCGTCTTTTAGAATTTCTGATTCTTCTAGGATAGGATTTTCTTCAAGTTCAGAACGAACATTGGACTCAAGTTCCAAACGAGACATTTGAAGCAATTTAATCGCCTGTTGCAATTGCGGCGTGATTACTAGATTTTGCCCCAAACTCATGGTCTGCTTAAGAGCCATTATTTCTCCAATTACAGTTTAAAATTTTCGCCCAAATAAAACTTACGTGCGATCTCACTGTTTGTGATTTCATCGCTAGACCCGCTTACTTGGATCCTACCATCCTTGAGTATATAGGCATAATCACAAATCCCCAAGGTTTCTCGTACATTATGATCGGTAATCAGGACTCCAATTCCTTTGGATTTGAGGTCTCTGATGATGTTCTGAATATCATTCACCGCGATTGGGTCAATACCCGCGAACGGTTCATCTAATAAAATAAACTTAGGACTTCCAGCTAGGGCGCGCGCAATTTCAACACGACGACGCTCACCACCCGACAGGGAAAAACCAAAACTTGATCTAATATGCTGAATACGGAATTCATTTAACAAGCTCTCAAGCTTTTCTTTGCGTTTCACAGAATCATAGCCGTGCGCCTCAAGAGCAACTAATATGTTTTCTTCCACGGATAGTTTTCTAAAAATACTTGGTTCCTGTGCTAAATAACTTAAACCAACCCGGGCACGCTTATACATTGGATCTTTTGTAATTGTTAAATCGTCCAAAATGATATTACCTTTATCCGGCCCTACTATCCCAACCACCATATAAAAAGAAGTCGTTTTACCGGCACCGTTTGGCCCCAGCAGTCCCACTACTTGCCCTGAAGAAATTGAAAAAGAAACGTCGTCGACGACCTTTCTCTTTTTATAAGATTTGGAAAGCCCTTCAATCTTTAGAACACTCATATATATAATTTTATTCCGCAAACATTGAATAAGTCAATTTTTGCCCACGCATCGGCAGGATGCAGAGAGATAATGGGGCGAAAAAGGGACAAATAGCTAGGTTATTTTTGGGTTGCGGAGGCTTTCACTTTTTGAATCTTCAAACGCTTGCCGCCATCTAGAAGAAGAATCTCTTCCCCGGCTATTTCATCTTCGTCTTGATAAATCTTAGGACTGCCTGTAAACCGCAGCGTCGCTTTCTGTAGATCAACTACAAGATCCTGACTAGTGGCTCTGCGTTTCTTATCGGTTAACTCAACGCCACCTTTGACGTTAATACGCTCAAGACTTTTCATATTTCCCGAATAAACAAAGTAACAATCCGGACCTTTAATCAACATACTGCCATAGTTAAGTACTACGTTATTTTCAAAGTGGGCTTCTTTGTTTTTCCCGCTGAATGTCGCCATTTCACTGGTTATTTTTAGATTTTGATTAGAGTTCATCGGTTTAAATGCGTTAATATCTTTGAAAATTTTCATTTCATTAATATCGACCAATATATGCATATTATATCCATCAAGCTTCAAGCCTTCACCTTGATCATCTGATGGCCCAACCATTTTGATTTTTCCAGGAGAAATAATTTTTCTCATTGCGAAATTATAAAATATTTCATCTGTGTAAAAGGTATAACCATTAGCAGATTTCGTAACGACGTTTCCCTTAATTTTAATATTTTTTGTTTTACCATCGACTTCGCCTTCATTTCCTGTCACGGTAAAATCATTCGCATCTAAGTTATAAAATTGAACTTTTACTTTATCTAAAAAGTAATCGCCCTCCTGTTGATAACCCCGAGCTTTTTCTGCGTGTAGTTCAAAATCGCGAGCGCCCCGTTGAGATTCAACTAAATGAACCCCTTTCATCTTTTGCTCAACACGCTCTTTTTTCTGATTATCTGCTGTTTCCATAGACTCACGGTCCAGCTTTTCAATTTGTTGCGGGAATATAAAAATGACTTCAACTAAAATGAAGATCAGCAAAAGTGAAAAAAGAATTTTCTTAGTTTTCTTCATGCCTGCCAGGATACTAGTGGTGAACTATCTATTGGGCAATTTCTTTTTCGGTCTTCTTAACTACGGCAAAGTTAATTTCGCCTGCCCCGGCTTCAGACAGTGTATACATGACTTTTTTTACAGTTAGGAAATCAATATCTTTATCAGACTGAATGGTGACCTTCTTCCACGCAAAAGGATCCTCTTCTTTTTCGCCCCGCGCATTATCAACCACATTCTTTAACTGACTTTGAAGTTTGCTTTCATATTCTTGCTTAGATTTAACTAGGCCTTGCTGAAGCTGATCAAACAGTGGCTGAATTAACCATTCTTGTTGATTTTTAACTTCATCAAAAGAAATCACCGCAGTTTTGTCTAAAAGAATTTCTTTATTAGATATAGTAATCACAAATGCTGGCTTCAGCTCTTTAATCGATTGGGCTTTAGGCAGCACCACTTCTTTAGGAGTATAAACAATGAAATCTTTTGTATTGTAGTTCTGTAAAAGGAAAATAGCCAATACGGTAAACATATCTACCATCGCTGTTAAAGACAGAATAGCAGTGACTGAACGCTTACCCTTTTTGCGACTTAGAATTTTGTGATAGCGAAAACGCTCACCTGGCTTATGAATTGGCATTAGTTCGGCCCTCCTGTCGCAATCGAAATATTTGGAAATCCAGCAACTAAGAACTGATCCATTGTATTAATAAGATTTTCGTAAGGAACATCATCCGACATGCTCACGATGCCATCTAACTTTTCAGGATACAATTGCTTTACCCGCTGAAGCTGCGCCACCAGGCCTTGAAAATCGTACGCGTTGTTCACTTTAGGTAGAGAAATAATTTGAGTGCCCACAGTTAGAACATAACCATCTAGCTTAACATCCACTTTCAATGCGATGTCGGCATTCGGCGTAATCTGTGGCGCCTGCTGCGAATCATCTTTCTTCGCATACAAAGAACTACCGATCTGGATCATCGAAACTTGCGTCCAAACTGCCGTGATCAATAAGAATGTAATCAGAACGCTCATCAAGTCGATGAACGGCACTAGATTAAGTTCTACACTGACGGCTCGGCCTCGGCCGCCGCCACCTTCGATTTGAGCCATTTAAATTAATCCTTTATTTTATCTCTGTTCGCAACCACTAGATTTAAAAGAGACATACTAGTTTCAATTACTTCATTTTCAGTTTTCTGAATTTGATGCTGGAAAATACCGTAGGAAACGATCGCTACAATCGCAACACATAATCCGAACGCAGTACAATTTAACGCATGCGAAATACCTTGCGATAATAATTCTGCTTTTGTTGCATTATCTGCCATAGATACCGCACGGAACGAGCCGACCATACCGATGATAGTTCCTAGTAGTCCCGCAAGTACGGCAACGTTTCCGAATACTGCTAAGAACGCTGTCCAACCTTCAATTTTTGGCATCTCTCTTAATAAAGCTGCGTCCATCGCCACTTGCACTTCCTCATCTGGACGTTTATTCAACGCTTGAACCAAACCAGCTTTTACAGTGTTAGTTAAAGGAGCTGGACGCTGATCGCAGTATGCAATCGCTTGGCGAATATCACCACTGATTACCATTCTATAGATAATGTCAGAGAAGTCTTTCTTGTTAACAAGAAGTGTATTGAGTTTCATCATACGCTCAACTACTAAAATAATAGTCAAGATCGCAAATACTGCGATAACGTACATTACCCATCCACCCTCACAGAAAGCACGGGCAATAAAGTTATTCGGGTCGCATTGTTGTATCGGGTTCAAGGTATCCTCCTAAAGTATTATTAAATTTTATTGCTCATTTTTAAATATGAATGGGTATGACACTTCGGCCGTAGTACCATCCGGCGGATCAGGGAACACAATCGTTGCCAGACGCTCCGCTATACATCTTTCAATCGCGCTATTATTTAATGTGGTATTTGAAACTCTTACGTTTTTCGCCACCCCATTATCCACGATATCCCACTTCAGTACGACTTTACCTTCCAGAACGCGGCGACCTGACTTATCCAGTCGATTTAGTTCCTGATTGTAACAGCCTCTGATTAAGTTCAAATTATGCTTGATACGCCGACGAACAGCTTCTTTGTCGATCGAGCCTTCGAAAGCTTCTTCCGATCCACCGGCTTGGATTGCTACCGATGTTTTATCACCGAAGCCATCCGTACTACCATAAGCGCTTGTTCCACCCGCGCGACCTTTAGTTCCGATACCCGCGATACCTTCCGTAGCTGTACCTTTACCGCCAGCACCTGTATCTTTGAATTTTGAACCTAAATCGTCGCCTTCGCGATTTTCGCCCATTCCAGTAGAACCCGTCGCTTTATCCGCATTTCCTAAAATATCGCCGGCGCCTTGGTAAGCCTGATCCAACTGTTTTCTAACACCACCAGAGCCGAATGCACTGAACAGTCCCATTTTGTTTACATCTTTAGGCTGCGCACTTTGCGCATTAGCACCAGCGGCTTGGCCGATTTTCACAGCGCCCCCTTGCTTAACAGATGTAAACTTCTTCGGACGATTTTGCGAATCTGGTTTAGGCGCAACCTCTACTGCTTTTCTCGCCGTTTGCGCCGACTGAGCGCTACTCACCTTATTCGCTTCACCTTTTTTAGTCGCCTCTTTCTTCTCGTCTGCCATTTTCACCTTTTTAGGTGGTTCTGGAGGTGGAGGAGGATTTGGCTTTTCTTGTGGTGGAGGCGGCTTCGGCATTGGCGGAGGGATTTTTTCTTCCTTAGGCTTTGTTTCGTTAAACAAAACTTGCGCCGTGTAAGTTGATTTCTCTTCCTCTTGTGGCGGCTGAAATTTTGAAGTCATTGTTGCCACGTAGAAGGCTAACATACCCGAAATGATGACAGAGATTAACAAACTGCCTATTTCTGAACTTGATAGCAACAACGGTGCAAACGGTACTATCGGCGTTGATTCGACGAAACGCACATATAGACTTAAATTTTTATCAGGCAATCGCACCCAAAGTAATTCATTCTGATCTACACGAACCTGGGTACCCTGGCTCATGCGAATCGCTTTACCTGCTCCTAGCAACACATCTTCTTTAGTTGACGCCTTTGAGTTTATGATTTCAATTTCAGAACCCGAAGGCACTAAAACTTTCAGCTGTGCGCCAAAGTCAATAAGTGGCCAGTTTGCTGGAATAGACGGCGCGGGCAAAAAGATTCCCTTATCTGATGACATGCTGGTTCTAAACACGCCCTTACTTCTGTAATGGTATGTTTGGATAATACGTTCATTCCATGCCAAATTAACTTCAACCAAACTTCCGCGAGTCGGTGACAAATATGACTTTAAATCTTTAATCTCACTCGCTGGAGCGAATGAATACTTTTTCTTTTTAGAAGCAGCTCGCTGAAAACCTTTTGTTACGATCTCAGGTTTTTTAACCTGAGCAATCGATTGCGGCTTTTCAGGAACTTTTTCTGATACTTTCGGCTCGTTTACCGTTTTGTCATCATCAATAACCTTTTCTACAACTTGAGTTTTCTCGTCGCGAATTGGCGCAACAATTTCAGTTGTTGTTAATGAAGCAACAACTGTTTTATCAAGCTCCTTCGGTTGACCCACTGGTTTTGGAACACCGACAGAGAATACGATTTTAAATGGACCGATAATAAGTTCATCACCAGAAGAAACCGGTTCATCCAGAATAGCCTGGCCGTTTTTGAACGTTCCACTCTTAGAACCCAGATCGCAGATATAATAACCAGAATCACGCTTTTCAATTAAGCAATGAATTGGCGAAACAGCATCATCAACCAAATTGAGTTGTGATTCTTGATTCGAGCCAACAACGACTTGATCAATATCAAATTGTTTGACCTCTTTTAGCTGATTAGATTTAAAAACTCTAAGAATTATGGGTTGCTTCAATTAGAACTCCTCACCCGCTGCACGTTCTCTGCATTATTTCTGAGTTCAGGAAGAAAATTTTCTCTCAACTTAATCAGCCTTTTGTAGTTAAAGTTCTTTTTCTGAAACAAATAAAACAACTCTGGTTTCTGAGTAGAACCTTCAACAAGTTCATCTTCAAAATTCAAGGTTGCCTTTTTATCTTTAATTTTTACATAGTTAGATTTGTTAGTCACGCTTGAGCTTTGAGCGAAGCTCAACGAAGGTCCAACTATGAATATAGCCAAAATCTTAAGTATCAAAATTTTATTTTTCATTATTTCTTCTCCGCCATGGCTTGCAGATCCTGAAGGCGTTTGCGGCCCTCTTCGGGAATTCCTAGGAACTTAAGTTTTTTTACAATCTCGAGTCCTTCTTCATTTTTCTTTAAGAACTGTATCAATAAAATGGCATGATTAAATAATGCTTCTTTACTGTTACTGTTTTCCTTTAAAGCTTCCCGATAAATTTTGTCGGCTTTTTCATACTTACCCGTTGCGGTCAATGCGACACCAAAGTTACTCAGCACCTTTGCATTCCGATATCCTTTGCTATACGCAATCTCTAAAACCACAGCGGCTTTTTCGAAGTCTTGTTCTACAACATATAAGGAACCAGCATTACTAGCGCTCACATAATCATTAGGGTTTAACTCGATCGCTTTTTTAAAACTCTTAAGCGCTTCATTTTTATCACCCATTGCTAATTGAACTACACCCAAATTAGAATGAACCTCATAAGCCCCCGCTTCCACTTTCAATGCGCGCATCAAAAGGCTTTTCGCCAAAGGATATTGCCCTCGCTTGTAATAGGCCATTGCCATAGAGTTAATGGCTTTCACATCATTGGGATTCTTCATCAATAATGATGAGCCTTCTTTTAAAATAGAATCATCATCTTGATTTTTAATATGCAAATTAAGCTGAGCATAAACTGAGGGCTCAGCTGTTGTTGATTTCTGTGTAGTTGCGATATTTGTAATGGGAGAGCTTTTGCCAGCCTGAGTCCCACCCTTTTTTCCTCGAGCCGTGGATTCTTCAATCAGAGTACCTGGGCTTTCCACTGCCGCTTGAGCCGCAGATGAACTTTCATTTTTAGTCTTGCTTGAACACTGAATCAGCGTCAAAGACATCGATAAAGCACACGCACTAATTAAAAGCTTTCTCATAATGCCATCCAGTTAATAAAGCGAACATCCTGCCTCATTTCGTCAGCGTAGTAGTACTTAGTAGGATCAATCGCATTCATATATTTAAGCGCTTTTAAGTAATCCTCATTGTAAGTTTCAAACTCTAAACCGCGCGTCAATGCTAACTTGTAGCTGTCCGTCGCGCGAACCTTGAATGGATCGGCCAATTTAGGAAGTTGTTCGCGATATTGTTTTTCAGTTTCCGCGTCTAATCCTTTTGGAAGAGGCGAGTTCATAATAGCTTTAGCCATATGATCATTTGCCTCACCTAAAAGACTCAATGAACTAATAATTGAATCTGGATGGTCCAATTTAACAACGTCATTTAATTCTTTGTTTAGCTTATTCAGCAATCCCACTTTTTCGTCCACCGCTCTTTTCTGCTTATCTGGATTTGCGGGAATTTTGACTTGAGTGAAATCATGATAAGTATCTTTAGCACGACGTAGTTTTACAATCGCAGCCCATTTACCCGCTTTAGTTCCACCCAAACGTTTCTGCATTGCAATCAAACGATCTTCATAGGAATACGCTTGGCTTGAGCCTTTTCGAGTGTGCACATGAGCCACCCAGTAAAGTGCCTCAACAAACATTTCACTTTGGGGAGCGCCGGCATCAATGTATTCCATGTATTTTTCTTGTGCTTTTGACCAAGACTCGGCCTTTCTATAAAGCTCTGCAATTAAGAACATTGTCTCAAGTCGTTCCTTATAGTTTTTTACCATCTCCAAATACGTTTCATATTCCTTAATTGAAGCCTGGTACTGACCCATAGCCTCTTTCATAACAGCGATATTGAATATGTAATTTCTAGATGTTTCTTTTTTATCTGTTTCGGCTACCAACTGCTTGTACAACTTAATCGACTCATCAAATAAAGCCGCTTCTTGATAAAGTTTTGCTACGAATAATTTCGACTTACCCTTAAGCTCTTTATTGTCCTGTTTCGAGTTCAAAACTTGAACATACGCATTTTTAGCTTTTTCGTTCTCGCCCGCTTTTTCATAGTTAACACCTGCATTGAAATACGCAGTGATCGCTAAATTCGATTTCGTATTTTGCTGCGCAAACGCCGAGAACACATCAGCACTTTCTCGATACTTTTTATCCTGCTCTAAATCTTGGCCTTTTTTGAAGCTCGCCTTCTCTAAAACTTCTTTGATATCTTGTCCGGCTTTCGTTCCCGCTAAAGTTTCGTTCTTCAATAATTCAGTGGCTGCCATTTCAAGTCCACCATAGTCTTTCTTCAGATTATAAATATCAAGTAACAAGTTCGCGGAATATTCTGCGTACTTGGTGTTTGGATATTTCTGAACAATCTCTCGGAATATTTTCGATGCATCTTCAAAATAGTTATATTGATACATCAACCGACCTTGACGGAACTTAATTTCTGGTGCCTTTTTTGAGTTAGGTAATTTTTCCAAATACCAAGCCGATGCTTTTAAGAAACGATCAACAGTGGGAGTTAAAGGAATTGGCTCCAAGCTCTTCGTATTTCTCTGAGCTAATTCTTTATCGTTAGGCAAAGACTTTTCTACTGAAATCAACAACGCCGTGGCCGCGTTTTCGTAGAATTTGCTTTCTGGAGCATTATCGACAATCCACTTATACTGAATACCGGCTTCATCAAAACGTTTGCTATCGTAAAGCAATTCACCATAGTAAAAATGCATATCCGCGGTTTGTGGTGAATTCGTAAATTCATTCAAATATAATTGATACCCTTCTGCCGCCAATCTTTGAGAATTAGGTGTTCTCGAGTTTTGTGCAGTTTGATGCTGTTGTAATGTCCAGTTTCGCAGAGTCTTTTCGCGCAACTTCATCGAATTATCAGTTAACTCGGTATTTGCTTGGTTTGCTTTATACCAAGCTGAGGCGGGCCCGTACTCACGAATCCAACGATACAGCTCAAGTTTAAATGTTTGCGAATTCTTCGCGTAGAAATAAACTTGAACAATTTGATATTGATATTCAAAAGCTTTTGGATCCGTCGGTCTTTGATCAATTAGATATTTAAACGTTCTATGAGCTGCGTCCTTGTATCCTTTATCTAAATAGTAATAAGCTAATTTTTCTATGTAAGAAAACGATTGGTCGCCCACCATCGTTGCAAAGTATTCAGATGCTTTGTCCGCATCACCCGCAGCTGCGTAAAAAACTACGATATCCCGTAAAGCCTCTACTTCTAGCTTCGCCTTAAGCTGTTTTTTCGAATCGCGCTCACTAGCTTGCTTGTTAAGCCTAATGATATATTCCATGTATTTAAGGGCTTCTTGATTACGGCCTAAACGATACAAGCACCATGCGCCCTTATAGGTCGCCATCGCATTTAGATTATGCTTTTTATTTTTGATTACGGGTGAATAACGTTTATAAGCATCTTTCCAATTTTCGTTTTCAAAATAGTATTCCCCTAAAGCAAAACTAGCTTCATCAACGAATGAACTATTTGGAAAACGTGCAGCTAAGTCAGAGTAGTACTTTTCGCCCTTTTTGGGTTCATTTAACTCAAAATAATTAAATCCTAAAAAGTATAGCGCTTGAGGAATCTTTGGATCATTAGGAAAATCTTTTTGGAACCATTCATATAACTGAACCGACTTTTTAAAGTAGGAACGAGCTTCCTCATTATTTAGAACTGGCTTAACTTTAGATTTACCCTTATTGAACTGTTGCAAGCGCGTATCGAAATCTTTTTGACGTCGATAGTCTACCAGCGCTCCTTTTTCTACGTAAAGCTCAGCTAAGCGAACCCACAACTCACCACGCTTATCAGAATCTTTAAATTTACGAGTTAATTTGTACAATTCAGAAATTTGTTCATCTAGAATTTTTTCGTACTCAACGATCTCCGTCAAATTCTGAGAATTCATGATCTCATACGATTTAGTCGGTTTAACCGCATCTAAATTGTGTTCGGTTCTATTTTCAAATCTAATTTCACCTGGCTTAGGAATCGAGTAAGAACCTTTGTTACTATTGGATAGCTTACCTCCGCGGTTTTCTAAGCCAACGTTAGAAAAAAGCTCCCCTACCGTCTTTTTAGCGAAGATCGGCATTGAAACCATAAGCACAAATAATGATGTTAAAACCTTTATTTTATTCACAGCTTTGAGTTCCTAAATAGTGATAGTTTCCAATTTCGTCTAACCAGAATTCGCCCTTAAATGGATAGAATTCGAAGCCATTTTGAACATAGAATTCACGGTCAATATTAGAGTCGATCATTTGAGGTAAGTCTTTCCCTGCAATTTTCTTTTTCGCGGAATCTTTCTTCGAACTCAATCGCTCGTAGTTAATGAAACTAGCTTGTTCTGAAAGGTCCTTTAACTCATCATTCATATTTTGAAGATGAACTTTAACCATTTCACCAATTAAGATTTTAGTATTTTTAATGCGTGTATTTAACACACGTACAGAGTACTGACCTAAGCCAGAAACACGGAAAGAACCGCTGGATTCAATTCTTGTTTTTTCTTCTTGAACTTTCTTCAAGTAATTTAGACTACGTTTAATATCACCCTCATCACGAAGATTCTTAAGAACCATATAAGGTAATTTATAAATCACGTTGTCGTCTTTTCTTTTAACACCTAAGCCCTTTTCAAGCTCCATATAATAGGATCCTGGCTCAGTATTTGAATTCAAGAAGCTACTAATTTTCAAACGTACCGGTTCATAAATAGTGTTATATAGAGAAAGAACCTTTTCCATTTCATCATATTTACAAATATATAGATAAACAATCGCACGTAATAACAAGGATTCTGGAATATAGAAATCTTCGTAGTAAGCCGAGTGAAGCGATTGGAAGTTAGAAAGTGCCGAACGGAATCGAGCACCTCTTAACATGGCCCACGACTGTTCAAACAAAGCATCGTGCCAAGAAAAGTGATCTCTAGGAACATTCGAGTATGCCTCAATAGACGAGTCCCAATCCTGTTTTTGATACAGAGCTCGTGCGACACCCATGAGGGCCGATACGCGATTAGTATCTGTTACGCCGCTATTTTTACGGTGTTCTAACAATTGATTAAATACCGAAATCGCCTGGTCCGCTTTGTTCATTTCTAGATACGCTAATGCTTTTAAGTATAGAGCTTGGTTGTTGTAAGAGCTGCCGACATTGACTCTGTTAAAAGCTTGAACTGCATCTTCGAATTTTTTGTTTTTCAATTTAATTTCACCGATACGGAAATAAATCATGTCCTTGTTCTTATCTGGGAAATCATTTACATCGACTTTAGAGACGGCATAGTTCAATAATGTATCGTCGCCTAAACTATCCGCAACGATCGATAGCTCTTCGATTGATTTTTTTAAATATTTATTGTTATCCGAACGAATCACATCCACAAATTGATAAGCCGCTACTTGCGAATAGTTCATCGCCACAAGCATTTTGCCCAAAATATACTTAATTTGCGGGCGTTCACTTTCGACCTCTTTGCGTTTTACCAAATTAAATAACGCCTGAGCCGCTGGTTGATACTGACCTGATTGCGCTAGTGAAAGAGCATTAGATAATTGTTGCCTTAACGAATTATCACGAATACCCGAGGCCGGCTGAGTACGAATCGTTTTACGAGTTGTTCTAGCATCCGAAGACGACGATATAACCAGAGCAAAGCAGAGAGTGAATAAAAGTGTTAAATTTCTCATCGGTATTTAGCCTCCGGAAAGAAGAAACTAGCTCCAGCAGAGAAGAATAGATTGTTAATCGATCCTTCTTCGTTAATGGCTTTAGCGCTGAAAAAATTCCAGCTAAAGTCCCATCGAAGCGCAAAACTTTTGTTAATGGCAAAAATTTGACCAGCCGTCATTTGGAATGTTCCAATGCCGCTTTTTAGATGCGTTCGCGTTTGCCCACCACCTACACCAAAATAGAAATCAAATGGAACGATCTTTCTGTTAAACCAAGTCAATTTTCCGTAAATAGGTATCCATAATAAATTTATACCAAGATATTCTTTAGTATAACTTAGGCTGTCTGTTCCAATATTTTGAACATCGTAGAGTTCCTTTGTTGCCTTGGCTTCGCCAGAACTTAAATTGTAATATTGAAGCTCGAGGCCCCACATTTCACTCAAGAAATAGCTACCCTTTAGTGTTGCGCCGATGGTGTTATAGAAAGGATCATTAGTAGTTAATGATAACCCCGCAAATATTTGCCCACGTCCAGTTTTTGGTAAGAAACGTTTCTGCAAAACCGAAACTTCAGAAAATGGAACTAAGTTAGCTAAATCCGAGAAATTATTTTCCTTAGATTCACCCTGAGATTGAGTCGTAGGTCTTTTATTTACCTGGGGCCTTGGGCGAGATTTTTCAAGTTCAAGTTCGATGATGTCAAGATCCTCATTATCGGTAGACTCTTGGGCTTTTGAGAATGAACTCAGCAGAAGACAAAATAGAACAATTGATAGTTTCTTCATTTTCTTTTCACCTTGTCCTAAAATAGGTAACTCACGCCGATATCAATTACCGACGTAATCGTTAAACGCTCAGAGAAGTCAGAATAGCTTGGAGCAGGTTCGTTACAAGAATCCGTTGGCGAGTTCTTGATACCCTCATGCTTACCTGGTTCACATTTCAAAAAAGGAATCGGCGCTTGATTCAAGAAAACTCTAAAATCAAATCGGAACGAAAATTTTTTATCGTAATAGAACTTCTGACCTAGACCCGCAGCTACTGCCGGATACGTTTTATTTTGATACTTAATCATTCCACCTGCTAGTGAACCAAAGAAGTGGTAGTTAGTGACGGTATTTTTAGACAAACTCATTTTTCCGTAAAATGCTTTTAAGTTATAATCAAAAAACAAGCTTGCTTCAGGCATGGGTGCACGGGTGAAGTCTAGTTTATATTGATCATTTAATTGTTTTGCGTAATGAGAAACGCCAGCAAAGTTCTTTAAAAACATCAAGCCGTAGGCATCTTCTTCACTTCTGTGGTAGTAACCAGACACCCCTAGTTTACTTACGTTAGCAATTGGCTCCGTCAATGCCCAACCATAAAACAAAGATCCTTCAAATTTACCTTTAGTAACAATATTGCGATTGCGAACAGAGTCGTTAATATCAAATATTGGAGACACACTCTCTCGAGCTAATTCTTCGGTAGGTAACTGAATCATTTCTTTTGGATAAGCTGTCGTACTCAACAGGCTCAACGCAGCCAAATAGCAAAATATTTTCTTCATGTTAACTTCCCCTTGTAAAACCCATGATTCAAAATCATTTCACAGATTTCACGAACTGCGCCTTTACCACCTGATTGCATAGTAACGTAGTCCGCTTTCAATTTAATTTTATCGACTGCTTCTGGAACCGTGATACCGACACCGGCCCGCTCAATAAGCGGCAAATCAAATAAATCATCACCCATATATAAAATTTCGGAATCTTTAAGGCCTGTCTTGGTTTTGATATCCTCATAAGCGGGTAATTTATCTAAGCTGCCTTCATAGAAGAAATTCATTTTCAGAACGCGCGCACGCTCTCGAACATCATCACTGAAGCTTCCAGTGATGAATGCCATCTGATAACCTAACTCGCGTAGCATCTGGATTCCGTAGCCATCGCGCACCGAAAACATTCGGCGCCATTGGCCAACTTCGTTCATCCAAACATGGTTATCCGTCAACACACCGTCGACATCAAAAGCTAAGAGTTTAATTGAACTCATTTTTTTATGAATTTCTAACACGCAATTGCATCCTTATTCTTTCCAACTTATTAGTTTCATTGTGAAAAAATTAGGACATGAGGGCAACAAATCCCTTTGATAATGGTCCAGCTACTCGACCAAATAGTTAGGTAAATTATTCAGACACTGGACTTACTGCCAGAGAACACTACAACGATTAAATGCCAGGCTCTAAAAAAATAAAAGAGAACGCTATTTAATTTTGGCTTTGATCAAATCTTGGAGATGCAATAGCCCAATTGGCTTTTTAGGAGTGGCCGAGTTCTTATCTAAAACAAAAAGCATTTGAATACGGAACTCTTCCATCATGAACAAGGCTTTTTCAGCAAGCTCTGAACCATCAATAGTACGTGGATTTAATGTCATCAAATCTTTTGCGTGCCCATCTAGTGGATTTTGGTTCTTTTCTAAACGCCGACGAATATCCCCATCCGTCACCACGCCGGTCAAATCGCCTTTGGCGTCCACAACACCGGCGCATCCGCGAACATCCCTATGGGTCATAATCGAAAGAACCGAACGAATTTCAGTATCTAAATTGACTATCGGAAGCGCATCTCCTACGTGCATTAGATCTTTCACCCGAGTTAACAACTTAAAACCCAAACTGCCGCCGGGGTGATATTGAGCAAAATCTTCGGATGTAAAACCTTTTAGCATTAACACCGACATAGCCAGCGCATCGCCCATAGCTAGTGTTGTCGTTGTGGAGGCGGTCGGAGCCAATTGCAGTGGGCACGCTTCCTTTTGAACTTGAACACTAATTACCGCCTGAGCTGCTTTCGCTAGTGAGCTGTCAAGTTTGCCAGTCATTGCGATCAATTTAATTCCCTTGCGAGCGACATAGGTCATAATTGTATTCAGTTCATAGCTTTCGCCGCCATAAGACAGCGCTAATACGACGTCATTTTCTGTTACGATACCTAAATCCCCATGCGAGCTTTCGGCTGGATGTAAATAAATAGCCGGAGTACCTGTCGATGAAAATGTGCTCGCGATTTTGCGCGCGATCTGCCCAGATTTCCCAATTCCAGTAACTACGAGCTTGCCCTTACATTGAAAAATCCATTCTGCGGCTTTTACGAAGTCAGAGTTTAAATACCGAACACTGTCCGTAATGGCCTTAGATTCAATTTCTAAAACGGATTTTGCTAAATCAAGAATGCGTTCTTGCATTGACCTTCTCTTTTACTTTCACATTAGACTTAACAGTTGAAGTTTTCGCATTCGTTTTAGCGGCAAAGTTTGCTTTCTTTGCTTTTTTGCCCAATGTGGCCTCAATAAAACTACGGAACAGTGGATGCGGTTTAAGTGGCGTCGATTTAAACTCGGGGTGAAACTGAACCGCCACAAACCAAGGGTGATCAGGAAGCTCGATAATTTCTACCAAGTTTCTTTCTTTACATATACCAGATGCTACTAAACCTTTTTTCTCTAACAAATCTTTAAACTGATTGTTGAACTCATAGCGATGGCGATGACGCTCGAATATTTTTTCACTGCGATACACATCGAATGCCTTAGTGCCTTTCTTAATGTCACATGGGAATGAGCCCAAGCGCATGGTTCCACCTTTTTGCATTAGATGTTTTTGTTCAGTCATGAAATCGATAACGAATTGCCCTTTACGTTCATTTTCATCAACGAACTCTCGAGACGTAGCATCTTTAATTCCACATACGTTACGCGCAAATTCGATAGTCGCTAGTTGCATACCAAAACAGATTCCAAAATATGGAATCGAGTTTTCACGGGCAAATTTAATTGCCGCCAGCTTGCCCTCAACTCCGCGCGATCCAAAACCGCCTGGAACAAGAACGCCACTGATGCCGGTTAAATGATGATGAACATTTTTTTCATTTAACTTTTCAGAATCTACGTACACGATTTCTACTGCTGAGTTATTAGCGATACCACCGTGAATGATCGATTCATGTAATGATTTATACGATTCTTTCAAATCGACGTACTTACCCACAACAGCAATTGTCGTTTTGTATTTTGGAGATTTAACAGAGGAAACAATTTGTTGCCATCCGGAGAAATCAAAACGAGAGGCTTTTAAGTTTAATTTTTTAACAACTAAATCATCCAACTTTTCTTGGTGTAAACGCATCGGAACTTCATAGATAGTCGATGAATCTTGTGCCGCAATTACGTTTTCAGCTGGCAACGAACAGAATAATCCAATTTTCTTTTTCAGACTGTAATCAATTGCCTTTTCCGAACGACAGATCAAGAAGTCAGGTTGCATACCGATCTGCTGTAACTCTTTAACCGAGTGCTGAGTCGGCTTACTTTTCAGCTCACCGGCAGCTGCGATGTACGGAACATACGTGACGTGAATCAACACAGATCCATCCGGCCCCAATTCTGTACGTAACTGACGAACAGCTTCAAGGAATGGCAAGCTTTCGATGTCACCAACAGTACCACCAATTTCAACAATGATAATTTCATTACCTTGAGCCGCATGGTAAACACGTTGTTTAATTTCGTCCGTAATATGAGGAATAACCTGAACTGTGCCGCCCAGGAAATCCCCGCGGCGTTCACGCTGAATTACGGTATCGTAGATTTGACCCGTTGATACAGAATTTGCACGAGTCATAATTGATGAGGTAAAGCGTTCGTAATGACCTAAATCTAAATCTGTTTCAGCACCATCTTCTGTTACATACACTTCACCATGTTGAAATGGCGACATCGTGCCCGGATCGACATTGATATAGGGATCCATTTTCATAATGGTAACTTTAAAACCTTTTGCTTCAAGCAATGCACCCAAGCTCGCGGCCGCCAATCCCTTTCCAATAGAAGAGACCACACCGCCCGTTACGAAGATGTATTTTTGTTTCATAGGTTTTTTAACTGATTTTTTTGTCGAGATACGAACTTGGCTATTTTTCATGGTTTAATTTTATCCAATTTTCAACTTTTTGTATATCCTCTGGAACGTCGACTCCTTGAAAAAAGTGATGCGTCTTAATGACTTTTATTCTAGCACCTAGACTCATCGCCCTGAGCTGCTCGAGGGACTCACTTTTCTCTAAAATCGATACCGGAGTTTGACAAAAAGTATGCAGAAATGTGTAACGAAACCCGTATAGTCCAATATGTTTGAGAACAACGGGGCTAGGGAACACTTTATCGGTAATTTCAGCTCTAGAAAACGGGATGGGAAAACGGCTGAAATAAATGGCTTCAGATTTATCATTCAAAATAACTTTGACATTGTTCGGAGATTGAAACTCTTCCACGAACTTAAAATCTTGCCCTAGCGTCACTAAATCCAGTTTAGAGTCGGCCTCTAAAGCTGTGACCAGCTGATCAATCACTTCGAACTGAATTAAGGGCTCATCACCTTGAATATTGATTACGATATCGGGATTTAACCCTTTAACTGCGGCATTTACGCGATCGGTTCCCGATGGTAACTCGGGATCAGTGAATACGACTTGGCAGTTTAAATCTTTAACTTCATCGGCAATGGCCTGACTATCGGTTGCTAAAATGACTCTATCTAATTTCTGACTTTTAAGAGTGCGTTCAACAACTCTGCGGATCAGTGATTTTCCGGCTATTTTGGCGAGGGGTTTATCGGGAAACCGAGTGGCTTTCAATCGTGAAGGAATAACCCCAATTCGCAGCATATTTAGTATCTCACTTCCTATTTATAAATTTATACAGTTGTTTCTTTAAATCATCAATACCGTCTTTTTTCAGCGACGATACCGGGTACTTATGCTTAAGCACAATATCTTCATCGAATTCTTCCATTCGCTTCATCATTTGTGACCGAGATAGTTTATCCGCTTTGGTCAGAGCAACAACCAACGGAACGCCGATATGTTCAGAAAATTCCTGAATCATTTTTTCGTCTTCGCTCCATGAACGACGGATATCCATTACCAAAACTAGAGCTTTCAATTTCTCAGCTGTGCTCAGGTAACTTTCAATCATAACTTTCCATTCATCTTGCTCTTCATGACTGCGTTCCGCAAACCCATATCCAGGCATATCCACAAGAACGAATTCATTATTGAAATTGAAAAAGCTAAGGAGGCGTGTTTTTCCAGGGGTACCGCTGACATGGGCGATTTTTTGGTTAGCAATGCCGTTAATAAGTGAAGATTTTCCGGCGTTTGAACGCCCCACGAAGGCGATTTCAGGCTGCCCAGTTTTAGGGTAATCCTTAGCTAGGATGCAGCTCTTGATATATTTAACAAAAGTCATCCCCTACATCTATCAAGGAGCCCTGTTTTTCTCAAGTCTTAGAATAGAAATTGGTAAAAAGGTTCTACTACAAATAATCGACGACTCAAGACTCCGGCTATATGGCGCCAGCTTTGAATAGAAGGCGATAGCAACAAAGGAGTCCTCATGAACTATCTTCTTAAACCATTAACTAACCCTGGCATCGCTACCGTCATTTCTGATTTTATGACCCTTGGTACCGACAAAAACTGCCAATACCCAGTCACTTCGGCCGACGTGAGCGAGCGTCATGTTCGCTTTGAATATCGCGATAACAGCTTGATTGCTAAAGACATGCGTAGTCAGACCGGCACCTATGTAAATGGCGAAAAAATCACAGAACACACACTGAGCCTGAATGATATTTTAACCCTGGGCGACCTGGAATTTCAAATTGTCTCGCCTGAGGAAAAATCGGCATTTCCACTGCAAAGCAAAAATGCGATTTGGAATGACGAACTCAACAGCCTAGTTCACGGTGCCCAATCTGATTTTCCAATTTTAATGTTGGGATCCTCAGGCTCCGGTAAAGAGGTAATCGCTAAGGCGATTCATCAAAGTTCGCGCCGTAAAGATGGTCCACTCGTCTGCGTTAACTGCTCGGCCCTAACTGAAACCTTAGTAGAATCAGAACTCTTTGGGCACGTCAAAGGCAGCTTTACGGGTGCTGTATCTGATCGTAAAGGTGCTTTCGAATCCGCTCGCGGAGGAACTCTATTTCTAGATGAAATCGGTGACCTTCCATATTCGATCCAGGCGAAGCTTCTACGCGCTCTTGAAAATAGCGAAATTCGTCCCGTCGGCTCTGATCGCACTATTCAAACCGACGTCCGCATCTTGGCAGCCACTCACAAAAATCTTTCCGAAAAAATTAATCAAGGAACATTTCGTTTGGATTTATTTTATCGTCTAAATGTCATTCAAGTTTCTCCACCTGATTTAATTAATCGAATGGAAGATTTCGATATGCTTTTGGGGGAATTCTGTAAAAACTATCGCGTTCGCTTTTCATTCGCAGCAACTTCGGAGTTAAAAAAATATAAATGGCCTGGAAATATTCGCGAACTCAAAAATCTGGTCGCTCGCTGCAGCGCCCTTTATCCACATGAGCTAATTACCGAAAATCACATAAATAAACTTTTAGATAAAACAACTTCTGAAGAAACACTGGATAATGAACTTGTGAACGGTCGCTCTGGGCAACAATTACCCATCATTAAAGAAATTGAAAAACAAATGATTATTAAACGTTTAACCGTCAATAAAGGAAATCAAAAGTTAACTGCTTCAGAACTTGGAATGCCAAAAAGCACTCTGCACGACCGATTGAAATATTATAATATTGATGTCGTAAATTTTAAACAAAAGCCCGCGTAACTATTTTTTTAAAACGAAATTTTTGAAATAAATCTGAGTGATCTTGCCCTTAGTAAGATCCTCATTTAGATCTCGAACCATTTTTTCTAACATTCGACGTTTTCCTTCGACCGTATCTAACTCGTCATAGGAGAACGATCGGATTTGCCCCTGAATTCGGTCAAGAAGTTCGGCTTCACGATCCGTAATTTCAACCATAACATCAGATGAATTTCCCTGAAGAAAAAACTCGAATGCGCCCATTGGATTAGGTCCCGAGTTCTTTGATTTTTGAAGATTTACGATAATACGACGCAACGACATGATGTTTTGACTCACACGTGGCGAGTTATAGAAGTCTTCCACATCATCTGACGAATAAATAAATTTCTGTTCAGAGAGCTCTTCCATCGTGTGAACAAATAATTTCTCGTCGTCTTTGATCAAACCACTTGTGGCGATTTTAAATAGGACAAACCCGAGACCGGCCACTCCAAATACAATTACCACCATGATAACTTTTTGAACTTTGCTGAATGTCTTAATTTGGGCGAGCTTTCCACCTAGACTTTGGCCCACGGACTTTAGGGCAGCTGCCAGTTTCTTTAAATAGTACGGTGCTTTTTCTTTGGCAAAAGTTAGCAACATTGCCTTAACAAAATAAAAAGTCTTGATTGCTAATTGATTTAAATGACTCGCTAATCTTTTAGCTCGGGCTTTAAAACTGTTAGCCCTCTGTTGTTCCATGATTAAATCAATATCCACCAATTCGATATCCAGATTTTCACTTCCAATTTCAGAGATGGCTTCGAGGTCTTTCAAAAACTCTGGACTATTGTCTTGGATGGCTTTCTCTAAAAGATCCATAGAAGCTTTTTCCTTTGGATCTACTGCCGCCTGTTCTTTTTCGTCCGGTTTTGTATCAGTCATTCTTGACCATTGTACGAGAATCCAACTCTAGTCTGCAAGTTTTTTGATATCTGAGCTAGAATGAAAGTATGAAAAAATTTTTTATCGCATCTATATTTTTTGGTCTAGTTATGGGCTGCGCCCAAATCGAACGTCGTCAACAAATGGAGTCGACCAACATGGACGGCGAAATGGGATCACATTCAGAACCGATGCACTATCGTGGAAAAATTCGCGATTTGGAGAAAGGCTTGATCACTCAACAAGACAAATCACTGTATTCAAAACTACTTCCTTGGTTTACGTCTGACGAAGAAAAATTAAGCTTTCTAAGAAACTCAGACTACGAGGATAAACAAAAATGGGTAATGAAAACTCAGATCCTTAGCCGACCTACTGTAATGGCTGGAAAATATAAACGCCTCATCGACAATCAAGACATCGCAATCGGGATGCCTAATGACATCGTTAAAAAAAGCTGGGGAGATCCACTCAATATCGAAACTTCTGGAAATGCACTATTCAAAAATGAAAAATGGCGATACCTACGAACAATTTCCACACCAGATGGCTTCAAACAAGAAAAACGAGTTGTGTATTTCGAAGGTGGACGAGTTGTTGGCTGGGAAACTGACTAATTCGGTTTCTGTGCGCTGGCCGTAACTTTTTTAGCCGCCACCTTTTGAGCTTTTGATAAACAAAAATCAACAAATGACTTGGACTCCTCCCCTTTTAATTGCCGAGCAATGAAGGCGCCCATGTTTTCTTCGCTAATCTGATTAATTTGCTCTAGTTTCGCTTTCTCGCCCCAATAGGAAACTAAACGCGTAGAAACACATCTGCAATACTCAGGTGCTTTGAACGTGATCCAATCCTGATCTTCTTCTGAAACGTCAGATGCAGTCTTAATACTCTTTGATTCTTCTTTTAGACAGACCTCAGTGACTTGATTTTTCATTCCTGAAAGCTGTTGTTCATTTTGAGACGTTGGATGAACATGAAAAAATGCGTAATAAGCCCACTTAGATATAAGCGCCACGGTTAACAGAAGGACAAAACCGAAGACAATTTTAGTTTGGAACGGCAGTTTGTAAGGCTGATTACTGGACTTCATTAAAGGCCCTCCTATCGAATAAAACCACGTATATATTTTTCGGTTTTGTAAAATTCGACTTGAAATCCACATACATTTAATTTGTTTTCATCACGAACGAATAGCTTTTGAAAAAATATTTTCCCAAAAAATGACTAGAAAACCTTATTATTGGTCTAACTCATCAGTGGGCGTCGTCCCAATTCAAGGCAATTTGCGAATTCACTTTTAAAGGCACTTTCAGCGAGACAATATTTTCCATTACATCTTTTATCAACGGGAGTTCTTTTTGGAGCGTCTCTTCGTCACTTTCAAATAGTAATTCATCATGAACCTGTAAAATCATCTTAGATTTAATTTTAGAATCTAATTTAATCATCGCTAATTTTACAATATCGCTTGCCGAACCTTGAATCGGAGCATTGATCGCTGCGCGTTCGCCAAATTTCTTCAAGGCTGGATTTTTAGCACTTAGTTCGCTAATAATTCTCTTACGTCCGAATAGTGTTTTAACAAAACCATTCTCGTGAGCATACTTGATCGTATCATCAATATAAGCTCGAACCCCTGAAAATTTAGTGAAATAGTCAGCGATAATTTTTGTCGCATCCGCACGGGGAATCCCCAATGTTTCACTTAAACCAAAAGCTCCTTGTCCGTATGCAATTCCGAAATTTACGGCCTTAGCAATTCGCCGCAAATCATTAGTTACTTCATTTAGAGGAACGTTAAAAACTTCACTCGCGGTAGCCGCGTGAATATCTAGATCATTTTCAAATGCCTGAATTAATCCTCTATCATTGCTATAGTGAGCTAAAATGCGTAGTTCAATTTGCGAATAATCCACCGACAATATCTTGTTGCCTCTACCTGCGACGAATGCCTGACGAACTCGGCGACCGCGTTCTGTCTTAATTGGAATATTCTGCAGATTTGGATTATTACTAGATAGACGACCTGTCGCAGTCAGTGCCTGACTGAATGTCGTATGAATACGATGATCCTGCGGGCTTACCTGCTCAGGCAAAGAATCTACATAGGTAGATTTTAGTTTTGTAATTTCACGATAATCTAAAATTAATGGCACAATTGGATGATTCAATTTTTCTAAAACTTCGTTATCTGTAGAAAATCCAGTTTTCGTTTTTTTAGATCCTTCCAATCCCAGCTTTTGAAAAAGAATCTGACTTAACTGCTTAGGGCTACCGATATTAAATTCTTTCCCCGCAACTGTAAAAATCTCTTTTTCCAAAACTAAAATCTGGGCCTGCAATTCTTTGCTATATTCATCTAATTGCTTCGTATCCACTGCAAAACCCGCTCTTTCAATTTTGGCTAAAACGGGAATCAACGGATATTCCATTTCTTTTAGTACAGATGCAAAATCGGTTTCTGGCAGCTGAGTGGCTACAAGAGTAAGCATACGTTTGAGCGCCTCAAATACTTCATATACGGACGACTTTTCAGTCAATTCATCCACCTGCCCCATGGCCTTGAAGGCTTTCAGTAATGTCGACGCATCTTTTGACGTAAGTGTATTCACGTCAATCATCAAATCTGATCTAATTTTCACTGAATCTAAATCAACATCTATTTTTTTCCAAACACACTTTAAATCAAAGCCTGTCCATTCCCATGTCTTTAGCTCGTCTTTCCAATTTTTATCGGCATTAACCCGCTGAAGCTCTGATCCCACAACGGCATAAACTAAATCATTCCATTCAAAAAAGAATACCTGCGTAGGATCTAAATCCCTTACCGTTTCCAAAACTTTTAAAGAATCCAAATTCAACGACGTTTGCTCTGCCTTAATCTCTTTCACTTGACGAACGGGAGCCGCTACCGGATTTTTACTTTTTGTAGAAGCCATATCCGTAACAGGCTTTGGCGCTTGCGCCGGCATTGACGCTAAATCCGAAATCGTCTTTTTGAATGTTTTGAAATTCAATTCATCTAACCAGGCATCTAAATCAGGATTAGAATTTAGTGAGTACTCGAGCTCGTTTATCTTAATATCCGAGATACAATCCGTTTTAATCGTAACTAATACTTTAGATAAAAATGCGTTGTCTTTATTTTCGACTAACTTGATTTTTAACTTTCCTTCGATTTTATCAATGTTATCATAAATGCCTTCGAGCGTAGTGTACTCTTCAAGAAGTTTTATCGCGCCTTTGGGGCCTATGCCTTTAATTCCAGGAACATTATCTGAAGAGTCTCCAACGATAGCTAAATAATCGCGAAATTGTTCTGGTTTAATGCCCCATTTTTCAACGACACCTTTTGCATCAATGCGCGTATCTTTCATCGTATCGTATAAGTAGACATTTTCTTTCACTAATTGGGCAAAATCTTTATCACCACTGACAATATAAACCGCTAAATCTTGAGTTAATCCCCATTCACTTAAACAGCCAATTAAGTCATCGGCTTCAAGTCCAACCTGTTCATAGCTTTTAATACCCAATAATTCTGACACTTTTTTGATGTAAGGCATTTGCTTAGCCAAGTCTTCCGGCATTTCAGTTCGATTGCTCTTGTATTCCGAGTATATGTCTTTTCTAAAGCTTGGCTCTTTTACGTCGTAACAAAACGCAAGATAATCGGGGCGCTCATCTTTAATCAATTTTAAGATCATTGAAAGATACCCATATATCGCATTCACCGGAAGACCACTAGGAGACGTTAACGGGCGAATGGCATAAAAGGCTCTAAAAAAAAGGGAACTTGAGTCGACTAAAAATAAACGTTTCATTTGGCGCACAGAATAGTGATGATACGCCGATAAAGCAAAAACTTAATCAGCACCGCGCGCGGTGCCTATACGCTATATAATTTCATCTAAAGGAATTTGTGAACGATGTGATTTTTCTAACTGCGTTTCTGCAATTGGGCAGACATGAACTTCAAGGGAAATATATTCGGCCTGTTTTTCGATAAACTCTAACATCGGCAACTGTTCTGAATTTGGCTTCATCTGTCCTAGTTCCCAAGCATTCACAGTTTCTAACTTACATTCTAAGCGACGTGCTAAATCACTTCGGCTCCACCCCAAACGTAAACGTAAAGAGTGAATTCGATTCGCAGTCCATTCAAACTGAGATTTTTCAATTTCCACAAATCCCCCGGCTAGAGTAATATATCTAAATTTTTAGCCCCTAAAAGTCCAGTCAATTTTTTCTTAATTAGACTGCTCTGTAGGAAACACAAAAATTAAGTCGTTTTCCTCTACAAGATCTAGCTTTTCAATAGCTTGGCGCTCAATATAGAGTGGATCTTTCATTTTAGCAATGTCTTGATTTAGTTGAGCGATAACCTGTTGATTTTTTTCCATTCTCTGTAACATTTTTTGATACTCATTGTTGAGCGTCCACAGTCTGTAAATATTACCGTTAATAACAAAGTTCAAAAACGCAAACGCTAAACAGACATAAAGCATTATGAGAGGGCGATTGATTAAGCTACGAGTCCAAGCAAAGGGCTTTTTAATAAACATGCTTTTAGTTTACGCTGCTTTACTCGAAAAAAATATTCAGACTCGACCTTGGACTGATTTTGACTGATCTCATGGCTAATGCCATCCTTTACTCAATGCGTTTTCGGATCACCACATTTCTTAGTCTAATCCGTAGTCTATTTCCACGATGGGACTTCTTTGATCAAGTCGCGTTTTCATTTAACATTTATTTCAAAATGTCCCCCGACACCGACTGGAGACAACTGAGCTTTGATCAGCCACACAAAACGTCGAGAATGGTGTTTAATCCGTTCATAAATGCAGCACTCGCTAATGCCAGTATCGTTGAACACTTTGCTCGCGATATTCAAGAACTCGAAAAAGACAAACCTGATTTTAATCCTGCAGATTTGGAAAATTTAACGTCGTACAAACTACTATGTTCGCTTTTGCACATTAAACTAGAACGTGAAAGCCCAAATAACGGAAATTTTCAGTTTAAAATTGTCGCTCATGGAACGGATACTTCGGTTGATATATATACATCACAGACACTACCACTGGCGGACCTGTGACATTAGACTCCAGCATAATCGTCACCCTTCGACTACTCTCATTCACACTATTTATTCAAGCTGCAGAAATATTAATTCTATCCAGACGTGACGACTTCAATCATATCTGGAGCTTTAAAAATTTGAATCGAGATTTACTATCAGGTCTTCCCTTAAAACCAAAGCTAGTCGAAATGTTTTTTTCGACCAATGGCCTTCACGCCATCACGTTGATCCAAATTGCAACAGCTATATCGACCGCATTTACACCACATGCCCTCGGAATTACAGTCCTTCTGCTTACTCATTTGCTCATTTGCATTCGCTTTCGAGGCTCATTCAATGGCGGAAGCGATATGATGACCTTCGTTGTTCTTACCGGCACTTTGATCGCGATAACCGGCGCTCAAAAGGTAGGTATGATTTATATTGCCACTCACGCTCTCTATTCCTATTTCAAAGCTGGTTTAGCCAAAGCCAAACATCGCGAATGGTGGAATGGACAAGCCATTCCGGCATTTTTATCGCGTAGTCTATTTCCAGATATTCAAATGATGGGCGCGCAACTCAGAAACTACTCTTGGCTATCGAAGGCCGCGGGTTGGCTGACTTTGTTTTTTGAATTTTCGATCCTTGGACTACTGCTGTTTCCCAAACTTGCAATGATCTATATGGCTTGTGCGATCGTTTTTCATTTAAGTATTTACTTCTGCTTTGGATTGAATCGATTTTTCTGGATTTGGCTCTGCACATGGCCATCTATTCTATACTCACTGTCTCTATTAAATTCTTAGATTTTAATACGAATATTTTAGGGTAGAAATCCAAGCCGCCATATCACCGCCGGTACCTAACTTGTCAGTGGCATAGCGCCATTGTTGGCCGATCGATAGATTCGCATCATACGACCACCAAATAGAAAGCGCCCCGTTTGTGCTTGATCGACGTCCACCGTTACCAGCCGCGTAGGCTTCATTGCGATTGAACTCAATTTCATGCCAATCAGCTAAAAAGAATCTCTGCTTAAAGGCGGTAAAATTATAACCGAAAACCCAACCACCCATGTACCCATTGGATCCACTATAGAATGTTTGAGACACATCGTGAAAACCAAGAAACGGTTTAAACCACCAGCCATCACCAGCCCAAAGATAACCAAATCCAATCACGCGATTCTGCTCTGCAAAGCCAAGTGAACTGAATGTGTATTGATGAGCATACAAACCAAATTTCGTATTACCTAGATAGAAATTTATCGCGGCCTTTGATGCCGTACGGACCTCACCACCCGTCTTACCTACATTCTCGATATCAAAGAAACCGTAAAGATCGCCCCAAGTGTGCTGAGCCCCGCCTTCAAGTTCAACATAAGTAAAATCTGTTTTTGTGGATTTGTTTTCAGTACCGCGACCCCAATCCAAGTAGTTTACGCTGACATCGCCAAAGCCCCATTGATACTCAGCTCTACTTAACTGAGTAACTAGAATAACACTCACAATTACAAAGATTTTACCGATGTATTTCACAGGTCCTCCTAAAAGCGTTATGTCAGACACGAACTCTCGTTGTATACTCCTTAGTGAGGAGGGTGACCATTTTTTTGACAGCTCCATAGCATTTTTTGTATATTTCGCCTAGAAAACGACCTTATTTGAAGCTTATATATGGCCCCGGATTGCATAACTAAATTTGTTATATGGTTTAAAACTTTAACAAAGAGGACCTCCATGAAAGCTCATTTGATCGTATCTATTTTTGTTTTTGCATTTAGCGCCTTTGCTAACGAAGCTCAAAACACTTCATCTGCTGCAGACGCTACGCCGACGGTAATTGCTCAAGAAGAAACCAGCACTGATGCGATCGAAGCCTATAACCGGAATTATAATATTCTTAATAATTCCCAAAAAATTCGTTTTGTAAAAAACCCATGTGCTGACAAGAAAGGATACCACTTTAATTCGTTCCGTGGTTTTGCATTTGAAAATGGAATTGTTAAGAAATTTAGAAAAGATGGAAAATTAACTTATGATAGAGCTGCTTCTATGCATCAATTTTTAAGCTCACGCGGTGTTTGTAAACCTGTAAACAAAGCGATTCCAGCGCTCAATAACGTAGGTATTGAGTCACTGGAAATTTGGAACTGAAATTTATTTAGAGAACGCTAGTTTGTCCCAGTACCAACCAGCTTCACCCAGCTCTTCTTCAATTCTTAAAAGTTGATTGTACTTAGCCGTTCTTTCTGAACGGCACAAACTTCCTGTTTTAATTTGATGACAGTTGAATGCCACCGCAAGATCAGCAATGATTGAATCTTCTGTTTCGCCGCTTCTGTGTGACATCACTGTTTTATATTTATTTCTTTGCGCTAATTGAATGGCATCTGACGTTTCAGTTAATGTTCCGATTTGGTTTACTTTAACTAGTAGCGCATTCGCTGTTTTCTTTTCAATACCTTGTTTTAAACGCTTAGGATTTGTAACGAATAAATCATCACCGACTAACTGAAGTGTTGAACCCAACTGCTGAGTGCACGTTTGCCATGAAGCCCAATCATCTTCAGAAAATCCGTCTTCGATACTGATTAAAGGATATTTTTCAGACCATGTACGATACACGTCTTGCAATTGAGCCGGCGTGATTACGTTTTTTTCCCATTTGTATTTACCATCACTGAACATTTCAGTAGCCGCCACGTCTAATGCTAAGAATACGTTTTGGCCCGGTTCGTAACCTGCATCCAAGATCGCTTCCATCAATAAATCCATCGCTTCTTGGTTTGATTTTAATACTGGAGCAAAACCGCCCTCATCACCCACTGCCGTTGATAAACCTTTTTTGCCTAGGATTTTTTTCAGCGTATGGAAAATTTCTGAACCTGCTCGGATAGATTCAGAAAACGAATTCTTAACAGTAGGAACGATCATGAATTCTTGAATATCAAGACCGTTATTCGCATGCGCACCGCCGTTCAACACGTTCATCAACGGTACTGGTAATTTATGAGATTGAGAACCACCAATATAACGGTACAAAGGCATACCATGTTCCATACTAGCGGCACGTGCACACGCCAATGAAACACCAAGGATTGAATTCGCACCTAAGTTAGTTTTATTTTCCGTTCCGTCTAATTCGCGTAAAAATTTATCGATCTGAACTTGCTCATCCACATGCATGCCGACTAGTTCAGGAGCGATTCTTTCTTTAACATGAGACACGGCCTTTTTTACGCCTTTACCAAGGAATCTGTTCTTTTCGCCATCGCGCAATTCACACGCTTCATGAGCACCTGTTGACGCGCCTGATGGGACAGCAGCACGACCGATGAATCCATTTTCAGTTGTAATTTCAACTTCAACTGTTGGGTTTCCACGGCTGTCTAGAATTTCTCTTGCATGAACTTTTTGAATAACTGGCATACTCTATCTCCTAATTAATTTTTCTTTTGTAACTTTCGCAAGGCTTCCATACTTTCAAGTATGGTGACGGGATATTGAGACTTCACGTGGTCCCAATCGATACGCCTCATGACTTCTTTGATACCAGAGTTCATTTTGATCTGGCCCGTAAGCATGGTAATTAGCTGCTGTGCACGGACCATGTAGTCATGAAGACGAGCCAAGTTCTGGCTGATCTGATTTAAATCCAAATCGTTATTCACGTATATTTTTAATTGAATTTGTTCGATATCGGTCGATGCACCAAGATTGCTTTTGCTTAATTCTTTCTGCGCATTCAAAAGTTGCAGATTTTTTTGCATCAGCTCGCGATTTTTTTCTTCTAGGTTTTTTTGATTTGTTTGTAACTCTTCGATGATATTTTGCATGAATGTCGGACTCAGATGCGCCGACTGAGCTTCATTCTTCACCAGCGTTTCACTTTCGCTAGGCCAGTTGATCTTGACATGAATATGTTCCCACGAACACTGTCCCAAAGATTTCCCTGTATAAAGCGGAAGCGCTTCAAATGCAGACATCAAATATTTTGAAACCAGTGGGTACTGTTCTGCGATCAACGGTAAATCAAATGCAATCGAATGACTGGTACGAACTAAATTTTCAATTGGCGGTTCTGGCGAAATAAAATACGAAATAAAACGATCCGGCTGACTGAAGACCTCACGAGGATGCGCGATCATTTTCAAAACACTATCTAAAACACCCCATGCATGCAGATTAGGTGTTTCGTGACCGACTTCGCGAACCAAGTCCATCGTT
>ERZ761610.307-NODE-307-length-41595-cov-111.929779_pt1 | contig 41595 bp, 26 predicted proteins | sample MGYA00512164_ERZ761610 | MGnify/ENA primary metagenome ERZ761610 (study PRJEB28899, sample SAMN02850038) | bioreactor sludge metagenome | biome: EBPR Sludge; feature: EBPR Bioreactor; material: flocular biomat | place: Australia: Thorneside Wastwater Treatment...
GCCCTGTCCGATCAGTACCGAGAGTCAGTCATGCGAATTTGATGCGTCGGCCCTGGGGGGTACCGGGGCAGTGGTCTATGCTGGAGGAAGCGTTGCAGTCAGGCAATATGCAAATGTTGGGCAGTACCAAAATCGGGACGTTCATTCCGGGCGAAGTGTTTAAATTTTCTGTTGCTTACACCTCGCATTACAGCACGGGGTTGCCCGATCCCTGGCTGGGGCAATACGATGTGATGTTGAACGAACTGCCGCAAGTGGACGATTGGTTTGGGTTTCCCTTCGATATATGCCCACGCGTTGTCCTGTCGGGTACGAACGAAAAAGACGGCCCTGCCCCCCTCTTGGTTTTCCCCAATCCCGCCGGCGAATCGCTTGATATTCAGTTCGGAGAGGAAGGCGGCCATCGAAAATATGCGCTGTACGACTTATCGGGCAGGCTGCTTGCTTCGGGCGTTTTCCAAGCCGGCGCCCGCGCTTCGCTCGATGTTTCCAAGCTGAGGCCGGGCGTATATTGGATGGAAATCAGAGAGACAACAGGAGTCAGACGTCATGTGCGCTGGTGTAAAATTTGAACCCGCGCCTAAACTTTTCCCTTCTTTGACAAATCGTGTGGGAACAGATTTAGCGGAAGGCAGGACGACTGTAAGGAGGCATGATTTTCGCTAAATCTGTTCCTTTAAGCACACTATTTTGTCAAAGAATCAACTTTTTAAGCCTCATCAGGTTTAAAGCGTGGTATAAAAATGCCTGCCGATATGATGAATTTTGTAAAAAAAACGCTCGCGAAGATTTCTGCCGGCCGCCTGCCTGCGGGGCTTGTTCTTTTGACTTGCTCGCTGACGGCCTTGCCTGCCTGCAATTCCCGAACAGCAGCATCTGCGCGGCCCGACAGCACATCTTCTGAAAAGACGGACAAAACAAAACAAACCATGATGACCTGGAAAGACGTCCTGAATTACGCCTCCAACGGCAATCCTGCGCCCGACAAACGGGTAGAAAAAACCAAGGCCGAGTGGCAGCAACAACTCACCAAAGAGCAGTATTACGTCACCCGCGAGCACGGCACAGAATCGCCGTTCAGCAATGAGTTGTGTTACAAACACGATCCGGGTTTGTACGCCTGTATTTGCTGCGGCAGCCTGCTGTTTGACGCCAATGTGAAGTTCGATTCCGGCACCGGATGGCCCAGTTTTACCACGCCTTATCAGGAAAACAGCGTGAAGTACATCAAAGACAGCTCCTTCGGCATGGTGCGCATTGAAACGCAATGCAATGTCTGCGACGCTCACCTGGGGCATGTGTTCCCCGATGGTCCTGAGCCGAGCGGCCTGCGCTATTGCATCAATGGCGTGGCGCTAAAAAAGGTGGACTAAAGCGGAAAAAAGTCTCCCCACAGGCGGCTGCCGCCGTCCACATACAGCGTTTCGCCGGTGATGTACGAGGCCATGGGCGACACGAGGAATACCACTGGCCAGGCGGTTTCCTGCACGCTGCCGAGGCGCTTCATCGGAATCTTATCGGCTATGCCCTGCAACAATTGCGGCGGGTAGTTTTCCAGGCCGCTGCTTTGTATGATACCCGGCGCCACGGCGTTCACTCGGATGTTGTACTTGCTCCACTCTACCGACAGTGATTTGGTGAGGTTGTCCACGCCGGCGCGGGCGGCTCCGGTGTGCGCCATGCCCGGCACACCCCTGTAAAAATTGACGATGATGTTGACAATGCTCCCCGATTGCTGCGGTATAAAAAACGCTTTGGCCATGGTGTGGGTAGCGTTCCAGGTGCCGTTGAGGTTGTTGTTTACCACAGCCAACCAGCCCTTTTCGCTGATGTCTTCGGCAGGGGATGGAAACTGACCGCCCGCGTTGTTGATGAGTATGTCCAAGCGGCCCTCATTGGCTCTGATGGTTTCGGCGGCGCGTTGCAGGTCTTCGGTGTTGCGGATATCGCAGACCAAGCCCTCGCAGGGGCCGATGGCGCGCAATTGCTCGGCGGCTTTGTCTATGCGGTCCTGCTTGCGGGAAGCGATGTAAACCTTGGCCCCCAAACGGAGTAGTTGCTCTGCAATGGCGTATCCGATGCCGCTGCCCCCGCCGGTGACGAGGGCGATTTGATTTTCAAACAGATTGGGTGCAAACATGAGTTGAGTTGATTAATTGATGACTACTCGCCTGTTGTAGGCGGCAGGCCACACTTTTGACTTCTATTTCAGTATGCTGATTTTGAGATGTAATCCGCGAGTCTTCTCAGGAGTTTGTTCAAATACGATCTCGCCTCCTTTCATCGGTATTCAGGATTGGGTTCCCTTACTACAATAGATTCATAGTCAGGCTCTTCTTCGCCATAAGCACGATTGAGAGACTGCGAAGCCTGCAAGTGCCATTCGGAGTCCTCGTCATCCACATCCAATAATTTTTGAATACTTCTGATCACCCAGTATTCATCTGTCTCTTGAATCCTCTGGATGATTCTGGATTTAACAGCATTGATGTCAGTCATAGCCAATTATTTTTTACACAAAAAAAACACCCACCCCCTCTTAGTAGTGGGGCAAAAATAAATGCTCATTTTCTTTAGGCCAAAGAATTAGATAAGACACTTAAAATGAAACGTTTACTTATCTAATCCTTTGGCGAAAATGATCACTTTATTTTTTTATCGCCCCTTACTGTTTCACCAACTGTACCGCGGCCTGCTCGCGGCGGCTGCGGCTCAGTGTCAGTGAATACATACCGGCAGGTAAACGGCTCATATCCAACTCAGTACGCCACAGACCGCCTATGCGTTCCCGCTGTTCCCACACTACTTTGCCAGCCGCATTGGTGAGCCGGAGCGTCATTGGGGCGGAAGATTCCAACTGAAGCTCTATGGCCAGCATATCGCGCACCGGATTGGGAGATACGACAAAGCGCTGCAAGCCCCGAATTTCGGCTGTGCTGCTCACCACCACCGTCACAGCGGGCCAGGTGTAGGTGCAGCCGTTCAGGGTCGTAGCCTGAACCGAGTACTCACCCGATTCAAGCGCCGTGTAAATCAGGCCGTTGGCATTAGCGATGGGTTGGCCGTTGAGCAGCCATTGGTAAAGAATAAATACGTCGAGGTCGGGCGCCGTCAATACATTTCCTTCTGCGGTGATGGGCGGCAATGTCGGAAAAACCGACACGGTGACGACAACGGGATTGGACTGTGCCGAAGCGCAACCTCCCGTGACCGTAAATGCTACCGTGTAACTGCCCGCTTCTGTGACCAAGAGGATTCGCTGTGTAGCTCCAGGAACCGGTTGGCCATTGCGATACCACTGATAGCCCAGCCCGGCAGGCGCTGCGGGCGCTTCGAGTGAAGCAGATGCACCGGTGCATATTTCTACGGGAGCCAACGACAAATTCGGCGCGGCAGGCGAGCCATTTGTCAGCGTATAAGTCAGCGTGCGCGCACAGGTGTTGGAACTCGTCACCGTCACGGTATAAGTTCCGGCAGCGAGGTTGCTGATGGTGCCGGTATTGGCCCCGTTCGACCAGGCGATGGTTTGCGTAGCGCCCGGATTGGTGATATTGAGTTGGATGCTTCCGTTGGCAGTACCTGCGCAAGTTTCGTCGGTCGCCGTGCCTGCCACCTGAAAAGTGGAGCAAATTTCTCTGATTCTCAAAATAGTACCCACCCCGATTGCCGCCAGAAACAACTCGCCGTTTTGGTTTTCACCAAATGAAACATATTGATTGGCAGCACCTTGCAGCAGTTGGCGGTTCGTCCAGCCGCCGTTTCCATCGGGCGTCAACGACCAGATTTTACCGCCGCAATAATCGGTGTATAAATAGTGTCCGTACAAGTCGGGGAACTCGCTGCCCCGATACACAAAGCCACCGGTAACCGAGCAGCCGGAGTTTAATCCGTTGACATAAACATGAATGGGAAACTTATAAGCCGTAGCAGGCTGGCAGCCCGCCGTGTTGTAGGTAGCATTGCCCTCGTAGCAGCGCCAACCATAATTTTCACCGCCGATGCTCGCCGCCGGTTGGAAATCAATTTCCTCCCAGGCATTCTGGCCCACATCGCCGATCCACATGTCGCCCGTCAGCCGGTCGAAGCTGAATTTCCAGGGATTGCGCAAGCCGATAGCCCAAATTTCATTGAGCGTAGAAGGATCGTTCACAAACGGATTGGTGGCCGGTATCGCATACGGGCTACCGCTGTTGACATCTATGCGCATCATCTTGCCGAGGTAAGACTGTCTGTTTTGGCTGTAGTTCTGTGGGTCGCCGCCCGAACCGCCGTCACCGAGGCCGAAGTACAGGTAGCCGTCGGGGCCGAAGTTGAGGTCGCCGGCATTGTGGTTGGAATAGGGCTGATTGACGCCTAGGATCATCAGTTCGCTGTCGGGGTCGGCCACATTGGGATCGGCCGCGCTGACGCTGAACCGGGAGATGCGCGTATGGCCGGCGCTGTTGGTGTAATTGACGTAGAAGTAGCCGTTTTGGGCGTAGTTGGGATGAAAAACCAAGCCCAGCAGGCCGCGCTCATTGGAGGCGGAGTTGACGCGGCTTTGGATGTTCAAAAACGCGGTCGGCAGGCGTTGGCCCTGCGCATTGAGGATGTGGATGATGCCGCGCTGTTCGGCAATAAAGAGGCGTTCGTCTCCGGCGGAAGCAATATCCACCGGGCGCGTGAAGCCGGTAGCGAAAGTTTGCAATTGAATAACAGGCTGTGCAATAGCCATTTGCATCGCTAAAGCGAGCATGGAGATAAGGATGGTCCGAGTCATCGAATGTTGGTTTTGGACGGCCAAGATAGCGCCTTTCCGGCAAACGGGCCAGCGGAAATATGTCGGCTGAGCGCTATTCGGCCCCATTCCTATACCAATTCCTCAATTTTTTCTTGTATCCAGTTGAGGCTGGCCACATTGCCGGTAGCGGCTATTTCCTCCTTGAGCCGCTTGACCTCCGCCTTGTCGCCCGGCATGATTTTGGTGAGTTTTTTGGTGAATTTGATAAGGTTTTTATACAGTGCTTTTCTGTCGGAAGACAACTCTTTTTGACGATTCAGATAAGTGCGGAAACTCTCGAACAGAGAGTACAGGGGTTCGTACTCATCGGTTTCAAAATAGGTCATCAGGAGCATGGTTTTGGAGTTGAGGTTGTATGAAACGTCGTCGTATTCCACGTTGCGCAACTGCTCGATGACTTTGTCGTATTTTTTTTGGTAGAAATACAACTGAGCCAGCGTATATGTTACGGTGTTGTCGCGGTTCAATTCCGGGATTTTGTGGTTGAAGTCATGGATAAATTTCTCCACCCATTCGTAGCGTCCCAAACGCAGCGCGATAACGACGATATTGCGGAAGTCCCAGGGCGAAAACTCGTCGTTCAGGAAGATGATCTCCTTGTCTATCAACTGATTATACAAAATAAAGAGTTCTTCCAGAAAGCCTTGATTACCGTGGTTGATCTGACGAATGCAGTAGTTCAAAGCCGACCCGTACAACTCCATCGCCTCATGTTTGGGAAACAACAGGCCGTACTGATCCAACAGCTCCTTCAGTCTGTAATAATGCTCCAGATTGTCTTGGTCGGTGACGGTGCGCAATACCTGAAAATAAACAGCAACTGCAGGCGTCTCCTCATGGTCTTTATGGGCATGCAGGTAGGCCATGATTTCATCAATCAACCTCACCTTATATTCCTGAGAGACAAAGGTTTGCTGTGTAAGTACGGAAGCGTAAATACGGAGTTTTTCAGCCAAATAGAAGGAGTCTAAATTGTTGGCAATTTCTTCCAGATTGGTGCGCGCGCCCCGCTTGGTTTCAAAGGCCATGATGTCGTAAAAATTGACCTCTATCTGATACTGCTGAAGATAGTGCTGTGCATGGCGCCAGGGTTGGTTTTGGGAAAGATGGCGAGCCGTTTTGACCGAGCTGTTGTATAGCTTTTCCATTTTTTTCTTGCCCACCGCTTTAAGCAAATCGGTGGCTTGCCGCACCGGGTCGGCCTCATATACCTGCTGCGCAAGAAAGCCCTCCACGAGTTTCAACAAATCGGAATAGTACTTTCGGAAACGAACATCATCGTAAGGCGACTTTAGTCTCAACAATGTCCACACGTCTTCTTTTTCAATCTCTTTCTTTTTTTCAGAATTGGCATCCTCCACCAACAGATCGAACAGATCTATAAGTGTTTGATTTCTATTAAAATAGGGAGATTGCAAATATTTCCGCAGGCGATTCTGCTCATATTTGTCAAAATGTTCTAAAATTGAATACAATTTGGTGTTGCGCATTTGAATCTTTTTTCGCTAACTTGCACCAAATTTACTGCATACTAGAGAAACTGTTTTAATTCTGCAATGAAGAAAATCCACGAACCATGAATGTATTTTTACAAAGGATTCTTTATCAGCTACTTATACTATCCGTCCCTTTGATACTTCAGGGGCAGACGAGTATTTTGCTGGAAACCGTTGAAAACACTCCGGCGGAGTATGTTTTCAATTCTTCTCCCAATGCGCCGGGCGTTGTGGTACAAGCCCAGCACGGCACAGCCGTATTGGCGCCCTCCGGTACGCTCAATGGTTATCGTTTGACGTACACTCCTCAACTCAATTTTATCGGGCAGGACTTTGTGCGCGTCAGTCGGTGGACCTGCCCCATCCCAACCTGCTTTCAATACCTTGATTTCTACATAACCGTAGTACCTGCAAGAGTGGATGCCCGGCAGGACAACGTAAGTACGAGTGTGAATACGCCTGTGACTTTCAATGTTTTAAGCAACGATTTCAGCAGCCGCGGCATACTTATCCTAAACAGCATTTCATCGGTCAATAACGGTACTGCAACTTTCGTGCCAGGTACGCCCAATATTCAATTCACACCCGCTCCGGGCTTCGAAGGCGTCGCTTTGCTCAACTACATCGTTTGCGACGACGAAAACAATTGCGACAACGGCAACGTAAGCGTCCATGTGGTCAATGGAGAAAATACGACTGCATCCGATACCGTCCTCGTCTTCACACGCAAAGCTACTCCCCAGGTGATATTGATACCTCCGGGGTTCCAGCGCATTTCAGGTCCCTCTTCCGGTGTGTATTCCGACAGTGGCCCCGAATTGCCGGAATACACGCCGGGCGCTACATTTACCGGCCTTGATTACATCCGCTTCTCTGATGGCACCCGTCAGATAGTAGTGATCGTCAATGTGTTGAATGTGGTGTTGAATCAGTTTGCCAAAGACGATGCAGCCTATACCACCCCCGGCGTACCGGTAGAATTCAATGTATTGGAAAACGATGCTTTTGGAACGGCAGCTACTATGTTTACCATCGTGACGTCTCCTGCCAACGGTACGCTCGTACTCGGCCCCGAAAATGGCTTGGTTACTTACACGCCCAATCCCGGCTATTACGGTACGGATTCTTTCAAATATTCTTCCCGTCGTCCTTTTGGCGCATCCAATTTGGAGACTGCCACTGCAAAAGTTTTTGTAAGCAATTTTGCTCCTTCTGCCGCCACTTATCGAATGGTGACGCCCAAAGCGACTCCTTTGGTCATTGGCAACAATGTTCCTGTTCCGAACTTCCAGTTTTTCGTCACAGATCAGCCGGACAACGGCAGCGTTCTACTCCTGCAAGGCGAAGTGGACACGGTCATTTTGGGGCGTTCCATCAAAGGCTACAACATGGTGGTGTATGTCCCCCACGCTACTGTGAATGCAGGCGAAGATGAATTCGAAATTGCCTATTGCATTCCCAACAGCAACGGTTCAGCCGGCTGTTCTTTCATGCGCACTGTAAAAATTGAAATTGACATCCTCGACATTGGCGCTGGAAATGAGCCTATGTGTTTCGGCGATTGTATCTGGGCCGGCGATGCCAACTTCGACGGCGTTGTCAACATGGAAGACCTCCTGCCTATTGGCTTGTTCATGGGCGAAGCCGGCCTGCCGCGCCCCGATAACAGCCCGGCGCTTTGGTATGGCAAACACAGTGAAAACTGGGACAACCCGTTTGTCAATTATAATGTGGATCTCAAACATTTGGATGCCGACGGCAATGGTTATGTCTCTGCCTTAGATACTGCCGCCATCCATAATTTTTATGGCCGTACACACTCTATCACTGTTTCGAAAGCCCCGCTCACCGACCAGACAATTCACCTGAGCGGCAACATCTTTGCTGGCCCCGGCGATGTGGTCGAATTGAAAATGATATTAGGCACCTCCGCCAAACCGGCTGTGAACGTATATGGATTTACCTTCCCGTTCTTGTACAATCCTAATATTTTCTCGCCCGCAAGCGTGCAAACTTCCTTCTCACACAGAGGTTGGCTTGCTTACAACTCGCCCATTTTGTTTATGAACCATAATAATATGGAAGGGCGTTTGGAAAGCGGCTTTACGCGCACCACTGCTCGTGCAGCCAGCGGCCATGGCGAGATTGGAACGGTACGCTTCATTATCCGCGACGACATCGCCGGCATCCGCCTCAGCGAGGAAGAACTTTCCGTAGAAGTGGGCGGCGGCGTCTCCACCGTTATGGGCAGCGACGGGCAAACTTATGGTGTGGAAATTGAAAAATTGAACATCAAAATCAGCCTGCAAAAACCGGAAGCGCCCCTTACCGAAGACCTGCTTAAAGCATGGCCGAATCCGACCAGCGACTTCCTGAATATCCACCTCAACGGAGGTAAAGAGTTTGAACGCATCGTGCTGTATAACCTCATGGGGCAGGAAGTTTACAATTCCGGCAGCATGAAGGCTCGCAACGCACAAATCGGCACAAGCCAGTTGGCCAACGGCATCTATGTACTCAGCGTAGTGACTCCGGAAGGGCGGCTCAACAAAAAGATTGAAGTCATCAAAGAATAATCAGCTTTTATATACGAGTTTTCGCACTATATTAGCGGTTGATTACGTTCTTAGATCAGACTTTCAAATTGTGGATTTTCTTTTTTTTTCATATTCGTGGAATTATAATTATTGCAGCAAGTCGCACACAACCTGTGCGACTTCTTTTTTTTATACCCCCTGATGCCGTATGTTCTTTCTGATTTCAGCTAAGCTGAATTCTGTCAGCAGCTTCCCGTCACGAAAGACTTCCTTCAATTCACCTTCCTTTTCCTCCTCCCGGCTCACTTCATCCAACAGATGATACCGGCCGTTTTCCTTCCGTAGCTGCATCAGCCCTTTGGCCGATTTTTTAGTACCGTCGTCCGTCACGGGGTCTTTAAAAATAGCCCTTCCCTCACCATTCACTTCTCCATAAGTGGCCTTCATGGCAAAACCGAAAGTGTCTCGCGTATTGTACTGATAGGTAAAAGAACCGATACCCAGCACTACATTGGTAGATGCAAAGCCCTTGATTTTCAGTCGTTCACATATTTGTTCCGCACGCTCCAATGTAATGCTGTCTCCATAAATAGTACCAATGCAGGAGGCAAGCTCTTTGTATCCCTTGCTGTTGATCTGCCCGCCGAAAGTATCCCACAGCAATTCCACCACGCCCTTGCGTTCGGGTTCGGTAGCGCCGTCCGGGTTGCCGCACAGAATGAGCACGGGATCGCCGCTGTCGGGCCGGATCACGACCTTGCCGTTGCGGCCGGCAATGTCCTCCCGAAGCGCAGGCAGGAACTCCGTCAGTACTTTCCACAAATCCCAGGTATCGGAAACGATGGAAACAATGCCCGTGGGATACACCTCCGAAATAAGCCGGCGAAAGGTTTCCTGCTCGCCTGTGGCGGTGCCCATACACATCACCGAGTGCTCGGTAGCCGGCACCGACCCACCGATAAGCTCTCTTTCTGCATCGGCGCCGTAGTATTGCTCCAGCAAATCAATGGCGGGAATGGTATCTGTGCCGGTGAAACTGAGCAAATGTGCCGCGCCGGAAAGCAGGGCGCCTTCTATACCGCCCATGCCGCGCATGGAAAAATCGTGGGCCTGCCAGTCCACAAAATCGGGCTGGGTAGAAGTTTCAGCAGCGTAGCGATCCAGCAGCAGCCGGTATTGCCGGGCAATGGTAGCTGAGTTACAGGGCAGCCAAACCATCGCCGAAAGCAGGGTTTCAAAGTAGTTGGTGAGCCAGAAAAATTCTGGCAGGGTGTTGTACATCGTGAACATAGGCACGCGCAAAGGCACGCTGCAACCTTCGGGTATGGCCTTGAATACCATAGGTATATACCCCAGGTCGTGCAGGTCGGCAATGTGCTGGATACCCACCGAGTTTTCACCGAGGTAGCAATTGACGCGGCGTTGATATTGGGCCAGTACCCGCTCTTTGGGCTGTTGAAAAAAATGGCGCTCGAAGTCTTCCAAAACGTACTTCTTTAGAAAATACTGCAAGCCGAAAAACACAACTTCTTCCACGCCCTCTATGCGGCTGCGGCGGGGCGTCCAGTTGGAATACACCATAGTAGTGCCCTTCGGATACTGGCGTCGGTGGTCGAGCTTGTATCCGTCAGTGAGGAGGATAGGATTCATAAATGACTGTTTTAGAGATGAATGGGAATTTGAACTACGCCCTCCGCACTCATATCGCGAAAAGCATTGGTACAAAAAATGGTATCGAAATGCGTACGAAGCGACTCTGTGCCCCGACTGAAAATGCCATGACTGACCGCTAAAAAAAGGCGACCTGCGTTGTGCCGGCGAAGTGCCTCCGCCAGGCCGATGAAGGTGCTCCCGCCATCACAGATATCGTCCACAATGAGGCAGTCCGCGCCATGAAGGTCATCGGCAAAAACCTGAAAATGAGTGAGTTGTCCGGTAGATACATCCCGGCTTTTCCCACAGGTGACGACTTCCGGGATTTGCAATGCAGCAGATAATGCAAATATTTTTTTGAGTGCGCCTCCGTCGGGCGAGACCAAGGCTGCCGGGCTGCCGATGTGTTGCAGCACCTGCCGAATGAAATCGTGGTTGCGAATGACCGCGCAACGCTGCAACAGTGCCGGCGCAACATCGGAATGAGGATCGAAAACATAGACGCGGCGGAGGTCCAAGCTGTTGATGAGGTCGGCATATACCTTGACGCTGAGCGGCTCGCCCGGAACCATCACCCGATCTTGCCGCGCTCCCGGAAAATAAGGAATGAACAACTCTATGTGTTGTACCTCCGATCTGCGCAGCGCATCCACAGCCATACACAGCAGGCCGAGATCGTTGAAAGAACGGATGCGGTGGGTAATCAGCACTTTGCCTTCGGTCGGTGCGTTGTGGATTTTGATGTGCGGCTCTCCACCGGAGAAAAAAAAGTGCTCGAAAGCGAGTTCCTCGCCGGCAACAGGTTTGAAATTTGGATCAAGATGTAACAGCATGAGTTTTTTATTTGCGTAATAATGACGCAAATATAAGGGCGAAATTTTTATTTTGTGTAATTTTTACGCAAATTTTATTTCAAAAACAAAACCCTTTTCTTTCAAGTCGTTGTATTTCAGACTATTGAATTTAAATAATTTTCCGGGGCGACCGCTTTTTTGTATCGCCGAGTGCTCTGTTTCCTCTAGAATGCCGAAACTGAGCATCTTTTTCCGGAAGTTGCGGCGGTCTATTTCTGTGTTCAGAATGGTGCAATAGAGGTTTTCCAGATCGGAGAAAGGGAAGTGTTCGGGCAGCAAATCGAAGCCGATGGGCTGATAGCTGAGTTTGCCCTGAAGGCGCCGGTAAGCCGTTTGGATGATGCGGGCATGATCGAAGGCCAAAGGCGGCAGTTCATCAATGGGAAACCAGCGGGCGTCTTCGGCGTCGGAATCGGCGATGAGCTGGTATTTTTCGGTATGAACCAGCGCGAAATAGGCCACCGAAACGACGCGCATTCTGGGGTCGCGGTGAACATCGTCGCCAAAGGTGTAGAGCTGTTCGAGGTAGTCCACCGAAATGCCGGCCTCTTCGCGGAGTTCGCGTTGTACAGCCTCCGAGAGGGGTTCATGGTCTTGCACGAAGCCGCCCACCAGCGCCCAGCGGTCTTTGAGCAGGCCGAATTTTTGGCGAATGAGCAAGACGTGCAGTTGCCGGCGGCTGTAGCCGAAAACGATGGCGTCCACGGCTACTCTGATGTTTTGTTGAATGTTCATGTAGAAGCTAATGTGTAATGAATACGCAAATTAACTTACAATCTGCGGGTATTTGAAGGCCGCGCTCAATTTTTCATAATTTTGCAGGGAGAGCCTGATTCAAAAAACGTCCCCGCTTTGTTTATCCGGTTCATTGTGATTTTTTAATGCTCCATTCCTAAGTAAATACATACAATTCGATATTTTTTTCTTGACAATACTTGCCGGTAAGGGGGCGATGGCGTTATATTGCCTTCGTTGAAGGTGGCATATCCCCGACACTACACGAATGAAGAAAGCGTCAAGCATCAAGTCTCAATGCATCAACGAAATACGACGTTGGTCGATCTGGATTCTCCCGGTATTGATCTTCATCGCTTTGCTCTTGGCTAAAGAGATAATTGGGAATGAATATTGGGATATTGCCGATGTAATTGCCCTTGTGATAGTAATAGGGTTATTATTGCTGTGTATCATTTTATCCTTGAGAGACAAAGAGATAGAAGTGACCAGCAGGTCTCTTACCTTGAAAAATAGATTCGGAAAGAAAGTGATTCCAGCCAAAGATATTCAGGGTTATAAAGAAGAGAAATTTATACCCCGGATAGGTGGTCAAGCTCAATTGATCTTCAAAGCGAACAATCGCTATTATGTAATCGAAGGGGCTTCTTGTCTCAACTACTTGGGCATAGTGAAGTTTGTACGAGAGCATTATAGAGAACTAAGCGACGACCATTTCAGAAGATACTATTTTATTCGCTCTATTGGAATTCGGTTACTCTTTATAGTAGCAGGTACGATGTTCACTTATGTTTTTTTTCATAACAGGTCTTTAGATATCGCTCAATGGGACAAAGATGTCGAATTGGTCCCGCTTACGCTTTCAGAACAACCACATATCAAAGTAGGGGGCAAAAAAGTCAGAAATTACTTACGATTTTTTGCCAAAGAATACCCCGAATTTGAATTCAATATCAATGGGTTTCGATATAAAAGCTGCGAAAGAACCACCATAACTTCATTAGAAAAAGGAGACACCATTATGGTAGGCATACAGTCCAGCGATGTAGAGACTAAGCTAAAAAAATCCATACCCCCCTCATTTTGGACTCAACACCACGGATGGAAGCAAATTGTTGTTTATCAGTTGATTCACAACGAAACAGCATTGATCCATAAGAATATTGTCAAAAAGCTAATGCTAAAAGAGCAAAAGCTGGCCTGGATTGCTCTGGCAATAGGCGTCGCTTTTATAAGTATGGCCTTTTTCTGGACATTTCTGTTTCCCTCTCACCACACAAAAGTCCCCGCCGATTCTGCCGGCAGATAAGTCAGTGCCTTTTTGCCATTGAATTCGATGTTGAAGAGTTCGGCATTGGCGCTGTCGTTCAGTACGATCATCACCCTTTTGCCGTCGGCCCGTTTGAAGGCGACATGGTGCAGCCGTTCGGCGCCCTCGCTTTGTATGCGTACCGAGCCAGGCGGCACAAACACCGATGCCTGTGCGATGATGTAGTACCCTACATTTCGGTTCACAACATTGCCGCTGACGGTGAGCGCGCCTTTGCACATGGTACAGCCGCCGGGCGTGTGTGGCCTGAAACCGGGGTCGTTGGCCAAGTTCCATTCCAGTGCATTGACCGACCAGTTGCGCATACTGCCGATGACTACATTTTTGACATGCCAGAGAAAATCGCCGCGGAAAGTGCCGTTCGAGCCGGTCCATTGCTCTGTAAAATAGAGCTTTTTATCAGAATGCGCCTGATGCACCGTGCTCAGCGCGGAGATGTCGCCGTTGTACAAATGGAAGGCGCTGCCATGCACAAACCTGCGGGCATTGGCGTCATTGAGGATGGAAATGGGATATTGCGGATTGTCGCAGTTGTGGTCCCAGATCACGATTTTGGTGTCGAGACCGGCGGCCTGGAATGCCGGCCCCAGATGATCGCGCACAAACTGGGCCTGTTCGGCGGCGCTCATTACCATGCTGGGATTGTTGCCGCCATGCTGCGGTTCGTTTTGCACCGTGACGGCGTCTATGCGAATGCCCTGCGCGCTCATGGCCTGTATGTACTTCACAAAATACTGGGCATATACGGCGTAATACTGCGGCAACAGACTGCCGCCCACCGAATTGCGGTTGCTTTTCATCCAAAGCGGCGCGCTCCAGGGCGATGCCATGATTTTGATGTCGGGATTGATTTGCAACACTGATTTCAGCACCGGAATGAGGTGCAGGGTGTCTTTAGAGAGACTGAATTGCTGGAGGCTGAGGTCTTGCTGATCGGCGGGGATGTCGTTGTAGCTGAACACCTGCTCGTCGAGGTCGGAGGCGCCCAGACTCACGCGGAGATAGCTGACACACATTTTGGGATTGTCACAGCGAAACAGTTCATCAAGAAGTTGCCGCCGGGAACTGCCGTCCATCCGGTTGATGAGCATGGCGCTGCCGCCGGTGAGGGTGTAGCCAAAGCCCTCCACTGCCTGATAGGACACCGTTGTGTCTATGGTGATGACCGGGTAGTTGTTGATGGTGGTCGTGAAGCCGAGCACAGAACTTTGTTTTTCCAACAGCGCACTGCCGTCGGCCTTGGTGATCCACACATCTATGTCGTTTTGCACGGGTGTAGGGCCTGGCGGCTGGGGCGTGTCCTGCATGCTTTTATTGCAAGATGTCATGGGTAGCCACAAAGAGGCCAGCAAAAAAGCGGATTTGAACAGCATTTGTAACATGGCGGTGCGAAATATGGTCATTGAAAAATTCTGATATAATCAACAAACATCCTTTGCGGCAATACGGTGCTCTCGTCGGGATAGCCCGGCCAATTGCCGCCCACGGCCACATTGAAAAGGAAAAACTGCGGGGCATTGAACGGGTAAACCGCCTCGCCGAAATTGGCCCTCGACATGCTGTAAAACAACGCGTCGTCCACATACCAGGAAATGGTGTCTTCTTGCCAAAGAATAGAAAACACATGGAAACGGTCTGAAAAATCACCCGATGCAAGCGTCTTACTGCCGCCTTGATGCGTTGCCCCGTTCGTGCCGTTCCAGTGCAGGGTGCCGTGTACTTTATTCGGCTCATGGCCAATGAGTTCCATGATGTCAATTTCGCCACAGCGGGGCCAGCCCACCTGACTGATGTTGGCGCCCAGCATCCACAGCGCCGGCCAAACGCCCTTGCCTTTGGGCAGCTTGGCGCGAATGTCTATTCTGCCAAACTGAAACTCGCGCTTGCCTTTGGTGGTGAGTCGTGCCGAGGTGTAAGGGAAGGTCTCGATGCGCTCTCGCCGGGCTTCGATGATGAGATTGCCTTCCGAAACAAATACGTTTTTGGGGTTGGAGGTGTAATATTGGTGCTCGTTGTTGCCCCAGCCGTTGCTGCCGTTCCCGATTTCGTAGTTCCAGGAACTCGTCTGAAGGGCATTGCCGTCAAATTCATCTGCCCAAACCAATGTGTAATCGGGGTAGGTTTGCGGCGTGCTGTAGCCGGCGTTGTTCGTAGGCAGCCGCGTGCCGTTTTCATTGATGAGGGTACACACTGCTACCGAGTCCGTTAGTTTGCAGCCCGTCGGCTGGAACAATTCTATCGAAAAATCGCTGTTCGGTTGCCGCAGATCGCTGCCGATGACAACCACTTCCAAACTGACCGACAACTGCCCCGCAGGAATGGTGATGCTTCCTGTTTTGTCCAAAAAATCAGTATTTATCTGCGCCGTGCCCGCTTTCAGCCGATAAGCCACCGACACGTTTTGGGTGGATTTTTCACTCAAAGTGACAAAAAAGAAAGCCGAAGTATTAACCGGCAATCTTTCGGCCTGCGCATCGGCAACCGACAAAGCAGGCAACGCGGGTTCGGGCTGCGGGGCTTCTTTTTCACAAGAAACGTTGGAACCCATCGTAAAAACAACGGCACACAACAACAGCAGGAAGTGGAGGAATTTTTTCATCAATTTCTGATTTATACTCGATAGCCAGTGGTTTGCGAATTTTAGTTTTGCAAACCACTGGTTATCAGTTATCCCGATGAAAAATGGTTTATATTTTTTCGCAAACCATTTTTCATCGGGTATACAACGCACTAAAGAAATAAAAAGGGCAGGTGCCGTTGCCAACTCCTGCCCTTCAAAACCAGCCTAATCAGAGCGCTTTGAGTTTCAGATACCAGGCATTGCCGGTTTCTGTGCCCTGCGCTCTCAAATACATATAATTCGAAGTTAGTACCATGATCTCGAACTCTTTCTGCAGAGCACCGTATCCGATAAAGGTATTGGATCCCGATAGGAGTATGGCCGTCTTGGTAGAAGGCGCCGATGCGGGGATACCCGTAGAAGAAGGCACAAAGCTGAAACTGCCCGAGCCGCCGCCGTAAGCGTAGCAACCTTCGTCGCCGCTGCCCGGAATGCCAGGTAAACCGCCGGCCAGACTGCCCGTTTTGGTGAACGCGCCGTCGGGAGAGTTTACCTCCAAAGAGTAGCCGCCGGGGATTTTACTGAACTTGAAAGTAGTCGTGTAAAAACAGTTGCAACAAGCCACTTTTTCGTCAATGGCTGCCGACCACCAATCGGGGCCACTGCTGCCGTCGCTCCAGGGGCCTACGCCGAAATGGCCGGGTACGCTTTGGTCCACCACCCATGTCTTTGAACTGCCGCCCGTAAGGTTGTTGATGATGGAAGCGTCGGGCGTGAAATTACTTTGCACCGTAATCTCTTTGGTAGCCGTAGAAGAGGAGCCGCCTTTGCCATACGCCACTACCGTAACGAGGTAGGTGTTGGTACCCAATTTGGTGTATTTCCGAGTGGCTTTGCCCGTTGGCAGGTTGTCTAAAGAAATACCGTCGGCTGCATCGTAATCAATTCTGTAATTGAGCGCGCCGTCGGCAGTAATGGTAAATTTCACATCGCCGGAGCCGTCGCCGTTGGGCGTTGCGGCAGTTTGTCCGACAATTTCGGCATTGATGGCAATGTTGGTTGGCGGCGTGAGGTCGCCCAGTGTGTAGTCTTCGTTGGGATTGCAGCCCAAAGCCATTCCTACAACAGCCGCGAGTATGATGATGCGATTGAGCATGGTCAATGTTTTTTAATTGGTTAATCTGAAATTGTCAACGTAGATAACACTACCGCCTCCGTCCTGCGAGTCGTTGAAACGCAGCACCAACTGCGTGAACTTGGTACCTGCCGGGATGGCGCTGATCGTGCCGAAATCGAACACCAATTCTTCCCAGGCATTGGAAGTGGTAAACGGTACCTTCAACACAGCGACGCCGTTGGCCGGGCCGTCTATAGACCATTCCAATTCTACATTGAGCGATTTGCCTACGTTGGCCGGGTTGGGATTGTACGCCAAGACCTTGATTTTTTTACCGTAAGCAAAATTGATCGGAATGTTCAGCGGGCTGTAAGTGCCGCTCCAGCCTTGGTTGCCACGTGTAAACTTACCCACCGTAGCGCTGGTATTCAGACCCGCAGCATTGGGATTGGCCGTTTTTTCAAACTGCTGCCCGTCGCCGAAAGTGCCGAAGAAGTAATCCACCTGCGGATGCTCGAAATCAATGGGTACGCTGAACAAAGTTTTGGTGTAAGTGGCCGTGGCTGCGCCGCCGCTGAGGGCTACCACCCGCAATGTGAACGGGCCGCCCGTAGCCGGATAGGTATGCGCCGGCAGTTCCTCACCGATGGCCATCGGCGTGCCGGTTTCGTTGGCTACGTCGCCATAAAACACCAGAAACGACTTGGCATACAGCGCCGTAGCTTTCACTTTGGTTTCGCCCGACAGGGTTACCGTCAGGTTTTCCGGTGCGCGGTAAGTGACTTGCAGCGGGTAGGTCTGAGAGGTGACTTTGCCTGCAATGTCCACATAATCAATCTTTACCGTGTAGCTGCCCTCCGGGTAGGAGTGCGTCACGTTTCGGCCCGGACTGAGCGTTGCGGAAGCTGCGGCGCCTGTGCCGTGACCAAAGTTGACGACTGCTGAAGTGAACCCGTCGCCAAGCGGCGTGATGGTCACGTTGCCGGAGTTGTCGTTGCTGATTTGGAAGATTTTAGACAAATTGGCGCTCGTGGCGCTGTCCACAAAAGTGGTGTCCAAATCTATGCCGTCAAATTCCGTACAACCGAAACTGAGGGTCAGCAACAATACCCATATTGCTTGAATCTTGCTTATTTTCATCGTAGTTAAGATTTTAAGCGGTGATTAATACCCTTGATTTTGAACTAATTGAGTGCCCAACAGCTCTCTTTCCGGTATCGGGAATACTTCGTTTTTATTGGCTGTAAAGCCTCTGGACCCCAGCTTGGCAGCAGCGTCGCCCCACCTCACCAAGTCGAAGAAGCGGTGGCCTTCGCCGGCCAATTCCAGCCTGCGTTCGGCTTTGATAGCGGCCAAGGAAACGGGTACGGAGGGAAGCCCCACGCGTGCGCGCACTGCGTCCAACAAGGCCTGTGCCCGCGTTCCGGTACCTCCCAATGCCTCGGCCTCCAGCAGGTAGGTGTCGGCCAAGCGAATGATGGGTGTGTTTTGCCGGTAGTTCAATTCCAGAGCGCCGCCACCGGTTCTGACGTCAGAGCGGCGTGGGAGGAATTTGTTCAGGAAGTAGCCCGTGTTTTGGTAGCCGGCAATGTAGGCTGCCTCGCCTGCTTCGCTCAATGTTTTGAGGTCGAAAACGGTGGCTTCAAAGCGCGGGTCGGTTTTGATGGCGTCATAAAAATCCTGTGTAAACACGTTGAAGCTCCAGCCGCTGGGCAGGTCGGGCGCATTGGAACCGGCAGGCCGGGAATAGCTGCGGGGGCCTACCATCACGTTGAGGCTGTTGCCTTCATCGGCAGAGCTGCCCCACCAGCCCCAGTCGGAATTGCCGGCGCTGGTGTGTGTGCATTCCAAAATAAATTCGGAATTGAACTTGTTGTCGGTCACCCACAGGTCGCCAAAATTGGACAACAGGCGATAACCGTACTGGCTGGTTCCGCCGGGTTGCCCGTTCACTTCGGCCAACTGTGCGGCCGCCTGGGCGCCTTTACCCTGATACAACAAGGCTTTGCCCAGCATGGCCTGCGCGGCGCCCTTGGTGAGGCGGCCTGCATCAGTGGCTATGTTGACGGTGGGCGGCAAAACGGGAATGGCCTCGGCGAGGTCCTTCTCAATTTGCGCATACACCTCAGCGGGCGTGGACTGCTTCACGCTGTACATGTTGCCGGCGGTGAGCGGTTCCAGAATCAAAGGCACGTTTTTGAAAAGGCGTACCAAATTGAAATAATAAATGGCTCTCAATGCCTTGGCCTCGCCTTCAAACCGTGCCTTGCGGACGGCGTCCATGCTCGTTTGCGGCAGTTTTTGCATCAGCGCGTTGGCTCTGAAGATGCCTTGGTAGTGGTCGTTCCAGAAGCTGGCGGGCATGATGGTAGGATTGAGGGTATAATTGGAAAACCCCTGAATGCCCGCGCCGTCGGTAGCGCCGCCGCCACCTGCAAAGTGGTCGTCGGAACCGGCGTTCATCATGGAAATCATGTTCTCAAAACCGCCGGAATTTTTCCTCAGCACGTCGTAAACGCCTACCAATGCAGAAAAAGCCTGGCTTTCGTCGGCGTAGTAGTTTTCGGTGAGGAACTGGCCGGCAGGAGAAACCTCTATAAAGTCTTTGGTGCAGGCCGTGAAAAAGAGGATCAGCCCTGCGATCAATAAATTATGCAATTTCATAGAGAAATGAATTTTTAGTGTGGATTAAAACTGTACCTGAATGCCGCCGATGAAAGACCTGGCCTGCGGGTAGAAGCCCTTGTCTATACCGAACACGCCGCCGCCGATTTCAGGATCGTAGCCGGTGTATTTGGTCAGGGTCAGCAGGTTTTCGCCGGTAATATACAGTCGGATGCGGCCTGCGGAGATTTTATCCGCAATACTTTTGGGCAAAGAGTAGCCCAACTGAACGAGCTTGATGCGCGCATAGGTACCGTCTTCGAGGTAGAAGTCGGACATGCGGCCGAAGTTGCCGTTGCTGTCGTTGCTGGTCAGTCGCGGGAAGGTATTGGAGCTGCCCTCGCCCGTCCAGCGGCTCAGTGCTACGGTTTGGTAGTTGGAGTTGCCGATGTCTAAGCGACGCAATCCCTGGAAGATTTTGTTGCCGCCTGCACCCTGTGCAAAGACCATCAAATCAAAGCCTTTGTAATCGAGATTGACCGTGAGGCCGAACGTGTATTTGGGCAGGTTGGTGCCGAGGAAGGTTTTGTCGGCATCCGTAATGCGACCGTCGCCGTTGGTGTCTGTCCATCTGAAATCGCCGGGGCGCGCATTGGGCTGTATGGGAGCGCCGTCGGAATTGGCGTAAGCCGCAATGTCGGCCTCGTTTTGGAAAATGCCGTTGGTCTGGAAGCCGTAGAACGAGTTGTAAGACTGCCCCACTGCGGTACGGGTAACGACGCCCATAGACTGGAAGGATGCGTCGCCTACGATGAAGTCGGCATCAGAAGCCACATAGGTGACCTCGTTTTTGAGGTAGGAGAAACTGCCGTTGGCGCTGATGTTCAGGTCGCCCACTTTTTTGCGGTAGCCCAATTCTAATTCCACGCCGCGGTTTTTCATGTCGGCCACGTTGCCCACAGGCTGCGAGGATACGCCCACATAACCCGGAATGTTGATGGGACGCAGGATGCCGGTAGTAGTTTTGTCAAACAGGTCCACATTGAGCGTGAGGCTGCTGAACAACTCTGCCTCGAAACCAATATTGGCTTGGCTGGTCTCTTCCCAACGGAGGTCGGGGTTGTCCAACGATGTAGGTGCGTAACCGGTGGTGATGATACCGGAATTGCCCAGCGTATAGTTGAAACCGCCGGCCACCGTTGCCAGATAACCGAAGTCGCGGATGGCATCGTTGCCCACTACGCCGTAACCGCCTCTGATTTTGAGGTGAGAAATGGTTTTGCCGCTTTGCCAGAAGTCTTCATTGCTGAGCACCCAACCTGCCGAAACAGACGGGAACACACCATATTTATTATTGGCGCCGAACCTCGATGAGCCGTCTCTTCTGATGATACCGGTGAGCAGGTATTTGTCGCTGAAATTGTAATTGAGTCTTGCAAACAGCGAAGATACTTTGTGCTGCACCATATCATAAGAGGAGGTGGTGCGGCTGGATGCCGGAATGTCGAACGCGAAGGAAGCGGTTGTGTAGTCCTTCACCGGCAGGTTGAAGAGCGTGGTGCCCAAGCCGCCGCCGATGTTTTCTACATAAGCGCCCTGGCCCAGCAATACAGAAATCTGGTGCTCGTTGAAGGCTTTGTTGTACGAAATGGTATTCTCCACGTTCCAGTTGAACACCTTGTTTTCGCTCTTGCCGTAGCTGTTTTGCGAGGTGCTGCTGGTGGCGCTCAGATAAAAAACAGGCGTGAAACCTACGCCGCCCCAGTAGGCGCGCTTGATGCCGACGGAAGACTTCACCGAGATGTCTTTGGTGATGTCGGCTTGCAGGTAGGCATTGCCTACGATGTCGTCGGCCCAGTCGTAAGAGCCCAATCTCGTTTGAATGAAAGCAGTTGGGTTGCGCATTTCCTGGCCCACCAGCGAGGAGATGCCGTAGGGATTGCCGTTGGCGTCTCTGATGACGGGGTTCACACTGTATGGCGCCGTGTTGGCAACTGCCGGGTCGGTGACCACCACCGGAGTGATGGGGTCGAGGTTGATGGCCGAACTCAAAACGCCGCCGTACTCATCGGTAGCGCCAATGCCGGTAGCCTTTTGGTGCGAGTAGCCCAGCGTTTGCCCGAAGGTGAATATTTTGGAAATTTTGTGGGTGGAATTCAACCTGAAACTGGTGCGGTTGAAGTTGGAAATTTCCGTGGCCACGATGCCCTGTTGATCCTGGATACCTGCCGACACATAAAACGTAGAGCGGTTGTTGCCGCCGCTGAGGCTCAACTCGTGCGAGTATCTCTGCGCGCCGTAGTTGAAAACCTCTTTTTGCCAGTCGGTGCCGGTCCCCAAATTGATACTGGGAAACAACAGCCCGCCGCCGCCGGCCACCGAGCGCTCATTGAGCAGGGCCGCGTACTGAGAGGCATTCAGCAATTTCAATACTTTTTCAGGCGCGGAAGTACCCATAAAGCCGTTGTAGCTCACATTGAACTTGCCTTCTTTGCCTTTTTTCGTAGTCACTAAGATAACGCCGGTAGCTGCGCGTGTGCCGTAGATGGCCGCCGAAGCAGCATCCTTGAGCACTTCGATGGATTCGATATCGGATTGATTGAGGTAGCCGATGCCGCCTGCGTCCACCACCACGCCGTCCACTACCCAAAGCGGGTTGTTGCCGCCACCGCCAAACGTAGTAATACCTCTGATGCGAATGGTAGAGGGCGAGCCGGGCTGGCCGGAGTTCTGCGCGATGGTTACCCCGGAGACGCGGCCTTGCAGCGATTGCTCAACGCGGGCACTGGGCACTTTTTCCAGGTCTTTGGTTTTCAAACTCGAAATCACGCCTGTCACGACGCTTTTTTTCTGAATGCCGTAGCCTACCACGATCACTTCGTCAAGCAGGGTACCTTCTTCCATTGCTACGTTGATGACGTTATCGGCGCCTAATCTGACCTCTTTCTCCCCATATCCTGTATAGGAAAAAATCAAAACGTCGGAACCGGCCGGAACCGATAATGTCCACGAACCATCCACCTCGGTGATGGTTCCGATGCTGGTGCCTTTGACGAGTACATTGGCCCCGATCAAAGGCTCTTTGCTCTTGGCGTCTGTTACCGTGCCACCGACATTCCGCTGAGCGAATGTCCATGAACCGGCCAACATCAACAGCCCGAACAAAAGTGTTTTAGAAAATGTCATAAGCATGTAGATTTAAGTTGTAATAATTTGGTGAGTGTAGAACTTTGGCAAATGTACCCAAGCGCCCGCCGATACTCGTTTTTTCCACTACTACATTGCTACTACAAGCTAAGCAACGGCGTACTACAATAATTCAACCATAATTTTTTACCCCGGCAACATTTCTAAGAGTATCAACAGATTGTGCTTGTTTGGTCTTTTTTTTCGCTGATATCCGGGCTTTCCATAGTTTTGCTGTACGAAAGCAGCCTGATGTATAAAATGATGCCATACATAGCACTCCTACTGGGAGCGTTGACTTGCCTGACAGCGCCCTTCCCTGTGTATGGCCAAGCCTCCAATCTGGGCAATCCGCCTGTTGTGAACTATCCCAAAAGCCAGACTTTAGCAGGCACGCAAACCTGGGCCATTGAGGAAGACGGGTTCGGATACACTTGGTTTGCCAACAACCAGGGCGTACTCCAATTTGATGGCTACCGTTGGGAACTGCTGCCCATTGCCAATAAAACCATCGTGCGGTCTTTGGCTTGCGACGCCGCCGAACACAAAGTTTATGTGGGCGGGCAAGGTGAATTCGGGTACTTCAGCCCAGATGCAAGAGGCGTTTTTCAATACACTTCGCTCTCAGCTACGCTGGATGAGCCACATCAAGACTTTGGAGATGTGTGGCACACCGTCGTTACAGAACAGGGGGTGTTTTTCAGAGCCGACCATCAGGTGTTTCGCTACCACCAAAAACGAGTACGACCACTTTTTAATGAAGAAAAATCGTTCAATTTTCTGTCTCAGTGGGGCAGTGAAATTATACTTCAGGACGATAAAAGCCAATTCTACACCTTTGACGGACAGTCTTTTACTCCCCGGTCGCGCAATGGCTATTTCTCCCTCGGCCGCATCTCGGCCGTGCTGAATCGCCCCGGCGCCTCCACGCTCATCGTCACCCTGCACAACGGCATTTTTGAGGAAACACCGACTGGGTTCATCCCCTGGGAAACAGATCAGGACGAGTACATTCGGTCGCGGGTGGTGTATTGTGCCGGCATGATGGCCGACCAGCGCATCATCTTAGGCACCTCGTATGACGGCCTGCTGATCATCAATCAGGACAGGAAAATCGAAACCCATCTCAACAAGAAAAACGGTCTTCAAAACAACACGGTGCTGGGTGTTGCCGCTACCCGCAAAGGCAATGTCTGGCTGGGTTTAGACAATGGAATTGATTTGGTTAAACTCACTTCCGCTTTCCGCGAGTTCTACCCCGACGGCGAGTTGCAGGGCGCAGGCTACAGCGCAGTCATTCACCGGCAGCATCTGTATCTCGGCACCAATACCGGCTTGTACGCCATACCCTGGAAATCCTACTACTCGCCCACCGAGAAGCACCATTTCCATACGGTCGAAGGCGCCAGGGGGCAGGTCTGGAAACTCCAGGAACTGAACGGCGAACTGCTGATGGGCCATCACGAGGGCGGTTTTGTCATAGATGGACTCAAAGCACGCAAAATCACGGCGGCCAACGGCATCTGGAAATTTGTGCCCCTTCCCGACGGCGCCCTTTTGGCGGGCTATTACGAAGGGCTTATTTCCTTGCGAAAAGACAATTCCGGCTGGAAACAGACCGCCCAATTGCAGGGCTTCAGCGAGAGCGCCCGCATTTTGGAAACCGACAAAAGCAGGCATCTCTGGATAGCCCACCCATACCGGGGCATTTTCAGGATTTCTGCCGGCGAGTTGTCTGAACTCCGTGTGAAAAAAGACCCCGTTTTTGTGCCGGTTCCCCGCCCGGCCAAGCCGTTGCTACATCAGATTTATAAAATAGAGGGTGAAATTGTGGTCAGCGATGCCGAACAGTTTTATGCCGTCCACCCCGATCATCTGAGCTTACGTCCGCTCGCCTGGTTGAATGCGCACATTCCCGTAGCAGGAGACCTGAAATTTATGACGGAAGACGATTATCACAATATATGGTATGCTACCCGCAACGAAACCGGTCTATTAGTACCCCGGCAAACTTTTCAGAAGGGCTACGACAAATATGTGATCAACGCGCTCAACAACCGGCTGCCGGAGGGCTTTCAATCGGTATTCACCATTGATCCTTACAACGTCGTTTTTCCTACCGACAAAGGATTTATTCTTTTCAATCCATCCTCTTATCTGCACGACACTATTGCCCCCATGCTGTTTCTTTCCGAAGTACTCATTTCCGGTGGAAAAGACAGCGTCATCCTCAGCGGCGCCATGAACAATCAAAAAAGTCTGTATGACTTTGATCTGTCTCATCGGCAAAATAATCTGCTCATCAGATATTCGGTCAGAAATGCCCCCGAAATCAACGCCATGTTGTTCAGTCATCGCATAGGCGGGGCACAAGCGGAATGGGCAGAATGGTCGGCGGCTCCGGAGTTCAATCTCAGCCAGTTATCGCCGGGGAAGTATCAGGTAGCCATCAAAGCGAAAAGTCCAAACGGGGTGGAAAGCCGGCCAATTGTAGTGACCATCTGCATTCGTCCGCCCTGGTATTTGCATTCGTTCGCCTTGTTTTTGTATGTCATGGCAGTAGTTTTGGCCGTGTGGTTGCGCATACGCAGGCTGAAAAAACGGCATCATCTGGAAAAAAAGGACATCATAGCTGAAAACTTAGAAAAAGAAAAAGGCTACCTGCTGGATGCAGAAATCAGCCGGGAAGAAATCAACCTGTTGAAAAATGAAAAATTGGAAGCGGAGTTGAATTTCAAAAATCAGGAGTTGATTTCATATACCTATCACTTGGTCAATAAAAACGAGTTGATCAGCGAGATCAAACGGGCGCTCAATAAGCTGGAACCTAAGTTTGAACACGACAAAGAGTTGAAAAAAGAATACCGGCACATCCTCCAACTCATTGAGCAAAACGCAGATGCAGATGCCGACTGGGACAATTTTATGCAAAATTTCGATCAGGTACACTCCGATTTTTTCAAACGCCTCACCCAGGAGTTTCACCACCTCAGCCCCAATGACTACAAAATGTGTATCTACCTGAGAATGAATCTGACCTCCAAAGAAATTGCCGCGCTGATGAATATTTCCATTCGCAGCGTGGAAACCAACCGCTACCGGCTGAGGAAGAAATTAGGTTTGCAACCTGATGCAAATCTGACGCAGTTTTTGTTGAGGTATTGACCTCTCATTCCCCTACCCTACCCCATAAACCGGAACATCATTTCCAGGGCATCTTCAAAAACAGGCTCTTCAGGATTGACCATCAGGTCTATGTCGAGTTCGTCGGCGATGTCGTCCAGCATATCGGCAGCAATACCACTGGACAAGATTATTTGTTGGGGGCGGCACTCATAAATGTTTTCCAAAATCCAAACCAACCAGTGTTGCAGCTTGGCCTCTATGTCGTCGGGAGAGAAAATTTCGTGCGCTACAATCATGCCGCTTTGCTTGTCCATGACCAGACCGATCATGGGAAAGAAGGGGCGGCTTTGGGCATCTTCACGCGTGGGACCAGGAGCATAAGTAAGGCACAAGAACATGGCGCCCTGCTGTTTTTTCAGCTTTTTGGCCTTTTTCATCAAGGCTGCGTCGGGCGGTATGGCAATGCTCACGTCGGCGTCGGGCATATCCATAATCTGGTCTTCCCAGATGAGGCCCTCCGGCGTTTGGCGGGGTACGCGCACTAATACTTGCTCTTCGTCGAACTGCAGCAGTTCGGGGTTTTCTTCGGCACGGATAGAAACCGCCACCGCCTGTTGTAGGGCATGGACGAGAAAGGCGGCCTGCTCTTCGTTGATGTACCAGGGCAGCCAACTGGGCGCATAATCGCGGGCCATGACCCACTGGCCGCTGCCGCGATATTTCAGCCCCAGGTCTTTGATGAATTTGCGGTCTTTATCTGAGAGTATTTCCCTGTCTTCAAACGAAACGGAAATGCAACTTTGGCGCAAGCCGGCCATCATGGGGTCGTCTTCGCCGAATTCCAGAAGTTCGTAGTAGGAGTTCAGCCCCTCGGCGCCCATGTAAACATTGAGGGCCAAATGCTCGCCCAAATTGCCCAGCACACAGCAGTAGCCTATTTTGCCGGTCACAGGGTCCTGCACGCCGAAGAGATCGGAATCGTACATCCATTCCCAGGGCTTGAGGTCGCGATAGACTTCCGCTGCACGGTAGAGATCAAGCCACATTTGGCGGTTTTCTTTGGTGATGTTCATTGCTGATGAAGTTAAATGACGCCGCAAGTTAGGAATAAAATGCCGATTAATCCAAGAAAATACGGGCATTACAGCGTTTGTAAGATGTGGCAAAACCTCAGCAAAGGAGGACAAGCAATATCCGTCCCGGCATTTTTTGGCACGATTCTTGGTTTTAAAAGAACATGAAACGCATTATGAAAAAAGATAATGTTTTTCATAAAAACAGAGAGGGCCGGGCATTGATATATGATAATTTGTTATATGTTTGCGCCGGGTTCTTATTTTTTTACTAATGAAACACTATACAAACATGAAAAACACTTCTACCACCGTCCACCGCTCGCCGTAAGGTAGCTTCAGGCAAGGCGGGTTTTCCGATTACATTTTGGTAATACAACTTTCAGCGCGAGGAACAACCATTGTTCCTCAAGGCAGCAGCATGTCTGTCTTTTGCTGAGGTTCTGAAAAGCTGCACGGCTTTTCCGGGGATTCGTTTGCCTGTCCGCATCATGCACTTTTTATCATTTCCGTTGGCTGTGCCCTGCACGGCTTGGCGGAGCTTTTTCCCTCATCAATTTTTCAAATCAAAACGGCCATGAGCGCAATTTCCAACTCTATATCCAAAAAAAGCAGCGGCATCGAAAACAGCATGCTTTCCATTCTTTTCATCGCCGGCCTGCTCGGCGCTTTTTACTTTCTCCGCCAACCTTCCGAGCTGTCCTCAAGCTCTTCTCAGAGCGAATACACTGCTCTTGCTCTTACCGCTGAAACGCCGACCCCCTCCGATTCCTACCTGTTCATTGACGGCGCTATGGAGCGGGGCATTCCGGTTCGGTTTACCATTCCTGCCTACAATGAGCAGGTGCGGTATGTACTGGAGTTGGGCAACGGTGTTCGCCGCGAAATGACAGAACCGCAAACCGACTATGTGTATCGCCGTTCGGGAACATACAAAGTGAAACTCATGGCAGAATATCAGGGCAGCGAAAAACTGCTGCACGCGGAGACGCTTTACATCGGCGAAAACTCGGAGGTGGCGGGGTATTGAGTGCTTTTTGAGGTAACGGCTGCTTAAACTGGGTATGTCTGTCGAAGATATTGCCCACAAGTTGGGGCTTTCTTCGGAATACGTTGCAGGCCTGAGAGCGCCCATGCAGAATTAAAGCCCCTTCCAGACCCTGTGATAAGGCATAGGCTCGGCTCCGAATTGCCGGCGAATGGCCTCCACCTGCGGCATCATACTGCCCTCGAAATCGAATACCGGAACCTGTAGTTCCCGCGCAGCCCATTGCATGGCGTGTTTCACGAGCAAGATGCCTGCTCCGCTGTTGCGCAGTTCGGGGTCGTCGCCGCTGAGGTGGTAATAGGCGCGGCCTGTGTCCCAGGTGAGAGCGGCGGTACTATGCAGGCGTTTTTGTGCATCACGGGCAAAGAATATCTGAACGGATTGATTTTGTTGTAAGGAATGGATATGCCGCTCCAACAAAGTACGGGAGTAGGTCGGCTCCTTGCCCTGCCGCTGAAAACTCAGGCGGTTGAGGCGATAAAATTCGTCAAAGGCTCCCTCCGTGCTGACTGCAAGCTCGGCTTCGGCTTTTTTGATGTTGCGCCGCATGTTGCGGTTGAAGCCGGCTTCATAGTCGCCCGATAAGTCCAGCGTGTAGGTGTAGCGCGTAGTTTGGCGAAAGCCGGCCCAATACAACGGCAGCCAGTTTTGGAAATCCGGGTGGCAATCTATACTGATTTTGAACGTTTTAGGAAGTTGAAGCCTCAGTTTTTCCACAATTTCATAAGCATCTCCCAAGCGGCGGGCAGGATCGGGCGACAACCACGGCCCCATCCATTTTATAAAATGCGGCATGGTGATGTAAGGCAACCCGAACTTGTGTTTGAGAAAATACGGCCACACGCCCACCACTGCGCCATTGGATTCCAGTAAGGCCACATCCCATACACCGCCTTCTGTCACGGCGTCCAGATACCAGGGCTGAAAACAAAGCGGCAATTCGGCAGTAGCAGCGGCCCAAGCCCGGTAGCGTTCTTTCGGATTCATGCACCGGGAAGTTTGCGGGCCATCAAAATGCCGTCCCGAATGGGCAGAATGATGTTTTCCACCCTCGTATCGGCCTGAATTTTCTGATTGAACCGGTGCAATGCTTCGGTATCGGCATCGCGGTTTTCAGAAATGACCTTGCCGCTCCACAATACATTGTCTGCCAGTATGTAACCGCCCGGCGACACCTTATCGAACACCATGTCGTAATAATCGGCATAATCCAATTTTCCGGCATCTATCCACACCAAATCGAAAGGGCCTTCGAGGGCGGGCACAATGTCTAAAGCATTCCCTATGTGCAAGCGGATGCGCTCCGTCAGCCCCGCTTCGGCCACATATTTTTCAACCATATAGCGCAATTCTACATTGGCTTCTATGGTGTGCAACACGCTGTCGGCAGGCATTCCGACAGCGATGCAGATGGCGCTGTAGCCTGTAAAAGTACCGATTTCCAGCGCCTGCCGGGGCCGTATCATGGCACTGATCATGCGCAACAACTGGCCCTGCAAATGCCCCGACAACATCTGCGGCGATAAAGTACGCAGGTGGGTTTCGCGTTCCAGCCGGTACAGCACCTCCGATACGGGCGTGGTGTGTGCCTCGCAGTATCTGATCAACTCGCCGGGTCGGTCTTTCACATTTTTCGCTTTCATCTCAGCAAAGTCACGTTTCCTTTTTTAAAAAAATCTTCCCCGTTGAAACAACGCACGCGCAGGTAGTAGCCAAACACATCCGAGTTGAGCGTTTTCCCGCGAAAGCGGCCATCCCAACCAATATCCTGTGAAGTCGTTTCAAACACCTTCTCGCCCCAGCGGTCGTACACCACAAAGTACAACTCGTCTATGCCGGTACCGCGCACAAAAAGCAGGTCGTTGCGCCCGTCGCCGTTGGGAGAAAAGCCGTTGGGCACATAAATGAAAGGCTCACGGCATTCGGGAGCGCGCACCACCACCGTTACCAAAGCCGTAGCAGAACAGCCCTGCTCATCGGTCACTTTCACCCGGTAAGTAGTGGTTTGTACCGGCGTGGCCATCGGATTGTGAACGTCGGTGCGACTGAGCGAGGGATCGGGCGTCCATTCGTAACGGTAGTCGGGGTTGAAAGTCGCATCCAACTGCGATGTGGCGCCCGGCGCGATGGTATCCGGCTCGGCAGTGGCAATAATGGCCGGCAGACTTTCGGATACGCTGACGGGTATCTGAAATGTACGGCTACAGCCGAAATTATTGGCCACCACTACTGTGTAAATGGTGGAAGCTGTCGGCGCCACGCGCAGTTCCGACGTACCGGCCCCCGATACAATGTCCTGTACCGGCGACCAGGTGTAAGTCAGGTTTTGCCCCGCTCCGCTGCCTATTCGCAAGGTAGCCGTATCGCCCCGACATATTGCAACGGGGCCGGGCGGCGAGGCATTGACTAAAATGACGGGAAAGCTTTGCGCCGTAGTTTGCACACAGCCGTTCTCGGCCTCAACGGTCAGTTCTAATGTGTAAACCCCATCGTTGCGAATGACGAATTGCGGGTTGAGCGCGGTAGAACTTTGGCCGCCGGGCATCAGCCGCCAACTTCGCCGGATAATGGTGGAAAGCGTATCGAACGATTGATCGGTCACGTTCAGCGTTATGGTATCTGAGCAAGGGCCGAACTGCACATCAAAGCCGGGAAACAAAGAGTTGGGCAACAGCCGGATGCTGCGCTCGGTGGTATCGGCGCATACGGTGCCGGGGTTGGCAATGAGCGTGATCTGGTAGGTGCCGGTATCGGAAAAGGTAAAGGTGGGATTGATATTAGTAGAAAAAGCGTCGGGTTGGGCCGGATCGTTGAAGCGCCAGAGGTATTCGGTGGCGTTGTTACTTTGGTTTTGAAAAAAGACACCGAGGTTGCCGCACTGAATTTCGGGTGCAAAAAAAGCCGAGGTCGCTCTGCCGCAGACGCCCACATTGTACTGAAAATCGCGGCGCATGGTACCAATCAACTGCCCGTTTCGGTATTCTTCCACACAAATACCCACCACAAACTGCCCCACCGTATTGGGCAAACCTGTAAGCAAACCAGTCTGAGCATCAATGGCTAAAGGCGGATCGCCGGGCGTACCGTTGAGCATATTGGCTACACCATAAGGCGGACTGACCCAAGTAACGGGCAGATAGGGCGGCGGGTTGGGTGGCTGCGGCATGGGGTTGGCTTGGTTGGCGCCCTGGAGCGGTTCGCACAGGCGATACACGATGGAGTCTCCGTCAATGTCTCTGGCAGATTGGTCAAATTCAATGGGTATGCCGGCACAGATGTAAATGGGCGGCCATTGGTTGAACTGTGGGCTGCTGTTGCACTGTTGCAGCGCCGCTTCCGAAATGGTGACGGAATAAGTGGCCCCGGTAGCTAAGGGATTGACAATGTTGACGATGGTCTGATTGCGACAACAGCGTTGGTAGGCCAGCGTGTAACCTCCCGATATGGGTTCCAACTCAACCGTGTCCCGATAAAAGGTGGTGTGAACACAAACGCTGGGCGGCGCTACAAAACACTCGCCGCTGAGTACCGGCTGAAGGGTATCGTTGCCCATCGGCGCCAGCAAAATCTGCCGCAGTAAAACATTGGAAGCATTGAATACTCCAATGGACGCAGGGTCGTCGAACCAGGCTAATGGATTGCCATAAAAGCAATCGCGAAAAATGACCAACGTGATTTCGTACTCGTTGTTGCCGAGGCATTTATACCTCATTTCACCGCCTACAATGTGGGTGGCTTTCAGTTCGGCGGAACCGACCAGCAACAAGAGCATTACAAAGAAGAGAGCGCGAATGGATTTCATGGCCGTTTTGGAATGACCGCTTGAAGGTAGGAGGATTTTAGAATTTTAGATGAGATTTTTAGAATTTTCCTGCGGGCACAGCAACAAAATTGGCCGGCGTATCTGCACAGCGCACATACCCGGCCAATTTTTGCAAAAGATATAAAAACCTTATTCCTCTATCGCTTTCACGCCCGGCAGCACTTTGCCTTCCATGAATTCGAGCATGGCGCCGCCGCCGGTTGAGACAAAACTCACCTGATCGCCGAGGCCCATCTGGTTGACGGCAGCCACCGAATCGCCGCCGCCGATGAGCGAAAAAGCGCCGGTAGTTTGGGTCGCCTTTGCCACCGCTTCCGCAATCGTCTTGGTGCCGTTTGCAAAAGGCGCCATTTCAAACACGCCCATCGGGCCATTCCAGAAGATGGTTTTCGATTCGGCAATGGCTGCTGTAAAAGCCGCCCGTGCTTCCGGCCCGATGTCTAAGCCCATCCATCCGTCGGAGATGGCATTGCTCGGCTCAATGCGATGCGCCGCCGTTTCTGCAAAAGCATCGGCAACCACGGAATCCATCGGCAACAGGAGCTTCACACCTTTTTCTTTGGCTTTCGCAACGAGGTTCATGGCCAAGTCGAGCTTGTCTTCCTCTACCAATGAATTGCCGGTAGCGCCGCCCTGCGCCTTGAAAAACGTGTAAGCCATAGCGCCGCCGATGACGAGCGTATCCACAAAATCGGCTAAGCGGTCGAGCAATTGTATTTTGTCGGAAACCTTGGCGCCGCCGAGGATGGCTGTCAGCGGGCGTTCGGCGTGATGCAGCACTTGGGCGGCATTTTTCAATTCTTTTTCCATCAGGAAGCCAAAGCTCTTGGCGTCTTTGCCGAAGAATTTTGCCACGATGGTGGTAGATGCGTGCGCCCGGTGCGCCGAGCCGAATGCGTCGTTGACATACACATCGGCTAAGGCAGCCAATTGTTGGGCGAAAGCCTCGTTGCCTTTCTCCTCTTCCGCGTGGAAACGGGTGTTTTCCAACAGCAGTACCTCGCCGGGTTGGAGCGCGGCAGCAGCCGATTCGGCAACCACACCTACGCAGTTTTCAGCAAAATGCACGGGCCGTCCCAGCAATTCAGACAAACGCCCCACCACATGCCGCAGGGTGAATTTTTCCACATTGATGGTTCCGTCCTCTTTGAGTTTGGCCAATGGCCGACCGAAGTGCGACATGAGAATGGCCGCGCCGCCTTGCTCCACAATGTAGCGGATGGTGGGCAATGCTTCGCGGATGCGCGTGTCGTCGGTGATGTTGTATTGCTTGTCTAATGGCACGTTGAAGTCCACTCTGACAAGGGCTTTTTTGCCGGAGAAATTGAGTTGCATGAGCAAAGAATTGAGCTTTGAGCTGCGAGCTTCGGGCGATCATTCCCGAAACTCGCGGCTCGCAGTTGAGTGATTTAGATTTTCACTACCAGATCGGCCATACGGGCAGAGTAGCCGGCCTCGTTGTCGTACCAGCCCACCACTTTGGCCATATTGCCGTTCACCATAGTGAGATCAGCATCGAAAATGCAGGAGTACGGGCTGCCCAGAATATCCGCAGAAACGATCGGATCGGTGCAGTATTCCAGAATGTTTTGCAGGTAGGAATCGGCAGCAGCTTTGAAAGCGGCGTTGATTTCATCCTTGGTAGCCGGCTTTTTGAGCAGCGCCGTGAAGTCGGTCACAGAGCCGTCGGGAACCGGAACGCGCATGGCCGTACCGTTCAGTTTGCCTTTCAGGTGCGGCAACACTTCGCCTACCGCTTTGGCGGCGCCGGTAGAAGTCGGCACGATGGAAACAGCAGCAGCGCGGGCGCGGCGCAGGTCGCGGTGCGGAGCATCCTGGATGTTTTGGTCGGCCGTGTAAGCGTGAACGGTCGTCATCAGACCCATTTCCACACCAAAGGCATCGTCGAGCACTTTTACCATCGGCGCAAGGCAGTTGGTGGTGCAGGATGCGTTGGAGTACATTTTGATGCCGTCTTTGATAGCGTCGTCATTGACGCCCATGACCACCGTCGGCACGTTGCCTTTTGCAGGAGCAGAGATCAGCACCTTTTTAGCGCCGGCCTGAAGGTGCATGGCGGCCTTGTCCTCATCGGTGAAACGACCGGTACATTCCAATACCACGTCAATGTTCATTTCGCCCCAGGGCAATTTGGTGGGGTCCTTTTCGGCCAGGGCGCGGATGGCCTTGCCATTGACGTAAATGTTGTTTTCGTCGGCAGAAACCGTACCATTGAACTTGCCCTGTACCGTGTCGTACTTCAGCAGGTGAGCCAGTGTAGGGTTGTCGGTCAGGTCATTGATGGCGACCACTTCCACTTCCGGATTGGCAATGAGGTTTCTGAAAGTAAGGCGGCCGATGCGGCCAAAGCCATTGATTGCAATTCTTTTTGCCATGGTTAATGATTGATTTAAAGAGGTGTTTCAAATACTTAGTGTAAAAGTAACAATAATTTTTATTTCCAACATCAAAAGTTGTGTTATTTTATTGTCACCTTTTTCGGGGCGCAAATTTAAGGAGAAGATTGCAGTTGGGGAATTTTTTCCTCATCCACTGAGTTGTAGATGCGTTTTGAAAAAAAACTGAAAAAAATTTCAACCACCTATTGCAAAAACTAAAAACGCTTGTATCTTTGTCCCGCTTTTGAAAAAAAGCACTACAAAACGAGCAAAAGGCCCGTTCGTCTATCGGTTAGGACTCAAGATTTTCATTCTTGCAAGAGGGGTTCGACTCCCCTACGGGCTACCAAAAAGACCTGTAAGTCAATGACTTACGGGTCTTTTTTTTATCCGCCGATCAAAGCATTTCTGATCTTCGAAGCCGTCTATGTTTTTTCATGGCAGCCATCCCACCTATTCATCTCGCCGATGGTCGGCAGCTCCTCTTTATAAACCATCAAGGCAGACATCAACCGGAGAGACAGGAAATGCTTGTTTTTCAAGGCAGTATTGTTGTTGTCTGAAAGACGGGGTTTTAGGGGATGTGGGGTGGCGACTTCAATTTATCTCCAATGAACATCGTCAATTTTCCAGATACCATTTACTTTCACCATTGTCAGTATATTCCTTCCCCAGTAGGTATTCTCTTCATTTTCAGGATTGTAGTCAGTATATTGAATAGCAACAGTGGCGGATAATGAATTATTCAACCTGACTGTTTGAATTCTGATTCCCCCGATAGGTTCTTGCCCGCCCATCCACCGATAGGAATTGCCGAAATCACTCCTATGGCTGAGCAGAACATGGCGGCAATCAGCAAGCCCAGGAATGGGTGGATCATGTGTCGCTTTTTGTAAAGTTTTGAAAACGAGGGAGATTTCCCCCTTTAGCCGCGAGATGACACCTTCCACGCCACAGGCGTGGCAGATGTCACCTCGCTATTTTTACCTCCCCACCGTCACCCGCACGCCCTGAGAATGGCTCGTGAACTCCGGCGCATACATGCACTGTATGCTGGTGATGCCGTTGGAGAAATCGCCGTTGTGGGCTGCGCGGAGCGGGTACTCGAACACATAAGTGCCTTTCGGCAGATAGTCGAAGAAGAAGTGCGTGGCCGCGTCGCCGGTGCTTTCGTAGTAACCCAAGCCGCCTTGCCATTTGTATTGGCTGAGTACGTTGATGGGTTCAAAACCCGAAGCCCGCATGTCCTTCATGTGAACGTACTCCATGTCGCGGTCCACGCGGAGTTCAATGCGGACGATGAGCTTGTCGCCGGGGCGCAGGGCGCGGTTGTTCTCGATGGTGCGCAATACCGGACCGGTGGACGAGGCTTCTTCGCGGAAGAGTTGCTTTTTCAGCGTCAGCGGCGTTTCCTCAAAGGTTTTGATCTTGTCCAAATCCTCGAAATACTGCCAGTAAGCGCTGCCCCAAGCCACCACCTTGTTGGGGTTTTTGACCTTGATGGAGGCGAGATCGGAGGAGACTTCTTTGCCGTTCCAGGCGGTTTTGAAATAGCCCGTGCCGGCCTGCGCGTCGTTTTGGGCCGCCGTGATGCGGTCGGCGTACAGACGCTGGGTATTTTTATCAAAACTGACCTGCACAGCTTTGTCGGCGCTGAGCCAGTTGTCGCCGTGTCCCAGCAGCGCGTACACTGCGGAGGCCGTAGCTTTGGTGGTTTTCCAGTTGGTGGTCTGTTTGTTTTTCAGCAACCAGAGGCGCAGTTCGTCCACTGCTTTTTCGTCTTTGGCGGCCTCGGCAAACACTTCAATCATCAGCGCGTGCGTCTCGATGGGCATTTGGTACCAGAAGTAGCCGCGGTCGTATTTCCAGTACATGCCGAGTTCTTCGGAACGCAGGGCGCGCTCGCGCAGAGAAGCTACGATGGAACGCGTGGCCGCCGCATTGCCGGAGCGGTGCAGCGCCATCGCCAGCAGTCCTTGTTGGTAAATGCCCTTGCCGAGCCAGTACTGAGCAGCCTGTCCGGCGTAGTAGTCGCGGGCGCGTTCGGCGCGTTTTTCCAGCGTGATTTCCGGGAAGAAGCTGCGGGCGTAGAGGTAGTGAATGGCTAAGTGCGTGAGGTGGTCGTCGCTGAGTTTGGTTTTGCCGGCTTTCGCCAATTTTTCCAACTCCTCGTACTGCCGGGCCAACTGCTCGTCAATGTGCTTCAGGGCTTTGGTCGCCACGCTCATGGCCTGCGCGTTGTCGGCGGCGCTGAGTGCTTTGAGTTGGCGCAGGTGGCCGAGGCCCTCCACAACGTACTGCGTGATGTACCAGTTTTCCTGTCCGCCGTTGAACCAGGCAAAACCGCCGCTCGGCAGTTGCCGTTGGGCTATTTTTTCCAAAGCCTCTTTTTGCTCTTTGGCCATGCGGTGCAGGTCGAACAGCAGGGCGATGTTCTGGCGCTGTTCCGATTCTTTTTGCGCAGCCAGTACCCAGGGCGTTTCCTGCAAGAGGGCGGTTTTCAGTTCCTGATTTTTGCTCAGATTACTTTGCAGGGCATCGGAGCCTTTCCAGGAATCGAACACCTTTTTGATGTTGGGCTGACTATTGGCCACCGAAGCTGCTAAAGTATTGGCATAAAAGCGATTGAACACCTGCTCGATGCACTCATAAGGATACTCCATGAGGTAGGGCAGCGCCTGCACGGCATACCAGGCGGGATTGGAGGTAAATTCCAGCGTGAGTTGGTGGTGCTGCAAAGTAGGCGATTTGGCGTCGCGCAAACCGCTCAGCGTGAAGGTTTTCGTTTGTCCGCCGCGCACCGACATGGGCAGGGTTTCGGTGACCAACATGCGGTTGGTCAGCACGGGGATGGAGCTTTCTTCGCCGTCGCTGTAATTGCCGGCCTGCGCCGTGACGCGGTGCGTGAGGGCCATTACTTGTCCTTGCGGAATGCGGAGTTTCCAACTGAGCGGCGCCGACTGTCCCGCCGCAGCGGTAAAGGACACGATGTTGGTATTGTTGCCCAGCAGAGCGTCCACGGGCTGCATACTGAGCGCGTCGAAGAGTTCGAGGCGGGCGGTTCCTGCCAGCGTGCCTGCCGTGAGGTTGCTCACTTTGGCCGTAAATTCAATCTCGTCGCCTTCGCGCACAAAACGCGGGGCATTGGGCAGCACCATCAGGTCTTTCTGCGTGAGTACGTCGCGGGTGAAGATGCTGGTTTTCAGGTCGGTAGTATGCGCCAGACCGAGGAATTTCCAACGGGTGAGCGCCTCGTTCATGGTGAAACGAATGACGACATTGCCCTCTGCATCGGTCATCAGGTCGGGCAGGAAAAAGACGGTTTCTTTGAGGTTGGTGCGCAGTCCGGGCGGCGGCGGTACAGGTTTTTTTTCTGCCTCCGGCGCTTCAATGCTGGGCGGATTTTCACTTACCATAAATACTTCTTCCTGAATAGCTCCCGGAGCAGGCGGCGGCGCGGCAGCATCCATTGCCATCGCCATTTCGGGCATAGGGGCGGCATTTTTGGCCATCACTCTGCCGCCTCTGAAAGCCACTCTCTGGTAATCGTACATACCCAGCAGGCTGCGATACACGCGGGAAGGGCCGTACTTGGGCGATTTGTTCCAGTTCGCCTCGTGCATGCGGGCCGATGCGCTGCCGAACAAACCCGGCGACCATCCCAGTCCAGAATAGCTCCAGGTGGGGTACAACGACAAGCCCCAGCTATTGGGCGCAAAGGCGTCCAAAGAGGCGTCGTACATGGAGGCCACCATTTCGACGGCAACGCGCTCGCCGTCGGGGCCTTTTATTTTGATGCGCCATTCCTCGTTCTGGCCGGGCAAGAGCTTATCGCGGAAGCTGCTGTATTCCACCTCCAGCGCTTTGTTGCTCCAGGGCACGTTCACAAAGGCATTTTGCGACAGCACCCGGTTGAAACGCACGGTGGTGGTTTGCACCCAAAATCCGCCTCGCTCGCTTTCGCTCAAGGTTTTTGTGAGGGCCGTCCATGCGCCGGGCTGCACCCAACGGGCTTTCTCCAAACGGTTCAAATCCTGATCCATCTCCACCAGGGTATGCACCGGGCCGCCCGTGCCGGCTAAGGCCGTTTCGAGGGTTGCGCCGGGCTGATAGGAAGGCTTGAGTGGGTTGCGCCACAGCAGGGTATTGGCCGGAATCTGGCGAGCGCGGCTGTCGTACAGGCGGAACCAGTGTTTCGATTCGATGGCGTTGCCGGCAGCGTCTTTGGTTTTTAAAGTGATGAGGTAAGCCCCCACGGGCAATTGGCTCAGGTCGGGGCTGTACGCGTCGGCCTCGCCGGTGTTCAGGTTTGCCTGAGAGATCAGAGCTTCTACCGGCAGTTTTTCCAACTGATTTTCATCGGAATACGGCAGATGGGGGAAGTTTTTCACAAACTGATCCCTGCTCATGCCGGGCATATCGGGGGCTTCCCAGAGGCGGTCCACCAGCACGCGATCGGGCAGGCGCAGGCGTTCGAGGGTGATGGCGCAGGCGGCGGGCTGTTTCTGTCCATCCAAATTGGTGGTAGAAACGACAAACTTAGCCGGCTCGCTGCGGTCCACGCTTTCGGGAACCGTCACCGAAGCGAGGAGCGACTGCCAAGCCAATTGCACGGACTTCTCGCCGGAGCGGGTTTCTCCGTTGATGTCGGTCACATCGGCATACACCGTGAAGCGGAAGGCCGGCTGGAATTTTTTGGCGGTTTTGCCGTCGGGGAGCGCCATGAATTGCACCGAAAACCCGCCGTCGGCATCGGTGACGGTTTCGCCGTTGGCCAATTCTATGGTTTCAGCATCGAACCAGCCTCCCCTACCCCACCAGTAGCGCCAGGGGAAATACGTTTCGCGCACCACGCGGTATTGCACTTTGGCGCCGTCCACATTGCTGCCGGCATACGCCTGTGCTTTGCCTTTCACCGTCACCTGTTCGCCCAGCGCCGCCGCGCCTTCTAATGGCTGCATCAGCACCTCGAAGCGGGGCCGTTTGTATTCTTCTACCCGGAAATAATGGCTGTTGTTGCCCTGATTCGACATCAGCGACATGCCGCCCAGCAATCCGCCCGACGGCGCCTGAAATGCTCCGTTGACTGTGCCGTAGCGGTTGGTGCGGAGTTCCAATTTAGCGGCTTCCTGCCCGTTGGCGTCGCGCAGGGTGATGGTCACCGGCTGATCGGCCACGATGGAGGGCATGCGTTTTTCGTTGGTATTGATCACCAATGCTTTGAAATACACCGTTTGGCCGGGGCGGTAAATGGCTCGGTCCAAAAAGAAATGCGTGACGGTTTCCGTCGGGCGCTGCCAACTGTTTCGGTAAGACGAAAAATTGCCCTCGGAAATCAGACGCTCCTGCCCTTTGCTGAACACCACGCTCATGTTGCGGCCGCCGGCGTCGGGCGATGCGATGAAACCCTCTGCATTGCTCAGCGCCTCGCCGACTCTGTTGCGTATCTGCCGGCGATTGTTCCAATCATAATTTTCTTCAAAAAACTCGGCCTTCACGCCCGGCATCGGGGCGCCGGTGTAGCGGTCCACGACCACAAACTCAGCGCCGCCTTCGGGTTGCTGCCGGTTCAGGTAGGCGATGTTCGACACCTGAATTGTGACGAAACCGGCGGTGTTGTCTTTAAATCTGAACTTGTCGTTGTCCGACACCAAAATGGCGTACCAGCCGGCGGGCAAGGCTTTCAGGGCCGCCTCGGTGCTGTGTTGGCGGTAGTCGCCGGGATTTTTCAGTTCTACCGTCAGCTGTTGTACGGGCTTTATTTTATTGAGCCATTCGAGGTCTTTGTTGGTTTCCCAGCGCTCGAAACGGTCGCGTTCTTCCCATTTCAGGGGCACCACTTTGAGGTAGGCGCGGCCCAGATTCCGGTAGCTGATATGCGCCAGCACGGCCTGTCCCGGCACGCCTGCCTGTTCGGTTTGCAAAGACAGTTCTTTGCCCAAAATCATGGTTTTCAACTCCAGACAACCATTCACACCCGGCGCTCCGGCATGCTCGCCGATGCAGGTTTCACAGATCGAGAGGGCTTCTTTCCATGCCCATTTTTTGTCGTCCTCATCGGTTTGGGGCTTGTAATCGCTGCCATATTGGTAATACCAACGGGCCAACTCGTGGCGGTAGTCGGCGGTCATGGCCTCGCGGGGACGGGCGGCAATGGCGCGCAGCAGGGCGGCTTTGTAGCGTTGTTCTTTTTCGGGGTGGGCCGAGTGGGCGTAGGCAAAGCGCAGCCGGTGCAGGTCGGCGTCCAACAGGGCCGACAGGTTGTTTTGCGACAAGCGGAGTTTCAGCCATTGTTGGTACAGCAGCACGGCGCGGTGGTGGAAGGAGGCCGTGTCGCGGGTGGCGAAATCGTGTTGTACAAAAGTAGCGGCATCGGCAAAAGCGGCAGCCTCTTTCAGTTCGAAGCGGTACGCCGGTCGGGTGAGGTAGCCGCGCTCGTTGGAAAAATGCTCGATGGCGCGCCAGGCCAGCAGGTCGAAGAGCGTGGGCCGCAGTTCGTCCGTCAGTTTGGCCTCGGTAGTCACGGCGTCGAATTGCTGGATGGCCACGTCCGCCAGTCCGGGGTGCTGCACCGAAGCCAAGTAGTAGCGGGCGCTTTCGGCGATGATTTGTTCGCCGCTCCAGGTTTGAAGGTCTTCGGGGCGAAAATCGGCCACCGTAGTTCGGTTGTCAATCTGGTAGCGCTGATTTTCGTAATAACTGAACAGCAGTTCGCCGAGCATAGACTCCAGCACGGCTTTGGCCGGCAGCGGCGCTTTGGCCGCCTCCGTTTGCAGCGAGCCGATGGCCGCCACGATGCCCTTGTCGTCCAATTGTTGCACAAAGCGCATTTTGTAGATCAGCGCTTTCACCATTTGGGCGTGCTGTCCCTCGCGCAGGGTACGGGCATACAACTGCTCCACCTCTTCGAGGGCCGATTTGTAGAGGCCGTTGTTTTCCAATGAATCAATGGATTTCCACTCCTTTTTGTAGGGATCGGCGTTGCCGGGTTTCATGTCAGAACTGATTTTGGAGGGTTGGGCACAGGCCGAAAAGGAGGTAAGCCAAAGCAGCACGGCTACCATGAGGTGCGCGCCAAAGCTGGTTGTTCGCATAGGTTGTTGCTTTCATTTATACAAAATTACACGGACGAAATAGGAACCTCCCGCCGTGCCGCCCTTATAACCGCTGCGCCGGTGGAGTTAGTATGGAAGTGTTAAGAAAATTGTTGCCCCCCCCCCCCAGGGCCGACGCATCAAAATAGGATGAAGAAATCCTGAAAGAAAGTATCTTTC
>ERZ761610.308-NODE-308-length-41512-cov-44.425549_pt1 | contig 41512 bp, 38 predicted proteins | sample MGYA00512164_ERZ761610 | MGnify/ENA primary metagenome ERZ761610 (study PRJEB28899, sample SAMN02850038) | bioreactor sludge metagenome | biome: EBPR Sludge; feature: EBPR Bioreactor; material: flocular biomat | place: Australia: Thorneside Wastwater Treatment...
GAGTTCGCTTTTGGAACTGGTTTCATTGTATCTTGAAATGTTTCTACTTTTTTCATTCCTCATTTGAAGTTTGAAAATTAAAATGTTTTATGTAATCCATAAATTATTTTAATCAAATAAAAAGGAGAACCTATGAAAATATTTATCGCACTAGCAGCACTCACATTAATTTCAGCAACATCGATGGCAGAATACCGCATTGGTCGCGTTTTACACCAAGCATGCGGTAAAAACGTAGAGGCTTCATCGGCGTATTCAAAACGCACCGGTTATGTAGATTCATTCTGCATGTCTTCAGTTCAGGGCATGAACACCCAAGCGCCTCTTTACACAGCTTACGTAATTAACTCAAATCAAAGAACGGCGTATGTATTCTCGCAAATTTCTTTAAAACCAGTCACTGTTTTACCAAACGGCGTGAAGGTTCCACCATCTAACTATCAAATTATGGCTTTAGAACTTCAGATTATCGGAACGGTTGAAAATGGCATGTTCAATAGAATCTATTTCGTACGCGCTCCAGAAAAATTCACCCTTTACGTAAATGCAGATCGCAAAGGAACGGCGGCCTCGTTATCTGGCTTTGTAACTCCAATGGGTAATAGCAGCGGCACATATCCATTAACAGTTCTAAAATTTGAACCTGTATTTCAAACTATGTAATTGATCTCTAAAAACGATTGGACTTAACAAAAAGTCCAAAAGAATTGACGGCATCTTGAACTCCCGAAAGGAACAAGCTGCCGTATGTTTTCCCGTAAAAGCTGTTACATGTTTCGTAACCACCTCTAGAAAACTCTTTATCTGTTAAAATGTATCCGAAGTATGAATTCGCTAAAGACATAACCATCGGATTCTCAAATTTATTGTCTACGCTAAATTTTTCAATCTGCGCGCCCACTTCACTGATCGGCTCACCCGGAATCATATAGAATGTTAGCGGCGATAAATGAATCATGTTCACTTCCATAGGACGATTTAAATCCTTTGGTAATTTAACTCTGAAAAAGAAATTAGCCACCCATTGAAATGGTCTTGGCAAAATCGATCTCATGCATGACCCCAGATCCGCTTGTGCGGGTGGAAGTTCAATATTGAATGACTTCGAAATGACTGGTTTTGTTTCGACTAAATTAGTCTGTTTCCAGAACACATTAATTTTGTCAGTTAATCGAGTTGTGAAAACCTCGATGTTTTCTATAGACGGGAACGACGCGATCGTAGTGCTAAATGACGTCGGCATCGAATCTTCGATCTTCGGCCCGATATCACCTGCAGCACCAGAGAAGAACATGAACGGGGACTTAGTTCGTTCCACCATTTTGCTCTCTACCATTGCTGGCAAGTCACCACTAACTAATAAATTATCTGGTCCCAGTGCCGTACCATGAATCGGAAAGTTAATTATTGTTACTACAGGATTATTTTTGCTGTTTAAGAATTTAACGATATGTAACTTTGGATTAATGAACCCACCATCGCGGCGATTGTAAATGAAGTCACTTACCGTTCCCGTGACATAACTCATATGAACTTTCTCTAATGAGTTATAGGCGTTCATCGCCGACTCTACGATACTATCGGCGAATTGATTAAAGACTTCTTCAAAGTAAACGTCGGTAGCTAGCTGTTGCCACAGTTTCACTTTTACGTAACCACCAGGGCCAGAGTGAGTGTGAGTCGCAAATAAATTAACTTCTAATGGGCGATTAATCAGTTGGCGCAAACGATCTTCAACATGAGCTCGTAATTCTGGCTCCATCGCGATGACTTCTAATGTGGACATAAAAACTAATTGGCGGCCGTCATCAATAACGATGGTTTTAGCCAAAGAGTCGTTCATTTTTCCTGTGGATGCGCGGAAATAGCGAGAATACGAAGCGGCCGACGTCTTAACTAGACGGCGCTGTATATAACCAGCTAGCGAAATCTTCTCTGGTAGATTAACAATTTGTTCAGAATAACCAACACTTAAGTCTGTGGCATGCACAGATAGAGCGGTTAACACCGATAAAATAAGACCTAGAATTCCCCTCATATTCATATATAACACTAGTTGAGCTACTCTATTTTTGTCTATCGATTATTTAGAAACCTCGACGCTTTTGTCGTTTAAAATGATTTTTTTGTACTCTAAAGCGAATGGATACGGCTCCAAAGCCTTACTAGAAGCGTTAAATTTGTACATTCCATACTTTTCTTTGTACCCCACCGACCATTCAAAATTGTCGACCAAGCTCCAATAAAAGTAACCCTTAAGGTTTACCTTCTCACGCATTTCTAGAGCCACCTTCACATGCCGTTCCATGTAGTCTTTCTTCACGTCACCTTTGTCATCTGGCCAACCATTTTCCGCAATGACCATCGGCTTTTTATATTTATCTGCCAATGTCTGGGTGAGTGATCTTAAACCTTCTGGATCGATTATGCGCTGGTTAGGAAACGGACTGGCTTTCACGCGGTAGTAATAGTTATAACCTAAAATATCGATATGATCGATGATCTTATCTAGATGTCTGAAGTTAAACTCTTGACCTAAATTATAGAAGTAACCAAAAAAGTCCCACCATGCTTTTTCCCATTGGATCATATTTTGGATCGACATAATTTGTAACTTTGGATCAATCGATCGAATAATTTTCGAAGCCACAATAAAGGCTTCGGCCGACGTATCAACATGTCTGCGGAACAAACTTAATGAATACTTAGCTCCAGGAGGAAAAATTCCTAAAAAGAATCCCGCTAAGCTTTGCGCGTTGGGTTCGTTTTCTGGCGCATAGATTTTTACAGTGTCCTTAAACTCGGTTACAACTAAGCGAACAAAATCAGGCCAACGTTCAACTAAATTAGCATTCATCCAGCCAAATACTTCAGGATTTTCAGAATCAAAACCCCATGACGGGAATGTCCAATGCCATAAACAAATCACTGGAGTAATTCCATTTGCTATTAACTCATCCACAATCGCATGGTAATGCTTGATAGCCTCCATGTTGTACTTTCCCTTTTCAGGTTCAACACGGGCCCACTCAATACCGAAACGATAATGTGTGACGCCTAGATCTTTTAATGTTGCGATATCACGTTTGTATTCACTGTACGAAAATACGCCGTCGCCTTTTGGCTCTTTTAATTTTCCGCGATCGAAATACACATCCCAGTCGGTCTTAAAAAAGCCAGGTTCACTCGGTTTAGCGCCAACATCCTCAGTTTGATACGACGAAGTAGAAATACCCCACCAAAAATCATTCTTTGCGGCGTTACCATAATTTGCCAATCCGACCACAACTAAAAGGCTAAACAAAAAGTTAGGCAAAATACCTCCCCGGAAAATTATTTTGCATTACTAAGGCTAAAATAAAAATTTAGACCAAGTCAACTTATCGTTATGAATGATTGTATTTAGAAGAGTAGAAAAAAGAATGCGGCTGCAGAGGGACTGCGTTTTCCACTCTGCAACCGCACGTTATGGGGCTAGCTAAGATTACTTACTGTAGAAACTCATGCAGCTATTTGTATTAGCTTTTAAGTTTCTGATGTTGATGCCGAACTGCTCGTTAAACTTTTTGATCAAGTCTTGAGAGCGTAATAACCCACTCATAGTATTAGGCATTGTTCCAAGTTCTGCCAACCAGTGTTGACGTAAGTATGTATTCAACAAATGGTACTTTCCACTTTTTACGATCGCATCAACTACTTCTGTAGGGATCGCTGGGCTTACCGTTGCTTCTAATACAGTTCCCGCGCCATACTTATCACCTGACGCCGAACGCTTGAAGAATTCAGATATCGAATTTTCATTTAAGAAGCGTGAAGCATTCTTGTAAGAAACCGGAACGATATTAACTTTGTATCCTCTTTCAACAAGTTCTTTTACTAAGCCATGAGCAAACTTTTCACGCGCAGGACGCGTATCATAGATACCTGAAGCGATACTGCCCTCTGGATAGATCATGATATTGTTAGAAACACCACGTTCAAGTTCCGCGATAATTTTTTGGATTGGCAAATCAGAACCACGACCTACAGTCACGATACTCTTGTTTGCATCCATACGGTTGCCGACTTTACCTGGCACAATTTGATCTGTCGCCATCACTAACAAGTGGTGAGGAAGATTTAACGATGCCATTAAAATCGCATCATAGATCGGATGACTATGATTAGGCGCTATAATGTTCACCGTTTTAGTTCCAAGTGGGTTGGCCTTAATAATCTGCTGTAGTCCCTCTACACCAGCAATTTTAGTTGTCACACCAAATGCATTCGCCAGACTCTTGAATGTTTCAGAAATTCCAGTCGAAAGAGGTGTTTTGCCTTCGGCCGAGCGATCTTTTCCGAATACTGCAAACACAAGTTTTACTACTTGGGGCGACATTTTTCCTAGAGCCGTAGTGAACGAGAACATACGTTTAGCTTTAGTTCTCCAAGTTATCACTTCCGGTTGAGACGTCGCTTGTCTACCAGTCAATTGGTTGTAGGTATCGATCACAGTCTTTGCCTCGCCAAAGAATTTACGGAACGGGAATGTGCGATTAACACCATCTAAAGGTACTCCAATATTTTCGCGATTTGCAATGTAAGTTTTGTAAGAGGCTTCAGCTGATTTTAAAGCCGTCGTTACATCAACTAATTTTTCATTAGGGAATGTAACTTTCATTTCCTCGAATAAAACTTTAATTAAAGTCTGAGTACCAATAATCAAGTAGTCCATTTCATTCTTGATGTACTCATCCATTTTCTTTTGATACGTCGTTTGTAAACGTTCCCACTCGGCGAAACCTATTTGAAGTTTTACTGCACGTTCACGTTTATCCGCATCAGGGAATGTTTTTTCGTTGATGCTATTGTTAATAACATCACTCATTTCTGTAACTGTGTATTCTTTAGAAATGATCTGAAGGTCTTTTTGGATTTGTTCGCTATCAAATTTGAATTTTTTGATATGGCCATCCAAAGTGTCTAACATCTTTTCGTAGTTTTCAAAGAACTTTAAGCGCGAATCTTGAGCCGCTTGGGTTTTTTCAAGGGCTTCTTTGTTTTCGCTTGCAGAGTAGTTACTAATATTGTCGTAATAAACGTTGTTATCCATGCCGACAGCCACACGCTTACCAATCAAGCGCTCGAATGGATCCAATGATTCCGGGTTAACTAACGCTTTTACAGTTCTTAACCCTTGATACGGAGACAATGGAAAGCGTAAAGGCTTATAGAAATTTTCTGAATTTGGAACATATTGATAGTGAACCATCTCAGTTTTAAAACGCGCATCGGCTTCAAATAAATTTTTGTATTCTGTCAAAACATCTAGTGGAAACGTCGGGCTACGAGGCTTAGCACCTGTCACTAGACCACCACGTTCTAAAATGTTTTTAACTAGATCGGCACAGTTAAACGTTTTTTTATTGTAACCAACACCATCCTGAACAAACTTTTGGTCTACTTCAGCGATGTAGGCTTTCATTTTTTCTTTCTGTTCTTGTGTTACGCCTTGAACTTTAATAGAAATATTGTCACGAGCATAAGAATTACCGAATGCATCTGTATGTTCCATGTTAGTAACGAAACGCTCAACACTGTATAAGTATTTCGCTAGCTCAGTTTTGTGCACCAGTTCTGGCTCAACACCTTGAACCGCACGACCATTTAATGTGTATACCGTTCCATCAATTTTAATAGCAAGGTGTCCGAATGGATTAGTGTCACCTTTGAAGCGTTTCTTTAAATCAGATTTACCGTAGCTTAAAATGATTTCCACATCAGCCGGGAAGTCCCTATCCATAGCACTTAACGCTTTATCGAAATTCTTAACCGCAATCCCGTTTTCAACGCCAACAGTTTTTGAATCTACTTGAGCTGGAGTTTCGCGAGTTAATACAAAGTCTGTGATTTTATCCATGTTGTACTTAGCTTTAAATTCAGCTTGTTTTTCCAACATTGATTTTTGTTGTTCAGGATTGTTCAACAACGCAACTACATCACGACCGATCGTGTTTTGATCACGGTTAACAACCGCAAGACCTAAATTTTCAAATAGGTTGGCATTGTGGCGTTCATGACCACCGTATACATCTAAAAGGACGATTGGTTTGTTAATCGCAAAACCTTCAGTGGGTGATAAACCACCACTTTTTGTAATATATAGATTTGAAGACTTGATATACTTAATAACTTCGTCATTTTTAGTAAATCCAAGTACGCGCAAATCGATATTAGACGGTAATTTAGCTTTCATTTCAGTAAGAGCTTTAAAATGCTCCTCATTTTTTCCGCAGATAGTAACTAATTGTAGAGGTTCATTACCAATTCTCTTAACGATACTTTCAACGATTAACGGGAAATTACCAACGCCTTCACCACCGCTCATAAGAACTACAGTTTTAACATCTGGTTTCAAACCTTTTTCGCTCATGAAGCTTTCTTGGTCGAACGATTCAAAGATTTGTGGATTGATAGGCAATCCAGTCGTTGAAACTTTCGAAGAATCAAGACCGTGCTTAGCCCACTCAGTTTCTAAAGCATCGATACCTAAGAAGGTCATATCGATATTCTGAGAAATACGCGGGAAATACCCAGTAAAGTAGTCCGTGTGTAACCAGCCCACCGGAGTATTTTTATAGTGACCCGCTTTTCTTAAACGAATCAAAGCTTCAGTCGAGCCATAATGGGTTGTTAAAATATGTGTTGGTTTTTGCTCTTCTAAATACGCTATCATTTGTTCTTGGTTATAATTTTTAGTTAAGCCATCAACAAATTGAAATCGGGCACGGCCCTGATCCATTTTCGAGTTGAACATTTGATCGAATTTGTCTGGCGCTTTCTTCACGACAGTCCAAAATAACCACTCATCAAGTGATGCGCGCCACTTTGGCATAAAATCACGAATGTTCTTGAGTTCAACGACAACGGCCGGATCTTTGGCCACCAGATTTTTCTGAATAGCTTCCGCCGCACTTTTGTGGCCCATTCCAATTGAAGAATAGAAAATGACCACTTTCTTCGGTTCCGCAAACGCAGTTGCAGTTAACAATAGCAATGCCAGCGCAGACATGCGCAGCAGCTTCATAAAACACGTTCCCATAACTTTCCTCTTGTTTGTTTTAGCTTGCGGTGGCTTACATTGCAGACCCCAGGCCACGTCTTAACCGGATTTTAAACATTTTTCCTGACGACACTTTAGACAGACGACACAATTTGGCCGCCCAGCTTGGGCACATTAAAAATATAGGTCGTTTGCAAAGTATTGGTTCGAACCTAGCCAGATGAGCCTAGTGCCATGCGAATTTTAGCGAGTTACTGAAGACAAATAGAAACCACGGCACATGCGCACCGGATCTTTGCTTTTAAAATTGATTCTAAAGTGTGAGCGTCTCCACTTTGTCATATAGGTTTGCGCAAATGACTGCATAGGAACAATTAAATCCAAAGCATCGACGCCCATTCCAGTCGCTAACGCAAATTCACCTGGTGAGCGAAATATATACGGTAGCGCCGTAGGCATATTTATACCTACACCACGAGCCGTTCCAAATCGTTCGATCTGTTTTTCATTTCTCCAGTTTAACCAACCTACTTTTACACCGGCGTATGATGGCAGAGCATAAGTGAATGCCTTATGAAATCGCTCCTGAATCACGAAAAACTCAAGGTACGAATCGCCTGTTTGCTCATTCCTAAAATATCCGATTCCAAGGGCCCAGTTCAGCATTAAACCTGTCTTTTTCAGGCCCATTCCGATAGCTCCATTCAGAGCTAAAGATTGGCCCTTGACGTTAACATCACTAATTAGACGGGATGATCTCCATAACTCGGCTTCAACTTTTTTGATAAGCTCTTGTAGTTCCTCTTTACCAAGTTCAACGAGCTGTTCGTTATCGTTTAGTTTAATATTTGGAGACTTATCTCGCTTAAAGAATTTAATTACACGGCCTTTAATAACCGCATAGCGACCTAGAAATTTGGACTGGCCTTCCTTATCCATCTTTTCTATAATGCCGGCCAAAATCGAATTTCTTCTTTTATAGAACTGCTCCATTTCGGCTCGAGACAGGGAGTTAAACTCCGCTAACATTTCAGGATCGGTAGGTAGGGGACTAATTTTGTAACGTTGGCCGCTCTCAGTAATAGCTTCCGTTTCAGTAAAACGAACCGTGCCTTCTTGCCAAACTCTTTCGATCTGAATGTCGTCTTTTGTAACGACCGTATCTATATTTTCTTGAGATAAATTAGCATCTTGAGAATTTTCTGCCGAATGCGCAGAAATAGAAAACAAGTTTCCAACTACAGCCATGATCAACAGTACGCACAGGAGCTTCAATTTTTTTGCTTTCATAATCGCCGAACCTAAAATGCGAAAGCCATACCAAGATTAGAACTGGTTATTTAAGTTATAAAAGATTCTGCTGTAGGCAACCATTACACTACTATGAGTGACCAGGAAAAATTTTCAAAAGTCGGCGTCATTGACGTTATATTGGTTTTAAGTTCTAATTGCTGAATGGTTCGTAAACTCATCTTCGTCCTAATGTTGCTCGCTATCTGTATTTTGTCTCTTGTCTACTTTCCATACATGAAGTTTTACGACTCAGCGTTGATCAATACTAAAATGCTGGTCATTGAAAAAAATATTCCGGAACTTGAAGACCTTGATTCCTACCTACAAAACAAAGAAAGCGCCTTTCCCAATTTACGTAAAGGCTTAGGTAAATCGATTACATGGAACGATCCAAAAAACAAACAACAAACTGAATACGCGTTTATCTATATGCCGGGATTTACGGCTACCCGAAAAGAAATCGCGCCGGTCGTTGAAAATCTGGCGACGCAATTTAAGGCTAACTCGTTTTTCTCTCGCTTGCCTAGCCATGGTGAGGAAGCTAACGACTATTCAAACGCTCGTACCGAAGAGTTTTTCGAAACCGCAATGGAAGCCGTCACTATTGGTAACAAATTAGGTAAAAAACCGATCTTTATTGGTTTATCGACTGGTGCGACAGTTCTGCAATACGTGCTAAACAAAACCCAACAAGGATTTGCATTCGTGGGAATGTCACCGGCATTCTACACAGGCTCTCATTACATGAACGTCAGCTTAAATCCATGGTTAGGGCACTCACTTGTTAAACTAATTGTCGGAGACCAATATAAATGGGTAGGAAAATTTAAAGATCAAGATCTGTACTGGAACACGACCTACAACACAGACATCATTCCACATATTACGCGTGTCTTTCAAATTGCAAGCAACGAAGATTACACAAAACTAAAGATCCCCTATTTTCTTTTATATAACCCTAAGGATACCGTAGCCGATCCCGCGTTAATGTTAGAGAAATGGGAACAAGCTAATAATCCTATGAATAAGTCAATGTCGCTGGAGAGTCGAGATTCTCATGTAATTGTCGGGGATATTACGTCACCAGAAAATACCGATAAGGTTGTAAACGAAATTGCTCAATGGATCCAAAGTCTCCATTGAGCTTTAATATGATAATTAATTTTAGTTAGTGATATTGGCCGCTTCCATCGAAATAGCAAGCGATCCAATTTTTGATGTCCAACCGTAAACATTTTCCAATGGGCATCCTTCTGGTCTAATCTCAAGGTCACTGACGCAAAGTCTTTTATAGATCGCTCCGGGGCTATTTAAACTTTCCGTAGAATCTTTCTCGCTATGAGTTCTTAAGAATCCACCGGCAAGTTCGCCTCCAATCATGTAGATAACGGGTTCAGCGACAACACCATCCGTTTCTACGATTGAAGGGATACCTTCTTGGATAATGACTTCCTCGACATCACGACCGCCTTTTGCAGCTTTCATTTTTTTGCGGGCTTTGTATGTCCACTCTAAAATTTCCGCTGCTGACTGAACGCGAATAACTGCCAAACCGTATGTACCCGCATTGTTTTTAACAAAGGCGAACGGCTTTTGGTTAATTCCGCGTTTTTGGTAATCAACTTCAAGATCCTTTAGAAATTTGTCTACGGCCTGAGACAATTCTTTGCGGCTGTCTTCAGAATTAATATCGAAATGTGGGAAATACTCTGTCTTAACTTGAAAAACAAAGGGATCGATTCCGGCAACATCCGCAAATTCACCAACGAGTTCATTATAATACTTGAAGTAATTACTTTTTTTACGCTGGTACCAGCCTAATTCACGTGGTGGATTAATCGGCAACTGAATTGTCTTTGCCCAATCAGCATGCGCTTCTGAAAAGTCGTTATTACTAACGATTAACTGAGGATTAAATTCTTTATATAAAGGCGAATCACCCCAGGCTGATTCGACCAACACATTGTGACCACTAGCGCTTTTAATTGTCATAGGCTCTGGCAATTGCGTTCCAAATCCTATGCGAACTTTTTTTCCACCGCTTTCAATCAAGTCTTTAATTGTCGCTACATTATCCCAATAGTAAGGGTTTCCGGTATGTTCTTCAGTAACTAATAAAATTCGCTGAATATCTTTACCATAACGACCATCTAAATACTTACGCATTAAATCGATGCTCGTTTCTTTATCGGTAGGACAAATATTGTTAAACCCGGCAGGATATATATTCGCATCTACGTTCGCTACTTTATAACCCGCATCCCGCACATCATAGCTCGAGTAAATCGGAATGAATGCATTATTTGATTTCGATTGAAACCAATCACAAACTGCGGTTTTCTTAGAAAGAATTTGCTGATGTAGTTCCGTGCGCGTGTAGGCCATAAGAATTCCTTACTTATATTGATTTTCTAAATTTTCGATTGTTAAGTTTTCACGAAATATTTGATGTCTAAAAGATTCCTGCGTCGGTGGAGTGTACTTGTACTGTGCAAAAATTTTCTCTAACACGACGTCTTGGACCTGTTCTACGTATCCAAAAAATTCTTCCTGTAGTGGGGACTTCTTTTGCCCGTCAAGTGGTTCAAACATTTTAATTGAGTTTAGTAATTTAGAAAATTCTGTCATTTTCATGAATTGAGCTTTTTCTTCTTCTAATCGATCCAAATCCGGAGCCGTTCTTTGTGTTTGGCTTAAATTCCAAATCCATTGAATCTGACCTCTTAGCTTTTTTTGAGCTTTTTCCGAAAACTCGGCATCATTGCGATTCATTGAATAAACTAAAAATTTATAGGTCATTAAGAATTTTCTAAGTTCTAATGAAAAGTCGTTGGATTGCCACTGAGTCAATCCGCCGCCAATTTCTAAATACAACTTAGCTAAAGCTGCATTATCTAACGATTCCATTTTTAAATATTCATTCAAGCCATTTTGCGTTTCTTTGATATATTTGAAAGTTAATTCAGTTAAGTTCAATCGCGAATAGGCTACGGATAACTTTAATGGCAATTCGAATAATCGTTTTTTGGCTGGCAAATAGCCTTTGTTTTTTTCCGCTTCTACCAATGCCGCCAACGACTTATCGTATTTTTCTTGTGCTTCGTAGATATCAGCACTTTCGAACAATGCTAAATAATATATCTCTTTGTTAGAGCTAAATGTTTTATTTTGGACTTCTTGATTGGCCGCGAGGGCTTCCGCTAATAAATTTTTTTTCAAACTCAATTTACTCGAAAGTAAATGTACGTACTGAACATATTGAGAATTAGGGTAGGCCTTAAGGTAGGCATCGCGTTTAGTCTCAAAAGTCGCTGTGTCTTCCAGTAGAAAAATTCTATCGAGTTCTTGCGCGTCTACTTGAGATGTATCCGGCAAAACAGGTTCTTCTTTTTTTGTATCTTTTGAAGCGCAGCCGATAAAAATAAAACACGCAGCCACACACACAAAACTCATAAATTTCAATTTAAAATTCATTTGGCCTTCCCTCTACAATTTTATTTTTTGACTCAGGTCAAAAGCAATCAATTTCAGGCTGTCTGTATCTGAAATAGGGTCGAGGTATTCTTTTAATGATACTAAATCAATCTTATCGGAAACAGAGTTTTCAAATTTGTGTAACAATTGCTCTCGATGGTTTATAAATCCTTCGAAAGCCTGTTTAAACTGTTCTAATTCCTTAAAGCTTTTTTCAGACGTGGCGTGTTCTGGACCTATGTTGAAATCAAATGTTTTTTCAAAACGTGATTTGTTGATAATGATTTTACTCAGCAAATAGCCTTGTTTACGAACTTCTTGACCTAAGTTTAAGGCTTCCGTCATTTTCACTTCATCTAAGCTCGATACAAGAAGAAATTGAGTCGAGGGGCTCACTAAAAGTTTGTGCACTTCCACAATACGATTTTCTAATTTATCTTGCCACGCATGAATGTATGAAAAGAACAATCGTAGCTCTTTTACAAATTCCGAACCTGTTAAACTCTCTAAAATTTGAATAACTTGTCGGGTTCCCGTTGAAATAATTTGGCTAAACAAACCGCCGCCTTCAGACGTGCGGAACCATTTTGCGACACTATCATTAAACAAGGCAGACAATTTTTGGGGCGCATTTAAAAAATCTATCGCATGCTTTGACGGCGGCGTATCCAAAACAATCCAATCATACTCGCCACTTTCATATGCGCTATATAGTTTTTCCAAAGCAGTAAATTCTTGGGAACCACTCAACGTTGTGGACATTTGTTGATAAAGTTTATTTTTGAATATTGGAGTCACATCGGCGCCAGCACCCGAAGCGCGTTTAATAAAATCATTAAACACAGTTTGGTGGTCTATAACCGAAGCAAATAATTTTCCTTTGAGCTGTATTCCAGGAACTTCTGTAATTTCTTTAGTTCCCTCGATTCCAAGAGTGGTCGCTAAACGCTTGGCCGGATCAATTGTCAATACTAGGGTTTTATGACCTTGATCGGCCAACATATATCCAAGCGATGCCGATACTGTCGTTTTACCCACGCCCCCGCAACCAATACAAACTACGACTTGAGTTCGTTTCATAGTTTTATCTCCGCAGCTATATCTTGAATCAGTTCATAGGAAGTCTTGTTGTAAATGTGGGGAATTTCATAGGGACTCAAATTTTTTTCACGCAGGCGGTCGTGCGCGTTTTCTTCCCGTGCTAACGTGTCTTTTACAAATTTCACGAATTCATTATTTTTAGGAACAACTTCATCTGACTTCAATGTGGTATTCAGCGTTTTATTCAAAACCACGTGGGCTGATAAGTTAAATTCAGCCTTCAGCTGATCGTAAAGCTCGATAGTTTCTTTAATTGGAAGTTCTTCGGCTAAGGTCACAATGTGGTAGTCACAGATACTAGGATCCATTACTGTTTTCAGTATGCTTCGGCTTTGCTCCCCCATTGGGCCAAAACTGATGGCCTGAGCCATACCCTTTGGAGCTCGCATCAATGCTAAAAAGTGACCCGTCGCAAACGCGTCGACCACAATCACGTCATGTGGAGAGGAGGGACCATGATGACGGGGGCCTGATGTCACCTTGCCCAAAATAGCAAGTTCCGGCAGACCAGGAGCAATGTGAATTAAGGCACGACTGACTTTATTTTCGAAAAATAGGCGATATACAGCCTCGGATTTTAATAAGTGTAGGGCATATTCCTTAAGAGCGTCGGTTCCCGCCCATAAAGCCAAGTCCCAGCTGCCGGGAGTTTTAGTTGGCGTGTATTGCACTTGAGGTAACTGGAAAAATGTTTTGAAAAAGCTTTCATCGCCTAGTTCTACTAAAAGCGTTCTTTTGCCCGCTTGGGAATATTTTTGAGCTAAGGCCGCCGCATAAATCGACTTCCCAACGCCCCCTTTTCCAGTAACAAAAACTATTTTTTGCATTAATTATCCAGTCTCAAAAGAACTATCATAAGTGCTTGATTTTCTTCAACCTGTCACCTAGTATCCGACCGTTTAAACACGTACTCACAAAATACAGGAGTTTTTCATGAAATCAAACGTGGAAAAGGTGACATCTTTACAACGCAAGCTTAACGTGGCTGTGCCCGTCGCCGATATCCAAACTAGTTTTGACAAGGTTTATAGAGACATTCAATCTGAAGTAACAATTAAAGGCTTCAGAAAAGGCAAAGCGCCGATGAATACCATTAAAAGTCTTTATTCTAACCGAGTTAAACAAGACGTAATCCAAGATCTAATTCAAAAACACTACTCAATTGCATTGTCAGAACACAAGCTAGAGCCTGTTTCTTACCCTGAATTTGAATTTGATGATTTAGCTGAAGACAAAGAATTTAACTTCACAGCTATTTTTGATATCCGTCCAGATGTAAACCTTAAGAAATACGAAAATCTAACTGTTGAAAAAGAAAAATTAGATTTCTCTGAAGAAAAAATTGATGAGGTTATCAAAAACATCCAAAACTCACGCGCAACATTCGAAACTGTAACTGAAGCTCGTCCCGCTAAGTTAGGTGACTTTTCAGTTATCGATTTCAGCGGTGAAGTAGATGGTGCTCCATTAGAAAATGGTTCAGGCACGGACCAACAATTAGAGCTTGGCGCAAAACAATTCATCGAAGGTTTTGAAGAGGGCGTTGTTGGAATGAAAGTAGGCGAAGAAAAAACTCTCAACCTAAAATTCCCAACTCCATACCATGCTAAAGAACTCGAAGGTAAAGCCGTTAAATTCAAAGTTAAATTGAATGCGTTAAGAACTAAAGTTCTTCCTGAAATTAACGACGAATTCATCAAGTCAACGGGTTCTGGCGTAGCGTCTGTTGAAGAATTCCGTAAAGTAGTTCGTAATGATCTAGAAGGTTCTGAAATCAAACGCATCGACGACGCTTTCAAAAATCGTTTGTTAAAAGCTTTAGTAAAAGAAAATCCAGTGGACGTTCCGGCCTCTTTATTGAAAGACCAAAAAAATATGTTAGTTGAAGATTTCAAAAAACGTATGGGTCAACAGCAAATGGACGAAGCTACTTTGACTGAGTACATTGCCAAATGGGACAAGGATTTTGAAAAAACAGCTGGCGAGATGATTCAGTCTAGTTTCTTAATCGATGCTATTGGTAAGAAATATGACCTTATCTGCAAAGCTGAAGATTTAGACCGCAAGTTTGCGGAATACGCTGCTCAGACTGGTATTGAAGAAGCTCGCATTCGCGAATTCTACTCTAAACAAGACACTCTTAGCCGCTTAACGTATCAAATCACTGAAGAGAACGTTATCAAGAAGCTAATGGAAACCGTAAAAATCAAAGAAGTTTCCGCTAAAGACCTAAAGAACGAAGAAAATTAATTCTACCTATCTACAACTTCCGTCTTAAAAACCAGCACTGGACCATCCAGTGCTGGCAACGGAGAGTTCAGAACATTAACCTTACCAGTTATGGGTTAACCGATAAGTTTTAAAGCCATTTGATTAGCAGAGTTTGCCTGAGCAAGAGTCGAAGTACTCGCTTGAAGTAAGATGTTATTTCTTACCATCTCAGAAGAAGCTTGCGCTACGTCTGTATCGCGGATTCGGCTGTTCGCAGACAAGATATTCTCTTCTTGTACGCCTAAGTTATCTACTGTTGAGTACAATCTATTTTGAATCGCACCAAGATTGGCGCGCATACCGTTTACACCACTCAAAGCAGAGTCTAAAGAATCTAAAGCGTCTTGAGCTCCTTCTTTACTTGAAAAATCGATACCTTCTAAACCTAGTGCAGATAACGTCGCTTCATTCTCTGAAGAGTCGAATGAAATTACGCTGTTTTCTGGATCATTATAAACACCTACTTGGAAATCGAACGTAGGAGTTGAACCATCTAATAATTTTGTTTTACCCCAAGTTGTTACATTTGAGATACGTTGCATTTCACTCTTTAATTGAGTGACCTCTTTATTTAGGAATCCGCGCTCTGTATCACCTACAGTATCAGAAGCCGCTTGGATACCTAGTTCACGCAAACGCACTACGATGTTTGAAATCTCATTTAAACCACCTTCAGCAGTTTGGATCATCGAGATACCATCGTTCGCATTACGTTTTGCTTGTGCAGCCGATTTCGCAGATGCTTTTAAGCTTTCAGAAATCGCTAACCCTGCCGCATCGTCAGCCGCGATATTGATTCGGCTACCTGATGCTAGCTGCTGCATCGATTTTTGAATCGATTTTTGGCTAGATGTTAGTTGGCGTTGTGCATTTACAGACGCGATATTAGTCGATACTCTCATTCCCATTGTGTTACCCTCCGTTAAGGTATTTGTTTGTTGTGCACCTTTATACGGGTAATTTTTGCCTATCCTAAACGAGACCTCAGTACAGTTTTGAAAAATTAGAAGCAATTTTTTCCTATTCTTGAGTCTTTGTCTGGTTCTTAACGGATTTTTCCTGGGCCTTGATCCCGGAAACACACTGACTGAAAGACCAGTAGCTAGACTTAAGAGCCGCGTCTAGTCTAGCTTCTAGGCTTATAACTGGAGATTATTTTTGAGTAACAGCAGATAAAGCTGTGTAGAATTCTTTCTTCAAAGAATTTAAATGAGAAATAAAATCTTTCTTTTGCTGAAGAGTCAGTTGATTGAATTTAACTGCTTTCACTTCTTGATCATAAACATAAAGTACTTGAGATAACTCGGACAACTCAGCCGGCGAATCACCCGTAGCATCTATGCTCAATGCAAGTTCATCAAAGCGCAAATTCATTTGAGCATAGTCTTGTTGAATTTGTCGTATCTGAGGAAACATCGCAGAGGCTTCAGCTGCTTGAATTTTGCCTTCAACGATGTCGTGTTGAATACTGTCAAACTCGCTCGGGCTTGTGAATGCGTTTAAACCCAAAACAATAGACAAAAGAAACAAGACAGATTGTAAACTTCGAATTTTATTTTTCATGATATGGCCTCGCACACCTAATGTTGTACGTGAGCACAGACATGTTTTCTACTGTAGAGATTTAGACAGGGGACAAATTTGGGCGCTTTTAAAAACGTCTAAACTTTATTCACTTTCTAAAATAGAAAAAAGTCGCTTCATAAACTGATCACGGAATTTATCACCTTCGAGCAGAATCCCGTGATACGAATCCTTAACCACTACTTTTTCACAAAAGCCAGGGCTTCCAGCGCAAATTAAGTCCTGGCCACGCGGTTTCACAATGGAATCTTTCGTTGCTTGAAATAGCGTTGTCGGAACTTGGTACACATGCTTTTGCCGGCGCATCTTTAAAGTCCAATCTAAACTTGTTTTAACCCATCCTACGGTAGTGCCATCCAACGGCAGCTGTGGGTAAATCTTCCAAAGCTCTTGTTCCAAACGGAATCTAAGCCAGCTATGAGTTGAGCGTTGATCTGGAAATTTTTCATTAGGATCGTACGGTTTCTGCGTAGGAGCGAAGTTTTCAGATTTGCCCAAAGCCGACAAGGTATGCGCTAAACTAACAGCCACCAATTCTGGATAAGGATTCGTATCTATCTGAATCATGGGCGCCGACAGTAGCACATGATTAAAATCGCGCGGTTTCTGTACTAAATATCCCGATGCAATCGCACCGCCCATTGAATGACCAATCAGTATTGAACTTTTATAGTTTTTAAGCTGAACGATCGTTTTTATAAAAAAAGCAAAGTCATCCACATAATACGAAAACTTTTCCACATGCGATTTTGCGCGATCAGCAATAAGTCGCTCCGAATATCCTTGGCCACGGTGATCAATAATAAAGACATCGTATCCCGAGTCTTTTAAATCATACACAAGTTCTGCATATTTTAGCGCGGGCTCGCCTTGCCCCGGAGAAACCACAATCACTCCTTTAGGAACATTCACCTTGTAGTGATAGTAGTGAATTTTTTTACCTGCCTTTCCGACGAAAAAATCGCTTCTAGATTTTTCTGTTAAATAGGGAACGATGTCCGAGAAAAAAATCTGACCTAGTTTGTCTTCGCTCGCAGCAAAAGAAACGGAAGTTGCCAACAAAGTGAAAATAATAAGACTAAGTGTTCTCATAATGGCCAAGACTAACTAAATAATTACGAACGTACAATAGGTAGAATTCGAAAAATAAGTCTGAGACGGCCTTTTTCTTTTGCCTCAAACATTTCAATATTTCTGTTTGGCATTAGCTGGACAATTTCTTTTAAAAACTTTTCCACACTGGTAAAGGGATTAAGTACCCACGTGATGCAAGCACGATAGGCTTCAGGGCACGATTGAACAACCTTTAGTACCGTATTTCCACCGACGCCGGCTATCACAACAGTTCCCTTAACCAATTTCCAATCTATATTACAGCCATCGGATTCGATTAATGTTATCGATTTCAAATCAACATGCTTCGTTTCGTTTAAGATCTTTTCAAGAGACGCTTTGGATTTGTCCACACAGTATACGTTAGAAAACTTACCCTCGCGCATATTAATCCGGGCTAGTAAAGAATGATCACAACCGATATCCCACAGTTCGGTACTCAATCCGTCACCGTGGGCTAGCGTGTATATCTGAAAAAGTCTTCTAGGAATCTTCAAAAATTGAACTAGTTTTTATATGGTTCTTTTTTAGCTTTTTCCCAATCCGCTTTATCAAACAGATCCAGAAATTTTTCATATCCCATTTCTTCCATCTTTTCTAATGGAACAAACTTTAGCGCTGCCGAATTAATGCAGTAACGTAATCCGCCGGCATCAGCTGGTCCATCATCAAACACGTGGCCTAAATGAGCGTCAGCTTTTTTTGAGCGTACCTCGGTTCTCGCCATTCCGTGAGAAGAATCAATTTTTTCAACGACACGTTGATCTCTAATGGGTTTTGTGAAACTCGGCCATCCAGAACCCGAATCGAATTTATCCTTTGAACTAAACAGTGCTTCATTAGAAATTAAATCTACATAAATGCCGGGATGTTTATTGTTCCAGTATTTATTATCAAATGGTCTTTCCGTCCCATTTTCTTTCATAATGCGGTACTGTTCAGGAGATAGTAATTTTCTGAGTTCTGCATCGCTTTTTGGAAGTTCACAAACCTCGCCGTCTTTTTTCACTTTGCTGTTTTCTACAATAGTCTTCACGATATTGGTGTCCTTTGCCTTGTTTTGTTCCTTTTTAGGCTCCGCATTTGCGCGCAGGAAACTAAAAACGAACACTAGGATGATCATTTTCATAATTAGTCCTTTAGTGCATTGTAGTCACTGTCTTTATTTTGTAAGAACCTTCAACGTCTTCCAAGTCTTTAAATAATTGAACGCCTGATACACCTGAAAGTCACCCTTAAGCAATTTCATTTTTGGCGAAAGATTTTCATCCTTGCTTGTCGCTACGTCATTCCACCAAGATGTCGCATTAGTCACCGCATTTTGTTTTTTGTCATTTTCAGCAGCGTCCTCTTGATCTTCGCGATCACCACGCAAGTGACCTTGAATATCTTTTTCACGGGAACCTTTTTGTTTCACGATCGCTTTAGCAAACGCTTCGGCCTCGATATCTTCGATTTCGATGTCCGGCTTGATGCCTTCAGCTTGAATAGAAACACCCTTTGGTGTGTAGTAGCGAGCTACAGTTAATTTCAAACCGCTTCCATCTGGAAGCTTAACAATAGACTGCACCGATCCTTTACCAAACGTTCTTTCTCCTACAATCAATGCGCGTTTATTATCTTGTAAAGCTCCCGAAACGATCTCACTAGCGCTAGCGGAATACTCGTTAACCAATACAATCAAGGGGAAGTCTTTAAATTTAGCTTTCTTAGAAGCCATTGAAACTTCTTTTTCTTTTTTATTGCGTCCAATAGTGCTTACGATCACGCCGTCCGCTAAAAACAAGTCGCTCATTTTGATCGCCTGATCCAAAAGTCCGCCTGGATTACGCCTTAAATCGATAATTAGACCTTCAATTTTTTTGTTTTTATCCATGTGCTTATCTAGAATTTTTTCTAAATCTTTTGCTGTATTTTCAATGAAACTGGTTACGCGTACATAGGCATAGCCGTCTTCCATATCCGTATATTTGACAGATTTTATCTTCACCTGTCCACGCGTGATCGTGATATCAATTGGATTTGGGTTCGATTCACGAACAATTTTTAAAACCACCTTCGTTCCATTTTTTCCGCGAATATATTGGGACGCTTCCACGAGACTTAAACCCTTAGTAGATTTTTTATCGATGGCAATTACTTTGTCGCCAGGTTTTACACCCGCAATCCACGCCGGTGTGTCTTCGATTGGAGAAATAATTGTGAGTACGCCATTTTGAATCGACATTTCAATACCTAAGCCACCAAACTCGCCACTAGTCTCTGTTTCAAATTCTTTGAAAACATCGGCCGCCATAAAGCTTGTATGAGGATCTAGTTCTTTAAGCATTCCCTTGATCGCTCCTTGAATCAATTTTTTGGTGTCTACGTCTTCGACATAGTACTGCTGAATCAAATTGAGTACTTTACTGAAGTTTTGCAATTCGGTGTAACGCTCTTGAGCAGTGGAATAAAGGAAAACGGATGATACCGCCAAGATGCCAAACACGCTTTTGATTAATGTGGTTCTAGTTGTTTTCATGGAAACTCCTTATCCAATCCAGAGGGTTGAGCGACTGCGAGTAATGTCTCATTTCAAAATATAGTCCGTTACTTTCAAAGAGAGGACTGTAGTCGCTTTGGGCGATAACTTGCCCTGTGCGAACAATTTGCTTCGATTTAACAGACACATTGTTAAGATTTCCGTAAACAGAATAGTAATTATCACCGTGATCTAGAACGACCACATTACCCAAGCCGTCCATAGCCCCCGAAAAAACGACCTCGGCATTAAACAGCGCCTTGATACCTTGAATATTTGTCGCGGCTAAAAAGATTCCTGAGTTATTAATAATTACGGAATCAGACGCATTCACTCCGTATTTTTGAGCCAAAACGCCATCCATCGGTGCGGCTAGGAGACCTTTGTTCTTAACAATTGTATCCTTCGAAAAAATATCAAATACACCTAAGTCAGCAAACTCTGAGTTTTTCTTGTTCTTTTTCATTTTCAGAATTTCACTTTCTGTGAACATTTTTGTTTTCTTAACTTGCTCTAGCCATGTGATTCGTGCAGCCGAGTCTTTCTCTAAGACTTTCTTTTGCTCGGCAAGAATGGATTCTTTTTTTTTCAGAACTTCGTTTCTAGAATTAAGCTCTTTTAGATTTCTCCCGAGCTCGATCTTTTTCTCATAGTAGTCATTAATATATTGAACGTCATAGCTTGCGATAATCCCCATCATCTTGACGCTTTTTTCAATATCGACCAAGTTGGAATGAACCAACGCCACCTGTAACAGGTTGCCTGATTTGATTTTGGAAATCGCTTTAATTTTGGTTGTTAAACGTTTTTTTGTTTCGACCAACTGTTTGGACATAGATTTAATTTCAGATTTTTGTCGGTCTACTTCCGCGTTGATAGTTTCGATTTCTTTCTGAATATTGGCCATTTTTGTCGTCTGTGATTTAACTTTTCTGTTTATCAAAATAAGGTCGCGCAGCAGGGCCTCTTGCTTGATTTCGATATTGATGAGTTTGTTCTTCTTTAACGCGACCTCTTTTTGCACGTCGTTCGTGGCAGCAAAGCTGAACTCACTTAAAAGTAAAATCGTCAGAATCCATCTCATGCGTGTCGATACCGATAGAGTCTGCTAAACGTTAATCGAGTCACGATCAGCCCCATACCAATTGAAATAGCGAAAGCAATAATTAGTTCTAGGACACTAAAGAACCGAAACACCTGACTCAAATTCAATAGTTTTAGCTGACTATCAAAGAATGAATTGAAGTAATAGTATAGGGCCGAGTTGACCGCCAGACCGATGGCAAACGCTATGCTAATAATACCAAAGCTTTCTAGAAATATTGGTCTTTGGATATAGAACTTAGTGGCCCCAATCATTTCCAGAATCTCGATTTCCTTAGCGCGCTGAAATAGGTGCGACTTAATAGAGCTAGAAACCACAAAAAAGGACAAGATGAACAGAATTAAGCCGAGAAACATAAAGAACGCATTTACGGACTGGCTCAGCTTAGAATATTTCTCTGTCCACAATGACCCGTTGGATACATCTTCCACACCGATCCATTCGCGCACCTCTAAAGCCAAATTTTTTGCTTTAGCATTAAGTTCCTCTAAGGAGCCTTCCGATTTCAAATAGACTTCGAAATAGGGCGGAATAACCTGTAGCAGAGCCGTATCATTTTTTAGGCCTGACATATATCCAGAAATCTGCGCATTAAAATCTTCGATGGCTTGTTCTTTTGAAAAGAACATCACTTTGTCCACCAAGATATTCTTTTCCAAACGACTTTGAGTTAATTTTCTAACTGTGTCGTCGGATTCGCTATCAAGATATACGATCAGCTTATTGCTCTCACCCCAAATGGATAGAATATGACTTATGTTCTTTGAAAGTAAGTAGAATCCTAAGATCACTGCAAATGTGGCACCGATGATTGAAATGGCTGTTACTCGTTGTATCGATTTCTGTTTGTATTCTTTCATAAACTCATTTTATTTACAGAGCCATTCATTAGCTCGATTACTTTTTTGTTTTTACGTTTTACTAGTTCGTGATCATGAGTAGCAATTACAACCGTAGTGCCTTGAGCACAGACCTTTTCAAATACATCGATAATTTTGCTACTCATTTCTGGGTCTAAATTTCCTGTAGGCTCATCGGCAATTAAAACACCGGGTTGATGGATGATAGCCCGAGCGATGGCGGTTCTTTGTTGTTCACCGCCCGACAGGTATTCAGGAAACTGCTCGATTTTTTCAGACAGACCCACTAAATCTAAAACTTCTAGCGCACGCTTTTTAATAAAACTTTCATGGTGTTTCTGAATTTTTAGGGGCAGGCACACATTTTCATACACGGTTCTATCCGGCAGTAATTTAAAGTCCTGAAACACAATTCCTAACTTTCTGCGATAGTCTGCCAAGTCGCTTTCTTTGATATTATTTAAATCAAAATTTCCAACTATAATTTTACCTGATGTAGGTTGATCATAACCAGTAATCATTTTAAAAAAAGTAGATTTCCCAGCACCTGAAGGACCTGTAAGAAAGACAAATTCACCAGCCCCAATTTTCAAATTTATATCTTTAAGGGCATGTATTTTCTTATCGTATGACTTATATAAATGCGAAAATTCTATCATATTTAAATGATAAATCTGGGCGATCTGAAATTGAATTTTGAAATGCCAATTTATGATCTTCTTTATCTAAGTCCGGCATCAATACAGCACGGACTAAAGTTGAGCCTAGCGCGAAAGCCTATTGGTTCGAGTTCAGAATTTCGAATTGCATAATCGATTCATTGTATTTGATGGTGTATAAACGCGCGGTCATTTCAGAATCGAACACGGGGACCAAAATTTCCAGATTTTCATCATCATCAATGTTAGTGAAAACAAGGTTCGTAGCTTCCCCTTTAAAAGAAAAGTGTCCTTCTTTTTTCTGTCCTAAATCCAATTTCTGCTGAAATTCCAGGGTTTCAGTTTTTGGATCTTCTTTGTAAATTTCGACAAATATATTTTCTTTCTGCCGAATCTTTAGAATCACATAGTTCTCTGAACCCGGACTTAAATTACCAATGACTTTTCCAAGAATCGTTCGGTGTTCGGTTACAAAGTATTCTTTGAATTTCTTTTTGAAATTCGGAACTGCCAAAATGACCGCCATTGATAGAGCCATTAAAAATAGAAAAGCAACAAGTAGTGGTGAACGCATCTTTCAAAATCATTGCATAAGGAGGCTAAAACGACAAGGATTCAGTTAAAAACATCGGTTTTTTTGACGTAAAAATCGAAAAGTGAATTTTTTGCGAAAAACACTCGGACGCCGACAACATTTCTTTAGAATGAACTCAGCTAAAAGACACTAAGTAAAACTGTCATAAATGTTTTCATTGTGACGGTTTTTGTGTCAAAAGTTTCGACACGCTCCATTTTCAACCTTGAGGAAATCTTAACAATCTAAACAAATTTCACACATTACCTCGTAAATAGTATATAGTGCTGAAAAAGAATTTTGCGTGAGGATTTATGAAAAGTTTATTTTCTAAGATGGTTATTGCTGGCTTCATCCTTTCTTCTTCATTGGCCGTTTTGGCCACTGATGGAACTCCGGCGGTAAAGAAGACGTCGATCAAAAATTCAGATGAAAAAGCTAAAGCGACTGCAAAAGCTAAAGAAGAAGCGGAGACACCCGCAACTAACGCGGCTTTAGTGGCTATTTTAAACCAAATCACGCTAGCGAAGTTAGATTTCGATATTGATTTATCCATGAAAGTAACTGAAAAAAATGGTGAGAGTGCGACCTCCATCGACTTTAAATACCTAGACATTTCTATGCTGGTAAAGTTTAAAGATCAGCTTCTTTACAACTTCGTAGATGAGGAAAAAACAGCGGCTCAGCTAAAAAAGGTTATACCGGCAGTAAGTTTTACCACGAAAGATATGTATGTTGTTTCAAAAGTTAGATCTGGCGACAAAGGTAAAATGAAATTTACTGTTCGTTTTTGCCAAAGCTATTCTCAAAACAACGATTTCTGTAATACACTTGACGATAAAAAATTATTAGACATTTCTGTGAAGAGTCCAAATTTTGGTATGTTTGACATGAGAATCAAAGACATCAATGTTGATTTCGAACAAAAATTGGCTGACGGAAAGTTTTCATTCTCAGGATCATGTACCGCTTGGAAGAGCGGATTTGATATCGAAACTCCGGACAAGACAGTCATGAAGCCAGCAACTTGTGAATTCGGTGGTGTTTATGACTCTAAAGCCGCAGTTAAATTTGATGGAAATTTCAAATTAAGATCTAAGAAATAATAGGAACGCTCGCCATGAAAACGTTGAGTTGGCTACTAGCCACTCTATTTTTATCACCGCTAGCAATGGCGGTACTTGCTGACGGCCCTGTCTTTACACCGGCTATTCCAACTGCCTTCGATGAGGCTAGTAAGGTTTATCGGTTTGTAAGTGGGGCGGTTCTCGATGTGGATCAAATTCTAACTGAAATTGGTATTAAAGTTTATGCGTGTAAGTTGGATAATCGTACTTCACAAAACTATCGAGGCGTTGGCGCCTGCATATATGAATCCGCGAATTATACATTCAAAGAAAAGCAATCAAGTGTTATCTGGTTATGGGTACTAAACTCAGAAGGAAAATACTTACCTCCCTTAAAATTAGAATGGAAAACAAGTCACACAAGCTGGGGTGCCCTTGGCGGTGAGTTCATCTTCCTATCGTTTGAAAATTTCTTTGGTCGGTTCATACGTAAGGTTAATCGCGTGGTCAAAGACGAAGGCTCCTCTGCATGCTCAGTCGGTAGTCCGACCGACCGTGACTTAGGTAATTTTATCGGCGATATTTCGATCACCTTTCCTAAAGGCCGCAAGGTTTCAGAGTATTTCGTTATCGAAAAACTAGATGGCTTGAATGTCGAGCAAATTAGTATGCACACAACGACTCCATTCTATCTAAATAAAAAGCGTGCTTACAAAGTTCAAGCTACTGTTAAGAGCGATCGTTCCGAGTATCTTCATATATCAATGCTTACGAACTTCAACTTGGTTTCCCAGCGTGATTCTTGCTTTAAGGGCAGTTTGCAAAGACAAATCGCTGATCCAGCAGGGAGCCCGCTACCATGAGAAATTTATATTTTATATTTATTTCCATTCTAGTGATCGCTAGTTCAAGTTTTGGATATGAACACGGTTGTTCTCTGCAGCCCCATGAACTCAACGCATTTGGCACAAAAGTAACTTCTGCTGTTGCCAAAATGAAAACGTCTGTGCCTAAAAATATTCCTCTTCAATCAGAGTTTGAATTTGAGACTAAGCAGGGCGAAAAAAAGTTTTACGGGACTTTTGAAGGCTTCTTTCGTCCACAAAATGACGACTTCTTTTCTATCATTCCGGTACCTATCTTGGGTTTTGACGTAACTAAAGATCGCATTGTGTTGTACGTATGCGCACACTACAGCGAAAAAAAAGAAGAGTCTCACATGACTATCTATTTCCTTCGTGGTTACCATTTGGATCCTCCGACATTTGGAACGTTCTTCGGTAATTTGGTTTACGATCCACAAATGAAAGTAAAACCGGTCCCAGCCACTCTGCTTGGCATCGGTGAGATAAAAATGTTCTTCTTACAAATTTTTCGTTTTATTCCATTTGTCGATATTTATTTTGAAACTTTCAGCTTAGTTCAGCGTTTCTTTGCAAACATGCTTGGTGACGTAACCGGAGTTGGTGTTGAGCGTATCGAATTGACGGAAGACTCCCTACGAGTTTCTTCGGGCGTAAATCTGGCCTCACCCCGTGAAGCCAGAATCAGCAAAACATTTAAAATCAAGCGCCCGGAGCTGGGCCCCGGAGCGAATGGTACTGCAAAAAAGACCCTTACTGGTCCCGAGGAGAAGGTACTTCGTGATCTTGAAGGGAACGTCGTCGAGTACGAAGAAGTTCAATAAATTTGGCAATTCGTTCGTAAAAGGCCGATATCAATATCAATCCAATACCTACTATTGCATAGAACAACCACGGAGATCTACGGTACAGCTCTGTGATAAAATCAAAGTAGTAGGTTAAGCATAAAATTACGTTTAATCCACTCATTAGAAATAGCCATTTATAATGTTGTCTGAAGGAATACACTGTTAGTGCCGCGGCTATTAAAACTCCAAACGCATGAGTTTCAAATTTCCACGAATTAAGCACGGAATTACAAATAGCGATATTTATCCAAAAAATGATTCCGTCTCTATAAAAATCATACTTAGACTCCTTCGAGATATAAACCAAATATGAAATTAGGGCCATTCCACCGAATAGAACATAGGGAAAAAACAAACTCGTAATCGCCTCAATCCCGGGTCGTCTTAAATATAGAAAGAAAGTATGCTCAGTGAAAAACGACCACGCGCCGAGTAGCGAAAAATATCCAATACCTGTGAAAAGTGATTCTACTTCTTTTTCATCACGACTGAAGGCTTTATTGGGAACAAATACCAATGCCGCACCAATGACGCCAAACAGAGTCGCAAAATAATACGCATTCACAGGATAATAGAGTGAACGAATCATCAATGTCAGGATGGGAGCGCTTAACAAACCGAAGAAGCCAATGCGATTCCACCGGTCTTCAATCGAAATTTGAATTTTCAGTCGTTTGTATCCCCAAAACAGAATCAAAAACTGACTCAACAAAAAGAGTGAATTTGAAACTGAATCACGCATTGGTAAGATCAAGAATGCATTTAGTACTACATAGAGCAACGCGGATTCAACAAAACGCGCTTTAATAATTGAATTAAAGCCAAGCAAAGCGATCGGGATTAGCGCCAATCCCGTCACCAATCCAATCACTAAAAAATCAGACATAGGTATCGCAAAACGAAACACCTCGGGTACTGCAGTAACTCCAGGCTTAACTGATGAATAGACGATGGATCCAATTTGCGATACCAGTGTCGTAATTCCGAGCGCTGACAATACAGCAAAGATCTTTGCGGTTATCTTATCCACAAATTGCCGCTGAAACAGAAATGAAAGTCCCGCAAGAATAGATACAAATGCAAAAAAGGAAAGGTACTTATTCAAACCAGTAAGTTCATTCCAACCCTGAAGCATAAATGTAATACCAGATAGAACCACGGCAAACAAACCTACATAACGTAGTATCGATTTCATATTTCCTCCATACCACAAGAATACAATACTCTTATGTGGAAATGTGGATATATTTGTTACATTGTAACATGTGGATATGTGCATAACTATTTTAGTATATTAAAATAGATTTTTATTGATTTTTAATTTTAGTTACATTGTAATTTTGATATGAACTCAAAGCACTTTTATGCTTCCGTATTGGCCGCTCACTCTAGCTCGATGCTAGATGGCTTTCGTCAGCGAGAAGTGCGGTTCTACATGGATCTATTTTCGAATTGGGTATTTGTGAAAATTAATAGCGAGCCCTTCCCCCTTCACAACACCCAGATAATGCGAAGCCTACAGAATATGGTCCGGCTCGGATTAGCAAGAAAGATGGGGCGTAAAAATCCGCCTCGCTATAAGCTAACCCGAGCCGGGCTCATCCAGATGCTCAATGATCTGGTGTCACTACCGTTAAATGACTCGTATTCCGAGTTTTTTTTCGTTTACCAATTTATCGTTAACTACAAATCGCGAATTATAGATTTGCTCAATCAGGACTCAAAACATTTCACAAAATCTAATTATTTAGATGTGGAATTTTTAATGGATGAAAAAAAATATCTACATAGGCAAGTGGAGCTAGTTAATCACGAAATTCGTCATTTAAAGGAACGCATTACCGATTCAGAGCGATCGATCGCACTATTCTATGAAATGAAATCAAACAAGATCGATTCCGCTAAAATCTTTAAGACGATCGAAACTAAATACCCTTATGAACTGAACAATCAAAAGCGTCTTTCACAACTATTGCAGGAAATCCCAGAGCCCCTTAGAGAGCGGGAAATCACGGAAGCTAACCAGAATCGCGTTAATTTGTTTTGGAAGCCCAAACTACAGCATTTAGAGTCATTCGGGCAGATTCTTAAAACCATTGAACACACTAAAACCGCAGAGAAAAAGGCCAAAAAAATTGACTTTTAGAAGAGATCGGTTACTACAAGGTCTCCATGGAAAACATTAAAAATAAAATTATCGAAGTCTGCCAGCGCCTACATGACCGCAACCTTTTGGCGGCCGCCGATGGCAACGTCAGTGTTAAGGAAAACGATCAAACTATTTGGATTACACCAACGGGCCAAACGAAAGCCTTTATGGATAATCGTGAGCTCGCGTGCATGACGATAGATAATCAGATTGTGTCTGGAAAACCTTCGAGCGAGCGAAAACTTCACTTAGCTATTTATAAAAACTGTCCGACAGCTAAAGCCGTTGTTCATGCTCATCCACCACATGCCATCGCTTGGTCACTTGCGTTTAGTGACATGAAAGAACTTCCGTATAAAAGTCTTCCTGAAGTCATTCTAGCTACGGGAAAAATTCCAATAGTTCCCTATGCACGTCCGGGCAGCTCTGAAATGGGCGACAGTCTTTTACCGTTCTTACCAGATCACAAGGTTTTAATTATGCAAAAACACGGTGCCGTAGCCTGGGGAGAAACCTTGGATGAAGCTTATCGTGGCATTGAGCGCGTCGAACATATATCTTATATTTTAAAACTCGCGATCGAACTGAAAAATTTGAAAATCAATTTAGAAGAACTTCCCACTGAGGAAATAAAAGAACTTTTTCAAATGCGCTCGCAAATGGGTAATTTTAATCTATGAAGTCGTTATCTACACTTTCGTTAAAGTGGTCTCCTCAAGAATTTCTGCTACTGGATCAAACTCTTTTACCTAAAAAAGAAATTTGGATTAAGATCGAAAACTTGGATCAAATGATTGAAGCGATTAAATCTTTGCGTGTTCGTGGAGCACCCTTAATTGGCGTCAGTGCCTGCCTCTATATAGCCTATCAAGCGCTTCGCGGTCAGGACTTGAAATCGTTAGTTAGAGACGCCCAACTTTTAAAAGAAGCTCGTCCGACTGCGGTTAATTTGATGAACAATATAGATCAGTTACTAACGCGCTTTTCAACCAACGAAGACGTCGCAACGGAAGCGATTAGAATTTTCAATGAAGATCAAAAGTTGTGTGACGACATGTCTACCTTGGGAGCCGAGTTAATCCAAAACGGTGATAATATTTTAACTCATTGTAACACAGGATCGCTAGCGACTGCCGGCGCGGGAACTGCATTAGGTGTAATTAAGAAGGCGCACCAGCAAGGTAAAAAAATCCAAGTCTTTGTTGATGAAACACGCCCTTTGCTGCAGGGGGCGCGTTTAACTGCCTGGGAACTAGCAAAAGAAAAAATCCCATTTACATTAATTACAGATTCGATGGCGGCGTTTTTAATGCGACAAGGAAAGGTTTCAAAAGCTTTTGTCGGCTGCGACCGGATCGCGACTAATGGCGACTTTGCGAACAAAATAGGAACGTACTCAGTCGCGGCGTTATGCCATCTACATAAAATTCCGTTTTATGTGGTAGGACCGCGCACAACTGTTGATCCAAAATGTCAAAGTGGAAATAATATTCCGATAGAAGAACGCGTTTCAAATGAAGTTACTGGCTTTCATTCTTCGAGTGAGTCTCTGACTTGGGCGCCTGAAAATACAAAAGTATATAATCCGTCGTTTGATGTAACTCCAAATGAATATGTCACGGCTTGGATATTAGATCATAAAATTATCACGCACAAAAACTTGGGAGATTTATGTTAGCAATTATTGGTGGATCTGGTTTTGAAAATTTTGAAGAGTTTGAATTCGTGGCAGAACTAGATCGTGAAACTCCATTTGGTGAGTGCGCGTCTGGATTTAAAAAAGTACGTATTGCAGGGCAAGAATGTTTATTTATTTCAAGACATGGCAAACACCATGAAAATTTGCCGAGTGAAGTAAACTACCGTGCTAATATTTATGCTTTAAAAAAGCATGGTGCGAAAGCCATCGTTTCATTTTCCGCAGTGGGCAGTTTAAAGAAAGAATATAAACCGGGTGATATGGTTATCACTAGCCAATATATTGATAGAACAAAGGGTTTTCGAAAACACTCTTTCCTTGGCGAGGGTATTGTCGGCCATGTTTCCCTAGCAAAACCTATCTGCGAAATTATGGAGCAAAAACTTCGTGCGGTGGCTTCCAAGTTTGATTTTCAAACTCACTACAATGGAACTTATATTTGCATCGAAGGCCCTTATTTTTCAACTCAAGCAGAATCTAAATCGTATATCAATGCCGGCGCTAGTATCATCGGTATGACTCACTTTCCAGAATTTGCATTGGCTCGTGAGGCTGGACTAGCCTATCTTCCGTGTTGCTGGGTTACAGACTACGATTGCTGGGATGACTCAATTCCACACGTCACTGTGGCCGAAGTAATTAAGGTCATGAAAAACAATAATTTAAAGGCCTTTAAACTTCTAAAAGAATTAGTTCAGCTTAAAAGCGAACTGTGGCAAGGCACAAAGGCGCCTGAAAGCGGACTGAAAACGGGGTTGTTTATGCCAATCGATTTAGTTCCAAAAAATAAGCTAGAATGGCTTAAATTATTGATGAATTAAGCAATAAATGGCATACTGAATATACCTATGAAAATTAAAAAGCAAATCGATTGGCCAGTGGCTTTGTTTCTGACTTTAAACCCTATCGTCGGATTAACCTTATTTTTTGTCTATATCTACTTTTTCGACACAACTGTCGCCATGTGGATCGTATTCCTAGTGTTCGCAGCGCTAACTAACTTAAGCATCACAGCTGGTTACCACCGCTTGTTTGCACACAGAAGTTACGAAACGAATACTTTCATGAAGTTTATTCTTTTGTTTTTTGGCTCATCTGCGTTTCAAGGTCCCGCTTTAAAATGGGCCTCTGATCACCGCCGCCATCACAGCCATATCGATACTGAAAAAGATCCGTACTCGATCAAAAAAGGATTTTGGTATGCACATATGGGTTGGTTATTTTACAAAGAATCTGTAGACCTTGCGATTAAGGCTCCTGATTTAGAAAAAGATCGCTTAATTCAACATCAAAATAAACACTATTTATTATGGAGTATCGGAACTGGTTTCTTGGTACCTGTTTTAATCGGATTATTTTTTGGTGCACCACTCGGTGGACTTATTATCTTTGGATCATTGCGAATTTTTCTGACTCAGCAAAGTACATTCTTTGTAAATTCACTATGCCACACCCTAGGTGAGCAAACGTACTCTAAAGAAATCTCGGCGCGTGATAGTTTCATCGTCGCCATTTTAACTCACGGTGAGGGTTACCATAATTTCCATCATCAGTTTCAGTTAGACTACCGCAATGGAATTCGATGGTATCACTGGGATCCAACAAAATGGATGATTCAATTGATGAAACTTTTCGGAATGGCTAAGAAACTTAAAACAATCCCAGCCCAAGAAATATTAAAAGCTAAACTGAATTCGGAAGCAAAATGGTTAGAAGCTAAGGGCATTTCTGCTGAAAAAATTGAAACTCTGAAATTAAAAATCCTAGAAACTCAGAACAAAGTTAAGAAATTCAAAGAAGAATATCAGCAAACCCAAGCCGCTTGGAAAAATTCATCTCAAGAAAAATGGAATGAAGTTCAGCTTCAAATCGAAGAGATGAAATTAAATATCAAACGCGCAAAGGCCGAATTTAATTTCGCTTTAAAAGAGTGGCAAATGTACACTCAACTGGCGACGGCTTAGATCTAGTTCATACTGGATCTAATAGAACTTCGCAGTTCTTGTATTGGTTTTCTTTGCATATCTAGAATCAATTGATAGGCGTCTATTTCATCATTTTGCAGTAGACGCGCAAATGCCGGTTCTGTTTTGTATCCCATTTCTTTGAGCTTCAAAACATCGTGCTGCCACGATGGTGGCCCATATTTTAAAATCTTTTCCTCGGCATTAAAATGCAAGAATCCACTCTGTCGGAACGTCGACAAGGACGCACAGAAAATCTCGACTGGAATTCCGCGATAAGTGAAGCGACATAGGCTGTACTGCATATCGTTTATTTCGCCCGCCGTTATTTCAAATTCCGGCAACAGTGCAAAGCCTTGCTGGCACATGAGTTTAAATTCGCTAGGATCTGCAAATGTAACTAAAAAATCTAAGTCGGAATTTGGCAAATCAATCGCTAGAGGTGGTGTTCCCGCAATGAATGGTTCATTATCTTTAAACATTTCTAGTAGTCTTAGCTCGGATACTAAAATCGCCATTTTTGGTCGCTCTTCAAAGTTAATGACTGATTTTAGCGATATATTGTGAAACTTGATAGCGCACGAACCGAACGATAATTCTAATTCAGAATTAAACGTTTTCTCTAATCCCGATTTATCCCAATCTAAACTAGGGTAACGTTTAGCAATTTCAGTTAACGGTTTATCCACAACCATTTCAAAATGTTCAAATCCAGTCTTAACTATTTTTCCTTTTTTAGGGGCCGGTAATTCTAGTAGTTTAATCAACCAATTTTTATACTTAATCGGTATAGCCAAGTTGAATGTGGAAATCGAACGACCATTGACTTCCTTTTCTGTAAGCAACTCACCAAGTCTTAGAAAGCATTGATGATAGGCCGCATATTCGTCTTCTGTTTCCACACGGTAACATAGATGATCAATATCCCACTGAGGTTCAATTAACAAATCATGTGCATCTACTTTTTCAAAAACAGTATCTAAGAATTTTTCCGCTAATAGCTGAAGCTCTGTCGGCGAAATTTCGGGTATTTTCAATTGAAGATCCTTGGTATTTAAAATTTTTATCTGAACTGGGAACCGAGCGCAATAATATTGTCATGCTATTTTGCTTGCCGGAGCTAAGAAATTTAGATTTGATGACGAAGATCATAAATAAAAAGGGGACTTCGTGAAACAATCGGTATTATTTTTGATTTTCGTTTCTATTTTTTCTATTTCATGTGCGCAAACGCAACTTGCTAACTATATAGCGGCTAATCCAGAAGCGATGCGGTTGCCAAATACAAATACCACAAACGAGTATATGCCACTAGGCCGATTCGCAATGATTCAAGGACCTACTAGTAACAACGAAGCCTATTTTTCCAGTATTGTTCCCCGATATAAAACCTACACCTACATTCTAGTGGATGCTGCTGGAAAAGAAATTGCACGCGTACAACCCTATGAAGTTGTTGAGCAGGCTAACTATACATTTTGGAAAATAGATAAATTTCATTTCGCTGGTTTAACTGCCGGACAAGATTACGGCATCCACGTCGTCGAAAAGGCGACAGACAATCTAGAGCAATCGATGGATTTTAGAAAATTTAGGTCAATAGATTTGAATCAAACTCGTTTTAAATTTGTAGTTGGTTCGTGCCAAGCGGATGATCATCGCTTTGCTTCCATCCGCAAATCTATTTGGAACAAAGTTGTCCAAGCCAATCCCGATTTTATCCTCATGAATGGTGACGTAGTTTACGTGGACTCATTCGAGTTTGTAAAACGAGAAACTAAAACTCACAAAACGCAAGAGTGGGAAATCTGGGGCCGTTATATGGATAGCTTCCAAACCCTTGAAATCTTCCGTAGTCAGCGATTGATTCCTATCATCGCTAACTGGGATGATCACGACATGGGAACTAATAATTCGGATATTAATTTTTCTGGAAAAGACCACGCTAAACGGGTCTTTAAAGCTTTGTTTCACGCACCAGATATCAAAGGCGTATTTAAGCAAGGTGTTGGAGGCGTTTCATCCGCGTACACATTATTTGGACAAAAATTTATCATGATGGATGCGCGCTACTACCGGCAGCCACCGGGAACACAGAAACATCCAAACGGACATTTGGGAAAACCCCAGCACGATTGGATTATTTCAGAAATGAATAGCGACTCGTTACCGACATGGCTAGTGATGGGTGATCAGTTTTTCCAAAGCCTGGTGGAAGTCGGCGAGGGCGAAAAAAAGAAAATCGTAAACGAAACATTTATAGGTGATCACCCCGTACAATTTGAACGCTTTTTAAAAGATGTTAAGGGCAGCAAATCAACTACTGTGTTTGTTTCAGGCGATGTGCATTTCTCTGAAATTTCATCTGTAGACAAAAATTTCCTAGGCTACCCAACGTTTGAACTAACAGCGAGCCCTTACCACAGCTATATCTTTGGTGGAAAAAACTGGGAAAACCCACGCCGAGTGGTGGCGACGAAGGAACATAACTTCATGTTAGTAGACGCCAGCAAACACGAAAATGGGATCAAGGCGAATGTCCGCGCTATCGGGGCAGGTGCTGATTTATTGTTTGAAAAAGAAATTACAGTCGTAAAATAATTCAAGGCCCAGAAACTAAAAAACCACCTCTTGGGTGGTTTTTAAAAAATTGGCTCAGGAGGAGGGACTCGAACCCCCGACCAAGCGGTTAACAGCCGCTTGCTCTACCGACTGAGCTACTCCTGAACACCGGAAATCTGAAATTAGTAGATTTGAATTTTGAAGTCAAGAATCGATTCCTAGGGATCTTGAGCCCTAGTCGATAGCTAAACCCAACGCCGACATTTGGCTTTTTAGACCTTCAACTTTGTAAATTAGACTGCCCTGACGAACAAAGGATCTAGAAGTATCCGCTTCCAAAATAACCTCGTCACCTTTTTCATCCAAGGATTTCATCAAGGGTGACCACTGTATCTTGCTAACTTCTTCTGAATTATAACTAGAATACGCTAGCTGACAGAGCTGCTGTATGGCCTTAGGTTCTCGAACCGTCTGGTCTTTAGGAATGATTAGAATAACCTGCACGGTTTTTGAGCACCAGGAAAGATGACGAGACTGTGAGGGTGAGCCCATCAAGATATCCACATTGTTTGAAAATGTCGGAGACTTAACGTGTTGCATTACAGCAACGACAGAATAGAGAAGGATACCATAGAGGCCGATTTTTAAATAAAGCCATTTAGACTTCTGTGCTTTCATAAAAAATACGATAGCAAAGCCGGCGGATTTGGTAAATATTTTAACGATGTTTCGCTGCTTACCTGAATTCGGCAATTGTTTTAATTATGTTTATGATCAGAACGCAAGTGACGGCCTATTCATATTCCACGGCTTTCCATCGCAAAGAAATCGTAACAAAGATTTAGCCCACTTTCTTTTTCAAAATACGAAAGCATCCGTATTTGTCCATCATTATGAAGGCATCGGGGAATCGTTAGGTAAATTTTATTTCGAAAAATCACTCACAACAGCGATGAAGTATGTCGAGCACATCCGCAAAGAATTTAAGCTAAAGCGAATTCATTTCCTAGGTCACAGCTGGGGTGGTTTTGTATCACTTAATCTGCTGCCTATTTTTGCCGATGATTTAGGTTCTTTAGTTCTGTATTCGCCATTTACGCAAATTCCAGATGGTAAGGGTATTGATGAACTTGCCGATAACTTAATGAAAGAATACCCACATATGTTCTTTCACCGCGATCACGCCGACGTATGCACAGAGTTTAAAACAATTCAGAATAATTTTCCGTATGTGCCATCACTATCGAAAACGAAATGGCAAAAGCCCACTCTTGTATTGCAGGCTAAGAACGATTTATCAACACCTGAAGATAAAACTAAATCAATACTGCCATTGCTTGGTCCAAACACGCACTACGAAGAACTTTCGATCGATCATTCGTTCACGCAAAAACGTGAGCAAACATTTGACCAAACTTTAAATTTTTACAAAAGAATTCAACTCGCAAAATAAAGGACATTATGAAAAAGCCATTTTTAAAATTCTCGTTTTTTGTTTTTAGTACCCTGACTTTACTCAGCTGTTCGAGCTCAGAGAAAACACAAACGCCGCAAAGTTCAGTCATCATTTCTGATTTTGCAAAACCTCATCGCCAAGATTATGTGATGACGGGTAAAAAATATGCGTTAGCGACTCAAGGAATTTTAACAACAAAAGCGGCCACTGAAATTTTAGAAAAAGGGGGAAATCTAATTGATGCATTCGTTGCGGCTTCATTTTGTATTTCCGTTGAACGCCCTCACTCTACTGGCATTGGCGGTGGTGGGTTCCTGGTATTTCACCAGGCCGGCTCTAAAGAAAACGTAGTTATCGATTTCCGTGAGCGCGCACCAATGAAATCATTCCGCGACATTTACTTAGATAAAAAAGGCGAATATCTAGGCGATTTATCTAAAGATGGCTCATTGTCCGTAGCGGTACCGGGATTAGTTAAAGGCTTATGGGAAATTCATAGCAAATACGGAAAAATGAAATGGGCAGATGTTCTAGCTCCGTCTATTAAAATCGCCGAAGAAGGTTTTTTTGTTTATCCTGACTTAGAAAAAGCGCTTAAAGAACGAAAAGATGTTTTAGCCAAATTCCCAGATTCTAAAAAAATCTTTATCAAGGAAGACGGCTCTACTTATAAAGTAGGCGAAGTGCTTGTACAAACCGATTTAGCAAATACACTGAAAGCTATCGCTAAAAATGGGGAAAAAGAATTCTATCAAGGTGCTACAGCTAAAAAAATCACTACGTTCTTAAAAAAGACGGGTGGAATAGTTACGGCAGCTGATTTAAAGAAATACAAAACAATTGCACGCAAACCAGTTGAATCAAAATTCATGAATTATAAAATCGTTTCTATGCCACCCCCTAGTTCTGGTGGCATTCACGTCGTTCAGTTTTTAAAAATGTTAGAAAAAGAAAACTGGACACCAATGGAAATGAATACGGCGAAAGTTATTCATTTCCAGGCATCGGCATTTCAGATGGCATTTGCTGATCGCGCGCAATATTTAGGTGATCCCGATTTCGTAAAAGTTCCAATGACTCAGCTAATTTCTGACACCTACTTAGATCAACGTAAAAAAGAAATCACGCTGAATAAGGCGCGCGCGGCTAACGAAGTTCGTTATGGCAACGTTGAACAGAAAAAGGAATCTACCGAAACAACTCATATGTCCTTCCTAGATAAAGATGGAAACGCAATTAGCTCTACCCAAACAATAAATGGATGGATGGGCTCAGGGGCCGTTGCGACGGGCACTGGTATCGTATTAAATAATGAAATGGATGATTTTTCTTCCAAACCTGGCGCGGCCAATTTGTACGGCGCGGTTGGTTCTGATGCCAATTCCATCGCCCCATTTAAAACACCGCTTTCAAGTATGTCGCCTACAATTGTTTTCGATGAAACAGATCGCCCGATTATGGCCGTGGGTGCTCCTGGTGGAACACGAATTATCAGTTGCACGGCGTTGACTATTTTCAATCATTTGTTCTTTAAACAATCATTAGAAAGTTCAGTAAAAAATATCCGAGTTCATCATCAATGGCAGCCAGACACATTGTTCATTGAACAACCAGGTCCGGCACCTAAAGAGTTGGAAAAATTGAAAAGTATGGGCTACAAAATCGAATTGGGCGGAATCCCGTGCCGAGTTATGTCGGCCGCTTTAGACACCAATAATTCTGAATTCACAGCAGTTGCAGACCCTCGTGATATCGGAACGGCTGCTGCTAAGTAGTTGCTAAATACGCTTTTAGATCACTGAAGCCACCCACAAGTACGCCTTTGTGAAATACTTGTGGGAAAGTTGGCCAACCACTCCAAAGCTTAATTGCTAGTCTCACTTTCCATCCCGCAAAGTAATTACCGTGTTCGATATACTTGTACTTAATATCTTTGGCCTTTAAAAGTTTGCGTGCATTTTTAACGGGAATATTGTGGGCCATGCCAACGATCACCCATTCGTTATTTTGAACTGCGTTTTCAACTTCAGCCACAGCGGCTGCGTGAAAGTTTGCTATTGAATCCTGGGCGCGCTTTGTAATTTTATTTTCGTTTAATATTTTTCTCATTCTAGATCTCCTGAAAACTGTTTTTGCAATAATTTGTAATATATCCCGGTCTTATCTTTCGATAGTTCCTCGTGTTTTCCGCTTTGAACAACTTCGCCGTTACTTAAAACAAAAATTTTATCGGCATCAACGATCGTAGACAGGCGATGTGCTATCACTACGCTCGTTCGACCTTCCATCAAATGATTTAATGCTTCTTGAACCAAAGCTTCGCTTTCCGTATCTAAACTCGATGTCGCCTCGTCGAGAATCAAAATCTTAGGGTCTTTCAATACGGCTCGCGCAATAGCCACGCGTTGCTTTTGGCCACCCGATAACTGCAATCCTTTTTCGCCGACTTTAGTTTGCATGCCTTCGGGAAATCTTTGAATAAACTCCCAAGCATTGGCCGACTTCGCCGCATGTTCAATTTGGTTAGAATTCGCCGTTTCGCGGCCGTATTTAATGTTTTCCTCTATAGTAGACGAAATTAAAATCGGCTCTTGCGAAACAATACCGATTTGTTCCCGAAGCCATGTTACATCTAGCGATTGAATATCGTGACCGTCGATTTTTATCTGACCCGAATCAATGGGGTAAAATCCGGGAATAAGCCCCGCAATCGTTGATTTTCCAGCACCTGATGAACCCACGAATGCTATCTTTTGCCCTGGCTCGATTTCAAATGTTAGGTCTCGAACCACTTTAATATCTTTTCGAGTTGGATAGCTAAACGAAACATTTTTGAATTCGATTTTTCCGCTAATTTTTTCAGGACGCATACCGGTAACTATTTCTTGAGTTGGTTTTTCCAATATTTCAAAAATTCGTTCAGACGCGCCTAAACCCGCAGCAAAATCACCCCACAAACTACCCAAACTGCCGACACCGATCGCAACCAACATCAAATACAACAGAAATTGGGTTAAATCTCCAACCGTTAGATAGCCGTCAATGACTTGATAGCCACCGTACGCAAGCACCACACACACGGCAGAAAATCCCACAAACATCGCCACCATCATAAAGACAGTTATCGCGGTGATTCTTGCTTTTACAAAGCTCAGCGCGTGATCTAACGATTCAGTGTAGCGATTTACTTCGAATGATTCCCTTACAAACGATTTCACCGTTTTTACGCCAGACAGCGTTTCTTCCGCCACAATGCTGGAATTAGCAACCGCTTCTTGCAGGTTTTTTGAATGCACACGAATTTTTTTTCCATAAAGGGCCGCGAACAACGCGATCGGGGGAATAAGTACAAACATAATCGAAGTCAACTGCCATGAGGTGTAAAACATAAATCCAAGGCCGCCGATCACCTGCCCCAAATTTCGGAGTCCTTGCGATATATTTACACTCACCGTATTTTGTAGCGTTGTACAGTCCGAAGCTAAACGACTCATCAATTCGCCGGTTCTATGGAAATCAAAAAAGGAAACTTCTTGAGCCATTAAATTTTTGAATAAACGTTGGCGCAGTTTTAGCACAATCCGTTCACCGCTCAGAGTGAACAGGAAATAACGCACACTAGAAGTTATCCCCTGTAGAACAAATACCACGAACAGGACACCGACGGACCACCATAATAAATCAATTCGCTTTGTCTGAAGGACATTATCCACCATCCAGCGAATAACCTGCGGGTAGGCCAAAGAAGAACCACTGGAAATTACTAGGAAAAATAGACCCCAACCCAGAGTTTTGAATTCCGGCTTAGCTACACTCATCAGTCTTTTCATTGAATTACTTTTATTCATATGTTCCCTAGTGTGCTCGCAAATTTACAAAAATTCAAATTCTAGAATTTGGCCTTCGGCATATGAAAAAATATTTAAAGTATTTTCCTTGCTATTAACGATTTCGTCTATTGAAATAGCTCTGCATCTTAAACAACAAAAAGGGGTCCAAAAATGTTCAAATTAGTATTAGCAAGTTTAGCTCTATGTTTTGCATCTGTTTCGTTCGCTGGTATTCCGGTATCGATGAACACATGTGAACCATCTGCTAGCTTAAAAGTAGCTTACAAAGTTGTAGATAAATCACTGAGCATCGATTTATCTGGAAAAGGTGAAGACGGAAAACCGTTCCAAGGTTCTTCAACTTATACAATCGTTAACAGCGCTGATTTCACGGCGGCAGAATTTTCTGCGGATGATATCAAAGTCATCAATACAATTGCTGGGATTTCAAGCTTTACAAACGGCGTGTGGCTAGACATTACTACAGGCACTGAAAAGTCTTCGATGATGTTTTTAGAGTTCTCGCCTGGTCAATATTCAGTACTTTGGGTGGTTCAAGGTTTCCCATTGCCGCTAGGTAAAACAGATCTTTGTAACTAAATTAGTTTGATATAAAAATGACTCAAGGTTTTGACTATAATTTGACAAAACTTTGAGTCGAAACAGCTGCTAACCTAAAGCAGTTCAGTTTATTCTAAATACTCTGAATGAATAAATTAAACGGCTTTGGTTAGGGTTTTAATGACGTCTCAAAAAAATTCTGATATTTTAAAATTAATCTTTTCTTCTAGTGGCTCAGATAATCATTCGATTTCAGAAATTTTAAAATTTAGTCCTGTCGGTTTTATCTTTGCCGATCGTAGTTATAAAATACTTCAAGTAAATGATTCTTTTGCTCGTTGGAATTCGGCTAAAGCCGATTTTTATGTTGGTAAATCTTTAGTAGATATTTTTGCAAATCTTTGGCTTTTCATGGAACCTCAGTGCCAACGTGCTCTTCGAGGGGATGCAACGTCTAATCAAGAACTTAAAGCGACGATAGGAAGCGGGCCTCACAATACATGGCTAGTGAGCTATTTCCCAATTCAAAAAGATACTGACGTTCTTGGCTTTGGAATTTCAATCAATGATATCAGTGACCGAAAAATGCTAGAATGGCATCGCGAACAAGAACTCGAAAGAGTATCGCGACTCAATGGAGTATTAAGCCGAATAAATCAAAATATTGGCGTATCACAAAATCGGGAAGAACTCTTCGATAAAGTCAGTCTCACTTTAATCGAGCAGGGCGGATTTCCGATGGCTTGGGTCGGTTGGTACTCGGTCGAAGAACGTGCTTTATTACCCAACAATAAGTATCAACTGGAACTAGAAAACCGGGCCGGAATGAAAATTATGGTCGATAAACCCGAAATGTCTAGCGGAATGACCATCGCGTTTAATTCAGGACAGCCCTATATTTCTAACGACCTGATGA
>ERZ761610.309-NODE-309-length-41319-cov-36.236574_pt1 | contig 41319 bp, 35 predicted proteins | sample MGYA00512164_ERZ761610 | MGnify/ENA primary metagenome ERZ761610 (study PRJEB28899, sample SAMN02850038) | bioreactor sludge metagenome | biome: EBPR Sludge; feature: EBPR Bioreactor; material: flocular biomat | place: Australia: Thorneside Wastwater Treatment...
CGAGATATTGGCGTGACTGGAGTTCAGACGTGTGCTCTTCCGATCTTATCGGCTTGCTGGTCGAGATCGTCAGAAACTTGCAAGTTTTTATACGCCTGAATCACTGACTAAATGTACAGTGAAATATTCGCTTAAAGTTTTATTTGAAAATAAAAAGACACTTCAAGATTTATGGGCAATTAAAATCCTAGAGCCTGCAATGGGTTCAGGGGCTTTCTTGAATGAAGCGGTAAACCAAATCGCAGATAGAATCCTTGAATTAGAAGTAAAAGATAACGTCGGAGAACTAAAAACTCCTAAAGATAAGCAAAAGCGTCTTTGGGAAATTAAGTATAAGCTAATTTCAAACAATGTATATGGCGTGGATTTAAACCCAACGGCCATCGAACTTGCTCGTTTCTCTTTATGGCTTAACTGCATTGGTGCAGGTAAAGAACCGCCGCAATTCACAGGCCGTCTTAAAGTCGGTAATAGTTTGATTGGTGCGCGATTCAAAAAAGGAGCTGATGGGATTTATCCTTGGCTACTACTTGATGACGGCATGATGAACTATGGCAAGCGTCTTAAAGATTATGATGCTGACCAATACGAGAAGCTTCAAGCATTCAGAAAAGATTTAATTTCTTCAAAACTAGAATCGTCTCACGACAAAATTAAAACTCTTCAAATAAAAGCAGAAGGCGTTTTAAAAGAACTTATTACAAGCAAGGATGCCGACAAAAAACAGGCTGCTTATGATCGTTTAAAACTTTGTGGTGATCTTTGGTGTTCTGCCTTCTTCTTAACTGGTGATGATCTAAAAAATTATCCAACAAAGCACGAAGCCCTTTGTGACGTATTTGCATCAATTCTTGAGAATGGTTCGATAGATTCAAAGTTAAGATTCATTGTTGAAGAAAAATATAATTCTGAGCGATTTTTTCATTGGGAAATTGAGTTTCCTGAAATTATCTCTACGAGCGGTTTTGATCTGATTTTAGGAAATCCCCCGTGGGTTGCAGTTGAATGGCAAGATGCTCTTTTCGTAAGTGACTACGATGTAATACCTGTGGTGTGCGAACTAAATGCTTCTGACACCAGAGTTTTTGTTGATGAGCAAAAAAATGAAAATTTGAAGCATCATTTAAGCGGTCAATACATTCAAACACAGGGTTATTCGTTTTTGTTGGAGACCGAATTTTACGCTGTATTGCAAGGAGTTCCTAAAAATACCTATAAGGCTTTCAATGTACTTGCATTTTATTTAATCTCTTCCTCGGGTGCAATTGGTCTTATTCAGGAAGATGGAATACTAGAGGATAAAAATGCAGGTAATTTAAGAAAAATATTTTATCAAAAGTATAGATATCATTTTCAGTTTCAAAATGAAAAAGATTTATTTGCAGAAGTACACAATCAAAAAAAGTACAGCGTAAATATTTTTTCCGGTAACTCTAATTTGGCGAGTGAATTTGATCATATCGGCAACTTGCTTTTGCCACAAACAATTGAGCAATGCTATTCTGACACCGATGGGACTAATGCAGTCCCGTTGATAAAAGATCAAAATGGTAGCTGGGATGTTCGCGGACACAAGAAGAGAATCGTAAAGATTACTTCAACCGCAATTGATATATTTGCAACTTTTCTCAACGAAACTAATTCAACGCCTAGATTGCTAAACCTGCACAGCTCTGATCTTTTTGGAGTTGTAAACAAGATTGCAATATCAAAGAGGACTTTTGCATCATGGATAGGCGAGAATAATTGTATTGGCTCTGTCATGTTTGATGAAACAGCAGCGCAAGATAGAGGTTATACAGTCAAAAATAATTCTATTCCTAAATCTGGCGATGAAGTTGTTTTATCGGGACCTCATGTTGGTCCATATAATCCAATCTACCAACAAGTAAAAGAAAAATATGTCAGCAGCAAATCTTTTGACGAAGTTGATCTGAACTCGATATCAAAATCATTTTTACCTAGAACGATATATCAATTAAAAATTTCGCCAAAAGAGTTGGATGCCTTATTCCCACTTTTGAATGGCAAACCATATAGATCATACTTTAGATTGATTTCTAGAGGAATGATACATCCTTCAAATGAAAGATGTTTATTTACTAGCATCATCCCTCCGAAATTCAACCATATAAATGGCTTAAGAAGTTTAGCAATTGATGATCCATTAAAACTAGCAATTTGTGCTGGATTAGCTGGAACACTTCTATTTGATTCACTTTTAAGAATACTTGGTAAAACTAATTTCTTCACTGAGGATTTCAAGACATTCCCAATTCCTGATAATGAAAATTATTTTTATTCTATTGCCAGAAGGTCGTTGTCGCTTAACGCGCTAACAATTTACTACGATGAGCTTTGGCAATCTTTGGGGGCACTAGCTTCTACTGAAGACAGATTAATATCTGGATTTAAGCTAAATGGATATGGAAAAGAATTTCAACTCGAAAATTCAATTAGAAAGAATTTAGAACGTGAACAAGCAACGGTAGAGCTAGAGGCATTAACTGCATTATCTTTTGGTTTAAGTGAGTCAGAAGTCATTCAAATTTATGAAGTTTTTTTTCCAGTAATACAATCATACGATCGAAAGAAAAATTTCAATCGAATAGAAGGTATTAGAAAAGCTTACCGTCATTTTAACGAAAGGGGCTGGTGATGCAAGAAACACTCATTCCCAGCGCACTCGCTTATCACGTTAAAGAAAACCTCGTCAGCTATTTAAATACGACGTTTAATATCAAGAACGCTGGTTTTGCTAAAAATCTTGAGAGTCATATTCGTGGAGAAAATGGTCTTTTTCGTGGGCCGTATATTGACATTAAACTCCCATTTAAAGCTGCGTCCAACTTACCAACTGATCTGCTTGAGCTAACTCCTCAGTTCAGACCTTTTGGTCATCAGGTTGAGGCATTTAAGCGAATTACCTCTAAAGGAAAAGCTCCACAAAATACGTTGGTGGTAACTGGTACTGGTTCAGGTAAAACTGAATGTTTCTTAATTCCGGTTTTGGATCACTGCCTGCGAAATAATAAAAAAGCTGGTGTTAAGGTCATTATCCTTTACCCAATGAACGCCTTGGCTTTTGACCAAGCAAGACGTATTGCCGAAATCGTTAATGCCTATCCAGAGCTTCGAGATCAAGTTACTGCTGGCATTTTGGTGGGTGAAGATCGTGATGCTGGGGAAAAACGTACTACACACAAAGCGATGGGTTCGGATCATATTATTGATGATCGAAAAACTATTATCAAAAATCCTCCTGATATTTTGCTTACGAACTACAAAATGCTCGATCTTCTTTTAATGAAGCCAGAGTTTAAAGATTTGTGGAATGGAGCTACTGGCGAAGATTCTTCAATGCAATATCTTGTGCTGGATGAAATGCATACCTACGATGGAGCGCAAGGGAGTGACGTTTCCCTACTGATTCGACGTTTAAAGGCAAAGCTTCAAATCTCAAATGAAAAGATTTCTTGTGTTGGAACTTCTGCAACCTTGCTTTCGGGTCTTGAAGGCTCAGAAGTTTTAAGAAAGTTTGCTGGAAGATTGTTTGGTGTTGGTTTTGACAAAGACTCCATCATCAAAGAATCCCGTGAAACGATTGATGAAGTCTTTTTTGGAGTAAGCACTTCTTTCAAGGATATTCCTAATGATTCTGATGAGCTTGAGTTTAAGGGTGACGTTTCTTTAGATGAATATGCTTTAAAACAGTCTGCGCTTTGGTTTAAAGGTTCTGCGTCTGGATCAAACGATTTGGGTCAGAAGATTCTTTCTCATTCGCTTGCTAAAGATTTGCTTGAAGCCCTTGATGGGAAGCCACAAACAGAAGAAGCCGTTTTAAAGGAACTAGATATTACTTCTCGCCAGCTTTATAGCTTTTTATCTTTGATTGCTCATGCAACTAAAGAAGTAAGCTTTGGAGCAAGTAAAAGAAATATCCCACTATTCTTTGTTCGTGTTCAGTTATGGATTAGAGAACTAAGAAGGCTTTTATCAACACTTGATTATAATTCTCCTAAGTTTAAATGGCTTGAAGAAAAATCTAATAAAAAAGAATCAAGACATTTGCCACCAGTGTTCTGTGAAGAATGTGGCGAGCTTGGTTATCTTGTTTCTGTAGATCGTCACCAAGAGTTTGAGTGGGATATTCAAAAAATTTATGAAAAATATGCTCAGGCTGATTCTCATGTTCGCTACCTATTTCCTTGGAGAGAGCTAGAGGCTCAAGAACTAAGACTCACAACCGATTCAGGTGAGCAGATGACTCTTGAGGATAAAGTTAAAATTTGTCCAGAGTGCGGTCTTTTCGAGTACGCTACAACAGGGGAAATGCAGCACGATCACTGTCCTGCTTGCAGCACGAAATGGAATGTGTTTAGGAAATGGGCTTCTCTATCAGAGGAGAAGAAGAGAGATAAAAGACAGTGTCCGTCTTGTGACTCAAGAGATAGCCTACGATTACTCGCAAGCCGTGGCACAACTCTAACCAGTATCGTAAACGGTCAGCTATTTTTGTCGAAATTAAATCCACAAAATACCAAGAAACTTTTGGTATTCTCTGATTCTGTTCAAGATGCTTCTCATCGGGCTGGTTACTATAACGCTAGAACCTTTCGCTTTAATTTTAGAACAGCAATTCAGTCGTATCTATCAACATTAAAATCAGAACCATTGCTAATAGATGTGGCTTCTCCATTTTTAGAGCATTGGAAGAAAGAACTCGGTGAAGATAAAGCTGCCGCTACTTTTTGTCCAAGTGACCTAGCAGGACTTGAGGTTTATGAAGATTACTTTGAAAAGAAAAAGAAGACAGAACTGTGGGATTTGCTTTTGCCGAGAACTCTTTGGGAGCTTTACTTAGAGTATTCTCTGCGCTCGCAAGTAGGTCGTACTTTAGAAAAAACCCTCAGTTCTGCGGCTTATATTGCCTTTAGCAAGATTGAGTCTGTGATCCAGTCACTCTTTGATGATTTATCCAATCATCACGAATCTGTAAGGCAAGCAGGCTTGAATCAATTTAAGTTTTTCGTTCTAGGTATTTTAGAGCGAACCTTGATTCGTGGTTGCATCGGGTTTGAATTTTTCAAAGATTATCGATACAAAGAATCAGCTTGGGAGCTAGATAAGAAAAAAGCAGGGCTAGAATGGATCAGTCGTCTTCCGAAAGGTCGATTAGACGGAAGCGAAGTTGGGGCCTTGCCTAAATTTATTTCTTTTGATCCAGAAGGAAAAATTTTTGACTATGCTGGAACAATCGCTCATGGGGATAATTGGTTTACGTTCTGGTTTAAAAAGAACTTTCTTATCGGTGGAAATAGAACTTATCGCCGAGAAGATATTACGCCACTTTACCGAAGTCTTTTTGAAAAATTGGAACAGAGAGGAATTTTCAATTCCGTTACAAGCAAGAGAAACTTCAAAAACTTCGGAATCAATCCCGAATTGATTAGACTCACGAATAAAGTAGTTGCCTTAGAGTGCGATACTTGTGCACACAAAACAGTGGTTCCTGCTGATGAAGTGAATACTTACTTGGGGCTCGGCTGTGTCATTACTCACTGTAAAGGGCACTTTTCTAAAACTAAGGTTCAAGAAAAATCTTTCTATAGAGATATTTATGAATCAGGTGATATTGAACGCATCTTTGCGCGTGAGCATACAGGTCTACTTGGGCGCAAACGCAGAGAAGATTTAGAAATTGAATTTAAAGAATCTGATCTATCCAAGAGACGACCAGATTCGGCCAATCTTCTATCTTGTACACCAACCCTTGAAATGGGTATTGATATTGGCGATCTTTCGGCCACTGTCGTCGGGGCGTTGCCAAAGTCTTCTTCAAATTATCAGCAGCAAATTGGTCGCGCTGGCCGTAAATCAGGTTCAGCATTTGTTGTAGCGATAGCTCAATCGCGCCCTCGTGATCTTCTGTATTTTAGATACCCTGAAGAATTGATTGCTGGAAACATTGAACCACCGGGCTGCTTTTTAGATGCACCAGACATTCTACGCCGTCAGTTTTTTGCTTATCTTTTCGATCAGCACTATGCCGATTTTAGTAAGGGCATTGAAAAGTTAAGCGTAACTGGTCTTAGAAAAGAAGTTCGTGAATCTTCTGAAGCTGGTTTTATTAAGAATTTTCATTCTACACTTCAGGACTCTTCGTCTAAAAATTTGGACAGTTTTAAATCCAGATTTAGTTCAGATGAGGTTTCCAGCGAGACTTGGAGCGACTTAATTTCGGACTTCAGTCCGAAATCCGGCCGAATTCCATTTGTTGATCGCCTTAAAAAGATAATCGAAGGGTTCGATTATGAACTTAATCAGCTCGATCACCTTGATCGAAGCCTGAAAGAGAAAATCTCTCCTTTTGAAGATCAAGAATCAAAGGGAGTTAGTTTCAATAAAGAAAAAGCTGAGGAGTTTCGTGATTTAAAACGTGAGAAAGCGACTCTCGAAGCGCAAAAGGAATTATTAGGCTCAAAAGATGGATTCTTTGAGTTTCTTACCCATTATGGCTTTCTTCCGAATTACGCCTTCCATGAAGATGCTGTTGAGCTAGTCGGCCTAATTCTTGATGAAACCAAAGAAAGCGGTAAGAAAATTTCAATTAAACACAGGGAGACGTTTGATCGTCCAGCCAAGATCGCTCTCCGCGAACTTGCGCCGATGAACACGTTCTATGGTGGGGGGTATAAGTTGCAAATTGATCAAATTGATGTCGGTGGGAAAACGCGCACACTCATTGAAGATTGGCGCGTTTGTCGAGCTTGCGGTTATTTAGCAAGGGACTCAAAGGAAAACCAGAGCAAGAGTTGTCCTCGTTGTTCTGATTTGCAATGGGGAGATCGAGGTGCATTAACAAAAATGCTTAAACTTCATAAAGCGATTGCCCTAGAAACAGCTCACAGCAGTCAAATTGGTGATGAGGCCGAAGATCGTCAGAAAAAGTTTTTTAAAGTAAGACCATTCTTTGATTATCCCAAAAGTAGTGTCAAACAAGCTTGGGCTTGTTCATCTGATAGCTTTGTTTTTGGTATTGAGTTTCTCTCTCGAATGACATTGAGAGAAATTAACTTTGGCTCAGAAGAAAATCTTACTGCTGATAAAATTGAAATTGCAGGAGAAGAATTACCGCGAGGCTTTCATATCTGCCATGAATGTGGCCGTGTCGCTCAACAAGAGCGTGATGGACATGAGAAAATTCATCACATGGCATCTTGTAAGTTTGCTAAAACTGCAACGACTCCCGATGCTAGAAAATTAAAACCTACTGATCCACCAGTAATGCTTTACCGTGAGCTTCAGTCTGAAGCCATTCGAGTCCTTCTTCCTGTTTCAGAGTTTGATGCGGATGTAAGAACAGCCTCAATTAGAGCTGCCTTCATGCTTGGATTCATTAAAAGGTTTGGTGGTAAGCCAATTCATCTTGAAATTGGACAACAAAGAATCCTTGAGCCGGGAGAGGAAAGATTATCAAAACGTTATTTAGTGATTTTCGATTCAGTCCCCGGAGGCACAGGTTTCCTTCGTGAACTTTGGGATAAGGATTCATTCTTTGACATGATTGAGATTTCTCTTAAAACGATGAATGAATGTAGCTGTGCAAGCTCTCAAGAGCTTGATGGCTGTCCTCGTTGTATTTTAGCTGGGGCGACTCAATACGATCTTCCAGATGTTTCGAGACAAGAGGCAGTGAAATACCTTGAACAAATCTTGAAACACAAAAAAGAAATGAAAGAACTTGATGGTGGTCTTGATGTTGTTGAGGTTGAGGGTTTTCTCGATAGTGATCTTGAATACCGATTCCTTGCATTGATGAGAAATCTCAATGAACGAGAAATGAAAGATAAGCTCTTACGTTTCGGGGTTGAAGTTACAGATGTCAAAATACCTACTGATCCAAAGAAAGACATTGAGTTTTCTGTAAAGAAAAAGGATTCAGAAGCTATTGCAAGTTATAAAATGAAGCACCAAAAAGTTCTTAATACTGGGGCGAAAGAAACTATTGCAGATTTTTATATTGAAAGAACCGATGCAACCGCTAGACCTGTCGCCATTTACTTAGATGGTTTTAGGTATCATGCTGGCCCACAGACAAGTGATCGCTTGACTGCGGACTTTATTAAACGTGAAGCTCTTTTTAATGGTGATGGCGTAGATAAACACACAGTTTGGAGCATGAACTGGAAAGACATCGAAACCTTTGAGCGAGAACCTCAAGATCACCCAGCGAGATATTTTGACCTCGAGTGTATGGATCAAAATGAATTCTTAGGTCAAAATCCAATGATTCAATTGTTCCGAGTTCTTATTGGAGAGAGTCCTGAAAAATCATTCACTCAGGCTCTTCGGGGAGCGGCTCAGAATCAGAAAATTTCGCCAGCTCGATGCTCAAGTGGATTATTGAAAATTCTTGAAGAAATTGAAGTTACTCGTAATGTAACAACAGAGTTAAATTCTGCTCTATTGAAGAATCAAGGAACTGAGCTGACGGCCATTACCTCTAAAAATGATGACTGTGGATTTTCTTTCATTACGAAAACAGGCCAAGCAAAACCAACATCATTTATCTACTTCAAAAGCCCTCAATCTGTCCGCGAGACAGCAATGTTTTATGAAAATTGGGAGAGGTTACTTTATACATTCAACATCCTTCAGCTCCTCTCTGACGAGTTGATTGTTCGTGTTTGGGCGGAAGAATAATAATGTTGCATTTGATTACTAGGAAGAAATGATGGGATTACGAGCCGTAACAGCAAGAGATGCTACCGATAGCTGGGCAGGATATTTATATCAGTCTGTTCTCGGCCTTGTAGTGACTCTTGAAAAAATCCTTCAACTTCAAGAATCAAGCCAACCGATAAATGGACATTTTGTCTATGAGGATGTTGAAGACTTCTCAATCTACTGCAAAGATGCGAATGGAGCCGTTACTTTTTCTTCAACCCATCAAGCCAAATATAAAAAAGGTGCAGTCCCGAGTATTTACTACCCATTTATCAGCACTTTAAACCAATCCCAAACGACAAACAACACTACAGGGATGCATTATTTTTTGAACATCTCTTCAAATGTGACATTCCCTGCAACTCCAGAAACAACAACCAATCCACTTCCAGACAATTATACTTCATTTGTGTACCAATACAGGAATGGGAATAAGTATTTGGGAGGAACTGAATGTCTAACGTATTTAGAACAGCAAATTTCAAGTTATAGACAGCTAACTAATCTTGATGTTACCCCTGCGACTCTTGAGAAAATTTCTTCCACACTCTTAGCCTTTATAGATGCTATTATCATTCAAACGAAAGAACAACGGCGAACAAATGCAAACTTCAGACGAGAGATTACATTTAATGAACTTGTTACGATTGTAACCAATAACGATACTACTCTAACGAAAGATATAATCTCAAATACGCTCAGAAAAAGATTTTTGCGCGCCTTCATGCTTTCTTCTGAAACCTTGGATGGGCAATCCGCCGAAAGGATGGATGCGCTCAGTAGGCAAATTTCAGATTTTACCCAAGACGAGTTCCTTTCGTTTGTTAAAAAGATACATATCCATAAAGATTTAACAAACGACGTTGAGTTGGTTTCATCATTTTCTTCTCCTGAAGACTTGCAAGATGTTCTTTTTGCTGTCGCAAAATCAATCTCTGCTCCACTAGAGAAATCAAGCGTAATTTTCAAGAAACAACAAAATGCCTACAGACCTTCAACTCTTAGATTCGGTCGCAATCAAGAAACGGCTCAGCAAAATCTTAAACTCGAATACATACCAAAAATTAAAAAGAATATGTCTGAACATGACATTGAAGGCTATTTTGAGACTAAAAAAATCATCATTGATGGACAAACCGTTCAGGATATTTGGTCATACGAGATCACCTCGTCCGAATTAGAAAAACGCGAAAATAAAATAAATGAGCCAGAGCTAAAAACACTAATAAGTGTTGAGGATGCTATCGGAGAACTAAATGAAGATGCTTGAGTTCACAGAAAAAATTTTTCAAGAGCTAGGATTCAATACGGCAACGGTTCCGTTTGAGTTTGAAAATGTAAATCATAACTTTAAAGTCTTTTTTAAAGAAAAGAGTGCCTACGCTGTTATCGAGATAGACGATAATATGACATCTGCTTTTACCGACTTCCTTAACACATATCAGTCGAAACTTTTTGAAGCCGCTTTATCATATGAAAAATTCAAGGAGGATTTGAAAAAGAACTCTTACTTGTTAGTCCTTGCTGAATCAAAAGTGGCAAATAGCTATACGAGAAAATTCTTTATAAATATAGAAGAAGACCCATTTTTCTTTAAGAAATATGTATTTCGATATGGGGAAAATGACTTAAAGGCACTGAATGAGAAAATCTCAACAACAAGTATCATTACAGGTCTTGGTCAGCTTGCGATAGATCACGATATTTTTAAGAAATTCTCAGAAGAAAGTAAGAATAGAGCTGGATATGAAAATTTACTTTACCAGATATATGTAAAAATCCCAGCGCTCTCATTGCCAACAACTTCAAAAGACATAGGCAATCTGGAAAATGAAATTCAAAATAAGCTAATTGAAGACAACCTTAAAGAACAAAATGAAAAACTGTGGGGACTTCTGGATGAGGTTGATGAGAAAAGCATAGACCTAAAATTGTTCAAGCAGATAGTAGGTCAGCTATGAGTAGATACAAACTCAATAAAATTAGAATACAGAACTTTAAAATTTTTTCCGATCCTTTTGAGCAAGAGTTTAAAAATAGTGACCTCGTGGTTTTTGATGGGCCAAATGGTTTTGGGAAGACATCTGTCTTTGATGCAATCGAATTGGCATTAACAGGAATGATTAAGAGGCTCGATATTTATGATGACACTGTCAAGAATAGACAGAGGGCATACAGCTTTCCATTTATAAACAACGACCAAAATGATTTCTTTATAAAACTTGAACTAGTTTCACCTGATGGCTCTTTAATTGTATGCCGTTCTTTGAAAAAGGAACTTTTCTCCCAGAAAGAAAAAGGGAAACTTAATTGGAATAAAATTAAAATTGGAAAATTGAACTCTTGGGGGGCTGATTTTTCTACTGCATCTGATTTGACTCAGAAAGAATTTGAGGGACTTCTTGGTATTCGTGATCTCCAAAGAATTTTTAATATATTCTTCTACGTCCAACAGGAAGAGAACACTTTTTTCTTAAAGAGGTCTGAGGCGGAAAGAAAAGAGTATCTGAACATCTTGTTTGATGTTGATAAAGAGTCGAAGTTTGTCGAGAAATTAAAAAAGGCCACCAAACTTCAGAAAGAATTTACTGATGAAAAGAACTCTGAAGTAAAAAAACTTGAAGAGAAGAAAATAAAACCAGATGCACTTGATAGCTCGCTAAACATATTCCACGAAAAGCTCTTTCCTCAAGCGGAAATCGAATGGGATAATGAAAAACCTGATTTCAAGAAACTGACTTATAATAATGTACTGGAAGGCTTGTCTGATATTGAAAAGCTGCATAAATCACTTACAGTTTTCAAAGCACAAAAAGAAGCCTTGAAAGTAAAGTCATATCTATCTAGCTCAGATTTTATTAAAAGCTATATTCTATTTAAAAACTATCAAAGCACATTTTCAGAAATTACCGAAAAATATGAAGAAGGTAAAGAACTCAAGGGCATATTAGATTCGCTAGAAAAAAAGTATTTAGAGATTGAATTTTGGAAGTCTAAAAAAGATTTCTTGGAAAAACGATCTCAAATAGATTTTCAATCCCTAATGAACTCTGTTTCAGCTTATTTGAAGCAGCAAAGTAGTTACAATAGTCTCGAAAAAACAAAAACAGAGTTAAATAACTTTAGAAAAAGTTTTGCGGAGACATATAAAAAATTTATTGCTCTAGACAATAAGAATCAAGAAAATTGCCCTCTCTGCGGAAACGTCTGGCCAGATATTGCAGCACTAGATGTGGCCATTAGCGATACAGAGAAGCGTTTTATGTCGTCAAGCCAGACATTAATTCAAGGGACGCATGACCAGATCGTCAAGATCAAAGATCAACTTAAAGTCGAAATAAATAAGATTCTGTCCGAATCATACTTCCCTGATGAGGGACTCGTTTCGGTTTTAAGAGTTGCGAGTAATCGTGCTTTAAATTTCTCAGAATTAGATAAATTTTTTCAAGAGCATTCATTTAGCTACGCTTACCTAAATAAATTTATAAGTATTGATGATCTGAAAAATATTGAAAATGAAACATCCAACTTTAAAAAGTTATTTGAAGAGAAAATTGCAGCCATGGTTGTTGTTGGCGATGTTGAATTTGCCAGACAAGAAACCATCTTTCTGAAGTATTTTTCTGAATCCTATGATTTGGTGACACAATTTGATATTTCCAAAATCCCCAATAAAGTGAATTTTATTAGAGCGAAATATGTTGAGTTTTCGGCGACGCAAAACCAAGAGCTAGATAAGAAAATTCAAACTTTAAAGGAGGAAATGACTGCTGTTTCTGGGAAGATCGACAAAATCAAATCCATTCAAAAAATATATGAGGACAAGATTAAAGCGCATGTAACAAGAATCATAAATGACATTTCAATCCCGTTTTATATCAATAGCGGCAGAATTTTACAGGAGTTTCATGGAGGAAATGGAATTTTTGTTAAAATGGGAAGCCTAAAAACAGATGGTGTGAAATTCTACAGTGATATTGATACTGAAAGTGACCCTCTATATTCACTTAGTTCTGGTCAAATTTCTTCTTTGGTTTTAGCCTTTTGCCTCACATTGAATGACGTTTATAGAGACCATAATTTGGGCATGATTTTAATTGATGATCCAATTCAAACAATGGACGAAATAAATACGATGACTTTTATTGATCTCATTCGCAATAATTTTAAAGATAGACAGTTTATCATTTCTACTCACGAAGATAGCTTCTCTGCATTGGTAAGATATAAATTTAAACAGAACAGTGCGAAAGTTGCTTCAATTAGTATGAAGGAAGCACTTTAATGAGACGGGAAAATCAAATTTGATTGCGCGGGCAATTTTAGAAAAAAAAGATGAGTAAGTCGATACCAAAACTTCTCAGTAAAACCAGACTCATGCGTGGGTACCAATGCCTCAAAAGCATTTATTTGACTATTCATAATAAAGAGCTGGAACCACCCGTTACACCTGATCTGCAATTTATTTTCGATCAAGGAAATGCTGTTGGTTCTGAAGCCAGAAAAAAATATCCCAATGGAGTTTTGGTCGATAATCCAGCATGGGATTTTTTTGGTGCACTAAAGAAAACGCGTAAACTTTTAAAAAATGAAACTGAAGTTATTTTCGAGGCTGCATTTGAATACAAGGGCTGCTTTGCGCGTGCCGACATTATTACATATTCTAAAGAAACAAAAAGATGGTCAGTTTTTGAAGTTAAATCAACGACAAAAGTAAAAGAAGAACACTTGGACGATGTGGGACTCCAAGCATGGATCATGGCAAATGCTGGACTTCCCATTGAAAAAATCTGTGTTATGCATCTGAATTCGGACTGCCGCTATCCTAATTTAAATAATCTTTTTACAGAAGTCGATGTCACAGAGGAACTGCGGAAGAGACACCAATCAATTCCACCAAGATTGACAGAAATTTTTAAAGCTGTTCGGTCTGAATCCGCACCTGACGTTGATATTGGTCCTCATTGTGCTTCGCCTAATGAATGTCCATTTATCACACATTGTTGGGTGCAAAAAAACATACCTGAACCAAGTGTTTTTAATCTTCCTGGTATAAAAACAAAGAAATGGGATCTATACGCTCAAGGTATTATAAAGCTAGACCATCCAAAGCTTTCCAATCTGACTCCCGTGCAGCAAAGAGTTGTTGATGTATACAAAAGCCAAAAAAGATATATCGACAAAGTAGAAATAGGGAAGGCTTTATCTACTTGGAAATTTCCATTAGTATTTTTAGATTTTGAAACCATAAATCCTGCAATTCCAAGATATGATAAAACGGGCCCATATCAGCAAGTACCATTTCAATTCAGTGCCCATATTTGGCTATCACCAGGGTCTGAGCTAATTCATAAAGAGTATCTGCACGTGAGTTCAAGCGATCCACGTCCGCAGTTGATTCCACTACTTCTAGAGGCTTGTCGAGGTGAAGGCAGCATTGTTGCTTATTATTCTGCTTTTGAAACTCAACGTATTTCTGAAATGGCAGAGCACTCCCAAGATCATAAGAAGGAGCTAGAAGCATTACTTAATCGTTTTGTTGATCCACTTCCTATCTTCAGAGATTTTGTTTATGACAATGGTTTTCTAGGGTCTTTTAGCCTGAAGACTGTTGCTCCGACAATATTGGGTGAAAAGCATTCCTACGAAGGAATGCTTGTGGCAGACGGATCGTCTGCACAGAGAGCCTACGAGGAAATTATAAATCCTGAAACAGACCATAGCCGAAGAGAGCAGCTGATCGAAGCGTCAATTGAGTATTGCAAAAAGGATACTTTGGTAATGGTAGAGTTGGTGAAATGGTTGATGAATGAGACCAAGTAAGAGGAAAATTGAAAATGAAAATATTTATTAGCTATGGCAACGATAATTTAAATCTGGTCGAATATGTTGCAAGAAACTTGCAGCCATTTGGCGAAGTTTTCTATTGGAACCAGAATAAAGAATTGGGACAAGAGGCTTGGAAGACAATTTATTCATGGATCGACAGCTGCGATCTCGTTATTGCAATCATCACTGGACAAGTAGTAGGTCGCGCAATGGCTGTCGGAAATGAAGTTGGTCGCGCCACGGCTAAAGGAAAAACTGTCGTTCCACTGGTAACGCCAGAGGTTCCTGAATCTGCACTAGGTTGTCTTAATGGCATTACACATCAAAGGATGAATTTGCAGAACCCGCAAGAAGCTATAAATAATATCCAACAGACTATTCTTAAGAAAAAGACAGAAAAAGAACAACAAAATGCCTTACTTGTTTTGGGCGGAGCAATTGTACTACTGACTATTTTTTCAAAGGAATAGTCCACCAGCTCTTGACACATTTATTTAAAGTAGATAATTTTGCACACGGTTAGGCAGAAACCTTGCGCCTGTATCTAAAGCTCGCACCCGAGTACTGTCATTAAACGAAAGTTTTCTAAATCATATAAAACTTAACATCGCTCAAACGATGTTTTGGAGCAGGCGACAAAATGTCAGAGCGTGTTATACTCCAAAAAGCCATTAAAATAAATGAAGCCAACCTACCGATGGATAAAAACATAAGTACTGAAGTTAAAGCGACCAAAGATAACAGACTTGAGGTAATCATATACAAAACTCCTAAACTGTAACCCGTCATTCATCCTCTTTACCTGTTTTATTGGCTTCCTCCATCCCCCTTGTAAATTTTAACACAGAACGGTAAATACTATTTACTACAACTATTGAAGTTTAGATTTTGACCGACACGCAAGTGGGATGAAGCTTCTTCCCATTAGCGACCTTAAGAACTGGAATTCCCTTCGTTTAGATATCGCCAACAAAAATAAAAACCTTTGCACTGGATTTTGGACAGGTTCAATAGACGCAAAAGAATTTCTAAATACCATGAGTCGGCTACCCGAAACAGAAATCGAAAAATGGATAACGATAACTTTAAAAGCGTCTTTTTTAGCTCTAGAAAATCATAAGTCTGAACAACATAGCCAGGAAATTATCGCCGCTTCATTTAACGAAGTTGCCAATAAACTAGATCCCGATTCTAAAAAAGTATTCATCGAAAATCTACCTAAAGGCTTCACTCTAAACAGCGAAGACGCCTGCTGGATGATGAAGACTCTAATGTTAACTGTTCCATCACTAGAAGAATCCCATCAGTCAGTTTTGCTTCAAAGTTTAACTGGATATTAGAGAGTATTCTTCCTTTAGAACTAAAGAAAGTTAGGATCGCCAACTATTTAATGGATGATCCACGCCTATCCAATGCAACTATCTACGAGATTTATTAACTACACCTTTAAATACAACTCCATCTTACCCACTCCAAATTCTTTTATAGCAGCCCTCTGATTGCAGTTACGGCATAAAACGCGTAGATTTTCCTTCGTATCCAAGCCACCCTTTGCTTTTGGATGAATATGATCTATTTGTAGAGCATGCGTCGATCCGCAGTTTTGACATTTGTTGCCTGCGTTTCGGAAAATTTCCCTTCGCACTTCTGCATTTGAATTTTTATTGATGCCGCATTGTTTCCTGGACGTCGCGACTTTTCCAGGATCGAGTTGTTTTAGGCCGATGTCGCAAAGCTGTTCAAACAGTTCTCCTAGCTGGATATTTGGTTTCTTGTGGGCCAGTAAGCCCTTTAGCTTTTCGATTTTATCTTGAAGGGATCTTGAGGCTTGGAATTTTAGTTCGACTTTTTCCTCCGTTACTATTCGAATTTGATCTGGCTTAGCTGGGATATGTTGTGACGCCATTGATGCCGTGATTCGTTCTGCTTCACGAATTGGCTTAGTACTGATTTGCGAGAAAATTTCTTGTTTTTGTTCTTTAGAAAAAATTTTACCACTGTATTTCCTTTCCTGATTAAACAAATTTTGTGCAAGGCTTATGTGACTTAAAGATATTTCACCGCTGGTGATTTTCTGTTCAATTTCCGGAACTTCCTTTAACAATCGCATCGCCGCTATTCGCCTGTAGGCTTGATCATCGGAATAGGCCAAATGTTTCGTTGCGAAGTCATGTAGAGATTTATAACCCAATTCCGCAAACAGCCTTCGTCTTTCTACCTCACGCAAGTGATGCAACACTTTTGCTAATAACTCGCGTTCCGCTTTTGCTAAAGATTCTAGTCTGGATATTAAAATGCTATCGCCAATATCTATTAAATTCATTATCTTTCCCTCTTTAGAAAAGACGATATCATGCATTTTTTGATTCCAAATTTTTTGCTTTAGGATTAGATTTAATCGACGATTTTCGTCTGGACATCACCTTTGTTTATCTTTGGGATTTATGTAGCCTTATTTTTACGGACCTCTTCAATTTTTTTGAAACTTTTAGGCGAACTATCCATTACCATTAAATTTTGGTTAAAGATACGTTTGCACAAAACTGAATCATTTAACTTTACAAACTAGTTTACTTTACTAAATAGAAACGTCCCAATATGAGAACATCGATAAAAACCAAATTTACCCTTTAGCCTATCGAGGCTCGACCGAAAATACAGTAATGAAAAAATTAAGGGTTCTTTTCCTACTTTTGTTTCCGATTTACCTATATCCTGAACCTACAGAACCTAACTTCGAGTTTGATCCTGTTTTAATCGACCACGCTAGATATCCGCATAAGCACAAAGATCTTGATCCCGATGCCAATTACATTAGATTTATACCAACACAAGAAAATGGCACCTACTCTATGCCTGCATTGTCTGCGTTTCCTAATAAAGAGTTTACCGGTTCGCCTATTCTTGAGCTTAATAATCAAGGATTGCTTGTCGAAGGAAAAATTGCGTGCAAATACACAGATAATGGAATGGAAAAACTTGATCCATCTAATCTGATTTCAACTAAAAAAGGTAGCCTAGGATGCACCGAACATCCTCCCGTATTTAGTGACAATGACGAATACTTTCCATTTGGCCTAATTATTTACGTCGAGTCGCCGTCTGAATCAGGATTCTACGAAACAAAGTTCAAAGGAAAAAGCTATTACATAGATCGCTCGAAATTAAATAATTTCAAATTCTATACATCAAAAAACAATCAGTTCGAAACTAGAAGAAATAAAGAGAATTCTAATTTTCGTCAATTAATCTCGAGCGATACCGACCTTCAGAAATTTACAAAAGATGCGAGTGAATGCTTTGGTACAAAAGACGAAAAGTGCTTCAAAAAACTAGGAATCAACACGGAAAAACTTTTGCAACGTTATATTTCTAGCTATTGCGGCGAGGAAGGATGTTTAGCAACTCACAAAAGTGATAAATTCGAAGACATATGCCCTCCAATTGAAAATGAAAAAAATACTAAGCGCACTCCGAAAGCGGAGGAATTGTGGCAAAAAGAGGTTATCGAACAAAAACAAAAAGCCAAAAATCTCATATTAGATCACTACAAAGATTGCTTTAAAGACGGCGAGATCCTAAACTTAGAAGGAAAAATAGAAGCTACGAAAAGCAGAAAAATAAAAAATAGGGTATATCTTTATACGAATAAAGAACGAACCCTGGAATGCACGATTACCCAAATTATGGATAACGAGGGAACCCTTAAGTGGTTACTTCCTGCCATGGGTGAATGAGTGTGTAAGTCCAAAACCTCAAATTTGAGATATTTTCCCGGTGTTAAAGCGCAGTATGCACATGGTCCCTCACTAAGTGGGATCAGTCATTCCCTTGTCACCTCCTCAATATTTTGATAAACCCTCTAAATGCCCGAAGCAGCACCAACAGCCGAATTCCCAATTATTCTTTTTCAAGACCAAGATATTTTAGTTTTACACAAACCGGCCGGCTGGTTTGTGTATCCACCCGACTATAAATTTAAAGGTCGCACCCCACTGCTGCCGACGGTGACGAAGTGGCTTCTTCAAGAACATGACGTGCGCGCCTTACCGGCTCATCGTTTGGATGCCGCTACCGAAGGCGTAATGATTTTTGGTCTTACTAAAGAAGCTACGGCAAATATCAATCATCAATTTAAAACGCGTCAGGTGAACAAAACGTACTACGCCGCGATTCGTGGATGGATGCCTGACGCAAACGGCGTGATTGAAAAACCTTTGCCGATCGCTTCCACGGGCGAAATTGCAGAATCGATTACAGAGTATCGAACGTTGTCACAAATAGAATTGCCTTACCAAGTGAACAGCCAACACCCAAACAGTCGCTATGCATGGCTCAAGGTTTTCCCGCACACGGGCCGCTGGCACCAGATTCGTCGCCACTTTGATATGTGCGCGCATCCTTTAGTCGGAGACCGCGAACACGGCGATTCCCACCACAATCGATTTTTTCGCGATACGCTGGGAATTAACGGGCTTTGTTTATTTGCAGCGGAATTGAGGTTGGCACATCCGACGTCGCAGAAGGAATTGACACTGACGGCAGTAAAAACAGAGCGTTTCAAAAAACTGGAAGAGCTTTTTCTAAAGACGCTCTAAATATAAATGGCAACCCTAAAACCCGAACTTCAGCCCAATACCAACACCCCGGGCACTGGTTTCATCTTGAATTACCTTCGACGTACCTTGCTTCGCAGAGATAGAGTCCACCGATAAGCCCGTAATGGCCGCTTGGAATAGTAAATTTTTCGACAACGCGTACTGATACCCTAGGAGTATCGTTCCCATGCCGTAAGCATCCGTTTCGATCTTATTTGTTTGAGTGCTGACGACACTGGTTGATGTCGCCACTTGTACGTAGCTACCCTGAGCGAATAGCGATGCATTCGGTGTAATGTACATATTTACTCCGAAACCAACTGTGAATCGACTTCCACCGGTTGTTTCAGTCGTCGATGTGTCGCTTTTACTTGTTTGTTTAGACAAACTTTCTATTTCCATGCCTCCACTGTACTCAAAGACTCCGACTGCTTTATATATACTTAAACCTACCGCATTCGATGAGCCGCCTCTTAGGCTATTACTTGAGGTTTCGTCTCCAGTTTTTGGCGAATATTTTATCTCACCCACAACCAATAAATCATGCTCCTTGATAAAAACGTAATCAACAGAAACAGTGGGTTCGTCCGCACCGCTTCTGTTTGTAGTATAATCGACATTTCCATTGGCCTTCGCCGCAGTCGTATACTTGTATTCTGACTTTCTACTTAAACTATTACTGGTCGCAATGCCTATGTTAACATTTTCGGATAGGCCATATTTATAAGAAAGTTCTAAATATGATGACTGGTACGTAAAGTCTGCTAATTTAGTAATGTTTAAAGTCGTACCCGAAAAAACTCTAAGTATAGATGTTTGGGTCGTATTGAAATAACGTAAACTCAATGTACTATTGCCCTTTGAAGGTCGATAGCCAAAACTTAACATTGAATCAAATTCACCTTGCGGAACAGTTATAGATTTCGCTTCCTCAGTCGGCATTACGTTCGGAGTCTCTGGTGTACCTTGCGATAATCCTATCGATAGATAAAACAAACAATATAGCCCAGCATACATTCCACATTTTTTTGATGTCGACATTAAAGCTCCATTTTTCATTTGTCAGTCGACAATCCATCGGAGATAAAGCAACTAAGTTTAGTCAATTTTACTGCCTGTAAAATTTTAATAAAATTTGTGCCGATTGAGTTAGTCAAAATGAGATTGTGAGTTACATTGATACATTTATAGAAAGTAGTTCAATGCAAATTATATCTGTTTAGGGATTACAATGATTACAAACACCTGGTACATTCCATCCCCATCAAACCCGACGCAAAAGTGTTCGATACAGATTATAAATCGCAGCCAGAAGCACACCAAACGGTATAACTGGTGGCTTTATTTTTAACGGCAGCACTTCTGCTGGGACTTCGGGTAGAAGGTGTACGTATACCGCAACTATCATTATCCCAACTAGTCCCGCACTGCCGGCCAATATAGAGTAAAATTTTACTTTTTGATCGTGTAGAAACAAAGACACTATCAGTAATAATCCAACAATTATTTCGCCAATTATCCCCATTAGATAACTATTCTGCGGCAAACCGCTAGTTTCAATTTGAGCTAAATACCAAGACTTGAACGGATCTATAAACTTCAAAACTCCGAAAATCAAAATCATTAGGCCTAAAAATAATGATAGTTTTCTCTGCATTTTATTTCCCTAACGCCTCATCTAACCATTTTTCCATTTGACGGACTTCGTGTTTGATGAAGGCTTCGTCTTGAAAGGTATTAGCTAAAACTGCGATTCCTTGGCTGTGTGCTAACACGTGCATCGCCAGTTCATCTGCGTTTTTTTTGCAGCCGGCACCTATAAATTGCCGCGCTAGCCAGTCTCTATAAGTGCCCATTAGTTTACCGGCTTGTTTTTTTGAAACGTGATCTAGTTTGGCCAGTTCCGAGCACAGCGTTCCCACCGGGCAGCCATAGAGTTTCAATTTAGACTTATTCATTATCAGCATTTGAATAAATAATCGGATTCGGTCGGTGGGATTGGTTTCTTGGGTCTGCCAAGCGTCCAGCATTTGTTTCGCTCGCTCTAGGCGGAGCTCGATCACGGATTCTAGAATTTCGTCTTTAGATTTAAAATGATGATAAAAATTTCCACGGGAAATTTTCACTTCATCCGCGATATGCGCAAACGAGGTATGTTCAAAACCTCGATGATAAAAGAGTTCATCTGCGGACTCTATGATCTGGGTTCGTGTTGTCTTTTCCATTTGCAAAGCGGTACCTCTGGTTGCTTTACAGATTAGGACATTTGTCCTAATCTGTAAAGATTAATTTTGAAACGTCCAGATTTGGGTCGCTATTGGCCAGACTCAGACACAACTATCAGCCCGTAGTCTTTAATGACCCATGACTTCCTCCCTCCACGATGACTTTGAGTTCATCAACAAGGGATTTTAAGGCTCGGGCTTGAACGGTCATTTGTTCTGACGTGGCCGAGATTTGTTCCGACGAGGCCGCATTTTGCTGGGTCGCTTGATCAATTTCGTTCATTGCTTTGGCGATATTCGAAAGACCTAGATTTTGTTCTTCGCTAGATGTCGCTATTTCAGAATTTAGATCTGATATTTTATGAATCGATAACACAATTGTGTTCAAAGATTGGCTTCCTTTTTCCGCTAGCCCGCTGCTGGTTTCAATTTTATGCACGCTATCTTCAATTAATTTCGAAATGTCTTTTGCCGCCGTGGCACTTCTCTGCGCTAAATTACGTACGGCTTCGGCAACGACCGCAAAACCGCGACCTTGTTCTCCGGCTCGGGCAGCCTCAACTGCTGCGTTCAATGCCAGTAAATTTGTTTGAAAGGCAATATCATCAATCACTCCAATAATTTGTTCAATTTGCTTGGATGCACTTGACACTTCACCCACGGCCGCAAACAAAGTCGCAATTTCCGTTTGGCCGGCCTCGGCTGTCCTGCGGCCTTCGGTTGCTAACACCGCTGCTTGGCGCGCACTTTCGCAATTGGTACTGACCATCGCATTAAGTTCTTCACTCGAGGCCACGGTTTCCTGCAACGAACTCGCCGTTTGCGTAGAACTCGAAGACAAACTTTGAGCAGCCCCAGATAAGCCTTCTGACGCTTGCGAAACCTCTAGACTATGCATAGATAAATTTTGGATGACTTGGTTTAAAACCGTTGCTAACCGCGATGCGAGTGTAAAACCGATAGATAAAAGTAATAAAGCCGATACCACGCACACAACACCCAAAAATATCTTCGCTTGCGCCAGCTCTCGCCGTTCGTCTTCTTTTGCCTGACGCAAAATTTTTGAGCGGTACTCATTCAGTTCGGCAACATTTTTAAGTACTAAATTTAGTTTTGGACGTACGATTTGAATCATCACAACTTGAGCTTCTTTATCAAACTCAGCAGTGTTATTTTTGGCTAGTTGCATAACTTTCATAAAACTTGATTTTAGCTCGGGCCAGGCCTTTGCTATTTCTTCCAGTTTCGATTTTGTAAAATCATTTTTAGGTAAATCCGCAATTTCTGCCTGTAAGGACTCAAAATTACCTAAAACTTCCTCTAATTTTTCATTCGAACCATCTATGTCTTCTTTAGTGGAGGCGACAATTCCCATCCAAGAAAATCGAGCGGCGCCTTGCAGATCTGTGGCCATACCATTCGTGGCTTGAGTCAGTGGTATTCTAACGTCATTTGCTAGATTAATTTTTTGACTTAAGCTTTCAAACTGAAAAAAAGAATAAATCGCAAGTGCCCACAACAAAACCAAACTTAACATTAATAACCCAAACATTTTTAATCGAAAGCCTTTGAACCACTTATTCATAATTACTCCCTGATATAGTTCCTTCTATACTTCGGCAGATATTAGGCTCATAAGTATGATGCAAATCATGTTAGCTGGGTACCTCAAGAAATCTTGAATGTTTTAGCGATTAGAATTGAGAATTTTTAAGAACTTGTGAAACCAAACAAGCATTGCTAAAATAAAAAACAATATTCCGGCTTGCATAAGCCAGCCCATGGTATTTGAACCTGCAAATAGTCGAAGTAAACTGGTTAAGCCTAACAACAGCGCAACCCCACCGATTCGGCTGGAGCTTGTCTCGTAATCTAAACTTTGTCCACCATGAGCCAACATAACCCGTGTGCCGACCATAAACGTTATCAAAACAAAGCCACCAATATACAAAAGATGCTGAACAGCTATAACCTGAGTCGGCTGAAAAAGTAGAATCACATATGAAGACAGAATAAAAACAATTCCGCATCGTAAACCAAAACCAACAAAGCTTTTAGTTGTTACCTTAGACAAAATTTTAAAGTACTTAAGCGAGATATATCCAATCAGAAGTAGACGTAAAGCAACCCCAATTGTCTCACTAAAAAATGTTTGAACGATAAAGCTTACATTTAACAGTATGGCCAAGGCCGCCATCACGACAAAATTATTTTTATCTGCTTTTTGATCTGGTGATAGCGAGTTGGGAACTCTAGAAAGAACAGGGACTAAACGCGTTCCAAGCCCTAGCACCAAATTTAAAATAAAGGCTTCGCCAGCTAGACGATAAAATGTAGTCAACGACGGGTTCTCATAGAAGTAAAAAAGACCTATGGCCAGCAAAGGTTGCAAAAAGGCGAACGGAATAAATACAAACCCTTCAAAGGGAATATGCCTTTTCAAAATAAATCGCCGTCCAACAAAAGAAATTACGAACGCTGTTTGAAGCAAAAAAACGAAAATAGAAATCGGAACCAGATTTAGAAAATTGACAATAATTTGCAAACCCACCAGCACCATTGCTGTCGTTATCTCAAATGCATTAGCCAGCGGAGTACCCGTCATTTTCGGAATAGCGGTCATTAAAAATCCCGCTACAAAAGACCACAAAAATCCAAAATACATTATATTAGCATGCGACTGTTTCGGATAGAACGGAAGATAGTCAGCTTGAAATAAAACCCATAATACAAGCCCCAGAACTCCCGAAACTACACCACATGAAAAAAGCAAACGGTACGGTTCATTGTTTAATGAAATTGATTTCATTTTCTTAACCTTTTTAGAACGTTCAGCGCTATTGCGGTTCGGTTCTAGAGGCTTAGATTACTGTGTTTTAAAAATCATCGGTATGATCCATGTCATACATAAAGAACGGCAGATCTATGTCTCATCTAGCTTCATTTCAATAATGATCTGCTCGGGTTTAATTATTTTGATACTTTGGTCGGAAGACTGAATTATGCCTCGTTTTGACCAATCACTCATAATGCGGATCACTGACTCGACCGATGCACCAAGACTATCAGCTATTTCTTTTCGAGTCAGCGGCAAAGGGACGATCAGTTCATTTTGATTCGCATGGCGCTCAACAAGCTCCATCAGTAACGAGGCCACTTTGGCGGACAACGGCGCTTTTTGAAGGGCCTTCTGGGTATGCATTTGCCCCATCCGACTGGAAAGCAAGCTTTGAATTTTTAAAATGAGTTCAGGCCGATTTTTCCAAGCGCTCAAAAACACCGATCTAGGGATCTTAACAAATCGAGAGGGCCCCATTGCTGTAACTGTCACTGGAAACACTGGTTTCGGCTGAGCCATTATAAAAGCCGCCACAAAATCGCCCGGTGTCGTAAAATGAACGATGATTTCATCGCCGGCTGGTGTAGGACGCGACAGCTTGTAGGCTCCGCTTAATACAAAACCAAAGTACTCCGCTGGTTCATTAAATTGAAAGACTTTATCTCGATGGGACGACACAATCACCTGCCCCGACTCACATAGACTTTCAAGTTCAGCAGGTGTTAAACCCGAAAAAATTGGAAACTGTATCGCTTCGGCTAAGGCCGACTTTAACGCTTTAGATTTTTCCATTATTTCTATACCTCTTCTAAATAGCCGAATACCCGATAAAAAAGCTAATTATATTTATACTATGACCCAGATCATACTGGCAGTCTAGAGCCCAATGGCAACATAGTAATATGGAAAACAAAAACTTACCTAATTTGAAAAAAGCCCCAACCCAAGACGTCGTAAACTATATAATCCAGGAGTTCCACACACCCTTAAAAGCACAAATACCTATCCTCGGTGATCTTTTTACGAAGGAAATGCAGTCACATGTTAATCCTCGTTTAGTGAGGGCCTTTCATTGCTTCAACGAATTTGCAAGTATAATGGAGCTTCACTTGCTGCAAGAAGAGACTATATTGTTTCCTGTGCTACTATCTTTAGAAAGAGAATCTAATTCAGAAAATTTAAAAAGTCTCACTCCCTTCATCAAGGCGATGGAGAAAGATCACACGGCAGACATGCATTTTACCGAGGAAATAAAGGAACTCACTTATGACTTTCAGCCCCCATCATTTGCAAGTAATAATTTGATCTTACTTTTAGATGCATTGAAAGAACTCGTAAGGGCCTTAGATCTTCATATAAAAATAGAAAATGACCTCATTTTCAAACGATTTCTAAAACAAGGAGATGCGTGAAAACTGTAACGGAACAAACATTTTTACCAGAAGGCATCCAGTCAAAACTGGGCACCAGCTTAAATTTCTCAGCCCAGTTCATCAGCGACTTGCTTCAATCGACAGAACTCATATCTTTAACTAAAGGATCCATCATATTTAGCGAAGGCGACCGTGCCGCTTGTTTCTATTTAGTGGTCTCTGGGGCGATCAAACTTTCAAAAGCGTGCGGGGAAGAGCAGACCCTTATTGATATCATTCACCGAGGAGAACCCTTTGGGGTCGCATTAATGCAACAGCACGATACGGTACTGTATCCGGTCACCGCAAAAACTTTGGGTACCACAGAACTGCTAAAGTACACCCGTGACGATTACCAAAAGTTTTGGATTAAATCACCACTACTACTGGAGTTCGCTAATAGATCGGTTCTAAAGCGCATCCAAACTATTCAGAAAGACCGCTGCACTCAACGCTTTAACTTAGAACAAAAAGTCGCCTATTTTATGACAGAAAAATGGTTGTCCTCGTCGTTAGTTAAAATCACTCGCCAGGACATTGCAGACTCCATGGGCTCCAGTCAAGAGGCGGTAATACGCCTCTTGAGCGAATGGTCCAAACAAGGCCTAATCCAGAACTCAAAAAAAGGAATTACCTTTCCAGATGTTGAGCGAGTTCGGGCTTTGTGGCTGACGAGTGTGAATCCACATGATAGTATCGCAAATTGTGTTCCTTTTGCCGAGACGAACTAAATGAAGAAACTCGTTTTAAATACCCGATAACTCGCGTCGCATAGTCGATGTGAGTCGAGCCGCAATGTCCACAGGACGATTGAGTTCGTTTCGTAATTTTTGAGCACTCGTTACATACAGTAACTTTTACGTTAGTGCAAAAATAGTTACAACCAACCCTGGCCGCATTATCTAAAAGCATCATGTATTGAACCGGTGTTAAGTACTCTTCTAAATTTAAATGCAGAGCCGATCCACCATCTAAATACTGTATCACTTCACTACCGTGGAGATGAAATTTGTCGACGAAATCAATATTCGCATCTTCAACTACGTAAAAATAAGAATTGTAACACTCGCGAGAAACCTTTAGACCATCTCGTCTGTCCCACTTCGCATTTTTTACACCCAGGTTTTCTGCTGGAACAAATTCGGTATTAAACATATAACCGTACTGTTGACGAGCCTCTTTGTTTAAGTCGTAAATCGTTTTCAAATTTTCTTTTAAAAAATTCTTGTAGACGTCATTATCGGAAATTGGGATATTCAAAAATTCGGCTGCTTCGACCATGCCGTTGATTCCAATCGTTAAATACTGTTTATCAAATGAGATATAACCAGCATCGTAGACCGGCAATAATCCCGCAGCTCTAAATTCTTCCATCAGCTGACGATAGGCCACTTGATATTTTTGAATTTTCCTAACTTGCTCGGATAGATCATTTTTATTTTGAACTAGTCGATTCATATTTATCGTAATCACATTCAAACTGCCAGTAGCAATTCCACCGGCCCCTAGCGAGTAACTAAAACCTTGACTCGAAATTTCGTTCCTTAAACGACAGCAGCTCGCCAAACTATCTGGAGTATCCGAAAGATAAATGAAGAAAGAATTTCCACGGGCCAATTCGTTTGAATAAAAATGCGCAAATTCACGACTCTTAACCCTGCCGTTTTCAGTTAACATAGCTACGGTGACTACAGGAAAAGTTAATAATGCCCGTTCTCGCTCTTCGTTAAACCATTTCATAAAGAACTCTTGCAATTTTTCTATTGAATGCCATTTTGGAACATCACCATTCGGAAAAACGAATCCTTCAAACAAACTCTCGAAATAGTATTGATCATAAACCGAAATATTCCAAAATACACTTTGGTACCCACGTGCCGCCGCCGGTTGATTTAGTGAATAGACGACTTGCTGGAAGTAAGACCGAATCGCTTTTTCATTTCTTTCAAAATAGTCGTCTCCCCACTCACGGCGGGCAAAATGATCAAAATAAGTCAAAAACTCGACAGTCGCTACGGCTCCGGCAAACTGGGCGCTGACGGCAAAAATCAAATTTACGAAAGATCCACAAAATGAACTTAAATTTTGGGGTGCTTTTGATTCTCCTCCCAAAGTGGTTATTCCGTCTAACAGAAATGGATACATAGAAACAGACACACAATACGGTTTCAAAGACGTTTCATCATGAACGTAAATTTCATGAGCTTCAATTTGTCGAACATACTCGTTCGCCAGATCATCACCAAATAACTGTCGAATCTTGTTTTGTACCAACTGCCTGTTGAGTTGAATATTTATGTCTTTATGAATTTCAGACTCTAATGTGGAAATGTTTTTAGCCGTTACATTGGCGTTAGCATCCAATTTCGAACAATCTGCCGCATTTTTCCCATTCATGTAGTGATTGATAAAATCAATTTTGCCGTCAATCTGCGTTTCATTTAATCGAATCATTTAGTTCCTCCTTGTTTAGTGTAAAAAGTGAATTGAGTACTTCACCTGTAAGTACATTAACTAATTTTTGATTTGAGCGAGCCTGATCCAGGCCACCTCGGTCTTTTTGGTAGGGACCTGTTTTTAGAAAATTCAGGTGGGCCATAATTGAACTGTCGATCTGGTCGAGGCCCGTATAGAGAGCCGTCTTTAATCCCAAATTTTGAGCCATTTGAAGTCGCTCCTGAAGCTCCTTGGGATACCATTCGCCTCCCAGAAATAAAACGCATGTAATCCAACCTTCGTACGTTTTTAAATCGCTAAGAAAGTGTTCCATGGTGAGACGACCTCCAGCAGCAGGATTCCAAGAGTCTGAAGAATGGCACCCGGAACAGCGCAGCGGACATCCCGTGATCAAATAGGACAGGGAAATTTCATTAGGGATTTCTCGAAAGACGATTTGTTTTGTTAAATAGTTCATACTTAGACTTCAGATGAATCCCTACCTATAGTCAAAGACGAGCGTTTTATTACGTGGTCTACATGACGGACGTCACTAAATGTGTCGAAATTGATATCAAATATATGACCCAGATCATATTTTGCAGATCTAGACTATGCGACACTAACCAGTATGAAGAACATTGATCCTACCCTTAAACATCAACATGAAGCCATCTATTCGAAATTTAATTTAGTCCTTCAAAACTGGAAAAAGACCGATCTGGATAATTGCACGCGGGCGCTGAATGACCTTAATTTTCTTTTATCTGAACATCACGAGGCCGAATTTCAACTTCTATTTTCAAAAATTTGGCAAAACCCAAAAATCAGAGAAGGCGGCCCGTTCTGCACATATTTTTTTAATTTCTTTATGTCAGAAAAACCGTTCGTTCGAGCCGCCAGACTCATAAACAAACTTCGAAACAACAACAACAAGATCCTTGACTATGAACTATCCGATCAGCTCAAGCCTCTTTTTGAACAGAACTCTATGGTCTGCGTTCCTATTGAAGAACATTTAGCCATACGAGCTCTAGCAAATGAAATGCATCAGGTAGCTCTCGCCTGGGAGGAAAACAACAAAAGCTGGTTTTCCGAAGCCTTAATGGAACTTCAAGATCTAATCGAAAAAAATATTGAAAAAGAAGAAACCTGCCTTTGGGCCTTGGCGAAAAACATTGCATGAAACGAACATCATGTCCCCCAAAAGATATTTCCCTGAAATCCTACTTTTTAGGACCGCAAGCCGAAAACACCCAATTCTTGCAATCTGCATTTTTAGAAATAGTGAGTCACTATTGCAACTGGCGAAAATCACTTTTTCCTTTAGATGGAAAAGCGATTTCGCATGATGATCAGCTGCATCCGCAATTTTTAAAGAATCAAAAATCCATTCAGCTTCTTATGGAAACACTGTCTTTAAATTTTCAGAATGAAATTCCCCAATTTTCGCCTCGGTATTTAGGACACATGTTTTCTGAATTGACTCTACCAGGTCTACTTGGGCATTTTGTTGCACTCCTGCACAATCCCAACAATATTTCAAAAGAGTCTTCCCTTGTCGGTCTGAATATCGAACGTGAAGCAATCGATTCGTTAGGAAAAATGTTTAGATGGAGAAAAACCACTGGTCATCTGACTTCTGGTGGTACCATTGCCAACTTAGAAGCACTATTAAGAATGCGACACCGAATTCCATTCGAACACAGGGCCAAAGCCAAACTTCTGACATCGGCAGCGGCACATTACTCGTGGAAAAAAAATCTAAAAATTCTGGGCTATGATGATTCTGCATTGGTCGAAGTGCCCCTAGATAAATATGGTCGTCTATGTATAAAATCGTTTAAAAAAATTCTAACAGCGTCCGACTATCCCATTTTAGGAATAGTAACCCTTTTCGGATCAACTGAACGAGGCACTGTCGATGATATTCAAAAAGTGAATCACATTCTTAGTCTTCATGGTGACAAAAAAATATGGCATCACGTCGACGCCGCCTATGGTGGCTTTTTTGCGTGCGCACCCCATGCATCTAATTCATACCTAGCAAAGCAGACCGATGCACTAAGATACATCGAAAGCCTAACCTTAGACCCACATAAACTAGGCTATGTTCCCTATGGCTGCGGCGCTTTTCTCTGCCGCAAATCCAGAGACTATTTCTATTCTGATGTAGAAGCGCCGTACATCCAATTTAAATCAGCCCAAGAAGCGGGTGTTCAGTCTGTCGAAGGCTCCAGACCAGCCACTGGAGCGGCAGCCACTTGGTTGACTTCTAAGTCCATCGGCTTTAACTCCGATGGCCTTGGCCGGATTCTTAGTCGCCATTTAGAAACTAAATCTAAATTTCAGAACGAGCTCACTAAAAATTTTAAGAATCTAATTTTCACCGAAGGTTCGGATTTAAATATTCTATGTTGGACGATAAAAGGCCAATCCAAGAGTTTATCTGAAGCTAATTCAAAAGTGGACCAGCTCTTTGCTGATTTTCCTAAACAATCACTACCCTTCTATATTTCAAAAACCTCTTTGCCTTTGATAAAGAATAGTTGGTTAGAACAATTTCTAATTAAAAACGGATTTCAACTGGACACAAAAAAGTGCCACCTTGTTCGCATGACACTGATGAACCCATTTTTAATGAGCCGAGAAACCGAAGTTTCCTATGTTAAGGACTTTATAAAAACGCTAAAAGAAATGACCTTATAGGGCGCACTCAATAAGATTTCATTTTTATAAAAACCAAAAACAGATCGCTGCAATCAAGGTTGGCACAAGCGCACTTTTGAAAAGTAAAATCGGACTAATTCCATCTTTGCCAAAAGAACTATTTAAAGTACTATACCCAGCCGGGTTAGGCGCGTTCGCGATGACCGTCAGACCACCGCCCACAACACTGCCGGCTACCAACGCGTACTTTGAAAATTCAGTCAGACCTTGCACTTGACTGCCCAGATATGTAATCGCCGCATTATCAGTAAAGGCCGTTAACCCCATCGCCCCCAAATACAGAGGCAAAGCTGTCAACTGGGAAAGGATCGGCTCTAACCACCAGTTTTGGTAACCACCCAGCACGACGAGCCCGCCCAAGAAAAATCCCACTAACAATGCTTCTTTGATTTTGATTTCATCTTGATATTCTTTGGTGACCATTGCGACACCTAGGAAAAATAAGAATAGCCCCATGAACACTACTATATAATGTGATGACAGCACCGTTGCGACCAGAAACGATAAATGCACCCCTGTAACCCAAATCGGTACTTTAGTTTGATCGCCCTTCTTGTCAGGTTGAATTTCTGCCAATTCTTTTCTGAATCGATACGTCACCATAGATGTTGACAGTACCACCGCCACCATTGCCTTCCATCCGAACTGAGTAAACATAAACACAAAATCCCAATTCCATTTCGGCGCAACCATCAATACAGGCGGGGCCGCAAATGGCGTCAACGTCCCTCCGATGGATACGTTTACAAATAAAAGTCCCAGCGTTGCGTACTTTAACTCGGGTGAAATTTTTTTCTGATAAAAAGATTTTAATAAAATTAACGCCGTCACCGTCATTGCCGCCGGTTCGGTAATAAAACTTCCTAACAATGGTCCCACTGTCAGTGTTGCAAAATAAAATCCAACTGTTGGCTCCATAGGCAATAACTTACCTTTTAAGCGAATCAGTTTTTCACTCAGTATCAAAATCGGCCGGGTCGCACAGATGGTCATGATAACAAATACAAACATTGGCTCCGTAAAATTCCTAGTTTGCAAATATTCAATTGGTGCTTCCAATCCCGAAACCGCCATAAAAAATACAATAAACAGTCCCGCCCAAATACCAAATACGACCTCGACCTCACCTAACAAGTGAAACAGATTTTCACCCGGTGACCCGTCGGGAAATTTACGCGCTAATTCTTGAAAGAATTTAACTAAAAATGTGTGAATTACCGCCAGAGCAAAAAACAAAGTAGCGGAATATGAAATAATTTGTTGTTCAGACAAAAGGGTACCCTCACAAAACGGCGACCCTACCGTTCAAAACTCCAAGGGCATTTAATTATCCCAGGGACCCACTACTAGACTACAATTTATTTTAAAGCTTTGGCAATTAGTATCTATAGAAAGTCATTGTCTTCATTATGGTACCCACTATGGATGCATCTCTTGCCGCGCTTTAGCGAGTAAGTCAGATAAAACTCGAATGTTGTATTTTTGGATACCTGTCGACGGTAATGACATTTCAACCAGAGGGAAGAAGAGAATGAAATACCATAGGTCCAAATCCCCATTAGCTTGATAGGTGTGGATGTGTTGATTTTTTAAATCAGTGACGGTCACTAGAAAATTTTGTTCAATTTCACTATGATATGGAATTACGCAAGCACTTACTATTGAAATCCCCTCCCATGCTTTGAACCCTAGTCTGCGGTAGGGGGAATCTTTCTGAGCGGCATAGTCCGAAGTTTTTTTGGTGTATTGAATATGCACAGCATACCGCACATCTGGGCTGTCAGAAATCTCAAATTTATTTGCATTCAGAACTTCGGTAAAAAACTGTGTTGTTTTTCTTGTACCGCTATTGGAGTCCTCATTCGATGAGGCGATATTCCCTAAGATAACTCTCGAGCTAAAATGGACCTTAACGCGTTCGGAATCATTGGCGATGAGCATAGACGACGATGTGTCTCGTTTCGGGACTAACATACAGCCTGACATAAATAGAACAAGCGCTAGGTTCAATAACATAGATTATCCAAAATCAATCTAAAACGATTAGTATAAAGAGAGCCTCTACAAAAAGGACGACTACAATCAATGCCCCGATTTGCCACCACCATTTATCAAGGACGATTCCGACGGACATCAAAATCATACCAATAATCAAAAGCGGAATTCGTATATACCTAGATAGAATATTTCCCATGAGCACCCTCTTTCCCAATTAGCTATATTTTATAAAAGCATCCTGTGTGCCAAAATTAATCGCGCTGGCTCTATCACAAAATCCGTCTACGCCGATCGCTACCCGACAACTTGTCCAAACCTAAATTCGATTGAGCCATTTTGACCCAAAATATATGCCTTTTTGGTTGGCCTCTGTTTGCAAGTATAAAAAATCAGATGAATAGGTTTATAAGGAGGCACCTCGATGCGCTATAAAGGTCGAATAAAAAGACTCAGCAAGACGCCACTTTTTTGGCTTCTGACGTTTGTTGGAAATTTAATTATTCTTTTAGGAAGTCTTCTTCTTTATTATTTTGAATCTAACTCCACGGCCACAAAATTGGAAATGATTGACTGCGTGCTGTGGAGTACGAGCTTGACGACGACAATTGGTTACAACACCTATGCACCGCAAACACTTGGGGGAAAACTAACCGTAATATCAATGATGCTTTTGGGAACAGTATTTGTTTGGTCCTATATGGCATTCCTAGTTACAGCGCTGATTGCACCTGAATTGTCTGCTCTTGAAGATGAAGTCCAAAAAGTCGAAGACGATTTAAACAAACTCAATTCTAAAAACAAACGAACGCCGTAACCGTTTCGAAAATTCTATAGCCGGTTTTCTAGAACATCGGCAAAAGCTTTATAGACATCGATTTCTGTCAATATTCCTACCAGCTTGCCGTTATCAACAACGACCGCGCAGCCGTATTTTTTCCTAGCCATGTAGTCAACAACTTCATTTAAATCCGCTGACGGACTTACACAATAGGGATCAAATGTGCAGGCTTCCTCGACTAAGATTTTATCAGGATCGATGTCCTCAAAACTAGCCACCAGTTTAACGTCTCTATCAGAAAGTAGACCGATTAATCTTCCTTCTTTTAGAACCGGCAAGTGGCGAATGCGCATTTCACTCATCACTGCCATCGCCTGTGATAACGGACGATCATACCCCACACTTTTAGGCGCGGGGGTCATATATTTTTGAACTTTAGGTTTAGCTTTTTTCATAGATTTAGTTCCTATTTTGAGCTGCGATCACTGGATCATTAAACAAGTCATAGTGAACAAAAAAGTTGCGTGCGATGGCTAGAATTTGATTTTCAGTTGGATGATCGCATGTCTCTACACCCACCACATTTTTCGCCAAAGAGTGCGAGTACGAGCGATCTAGAAACGAGCGAAATTGAGTTTTCGCCATTCCTGGCCCCATAACTAAAAGTTTTTTGCAATTATGAATATGCTCAGCAATATCTTTAAAAAGCTCTTCATTGACATTGTGATCATGACCATTCTTGCTTAATTTTTTTCTGTGTTCAAATTCATGTTTTTTAATATGGCCTGCTTTCGATTCTGAATTGAGTTCGAAAACATGTGCCTTTGTTGTATCTACCCATAAGATATAGTCTGACATAAAATCCCTCTCCTTTAGTTAAATGCCTGCGTTTGATAAACTTTGAATAATACTACCTACTGGCGACCGGTAAATAGCGCCATAGATTTGATTTTTAACGTCCTTTAATGATGACGTATGATCATTGATAAATGCTTTTAAAAGGTCTTCTGTTGTAATGATACCTACGGCCGCGTGATCTTTAGTTACGACCAGCGCCGAAATTTTGCTATCAATCATTATTTGAGCAGCTTGAGTCAGTGGTGCCGATTCATCAATAGTTCCGATTGGCCAATTCATATACTGTTGAACAATGTCTTCTGGATTAAATTCTGGGTTTGCTGGAACAGCGACCCATTCGGTATCTAGAGGTTTGTTCATCGCACGAAGCAAATCACGATCTGATAGCATTCCTATAATTTGATTATGGCTATCCACAACAGGTAAATGTCGAGTTTTGATCTTTTTCATTAAATTGTAGGCATGATTTAAATGATCGAGTCTATTTACATAAACTACATTGTGAGATGCCTGCGGACCAACGTTTAGTTTCATCTTCGTTTCCTTTTTTGTATTTATAGATATAGCAACGAATAGACCGAGACCACGTTGACTTAAAACGCATTTGACGGCTATTCGTGTGACATTCTGTCAATGGCGCTGACGAGTTGTCTTAATATCTTGTTGCCTTAAGGCTAAATGCATTTCACGATGTGGCACAGATACTGCTCTTAGAATTAACAAATAAGGATCGCATATGATTAAAAAATTTTTAGGAAGCGAAGTCGTAACTGTTTTTGAAGACGCAACCATTCAAGAGGTAGCTCAGATCATGGATGAAAAAAGCGTCGGTATGGTGGTCGTTACCGAACGCTACTCTGGCGGAAAGCCGATCGGCACTATCACGGATCGAGACATCGTTGTAAAGGCCGTAAAGCACAATCTAAATATGCAAACTCAAAAAATAGATGACCTTATGACTCGGTATCCAATTACAGCTACAGAAAACGCTTCGATCGAAGACGCAATTAAGCTGATGGAAACAAATCAAATCAGACGTCTTTTGATCGTCGATGACTCCGGCAAAATAAAAGGCGTTGTATCTATCGACGACGTGATCGCCCTTCTTGGAAATGAAATTAATCGTTTAGGTAACTTGTGTCGTGCGCAAATAGGGACATCACAGCGCCATCGCAGCCACGATTACACAAAAATGGCATAAAATGCTATAAACGGCAGGACGAGTCGATAGCTCGTCCGCTGCGAAACGCATGAATATTATTCAGCGAAGTCTCTGCAATATTTTTCAAAGAGTCTGATGTTAAAAACGCTTGGTGAGATGTCACTAGCACATTGGGAAAGGAAATTAAGCGCGCCAGAGTGTCGTCCTGAAGAAATGAATTAGATAAATCGTGAAAGAAAATACCTTCCTCTTCTTCGTACACGTCCAGTGCCGCACCCCCAATTTTTCCGCTTTTTAAACCTTCAATAAGCGCTTTGGATTCAATCAAAGCCCCCCGCCCGGTATTGACAATCAAAACGCCCTCTTTCATTTGCGATATCGTTTTTGAATCGATAATATGAACTGTTTCTGGGTTCAACGGAACGTGTAGGGAAATAATATCAGAGTTAACTATCAGCTCCTGTAGGGACGCGTGTTTTATTTTATCGCTCTTCGATACAAAAGTGCTTTGAAATGTATCATAGACCAAAACCCTACATCCAAACGCCGCCATAACATTCGCCACAAGCCCACCGATCTTACCGGCGCCAACAATACCAACCGTTTTTCCATGCAAATCAAATCCGACAAAACCATCCAAGGAAAAATTAAGTTCCCGCACGCGGCTATAAGCCCGATGAATTTTTCTATTTAAAGATAAAATTAGGCCGACAGTAAATTCAGATACTGAATAAGGAGAGTAATTAGGCACTCGACAAACTGCAATTCCCAATTCCCCAGCAGCCTTGACATCAACATGGTTAAAACCCGCACAACGAAGCGATAAAAGCGTCACACCTTTTTTAGCCAAAATACTTAGACATCGACGATCCATTTTATCGCTAACAAATGAACACACCACATCTGTGGGTCGGACAGCTTCTGCTGTGTCCGCTGTTAGGCGAAAATCTAAATAGTCGATTTCAAAACCGTACTCGGCATTGGCAGAATCAAAAGCCCTTCGTTCAAAACTATGAGTATCAGAAAAAACTATTTTCACTTTAATTCAAATTCTTCGTTATAAAGAGGTACAATGCAGTCCCATTTCAGCGACTCGCTAATTCTTTTTCGCATCTCATCAGCGGCCGTAGGTTCACCGTGAGTGATGAATGTTCTTTTCGGTGAAATATTACTTTTCTTAAGCCATTCTACTATTTCAGTATAGTCTGCATGCGCTGAGATATTTTCTAAAGTTTTTATTTGCGCCTTAATTTCGACGTACTCACCATGTACCTTGATTTGTTTCACACCGTTAGCTAGAGCTTCTCCTCGGGTGCCGGCAGCTTGAAATCCCGTTAGCACAATGGTATTTTTCTCTTCGGGGCCAAATCGTTTCAAGTGATGAAGAATGCGCCCACCCGTCAACATACCACTAGCAGAGATTATAATTACGGGCTCTTTCTTTTCATTTAACTCTTTAGATTCGTCCACAGTTCTAACGTATTTTGCAACATTGCAAACGTCTTTACATTCTTGTCCATCAAGGCGATGAAGTTCATGATATTGGGACCAGACCGCGTTGGCATTCAGAGCCATTGGGCTATTTAGGTAGATCGGAATATTTGGGATCTTTTTTTCATTTTTTAGTTTCCACAAATAGAACATCAAGCTCTGAGCACGTCCTACAGCGAATGATGGGATAATGACACTTCCACCACGATTCACCGTTTCGACGATACATTTTTCTAATTCGTCTATTGGATCCACGTCAGGATGTTTTCTGTTCCCGTAAGTCGATTCTGTAACCAGAAAATCCAGAGCAGGCAATTCACTCGGAGGGTAAAATATCGGATCGCGCATACGCCCAACATCACCTGTGAAGCCTATTTTTGTATTACCCACTTTTAAAATAATAGAAGCGGCACCCAAGATATGACCGGCATATCTGAATTCAAAACTGATTTTATCATTGAATGACGTTTGCGAGTTAAAAGCGACCGACTGGAAATACTCTATCGACTGTTTTGCTTCTTCAAATGTGAACAGTGGCAAGGCAGGACTGTGTTTAGAGCGTTTGTGTTTATTTAGGTACTCGGCCTCTTCTTCCGCCAGGTAACCCGCATCGGGAAGAAGTATTTGACTCAGATCTTTTGTGGCAGCCGTACAATAGATCTTTCCTTTAAATCCATTTTTTATGATTCGCGGAATGTAACCAGCATGATCTAAATGCGCATGGGTCAATAAAATTGCATCTATTTTTGATGGATCAATGGGAAACTCATCCCAGTTTTTTAAACGCAATGATTTAAGTCCTTGAAACAACCCGCAGTCGATCAACAGATTGGTTGTGCCATCAGTTACTAAATATTTTGATCCTGTGACGGTGCTTGCTGCGCCTAAAAATTTTATTTTCAGTTTTTTTTCCGCCACGAAGATTCCTTATGGTAGATTGTTCTTTAAATTAAATTTAAACTTTTCATCTGACGTTTTAGATTTTACCGTAATTTCAAATTCCGCATCCTGTGCAACAGGCTTGGCCTCGTTTACAATAAAATAGTGATCATAGCGATCTGCTTTTAAAACTTTTCCAGGGTATGGATTAAGGCGCCTTACTGTCAATTCTAATTTTGAAAGATCCACTTTTGCCTCTTCTTTACCGACAACAAAGATACGAATGGGGCTTCCAACTGAAAAATGCACCGAAAAAAACTGTCCTTCTTTTCGCATTTCATCTTTGTATTCTTTAAACGGAATGGTTTCAACCTCAGCGGCAAACGTATGAAACGAAATAAGTGAAATCAGAATAATCGAAATAACAATTAGAACATTTAACAAAAAATTCGACAATTTATCGATCGATTTCATTTTAACTCCCCTTTTAGTCTTTAAGTCGTGTCTCGAACAAATCTGCGATCGCTCTGTACGCATCTAATTCTGTAAATATGCCCACGAGTTTTTCATTTTCAACGATAAGTGCAGACCCTAACTTGTGCTCGGCCATATAAGTAACAACGTCAGTTAAAAAAGTATCGGGACTCGTTGAATACGGCTCTGGCGTACAGGCGTCCTCGACTCGAGTTCTTTCGGGATGAATGGCAATAAATTGGGACACCAAATTAATATCTCGGTCCGTAAGGATACCGATTAACTTCCCCTGTTTCATAACGGGAAGATGTCGAATATGAAGCTTTTTCATCAGATCTTTAGCTTGAACAATCGTCTGATCATGAGTGATCGTCTTTGGCAAGTAGGTCATATACTTTCGAATCTGCGGTATCGTTTTCAATTTAGTCTCCGTATTGGGCCGGCATCGGCCCATCTGTAAAGATTTATTGGCAATCGAGCCGCCAAGCCTAAAATACAATTAAATCGCTAATAGAAAGCCCTATCCCTTCCACTTGAGACAATTTGTCACTGCGCGCCCGCCAGCGCTGACAAGTTGTCTTGGTTATGCTTTTAGACTAGTACTAATTTCATCACACACGATGTTTTTACGTTAAATATTAGGTATTTATGGCAGTATAGAAAACCCACCGCCAAAAGCATCCTTGGCATTGTTGTTGATAAGTATTTTGAAGAATAAACAGATAGGAAAACTATGGCCATGGAAATAAAAATAGCGATCGTTGATGATGATAGAGAAATGGGGCGAGTTGTTGCCGACCTTCTATCCGACGAGGGCTACAAAACGAGTCAGTATACATCCGCATCCGAAGCGCTCGTTAAATTCAAAACTGATCTTCCTCATATTCTGATTACTGATCATAAAATGAAAGACATAGACGGATTAATGTTTCTAAAAAAAATTCAATCGGATCATCCGTCAATTGTCTCAATTATGATGACGGCATTTGGTTCAATTGAAACTGCAATCGAGGCGATGAAGCTAGGCGCGTATCATTACATCGTTAAACCGTTTAAGAACGAAGAAATGAAACTTCTGGTCAAGCGTGCGAGTGAACGAGTCTCTCTTAAAAATGAAAACGCAACCTTAAAAAAAGAACTCAATAAAACATTCTCCTTAGATTCTATTGTTGGAAAAAGCCCCTCGATTACGTCTGTATTTGAATTAATTAAAGTGGTCGCTCCCGCGTCTGCTAGCGTTTTGATTTCTGGGGAAAGTGGCTCTGGTAAAGAGTTAGTTGCACGGGCTTTACACAATGCAAGTCCTCGCAAAAGTAAGCCCTTCATCGCAATAAACTGTACGGCTATTCCTGAGCACCTTTTGGAAAGTGAACTCTTTGGTCATGTCAAAGGCTCATTCACGGGCGCCATCGCCGACAAGAAAGGCCTTTTCGAAGAGGCTAATCACGGAACCCTTTTTCTAGATGAAATTGGTGATATGAGTTTACAACTACAAGCCAAGCTATTACGAGTCCTTCAAGAGCGTACGATTAGACCGGTCGGCAGCAATGCTCATAAAGAAATCGATGTCAGAATTATAGCGGCTACCCATCGTGACTTAAAAATTATGGCGAAAGACGGGAAGTTCCGAGAAGATTTATTTTACAGACTAAACGTAGTGCCCATCCGTGTCCCCCCATTACGTGAACGTATCGAAGATATCCCTATCCTAGTTGATGCGTTTATTAAAAAATTTGCAGCCAGAAATGGCTCGATGGTACAAGGAGCAACCCCAGAAGCTATGAGCGTTTTGATGGCGCATCCTTGGCCCGGAAACGTGCGGGAACTAGAAAATGTTATTGAACGAGCCATTGTTTTAAGCCCCGGCAAATTGATTGAAAAGAATGTCGTTCTTGGAAGTGCACTAGAAGAAGCTCAGCAAAACATCGAACAACTGCACGCTGACCGACCAACGCTTGAAAAGCTAGAAGAGCGTTATATCAAACTGATTATGGGTGAAGTTAAAAACAAAAAAGACGAAGCCGCCGAAATCCTTGGCATTAGTCGCCGTACGTTATACCGCAAAGAACGCATTTACGGAATGGTATCTGACGATACCCCTGAACCACAGGATGATATAAATGAAAAAAACAACTGAAGGTCTATCTAGCCAAGATTTCCTGCATTTAAAGTCTGCGATCGATGAAGCGGCCATCGTCGCGATTACAGACAAGAGCGGTAAAATTACATACGTAAATAAAAAATTCTGTGCCATTTCGAAGTACTCCGAAAGCGAACTACTGGGTAATACCCATAGAATCATCAATTCCCATTTCCACCCGAAAGAGTTTTTCATCGATATGTGGAAAACAATTTCCCAAGGAAAAACTTGGGAAGGCGAAATTAGAAACCGCGCCAAAGATGGCTCGTTATATTGGGTAAATACGACAATCGTTCCTTTTATGGATGCCGACGGAAAACCAGAGCAGTACGTGGCCGTACGCTACGAAATCACCGAACGAAAATTGGCCGAAGAACAATTAAAAATTTATTCAAAAAAACTAGAAATCAGCAATCAAGAACTTCAAGACTTTGCATCGGTCGCTGCGCATGATTTGCAGGAACCACTTAGAAAGATTCAGACGTTTTCAGATCGGGTGAAACTTAAAGCCAAAGATAGTATTTCTCCAGAAGCGTATGATTATCTGGATCGAGTTCAGGCCTCCGCCAAACGCATGCAGATTTTAATTAATGATTTACTGACGTATTCACGCGTGACGACCAAGGCCAATCCATTTTCTCAGGTTTCGTTAAATAAAATAGTTAATCAGGTGAAATCAGATTTAGAGGTACGTATTGAACAAACGGCCGGCACGGTCAATATTTCTAATCTACCCGACA
>ERZ761610.310-NODE-310-length-41135-cov-48.783666_pt1 | contig 41135 bp, 37 predicted proteins | sample MGYA00512164_ERZ761610 | MGnify/ENA primary metagenome ERZ761610 (study PRJEB28899, sample SAMN02850038) | bioreactor sludge metagenome | biome: EBPR Sludge; feature: EBPR Bioreactor; material: flocular biomat | place: Australia: Thorneside Wastwater Treatment...
GTTGGGAGGCACAAAGAACTAAAAAAAGAATAGGTCCATATTGAATAGATATGAACGAGTTGAGTTTTTTGAGATGAAATTTCTGCGAAAATATTTTTCTATTTAGACTTTTTCATCTTAATTTTTTCGAAAAACACGCAGAAAGTCCTGTCAATGCAATCGACAGAAAATGGAAAGATTTGCTTAACCCATTAGAAGCACGAACTTCGCGAATTTTTCGTTAATGGTTCGGCGTGGGAAATTTTTTGAGTTGATTGGGTTTTTCTTTTCATCAGACATGTACAATCCTCCTCTTTGCGGAAAGGCGATATATTTGAAATCCGGCTCCGCAGGCGCATGGATGCGCGTTCCCCTGCGGCTGCCCGAGGGCCACGATGGCCCGAGACAGGATTTCAAATATATCGCCTTTCCGCAAAGAGGAGCGAATCTACCCCCTGCCCTCGTTGAAAAGAAAAACCCAATCAACTCAAAACAATCGGTTTAATTTTGGGCGGCTTGTTCTATGCGGCCATCGCCCATCACATTGAACAACAAAGATTTCTGCTGCATCTTAAGCGCATTACCTACGCCCCAGTATACGAAGACTTGCATCGCCGCTAGTGGGTTCGCTTTCTTTCCCATATTAAATACGCTTGGGATTTGCACTTCTGATGCGAAATCTACGCCCCAGCCTACCGTTAGATCAACCGGTGTTACAGATACGTTCGCTAAATATTGGCCGACGCCGTTGAAGCTGCCGCCATATACGTAACTAATTCTAAATGTAAATTTAGCTACTTTTTGTCCTATTTTTGTTTTTTGTTCGACTGTGAATACTTTTGATTTTGGAATTTTCCATTCCTCTAGATCTGTCCAACACGTTACACCTTTTGGCAGCCCGTGTGCTTTATACGTACTGACTCGCATAGTAGGTTTGCCTTGCTGAACGATAGACCAAACCATATTTCCTATATTTATAATCTGATCGACGATGATTCCAGAATTTCCTGGAAACAAGCCTCCTCCACCGGTCCCTATACCGCCACCGATACCACCTATGCTACCCCCGATGCCTCCGATCCCGCCAATCCCTCCAATGCCGGAACCTGAACTATTACCGGGTGCCACAATCACTGTACCGCCGCCAAGATCGCTGGTACCCGAACCCCCAATCACGGGTAATCCGCCAACGCCGCCGGTATCACCACCAACGATCGCACCGCTACCGGTGTCTCCGGAAAGTGCGCTACTATCGCTACACTCCTGCGTTTGATCGAAATAATTATTTTCAGGATACAGATCCGTAACATCAGTAACGATGTATTCACCAAGATCTATTTGCTGTGGACTGGCCGGTACTGCTGCCGCCCATGTCGTTGTTGAAAGACCAAAGAACGCCGCCAAGAAAACATTTTTCAATTTCATAACCCCTCCATGAAATTGACTAACGTTCTAAAGAGTTTTCAATCTAACCGTCAAATCACGGTTTATATTTTCAGATATAAGGTATTTTTATTTTACGTGCGGACTAAACAAGCTGCGTAGAAACCATCAAACGGTGTCGTATCCGGACGAACATGAAACTCGTTATCTAGTTTCCAGTTAGGATTTTCTGCTAGGAAATGTTTCACTTGAAGTTCATTTTCTTCAGGGAAAAGGCTACACGTCGCGTACACCAGCTTGCCATCTTTTTTCATCATTTGCGAATAGCTACCCAAAATTTCTCTTTGGGTTTGCATTAGATTTTGTAAGTCATCTTTTTTAAGTTTCCATTTAGCATCGGGATTACGGCGAATCACACCCGCCCCCGTGCACGGCACATCTAATAGGACGCGATCGAATGAATTTTCAAATCGCTTGATCACTTTTTGCGAGTCGATCACCTTTTGTTCAATAATATCGACTCCATTGCGAGTTGCACGTCCACGCAGTTCTTTTAGACGACGATCATTAATATCAAGACTGATGATTTTGCCTTTGTTTTTCATTAGCGACGCTAAATGTAGACTTTTGCCACCGGCACCCGCGCACGCATCCACGACACGCATTCCGGGACGCACATCCATCAATAATGATATCATTTGCGACCCACCGTCTTGAACTTCAAAGAATCCCTTATGAAAGGCTTGAGTCGAAAACACATTTTTCTTTTCTGATAATCGTAATGCATTAGGAACTTGTCTAACCGGCTCGACCGAAACATCTTCCTCTTTTAAAGCTTTGATGACTTGATCAAGGTTAGATTTAATTTCATTTACACGAAGGAAAATAGGAGCCGTATCATTCAATGATTTTAAAATTTTCTCGAAATCATTCGGGTAATATTGCTTGAATGTCTCTACGATCCAATCTGGAAATGAATGTTCTACCGCTAACGGCAGAGTCTTCGACAAATTGATTGCCTGAACGGCACTCTGATGTGCCCACTCTGGAGTTTGCCCTGTTTTATCTTTGAAGTAAGCTAACCATAATCGAAATATACTGTGATCATTTATGGCTTTGGGATCTAAATAGTCTTGATCATTCATTCCAGCCAGTGACCAGTAACGACGACGGAAGCGCACGCAATCGTACACCGACTCCGCAAAGAATCTACGATCACGTGATCCCCACTTTCTGTTGTCCTTAAATACGCGCTCAATGGCTTTGTCCGCGTAGATGGTTTCAGTAAAGATCGAAATCAGGGTAACTACAATTTTATCGACAAGTAATTTATGAATTTTCAAAATGTAAACAAAGCTCCTAGAGCTAGATAAGTGCCATTGAATTGACCGTCTGACAATAGATGGACATGATTTTTTATCCCTGTCTCTATAAAAAATCCAGTGCTGCCTGCAATATTAAAAAACCGCGCCCCCATGAATAGCTGATAATCAAAAGATAAATTACTTTCTTGATCGATCTGCTTAAAAAACACGCCTAACCCAGCACCCGCTCCGAAGTACAATGGGAACTGCGATCCCGCTTCTGGAAACACGATAACTGGCAAAATGGTGAACTTCACTGGTTTTTGATCAACGACTTTGAACTCATTCAATTCAAAACGAACATTCAGATCCGTCTGTCCCCACTCATCAAAGCGGTAGGTAACCCCAAACCCCGCCTTGCCCGTGTCTTTTTGTTTATCTTTCTGGCCCCACAACCATGTTTCGCTGTTCATATAGTTACTGGCGTGAATAGCTAAATAGTGATCTCCTGAATTCACACGGCTTGAACCGCGAGGCGCCTTTTCGGCGTCGGACTGGAAATACTCCTGAGCCTTTTCTCGCCCCGTTTTAGGCGCCTCGGCGTCCTTTCCAGATTGATTTTGAGCTAACTTACGACCAACTCTGAACTGCTGATTGGACAACGCCGCCTCGCTCACAAACACAATACTGAAAATGAAAAGTAAAAATTTCAAGGAAACCTCGCTTTGCTGTTAGAATAAAGGTAAAGGCTCTTTGAGGCAAACTGAACACCTAAAACGAACTCGATGAAAGCCCCGCTGGAAACACGAAAAACCATCCTAACTTAATAAAATGACATGGTTTTTCAAAAATCATCTGAGTCACCAGAGCGCTCCCGTTAACGTAACAGTACGCGATTTCTAAAAACGCGTTATTGACGTTATAAAATTTTGATTTTCAATCCCCCACGAATAACAAGAATCCTGTTTTTTAGTTCGCCATCGGAATGGAATTTTGGTATATCCAATCTATATGAAATGCCCATACTGCGGTCACAAAGAGGACAAGGTTCTAGATACGCGCGTACAAAAGGATAGCTCTATCCGTCGTCGTCGCGAATGCTTGGAATGCCATGCTCGTTATAGCACGGTGGAAACTCTTTTGTTTAGTTACCCAATGGTCGTTAAAAAAGACGGTCGCCGTGAACCCTTCAGTAAAGAGAAATTACTGAAAGGAATCCAGGCATCCTGCCAAAAACGACCAGTCAGCCTAGCTCAAATTGAAAATACAGTAGAGAAAATTGCGTCATGGATCATCCAACGGGGTGAGAATGAAACGTCGTCTCGTATTTTAGGCAAGAAAGTGATGGCAGAATTAAAACAGCTAGATGACGTAGCGTACATTCGTTTCGCGAGTGTTTACAGAACATTCAAAGACGTTCAAGAATTCGTAGAAACACTGGAAGACGCCGAATTAATCGATTTTGCGGACACATCTCAAGAACAATTACCTCTAACTGCTTTTAATCCAAATATCAAAGTGACGTTATGAACCAAGACAGAAGACATGCGCGTGAGCTGGCTTTACAGCTTCTATTTCAATCTGAATTCGCACCTCAAATTTCTATAAATGCATTCTTGCACCTGTACGATAATAAGTACGGAACAGAAACTATCGAGTACGCTGAAGTTATTATCAAAGGCGTTGCGGATGCTAAGAATAAAATCGACGAAAAAATTTCTTCTGTTAGCCGCAACTGGAAAGTCGATCGCATGGCATTAGTTGACAGAAATATTCTACGCGTGGCGATTTTCGAAATGAAACTAAGCCATGAAAAATTATCTGAAAAAATCGTTATTAACGAAGCGATCGAAATTGCGAAAAAGTATGGAAATACAGACTCTGCAGGGTTCATTAACGGTATTCTAGATCAAGTGAGCCGTGAAGAATGGCATTAATCGTTCTTTCCGTAAATCAGTCCTATAACCCTGGTGCTGAGTTATGGATCGTTCCTGATTTCAATCACTCAAAAATTGCGTCTAAGTTAGATTGGTACAACAGTTTCCTTGCGGGCAAGATGACGCGAAAAGAATCTAAAAAAATGGATTCATACCTTGTCGAAATTTTAGAAGAAACTGAATTGCCAGATTTCAAACTTAATTCATCGGCGGACGACATTATTTTGATTCCAACAAAGTCTAAGTTCCCTAATCGCTGGACCGCTTTCGTCCCGTTCAAAAAGGACCTAGCCAATTGGTGTAGCCAAATTAACAAACTCTACCTTGATTTGAAAAATCCGTCTTTAAGGATTTTTTTGCCTACCAACCTTAGTTTGAGTGAGTTCACCGAGACTTGGCGTTCGATTAGCTCTGTAGAAGATTTGTCCATTGTACTTGAAAACTAGACGCTCCCCTTGCGACGATAGGGGATATGTCATTATTCACAAAACTATTCGATCCATTTTTTGAAACTAACAAAGAAACTCAATCCGCTTTCGATAGTCGTTTTAATAACTTCTATGACAAAGAGTCTTTCAAGTGGTGCTCGCGCCCGTTCTCGTATTTGCCAGAATCAGAAAACCTTAAGATTCAAGCGCTTTATTCTAAACTGACTCCATTCTTTGAATGCACAGGTTTAGTTTATATTAATCAGCAGCACGTGCGCTTTACTCGGAAAGACATTTTTGAACAGAAACAAGATGTCTCTCAAAAAGAATTCAATTTAGATATTTCTAAAGCACCGTGCTTTCAGTGGGTTCACCTGAAATCAGATCAACGAAAAGCTGATTTATTGAAAACTGAATACGGAATTAAAAACACTGAAAAATTTGAAGTCTTAGTTTTCAAATTACGCTCTGATTACGCTTTGATCGTAGCTACAGCACAAGCTGAGCCATGGTTACGTATTAAATTGGACGCCTTCTGGGAACAAATCATCTTAGGCTATTGCGATAATGAGTAGAAAGCATTTAATTTCTATTATCTCGGATGGTACAGGCGAAACAGCGGCGACGATGATTCGTGCGGCGCTGGTGCAATATAGTCAAAGCGAAATCCAAATCATTAGAAATAAAAATGTTCGGTCAGAAAACCATATCGATGCTTTAATTGATGAGTGTGCAGCTGGCAACGGAATGATCGTACACACGGTCGCTTCGCCAAGCATGCGAAAAAAAATTCAAGAACGTGCCTCGGAAAAAGGTATCTTATCTTTTGATTTATTAGGCCCTTTGCTGGGAACACTCGATAGTTATTTTGGTTTTGCGTCAGAATCTCAGGTCGGTGTATTACGTGCCGTAAATGAAAATTACTTTAAGCGCATCGAAGCGATTGAATACACTGTTAAACATGATGACGGCAAAACTCTACATGATTTAGATAAAGCCGACATTATTTTGCTCGGCATTAGTCGCACGAGTAAAACCCCTCTGAGCATTTTCCTAAGCCATAAAGGCTGGAAAGTAGCCAACGTTCCTATGGTTCTAAATACTCCCGTTCCTGAAGAAGTCTTTAAAGTGGATCAGCGTCGCATCGTAGGATTGCTCATCGACATTGAATCACTTCAAAGAATCAGAAAAAACCGACTAGAAAAATTTGGACAAGATCCAGGTGGCGAGTACGCCTCGTTATCCCAGATCCTACAAGAAATCGAATACGCAACGGCAGTGTTTAAACAAAATCGCAAGTGGCCAGTATTTAACGTAACGGACCGAGCTCTTGAAGAAACAGCGACCGAGATCGTGAAAGTGATCAGCAGTCGCTTGGGTCTTCCCGATTCGGTTATTTTTTAGAGGGAATATGACATTTATATTAAGCGCATATGCCTTGATGATATCCGCTAAAATTCTCGTGACTAAATTTAATAAGAAATCTATGTGGATTACTTGCGGCATTCTATTGCTGGGTCTAATTAGTACTGCGGCATGGGGCAAACGTGCGGCTTTTTATAATTTTGTATTTTTCGCAAGTTCTGTAACTTTAATTTTTTCCATGAATCAAATGTGGGTTATACAGATCAAAAGGAAATTTTATTCCTTACCCGCTATTGTACTGCAAATTCCGCTACTATTAGTTCCACTCTACAAAACACAAATGTCACCTAAACTTAGTTTCCTAGTGTTTGGTTTTTCATTTATTACTGGTTTACTAATCGATCAATTTTTTTCTAGCCCCTATCCTTTTTCTTCATTCTTTGAATTTAATTTTTACCGGTCAGAAAAGAATAAATCAAAGCTACCCGTTACAGAACTGCAGTCCTATTTAAAAAATAACTTAGGCAACTTCGTTTTGGGTCAAATTTTTATCAAGAAATACAATGAAGCGTCTGAGTCCGATAAACTTCAATTTCAAAAAGAACTTTTACCCAGTTTACTGACCTACTGGGTTTCAAAGAAAACCTTTACCTCGATGCACCCAATGGCAAAAGCTTTCAATCAACTAGACATCGCCGATATTAAAGAGAGCTTTACTTACTATGATCTAAACAACATGGATTTACCCTGGATTCACGACGTATTCCGTTGTGGTTGTTGGAAAATAGGAATCTACTTATTAGACCAGTACCTTCTCACCAATAAGCAATCCAAAATGTATGCCTCGAGCCTACTATGGTCAGACCGTATTCTAAATGATTTAAAACGTGTTTCGTTTGACGATGAGAACATTGAAAACTGGTTGATGGACTATCGTGAACGGTTCAAAGGAACGCCTCTTTCTGCCAAAATCCAACTCGTATACCACAATAAAGATGACTGGTTTGAAAAGAGTTATCGTTTTGCTGCTTTATAAATCTAAGTTTTAAGGAGACTTTATGAAATTAACTAATTTTGTTCTATTGATCGCAATGCTAGGAAGTGCTGCGAATGCTAGTATGGAGTATCGCGCAGGAAGAAACTACATGTGGTCAGAAAGGGCCAATGGAACCGTTGGTACCACCATCTATGGCGAAGGCTACACTAGCTTTGAAACCATGAATGCAGAAGACCTTAAAAACCGAGGGTATTCCCAAACGATTAAAAGCGTAAAGCAAGATAAGTGGAAACACGAAAAAAATGGTACCACTGGCTCTGTGACAATTAATCGTCGAGGGCCAAGATCCTTTGAGTCTATTATCAGCGAAGGAAAAGAAAACGGTGTCGACTGGACGGATATATCAGTATTTGGCGAGGGAAACACGCTAACCCGTCGTACAATTTGCAAAGACCTAGACTGCTATGTAGTTTCGAAATCAATATGTACACAAATGTCAGCCGTTGCCGGCGTAAGGGATGCTACAGAAGCGAAAGCAATTGCCAAGACCTGCCAAGCCATGTCTGACACTTTCACATTTGCGCTGAGGAATGGAAAAAACTCGCAAAGCATTGAAAAGGACTTTAACTCCGACATTCAAAAGGTTTCTAATACGTGGAGATCGAAGAAAATGAATTTGGGAGAGGCGAACACTTTAGGTGCACAAAATCTCTTCGGTTACCTACAAGCCTGCAGCGAAATGGAATGGTATAACAAAGCCAACGTTGAAACAGTTAGCAGTCCAGCAACGCCGGGTACCACTGGTGGCAGAACTAGATAGTTATTTCTTAACGTAGATACCGATTAATTTACGATCGTCACTGACTAAGCCTTTGCCCGTTCTTGAACGTTCACTGTAGTAGTCACTGACGAATCCGCCTTTACCAACGTCTTCGGTTTTGATTTCAATGTGTCCCGCATCTGGGGCTAAAATATCACGATTACTATCGTCATCTCTCGACCGTACCAAGCGCGTGATTGGATTTGGTTCATACACAAGAATAGCACCTTTTGGGGCTTGCGACGGATCCGTAATCTTCCCTACTAAATGTGGATCATCCATAATATTGATAAAACCTTCCGCTTTTAATTTGTCACCCGCATTTCGTGCCAATGCACCCTCTAAACGCTTGCTTGTTAAGCCCGCTTTAAGCAAAGCGTTCTTCACGTAACGATAGCACCATTTAAATTTGGAATTTTTGTATTCTTTAGGATCCCTCTTATTCTTTTTAGCGTGGTCAATCATCTGCACCGTTTGCTTGTCTTTCGAATATGCGGCGTAAGTTTCTAGAATGTATTTATTTGTTGTCTCGAGCTCAAGCTTACCTGCAACTGTTTCCGTCTTTTTATCACAAAATAAACACAATCCCGATTGCGTTTGCTTTCTGACTTCCCAGGTATCAGTGCCATCATAATCTGACGCCGTTCTTGGTGAAACGACTTCATCTTCCTCAACTACAACCGCTTCAGCTTTAATTGCTTTTTGTAAGTCTTCCGGTGCAATTTTAACTTTCTTTTCCGCTTCGCCTTCTTTTTTCACGCGCACTTCGACCATCTCGCGATGGGCTTTTGAGCTTGCGATACCCATACGGTCCATTGCATTTTCTTGCATTTTTAATTGAATCAGTTCCATTAAAACACTTTTCACGCGCAAAGCTTCTGGATTTTCTATGGTCATAGTCTCGCGCTGTCCAATTCTTGAAAAGAGACTTTCGGTTTCCATGTTGCGTTTAAAGCTTTCATATATATGATCAGCCGTTGTCTGAATAATAATGTTTGATCCCATGGGAATCGTGTATGGCTTGTTTGCCGAATCGACTCCGGCCATAGGCCGACGAGCATACATTGAGATGTCGATTGGTTCTGATTTAAAGGAATAGGGAACATCCAAGATCGCAGCTCGTGCCTTTTCGATATCCGCGGGGAAATACGAGGCATTGTTTGCCAATGCAGAGATGACTAAAAATGGGATAATAAAAACAAGCATTCTCATACGAATAGATACAATCAAATCAGATACCACCGCAATTGTCTCGACGTGAAACAACGCCGAATCCAAACTCGCCCTAGGCTTTTTTAGATCGCCCCAGTCCCATCTGAAATCAAGGTGTCGAACTTTAGCCGATCGTCTAGTCTTTATTCGGCGAAGGTCCGGCATTCTTTTCTGATATGGTTACACTAATATACGTTTGCTATACTGTTTGCATGAGTATATTCCAGCGCCTTCTAATCAGCTTAGCCATGATTGTATTACCAGTCTTATTTATCAACTGTTCTAGTTCCTCGTCTTCATCTTCGGACACCCCGGCTCCCGCGCAACCGGTAGACGCCGTTGAAAACATAGTTCCCAAAGGTAGTCGTACATTAGGTGTCGATATCGTTGATGAATCTACCGCGAGTTCGTTCACTCAAAACGTGACCTTCGCAAAAGCAATTGGGGCCGAGTATTTTATTTTAGATATGCTTTGGAATCAGATTGAAACTGGCGGCAGCGATTCGTCGTGTACAGCTGGATCTTACGTAGATGCTGGAAGTCGTCTATCTATTCTAAACTCGACATTGCCGGCCGTTGACATCAAAGTAACGATTAACTTTAGTTTATCGACAACAAATATTTGGGGTCTACCAAGTGTATTTAGTCCATCAGATTTTACGGCAGATCCAAGCGCAACGGCCACTCAAAATAAAATAGATATTATTGCCTGCCGGTATGTGAATGCACTCAGCTATGTGTTCTCTCAAATTCCTAATGTAAACGTCGTTAGCCTACAAATCGGAAATGAAATCGACTATCTTCCTCAAGCGACTAACGCAAACTTCTGGGCTAACTATTGGCGGTTCTTTGCATCGGCGGCAAGCTATGCGCGTACGATTCGTACCACGTCCATTACGTCGGCTCTACCCGTCGGTGTCACGGCATCTTTGTCTGGTTTAACGGGTGGCAAGGGTGAAGTGATCCGATCAGGCTTAAATGCCCTCAATGCAAACATTAGTGATTTTGTCGCAGCTAATTACTATCCTTTTGAAGGCGGCGGATCCAGTGCGAAGATCGCCCAAATTTCAAGTATGTTTGCATCACTTATTACGGCGGCAGGAGCTAAACCGATTCGAATTCAAGAATATGGCTGTCAAAGCGGAGCAATCTCTAGCAGTTCCGAAACATTGCAAATGCAGTGTTTTGAAGAGCTCTTAAAAGTTTGGGATGCAAATCCAACAAAGATAACGCATATAAATTTACTACGCATGAATGATTTATCCTATGCGAAGGCTTATGCATCCGCCAGCAACTATTCGACGCCAGCGGCACCAGACGCAACCTTTGTAGACTATATTCAAACTCTAGGTCTTCGTACTGATGGCGGCCAAGACAAACCCTCTTACTCGTATCTTAAAACACAATTAAAAAAACGCGGTTGGTAACCCCTCCGCTTTGGCTCGAATTAATAATCTTCCATACTAATTGATTTTTAGTAACGATCGATTACGCTAATGATATGTCTTTATCATCATTGCATCTTGATGCTTTCTATATAGTTACTCAGGTTTTGAACTTCACCAAAGCGGCGGAAAAGCTAAACATTACTCAGTCAGCTTTGTCTCAACGTATTTTAAATCTAGAAACTGAATTAGAAACTACACTCTTCATCCGCGATCGCGCCGGTTTAAAACTAACTGAAGCGGCAGTCAGTCTTGTGCGCTTTTGCCAGATACGAAAAACATTAGAAGAAGAGTTCCTTAGCCAAATTAAATCTGCCAATCCCAAAGAACTGGGTGGTACCCTAAGCATCGGCGGATTTTCATCCATTACGACCTCAATCTTAATCCCGACACTCGCTCCGTTTCTAAGGAAGCACCCCAATGCCCATGTTTCCATTCATTCCAAAGAAATTGATGAACTTGTAGCGATGATTAAGAGAAATGAAATTGATTTTATGATTCTAGATGATCGTTTGCAAAAAGATGAATTAGAGCGAATCTTTTTAGGGTTTGAAAAAAACGTAATGGCAGAATCAAAAGACTACGCTGGTGGCGATGTATTTCTGGATCACGATGAAAATGACTTAACAACATTTAACTATTTAAAAAAATTCAAGCGCATGAATAAAAATATCAAACGCGTTTACTTAGATGACGTCCATGGAATTATTGCCGGCTTGAAAAGCGGTCTTGGCAGAGCAGTTGTACCACTACATTTAATCAAAAATGAAAAATCTCTAACGGTCATAAATCCTAGAGATTCTTTAGACGTACCGGTGTACCTATATTTTTTCAACCAACCTTTTTACTCGCAATTACACCAAGCGATTGTGGCTGAACTTAGCCAAAAATTTAAGGATGCTCTTAGTTAGAACACGACTCGCATTTGCACCCAAGCATCGTAGGTTTGATTAAACAACTTCATTTCGGATCCAGTCTCACCGGAACGCCCACCTAGCGCCACGGTCCACTGAAGATCAGAAATACCCGTATAAATCCAAGTTACACGATAGTACTGACTACGATCAGTATTATTTAGGATAGCAAAGAATAAAATATTCGAGTCATTCCAATTTCCTGGTTTCATCATATAAACCGAGGCAGACGTATACGACTTCCCCACATAAAATGGCACAAACTGACCGGACGCTAACTTCGTTGTATAGTCTGATTTATCACTAGCACCGTTTTCCTGCCAAAAGCCTTCCAATCCAAGACTTGCGATGTCGTCATCGTTATATTTAAACTCGTAGGACAATCCACCACTCGCGCTCTTGTCAGTGCCGACATCCGTCTGGGCCGCCTCAAGATAAATATCAAAGTCACTGAGGGCGAACGAAATATCTGATCCTAATTTCGTTTTTTGACCTTTGCGACTGTATGCCGACATCGTCCATTCCGACGTATTGATCGGAATCTCAAAGCGGCCAGCAATACCATTTTGACTGCTTTCATTTGCCGCTTCATTCACAGCAATTAAGTAGAAATTAGACGCACGCCACGGAACGTGAGCTTTTACCATCGAGATCCCTGAACGCAAATCCTCTTGGCGCAAGAAATCACGCTTTGTCAGGTTAATGAAATCCGTTGGGTTCCAAAATTTAGAAGCCCCCCATTTTATCTTCTGACGTCCTACCGTCCAAAAAATTTTTCGACCAGTGTTGAAACTAATTTTCATTTCATCTAGATAACTTGTATTCTGTTTTTGCGCACCACCGGTCAATGGCGATGGCACCGACTCATCTACTCCAGAATCATGCAATAATCGCCCTTTAAAAAAGGCACGAACATCATTCTTCATCTGAGCATCTAGGTATAACTCCAAAGTCATCGGACTTGTAATATAATCCTGCACCGTTGAATTTTCTAATTGGTAGGCCATCCACTCGGCCTGCAGATAACCACCCATCTTTAAGCGATCGGCCTCTACGATACGATGGTCTTCGGCTTGCATCCCTTTATCTTTTGAAAATCCTTTTTCAAACTCGTCTTCGATACTATTTGTTGCTCCGCCAGGAAAGTCTTCGGCAGAAAGGCTAAGCCCCGTTAACAACATTCCAGCTAAAATAAGTCGGGATAATCTCTTCATCATTACTTGCTCTTACTTTCGATCCATGCCTTCGTGAACATGTTTTCTTCTAGCTTACCTAAGTCAGTATCTTTTACTAGTACGATCGTAGAGTTACCCTTCTCTAGTTCATCAAAAATACGAATTTCTTCTGGTATCCAAACTTCACCTTTTTTGGATTCGCTATATTTCTTATTCCACTTTGGATAAAATGCCGAACGCATCAATTTACCACTCAACGCATACTCTTCACGCTTTAGTATATTTTTATCGGCTTGGTCTATCCACAAATTTAGCACTGGATACGCAACGTCTTTGCCTTCTTTCGCTGTTAACTTAAACTTGTAGACCTTGTAGTCCCCCAATTTATCAGCACCCTCATATTTTGTGGCGTACTCTTCAGTTAAACGTGATTCATCGAAATCACTACGACGCGAATTTGTACCCGCTAATTTTTCACGTTCTGTACGTCGTTCCCATTTTCCTGTGCCTGGATCGAAGTTCCATAAATTCTTGTCGATTTTTAAGTACGCCTTACCCGCCTCTTCTTTTGGCTTAGTAAAAAGGATCATAAATTTATCATCCCCATCGCGACGATAAACCATAGCCTGAAATAGACGTGGTTCTTTCTTTCTTTCCGTTTCTTTTACAAAAACTAGAGACTTGTAATCACCTGAATTTCGCTGGCGATCGTCTACCAGCTTGATAATGTCATCCGCCTGCGTCTGAGTTAACTCTTCCTTCTTCTCGGCGACCACATCCGCAGCCCAAGTTCGCAGAATGGGATTCATGATCAAAGACACGCTCAAAATACTTTTTAAAAATGTAACTTTCATTTTCTAAACTCCTAACTCTGATTAATCGCCGTAATCGGGCTCAATTTTGCAGCTTGAAACGCCGGGATCAAAGACCCAAGGGTAAAAAATATAACCAAAGAGAAAAAGGTCATTAACGCCTGTGCGAAACCAAATGTAAATGACAAATTGTTTGTCATTAAGAACATCTTAAAGGCATCGCTTTCGATAGGAATGGCTGCGGCATTCAGAACTTGGCAAATAACCGCCGCCAAGACCAAGCCTACTACTGTCGAGCTCACCGATAAAATCAACGACTCGAGTAAAAACATCCATAGAACTTTATTTTTTTGCATTCCGATTGCGCGTAACGTTCCGATTTCAGTGGTACGTTCTTTTACGGACATCCACAAGGCATTAATTAAACCCATTACAATTATGATTGATAATACTATTGTCAAAATGAATGTCAGCGCCCCTAAGAGACTCACGATCCACTTCAAAAAGGATGTTTCATCTTCCCAAGTGGTAATATCAATTTTTTGTCCCGTCCATGACTCGCCGGCAACCCGATCAAACTTCATCCAGAAAGGCGAGGACTCTTTTTCCATTAAAGTGTATCCCTTGTCTGGAATTTCTTTGCGCATGCGCGCTTCCACCTTGGGTAAATCAGACAATGTCTTTAGGTAAACCATAATCTGTCCGGTAGAGTCTTGTTTATTCTGATACAATTCACGTACATCTTTTGCATTTAGGTACGCGTTGAACTGCGACATCATTCCCACATCTTTCAACACGGCGACCACTCTAACGTCTTTGGTATTGGTCATATTACGATAGGTCGGCAACGAAACCGTTACCATATCTCCAACACCCACTTTAAGTTTTTTTGCATGAACATCAAATAAAGCTAGCGTACCGGGTTCAGATAGCTTCGATAGATCCGCTGGATTATTAGGATCTTTTGATGGTTCTACTTCGAGTCGGCCCAGAACATTTTTTTCCTGTTCCATGTTTACGCCCCACATGGGAATCATCGTAGAATCTGTTTCAGAAATTAATTTCCCGTACGCTTTTACCCGATCAATAATGATATCCGCTTCTGGGATCCTTTCCTTCGCATACTTCATCAATTCTGGATACTTTGTCACCATTGGGTTTGCTGAGCTCTGGCTGATTTTATAAAAACCGGCAATGTTCACATGCCCTGTCATTAGAGCCGTCCCATTGGCGATCATCGTTTGCTGCACACCATGAACAAGTGCTAACAATAAGGAGAAAATCACAGATACAAAAACAATTGAAACGGCCAACATCAAACTACGAACCCGACGTTGAAGTATATTTCTATAAGCAATAACAAAATAGACTTTCATACTACTCTCTCTTCTGCATCGCTTGTAGCGGCGATATTTTCATCGCTTTCCATGCCGGATATTGAGTGGCTAAAATGGCAATGACGACCATCACCGCCATCACTACGAAAATTAAGCTCAGGTTCAAATGCAAATACAGTTTCGGACCAGAAAAGAAAAAGGTGGCAACATCTCCGGATGCAGGAATACCAATCTTACCCAAAATAACTACTAGCAGCGCACCTAATGCCACACCAATACCGCCAAACACTACACTCAGGAATAACGTTTCGTAGAAAAATAGTCGATAAATAAACTGAGCATGAGCACCAATGGCTCTCATCGTACCGATTTCCTGTTTACGATTCATTGCAGCCATTAAAAGTGAATTCATAATCATTAGCCCCGCAAGCAACAACGAAATACCAATAAAGATATTTAAAATAGCCTTCATCATAAACGTCATTTGACCAATGAATCCCGCGGCGTCTTGCCAAGATACGGCTTGAATTCCTAATTTATCATTCTTAGACATTTCATTAATTTCCTTAATTACTCGATCCATATTAGACGGGTCTTTCAAGAAAACCGCAGCGTGCAGAAAAACACCTTTGCTTAATTCCTCTTGTGTATACGTGGCCCCCATTACACGCTTTTGAAATTTAAGATCGACGGCTTTAGATTTAGTTTTTGGTTTAACCTCTTTAGTGGCTGCAGAACTTGCAAATAGGTCTTCAATCGAATCACGTCCGACATCATCAAGACCCATTTCTGCTTCGATTTCTTTATTTTGTTCGCGGCGCTCATCCGTCATGAAGCCATATAGTTCTCTTAAAGAAACCAAATCCATCACACTGAAGTTTCCTGCCAATGGCGAGTTTTCAAAGCTTTTAAATCTAAAGGTTCCATATACCTTAATATTTACGGCTGTCGATGTCCCTGCTTTAGTGAAGGCCGATAATGGCAACACATCACCTATCTGAACACGATGAAGAATCACGTAAGGTGCAATTTCTTTATAGAAAAAGTCATACCGTTCCTGAAAGTTCTGATCATTCATACTTAAATAGTTTTTAAGAACCACTCGAAAATCTTTTTCCTGCGTTCCTAATAATTTATTCAATTTCTGAGATACTGAATCTGTTTCAGCTGGCCCGAGCTGCAAATAAATTTCCGCCGATTGTTCAACGTTGGCTTTGATTTGGTCTTGTAGTTCTTTGCTACCAGCTAAGGTCAATTTGTCATCTTTCATTTTCTTTTTAATTTGATCTAAACGGCGTGCGATCCGATGCTTAACCATATTTTCATAGAAGAAATCATGAAATAAAAACCCCCGAGTTCCCGGCGGGATCATTTCACCTTTAACAATTTCAAACTGAGGAAACTTTTCTTTGAATAGTTGAGGATCGGTTCCTACATAGCTAAAGAAAATCATATTATCGTCAAAAATAAGTGGTGCGATCTTGTTTGCTAAAAACTCGATTTTGTCTTCAGCATTTGCATCAAAATCGCTCCAAAATGAATCATGAACCACTTTTTCTAGATTGATTTTAGCTTGAGCCGCATCTGCAGGAGATAAAATACCAATCTCTTCGAATTTTCCTTCAAGGTTTTTTTGAATTTCTTGTGCCAGAAACCGAATACGACGTTTTTGTGAATCTACATCGTTTTTATCGAAATTAGCTGTTTTATATGATTTACGTAGTTTTTCCAAAAAATGATCCAAAATATTTCCAGGATTTACCTGCGCAAAGCTCGTCCCCATGGGAACGACTGATACAATCTGAGGGTTTTTCATTAGAGCGTTTTCAATAGTTTCAAAACTATCGACATGCCCCACATCCGTTGGAGACCCATCCATATTTCCAAATACCGAAAGTTTATCCTTCGCACTTTCGCTATAAATTTGAATATCACCCGTGATACTTTGAGTGGTACTGCTTTCCATACCACCAGAAATTCCATTAACAAACGAATGTCCCAATACAGCTAAAAAGGCACCGAAGGTTAAAATAGAGCCGACAACCAACGTACGCATACGGTGCAAGAACACATTCCGCGCCGCTATTTTTAATACCATCCAATGAGTCATAAACTATTCCTGGATACGTCCATCATGCAGGCGAATAATACGACGCGCTTGATTCATGATAGAGTGGTCATGGGTTGAAAATAAAAATGTAGTTTTTTCGGTCGCATTGATTTCTTTCATTAAATCTATAATGGTTTGCCCTGTTACTGAATCTAAGTTTGCAGTTGGCTCATCGGCCAAAACAATTTGAGGCTTGGTGACCAAAGCTCGTGCGATTGCGACTCTTTGCCGTTGACCGCCTGATAGTTCACTAGGTCTATGCTGAGCATATTGAGTCAACCCCACTCGATCGATAAAACGCATGACTTGATCTCTGCGTTCTTTGGGAGACTGCTTGTTTTGTAACAATAATGGAAACTCAACATTATCAACTACATTTAAAACTGGAATCAAGTTAAATGATTGAAAAATGAAACCTATGGTATGCAGGCGAAGATCCGTCAATTGTTTTTCCGTCAATGCACCTGTCTCTTTTCCGCCTACGACCACTTTACCTGATGAGGCCGTATCCACACAGCCAATTAGATTCAGGATTGTTGTCTTGCCGGATCCGCTGGGACCCGCAATAACAGTGAATTCGCCAGCATCAATTCTTAAATTAATACCTTTTAAGGCAGAGACTTGAACTTTATCTAAGAAATAATTTTTTTGAACATTTTCAAGATGAATCGGTTGCAAAGGAACCCCCAAAATATAAAGGAATAAAAATCTTCCCTTATATTTAAGGAGTCAGCAATTTGTTTTTTTACGCACTAACTAGACGCAAAAATTTTAATTTTTATTGAGCCGCTTCATTTAATATGCCGCCACTATACCGAGGAACAAAAACATCACCATTGCGGATATGATATTCAATTTCCGTATTAACCAATGGATCTAGTTTTCCAGACAGAAGACGTTCTTTAAGGTTGCTAACAATCTTAACGAAATCTTTTTCAGAAATTAACGAAGGATTGTCCCGCATATTTTCAATAACACGGACCATGTATGAAAAATCTGGACCTAATACTGACATGATTGATCTCGATGAATTCCAGAAACCATTCAAGAACTGAGTCATATTAATATCCTGATCACGATAACGCCCCGTTAAAATCATATTAATCGAAATTAAATAGTCTTTTAGGTAAAAGCTTTGCGAAGGAGTAATCACTGCTAAGCGAGAACTCGGCAATGACGATTTGTTTTTTTCAAAAAACACATCCGTACTCTCCATGGCCACCTTAATCCAGCCATACTGTGCACCTTGCGACGTATTAGTAGATAATTTTAAATAATCGGCAACACGAACTAATACCGCCCATGGATCAGAAATCGCTCTGCCTTTAGCATCATAGAATATAAATACACGACCGTCATTTGCGCGTGTTACATACTGCTGTTTTCCATCAACTTCACTCACGCTTAACACACTCATGAAGTCAGCAGTTTCCTGAATGACATAGCGGTCTGGATTTGCTTTCACCATTTTAATAACGTCTTTGATTTGCTTATCCGTAGATGTTGGCAAAATGTAAACACCAACGCCACCGGACTCATCTGGAACCTTAACGACATATTTCCTTGGAGATTCATAAAATGACTTCAGATTAGCTTCACCACGCAGTTCTGGAGGTGGCCCAACGATTGTTTTCACTGGATCAAGACCTTGTTCTTTCGCAACGGCTTGCGCTTCCTTTGTGACCAAAGACAGGATACCTTTATGATCGATCAAACGAGTACCCAAATTAGATAGGTAAATTCTTTTTCTGTGTAAACTACTCACTAACGATTTATTATTGTTATCAGCATGAACGGGATCATTTCCGAATTGATCATAGTTTGGCTCCACTAATGGGTTTCCGTTCTTGTCACGCTCGACATTGTAAACGCGACCTAACTTATCTACTTTATAGATATAGGCTGTTCCAGGAAGTAAATTTAAGCCAGGATAACGCTTGTTTAACTTTGCATTCTTTTCCACAACGTTTGGTAGCTTTATACCAATTCCTGGATGTAAAACCTGCCCACTCAGTCCCGTTTGTGTATTCTGCTGAATTGCATTCCCTTCTTCAGAGCGTGAGTAAACCGCCCAAATTTGGGGATAACCTTCATATTCCTTTGGACCAACATGTTTCATCTTCCGATCGCCCAACTGATAGTACCCATCGACGATAGGGATTTTGCGTCTAAGACGCACAAAACCGCTACGATCTATAAATAAGTCAGCGCGTTCAACCAGAGGCATACCAGAAAAATGTGAAATCATTGCGATATCGGGGTGCGCGCCATTATAGATACCAGTACCTAATTCAACAGACAAACCGTCTTCAATTAATTGTTTGCCGTGGCCATCCATTACATCTTTTAATTTTTTAAATGCCTCATTTTTGCTTAGACCAACAACAACGCGTTCAAACAACTGCGGATCTGTTTGTCTCAACACTTCAAACAAAAGGGTCATGTTAGAAAAACCACTTGGAGTACCTGCATTAATTTCAAAAATATGACTTAAATGCTCATTCAATTTTCCAAACGTAGCATCTACTCCATAAACAGAACCAAAGTTATAATCAGCCAACTCTTTGCTTGGCACCGAAGGATCAAAATACGGAGAATTTTTCATCTCGTTAATGATATACTGAATTTCCTGCTCTGATAGATTTTTAAACGGATAGGCTGAAGGGGGTGCATCGGGATTACTCATAAATACCTGAAGCGTCTTTCTCATTAACGCAAACGTAGGCTCCATACCCTTAACTAAAGCGTCGAAATCTTTCTTTTGAATAACAATAGGAATGCCATTTACCCGTACGTCAAATGGGTTACCTTTCTTATCTTTAAATCCCATTCCCAGCCTACGACCTAAAATATCAGTTGAATTATCATCAATTTGCTTTTGAACATCTGCTGGACGAGACGTAATTAGCTCTGCAATGTTATAAGTGCCGGGTTTAATTTGATACTCAGTATTTTTATTATATTTATAAAGCGCACCGTTAGTTTTAATACTTAAAATTGGGTTATCTGCAGGTAGTTCAAACGTACCATTATCAGACTTAATAAATATCGCTACGGGGTTTTTAGTTAAGTTATTTAACGATGAATAAATGGGCGCTATAGATACCCGTGGTGCGTATACAGATATACAACCGTCATAAGATTTGACACCAGTGGCACCCGAATTAAGGGCAAACAGCGTCCCAAATACCGTTAAAGAGAGATAAGAGTAAAATGATGGTTTTGAAATTGTGCTTTTCATATTGATTATATGTAAAAGCAATTAAGATTCCAACAAGATGATGCCAAAAGGCAGAAAAAAGGATCATTAGGTAATAACGGATAACCTTAACTAACTAAATCGTTCTATTTATTGAAGACTATGCTTCTCTCTGTCGAACATTTGAAAATGACTTTCAAATTCTAATTAATTTTTTCGTTCTGCCTATTTTTTTTAAAACAACTAAGTGATCGTAAACATTTTCAGTTTTTTCACTTTTTTATTCGCAAAATCTAAACCCGAACTATGTTATACTAGTTACTACCTAATGATTTGGTGACTCAATCAAATATTTAATGAAAATTTTTTGATTGAGACATTTAAAATATAATTAATAAACTAATTGAACTCTATTTGTTTGGATTTCTTTGAGTTCTATCAGATTGTTGTTGAGTCGAATCAAAGTTTGAATTTTCTCGTTGAGACTCTTGTTGTGACGTTTGCCCACTGCGCGTTGGTCCCGTTTGTTCTTGCCCCTGATTCTGTCTTTGTCCGCTTTGCTGATTTTGTTGATTGTTTTGAGCCATTTGTTCCTCCAATTATTTTTTAGAACTGTTTATGTTAGATTGTGTTTTCTTGCCTGATTGTTCTTTTTCCGGCGATCCAGATGAACCTCTTCTAGATTCCGATGTCGCTTTTTTAGAACTTTGATTACTTTTCATCTTTAGTCTCCTTATGATTACAAAGTACAAAACTCTAAATGCAAGCACGGAGCCAAAAGCCTTTCTCTAAACAAACGAAGGAACACAGAATTAGAGTTCAGTAATACCCCTTTTCAACAAAATATTTAGGGAGTATCGCCACCGTAATTTAACAAATGAGCTTTTAAATCTCACTCAGCCGACTGCATCAATACTTTTGTAAGCAAAGATATTTTAGATTGCTTCTCTCGGTTTTATCCTGCAAAAAAGCCTACGGAGGCTTGTTTATGAGAAGAATTGCAGCCGCTCTAGTTTTAAATCTAGTTTTAATTGGCGCAGCCTCTGCGTCCACGAGAACTATGACTGACTCTGAACGCACAATCATTAAATCTCAGCTGGATTCAATTTTAAAGAATAATCAAGATGAATGTTACGTCAATGCTTCTAACTTCAACAATATTGATGTTCTTTCATTAGCAAATAAAAAACAGAAAACATTCATAGAAAAAAAATCTCGAAACTTATACCTACCTGGGGATCTGGCCGCGACACTAAATTTAGATACGACGGAAACACTGCTTCCCGAAGGCACAATCGCCAGTGACGATTCCAACCAGGTGATTATTAATTACCGACGGGCCATTTCTCTTAACCCTGTTGAGATGAGTTATTCTGCAATCGAAACTCAAGATATTGCAGAAGGTTTCGTAACCCACGTATTTGAAACTCAAAATGGTCAATCGGTATGGAAGTATTCATTGGTTGATCTGCATGAAGCGGAAAATAAAAAGCCTCACGTTCGATGCAAAGCAAAGGGCGACGAAGGCTTTCTAAAAGGCAAGACGGTAATTAAACCTATCGAAACTAATTCCTTCAAATTTTTGGATCTTGAATTTATTATTCCGGAATATTGCTTAACTCAATGTTCTGACTTAACCTTTATACCGACTCATCTTCGCACCTATTAGTTTTTTAAGCGACGCTCAAAGAAATCGGTTATCGTTGAATAGACATGTGTCTGGTTCTCTTTTCCATAGACGCCATGCTTTGCTCCTGGGTATGTTACCGACTCATATAGTTTTCCAGATGACTGTAATTTTTTGAATAACAGGGTTGAATTCGTAAATAGAACATTATCATCCGCCATCCCATGGATGATTAACAAATGACTCTTAAGACGTGGTATCAACGGCAATGTGTTTGCTTGTTTATACGCCTCGGGTTGTTCTTGGGGTTTACCAAGATACCGTTCTGTATAGTGAGTATCGTATAACGCGAAATCAGTCACTGGTGCTCCTGAAACAATCGCTTTAAAGGTATCTGGTGCCTTCACACCTAAACTTAACGCCAAAAATCCTCCATAGCTCCAGCCGAAAAATCCAACTCGTTTCGAGTCAATGTAACCTTTTGAAACCAAATGCTGAACACCAGCCACTTGGTCATCGACTTCTACTGTTCCAAAGGCATGCTTCAAATAACCTTCAAATTTTTTTCCCCGGCGCGCCGATCCGCGATTATCAAATGTCGCCACTACGAAACCTTTTTGAACATAGACCTGCGCCATCAAACCGCGCTTACCCGGCCATGACTTTGTTACCATTTGCGCTGTTGGGCCGCCATAGCCAGTTACGATCAGTGGATATTTTTTAGATGTACTAAATCCCGGCGGCTTAAACAAAGCGTAGTATATCGTTTCGCCCGTTGAACTTTTGAATGAATCAAACTCAGGCTGCACCAATGCACTCTTGAATGGGAACAAGGGGTGCCCATCCGCCACTTCATTTGCATTTAATGTAGAAATCAAATCTCCATTGCCTCTATGTAAATACACTTGTGTCGGCGTAATTGGCGAAGATCGAAAATCTACAAATACATCGGCTTTTTCACTCATGACCGCATTATGCCAGCCTAGCTCTTTTGTCAGTAGCTGGGGCTCTGTTGCCGATTCTAAACTGACTCTATACAGATTTTTTTCCAGCGGTGTCGGCAAACCCGCTAAGAAATAAACCCAACCGAGTTCTTCATCCACACCAACAACCGCGTCCACACCCCACTCACCTTGAGTTAAAGGCCGTATTAACGTGCCATCGTTTTTGTACAAATATAAATGTTTAAACCCCGAACGATCCGAGTGCCAAATAAAACGACTCGATTTTTTTAGCATCTTCCCTGGGGAAATCAAATTGACCCATTTATCATCCGATTCTGAAAATAGTAGTCTATTTGCCTTAGTGATAGGATCATAGGAAAAGATGTCTAATCGTTTTTGATCTCGGGTTTGTACCTGGTAAATTAATTTATGGTCCGAATTCCATCTCGCATTTGCCAAATATATGTCTTTGTTTTTACCCAGCGGTACCCATTCAAGCTTTGGTCTTCCACTCACTACATCGGCGACGTTCACGACCGCCAATTGCACGATGGCATTGGCAGAGCCTGCTTCAGGATAGCGTTCTTTATGAACTACGACTCTATCCGCATCAATATCGTAACGTTCGATCAGTTTTACAGACGATTCATCCGTCTTTGTCAGAGCTAGGTATTTGTCATTGCTTGACCACCAGTAACCAGTGAATCGATTCATCTCTTCCTGAGCAATAAATTCAGCCACGCCAAAAGCGATGGGACCTTTGCCCGCATTTGTCACTAAATGTTTTTTATATTTCTTTGAATCTACAATAACCAAATTCTGGTTCTGAACGAACGAGATAAATCCATCCTGAGGCGAAAAACGTACATCCGTCGCATGAGTATTTCCTTTGGTCAGTTGATCCAGTTTTTTTCCATCAACGGTATACACATAGAGTTCCCCCGCAGCTGGGAATACCAAGCGCTTGCCGTTGTTAGACCAATAATATTCGATTATTCCTTTTTGACTAATACGCTGACGTTCACGTCTGGCTTTTTCAGCTTCTGATAGCTCTCCAAATTTTAGAGAATTGGAATCTACTAATACTCGAGGTTGACCTGTTTTTAAGTCGTATTCCCACAAATCTAATACTTCGTAGTTTTCAGTTTTAGGCTTCAAAAATGACAGACGACTGCCATCCGGAGAGAACTGTAAATTCATCACCGATGAGCCCTCTAGCTCGGGACTCTGAAAAAGTCGCTCAACGGTTAGCGTTTGAGTAACGGTGGTCGCCGAACTCAAAAGACTAATAGCAAAAGCAAGTACACATATTTTTAATTTAGACATCCTTGATTTATCGCATCCGTTTCCGGATACGGTCAAGAGATGCTAATTTATCGGCAGGTCGTTAGTTCACGAACGATAGTTGAACTTGATTTACCGGCAAAGGCTGTCTCAGCGCGTAGTTGATTTTTTTCGTCGTAAATAACGACTGTTTGCTTTTCATTCCAAACTTGATCGTTAACAATCGCTTGCTGTTCACCCCAATGAGTCGTGTAGTTAGTCACATAGGTCACAGTTGAATTGCCATCAGAATCCGTCGAATACTGCGGATATGTATCCGATGTCTCCCAAGAGCAGCTCACTTTTTTCTGAGACTCAATTGATGAGTGATCTTTGATTACACGTGCATACTGTACATGGTATTTTTGCTTGGTGTATTTTTGGTGAATTGTAAACTCCCCACGTTTATCAATGTGCTTGCGAGGGATAAAGAAATCAAACTGGTCATCACCGATTTTAATAGCTAAAACTTTTTCGCCTGAAAAAGCACTCACAAAGTCTTTGAAAATTGACGGAGATTTAATAGCTAACATAGCATCATCCAATGACTCGATCGTTTTAACTTTATTTTTACTATTTACTAAATCGATTTGTCCCATTTTTGAAACTAAAAACAATTTATCGCCAAATGGCTTTTCTATTTTCTTGGCTAAAGCACAAACGGAAAACAAAGAAGCTAATATAACAATATTTAGAATCTTCATATACCCCCCCCCAATTCTAGAAATATTTAAAACCTTTTCTTATCTTAGTGGGCAGACGGTGTCTGCACGTTATCGTCTTCATCATGAGTCACAAGGCCACCGAATTTTCGATTACCCCAAAGACGAAGTTTCTCGATGTAACCGTAGGCCGCAGGAACAACGACTAACGTTAACAACGTCGAGCTAATCAAACCACCGATGATAGCAACACCCATACTTGTTCTTTGCTTTGAAGCTTCATTTAAACCGATAGCTACTGGCAACATACCAGCAATCAACGCAAAGCTTGTCATCAAGATCGGGCGCAGACGATTCTTACCCGCTTTTAGGATAGCATCGTTTAGGCTCAAACCACCCTGAATCGATTGATTCACGTAATCCACTAATATAATCGAGTTCTTTGTCGCAATACCTAATAACATCACACACCCAATCATCGAGAATAAATCCAATGAACTTTGAGTCATCCACAATGCATAGAAAGCACCGCAGGCCGCCAGCGGAAGCACGAGCATAATCGTAAATGGAATGATGAACGATTCATATAACGAGGCTAGAACCATATAGATAAATAAAATACCTAAACCCATCGCCACTACGATGTTAATTAATAACTCTTGAAAGTTTTCTGCCTGACCGACGAATTTATAACGCATCCCAGGTGGTAATGGATGGTCAACATCCAATAACTTCTTAACGTCATTAATCGCACCACCCATACCAGGACCTTTTGGGTTAATATCCCCAGTGATTTGGATGTAGCGAATACGATCCTGACGATTGATCGTTGTTGGCCCCTGAGCTTCTTTTACATCCGCAAATAATCTTAGGTACGTTAAACGTTGATTCATCGCCGGAATTCTTAACGTTCCGATCGTTTCACGAATATCACGCTGCTCTTCTTTCAAGCGGATACGAACGTCATATTCACGGCCATTCTCACGGAATACAGCTGGCGTCACGCCTTCCACAAGGGCGCGGAGCTCGGCCCCTACTTGAGTATTTAAAACACCCACACGCGCCGCACGAATCGGGTCGATATCGACTTGAATTTCTGGTTTACCCGGACGGAAGCTAGTGTCTACGTCCAACAAAGCCGGATGAACTTTTAGTTTATCCATTACAAATTTAGCTTCCTTTTCCAGAAGCGCTTGATCCGATCCCACGATATTCAAGGTGAACGGACGTTGATTGCCACCCGATCTATCTTGATCTTTTACAACTGGATTTGCATAAGCAAATGGTTTTAATTTTTCACGCATCAAAGCTTTGAACTCGCTAGTGTTAACCTTACGCTTATTTGACGGAACCATTTCTACGAACATATTTGCCTTATTCGCTTCCCCGTTCGCGTTTCCTACAGTTAATACCGTTTGGAAAATTTCTTTTTGTTCCCTTAATAGACTATCGACTTCCTTAGCGACTTTATCCATTTTTTCTAAACTTGTACCGGGAGGTAAATCTAAATTTACCATGAACTCACCATTATCTTGCGCTGGTAAGAATGTCTTAGGGATGTACTTAGTGATAAATAGCGAGAATATAAAAATGCCTAGAGCAGAGAATAAGATGAACTTTGGTCGTCCCATCGCTACTTTCAAAATTCTGACATACTGATCCTCAAGCCATGTTTGGAAAATATCAAACTTCTTTAAGCCCTTTTCAATGAACGCCATGAATCGGTTAGAAGAGAGTTTTTTATTCGCGATAGACTCATGGCCTTTACCTGCGAAGTAGGCCGACATCATGGGCGCCATCGTGATTGCATCCACTAACGAAATCATCATCGCAAAACAGATAGTCAAACCAAACTCTTTAAAGAACTGACCAACCACCCCTTGAAGGAAACCAATAGGACCGAAAACCGCAATAACGGTCATCGTTGTCGCAATTACGGCCAGTAGAACTTCCTTAGTACCATCTAGAGAGGCTCGTTTAGCCGACTTGCCCATTTCAATATGGCGGAAAATATTTTCCCGCACAACGATCGCATCATCCACCAATAGGCCCACGGCTAACGATAGCGCCAGTAGTGACATGATATTAATAGAAAAACCAGCAACCGCCATCAAGATAAACGCACCTAACAACGAATTCGGCAAGGCTAATGAAGTAATAAATGTCGAACGAATTGATGAAAGAAAAAAGAAAACAACGATAATTGTTAGAATGATACCAATAATAATCGTTTCATAAACGTCAGCGACGTTCGCACGAATTGGCTTAGCACCGTCTTGCACCAAGTGAAGAACACCCTGGCCTTTGATTTCTGCATTGATGGCATCAATACGTTTTTTAATACCGTCTGCAACGGCGACTGTGTTTGATCCCGATTGACGATATACGTTTAACAAAACGCCGGCCTTACCATTCACATACGTACGAGACGTTTCATCAACTAATGTATCAACGACCTCGGCAACCTCTTTGATTTTTACCGGGTGCTCAAAGTTTTGGAAATTTATAGGAACTTCACGAATCTCTTGGATACTTTTGTATTCGCCCAACGTCCGAACAACGTTTGTGGTGTCACCACGATCTAATTTACCGGCTGGAGTGTTTTTACCAGTGGTACCTAAACTTTGTCGAATCGATGAGGCCGATATCTCGTGCTCAGATATTTTCTTTAAGTCTAACTCAACACGTATCTCGCGTTTACGACCACCCAAAATTTCCACCATACCGACTTGATCTACTTGTTCTACACGCGGCTTAACAACTTGATCGGCTAAATCGAACAACTGCGCGGGAGGGAGCGTTGATTCTAATGCGATCGACAAAATCGGCTGATCGGCTGGATCTACGCGACGGATGATGGGCTCTTCTACGTCGTCTGGTAATTTGTTACGAACTTTAGCGACACGATCGCGCACCTGTTGTTCCGCGTATTTAATATCTATCGCCAAGCTGAACTCGACGATAACGATACTCACACCTTCTTGACTGATAGAACTTAATGTTTTGATACCCGATACCGAGGCTAATTCGTCTTCGATAGGTTTCGTCACAAGCGTTTCGACTTCGCTTGGACCAGCACCAGGGTATGTCGTATTAACAGCGACGATGGGGAATGTTACGTCAGGGAATAAATCTACCGATAAACTTTTTAGAGACAGGAAACCTGCGATCATAATTAAGACGAATAAGCAGGTGATGAATACAGGACGTTTAATCGACAACTCTACCATATAAGGGCTCCAAATGTACGAAAGCCATCATAAATGAATGATGGCTTTCTTAAAAAAGCAGACAGCTGCTTTACTTAGTCGTTCTTACTAACTTAACTTCGGCTCTACGACCTTTAGGAGCAATCAAAGTTCCCACGATAACTGGACGGCAATCAGATAATTTGGCACTTTCTTTACCGCCGCAGTTTGTATTCGCATTTGGATTTTGTGGGTGCAAGAATCCATCTACGTTAATGAAATAGGTACGACCAACACCAAACGATGAACTACCGCCGCCACCACCTGCTGCCGCCATACCAGATGTCGACATAGTGATACGTTGTGGGTACGTTTCTGGTTTATAATCTACGTCTAAATCCAGACTTAGATCATTTGTTGGGTCATCGCTACGTGTGTAGTAACCACGAAGTACTGGCTTACCAACACCCGTCATGATCGCCGTTAATTTAAATTTAGCCGTGTGAACAGGAACATCTGACGTGTTGTAGTCAACCGAGCCAATGTATGTACCTTCAACTTGTTTCAACAATTTAAACAATGCTTCATTGTTTTGATTACCAACACCATCACTTGGTGCCTGTGTATTTTTATCGATCCATTTCAGATCCGATTTACCAACAATACCGTTGGCCGATAATAGTTCTGCAGAGAACACACCTTTTCTGAAATTACCACGCAAAGACACGATATCTGAAGTACCCGTCGCCGCAGTCGCACCAGTCATCGCGGCTCCCGCACCACCGTTAACGGCCGATACCGAACTTGGGAACACAACTAAATTATAAGAATCAGATCCAACAATATCATTGTAGCTAACGGCGTACACTGTACCCGCTGCCATGTCTGAACGTTGCAAATAGGCCTTAAATACCGGGCGACGAACCGGCTGCCCATTCTTATCTGTCCCGCCCCATTCTTCCTGAACAAAGATAGACATGTTTAATGTAACATTCGATTGAGGGCGATCGGAAAACTTGATCGCACCACGATAACGGCCTAGGACTGCCGAATCTTGAGCTTGATAGCGATCTTTAATGCGAACTAATTTGGCCGCTGCTTTCTGATTTTTAGATAAAATCAAATCGCCTTGTAAGTAATACTGGCATTCTTTATCTACGAAGTTGTTCGAACAATCTTTGTTTTTTACTTCGATGGCCGAATAAATAGAGCCCGAGAAGTTAAATCCAGTCCCTGAAGCACTCACCAAAGAAATCTTTTGTGGGTACGATTCTGTTTTATAATCTACATTTAGTTCCTGATTGTAATCAGTGATTGGGTAAATATCTAAACGTTCATAGAATGCTTTTAAAACGGGCTTACCTTTTTCATTCAATGTTGCCGTTAATGTCACACGTGCGTGAATGGGATTAAGCGTTGTTCCTGGAACTGCCACCATACCTTCATAAGTGCCTTCTACACGGTTATATAGACGAAGCACTTTTTCATTAATGTCGGCTTGCAGACCTAAGCTGTTAGCTTCTGCTGATTTGTCTTTACGTACTAGATTCAACTTACCCAAAACACCCGCACCCGTTAATACTTGGGCCTCAATTGTATCGCCCGCTAGTTTACCCCGAATCGATGTTACTTCTTGAGTCGTTTGGCTAGAGCCGTCCGCACCACCCACCAATGCCTTGTCACCAATTTGAGTTGGATTTGTTAAGATCAAGTTTTGGTTATTAGGGTCAATAAATGTATTGTAATTAGCTTTGAACATTAAGCCTAGGCTTAAATCATCCGCGCGTTTGAAGTAGGCACGTAGTGCCGGTCTAGCGATTGGCAAACCATCAGAATCCACTCCTGAGTTTTCTTCTTCCATGATCAAACCTAATTCAACATCAACCGCCAATTGGTTGGGACGGTCAAAGAATTCTAGCTTTCCTACGTAACGGCCTTCTGCCGGAGCGTACTGCTGAACTAGTTTGGCACGATCGTTTTCACGTTCTTTAGCACGATCAGCTGATGGGTCGTTTTTATCAAACGAGCACGCGCTGATAAGCGCTGTAACTAAAGTCATTTTAAAAAATTGGACCATAGCGTTTTTCATAGTGTTCTCCATTATTCTTTATCCTTAATTAATTCATCGCGCAGAGCGGCCCATTCATTCAGGGCAATAAAGTAATCACCCACAGCTCGAGAGTGCGCAACCTCCGTCGTGTTTAAGGCGTTCATAGCGTCAATCAAATTTCTGATATCAGTACGGCCTTGCGTGTACGAACGATTTAATTCGTTCAACGCTTTTTCGCGAAATACTTTTTGTTTAGCAATACTATCTAAAACTTGATATGCCACTTCGACTTTACGTTGAGCCTGTCTTTGGCGATCGTCAAATTCCAAGATACTTCGTTGCTGTTTTACACGTTCTAATTCTAGAGTCGCTTTCTTATTCAAAATCTCTTCTTTACGAACATCAGAACCAAACGCGTGTGATAGTCTTAAACCGACGTATGCATTGGGATGACTTCCACGAGTTAGCTCGCTCATCGATTCACTCGAAGACTCATCAACACCCGTTGCACCTAATTTAGCAATCAAGTTAAGTTTTGGACTATTGTTTGAATCTACATATTTTAGATCGTCTTCAACGGATGCTATTCTTAAATCTTGCGATTGAATCGAACGAACCTCTTTAGCGCCTTTAGGTGCAAGCTTGGGAATCGCCGGAATATTCTTGGGAATGTCGAATTGAATCTCGGTATTAGCGGGCAGGTTTAAAAAAGTTACTAACGATTCTAATCGTTTTAAATAGTCTTGCGATCCTGTTTTAATATTCGCCTGACGAGCTTCAAACTCTGCATTCACTTGATTTAATTCACCAGGAAGCGTGTAGCCCAAAGAGCTCTTACGCTGAATACTGCCCACTAATTTTTGGTAGCGATCTCGTGCGCTCAGTGATTCATTAAAGTTTTCCTGTGCTACGTAGACATCCCAATACAAGCGAAGGCCTTGTAAAACCAAGTTTTGAATTTCATCACTACGAAGTAAATTCTGAGACTTATATAAACTTTCGGCCGCGCGGATACGCGCACGATCCGCCATACCGAATGAGTTTCCCCACAAGGCTTGCTCAATACTGACGCCCCAAGAATCAAATGTGATCTGACTCATGCTGGCCGCCGTTTGTGTCGTTCCAACCGCTGCGAATGAATCACCATCACGTTTTTGTGACGTACGAGCCACATCAAAAACCAAGCTTGTACCTGTGATTAATGATTTACTAATAGACGCTACTGTCTTGTAGCGTTCAAAACGGTAGTCACCGATCAATGATAGGGATTCTGATTTGTCCACTTGGTAACCAGACTCGATAGACCATTTCCATTCATAGTTTCCATAAACTAAAAACGGAGCATATCTATATTGCTCATATCGAAGATCTGTTTCTTTTAGACTCAAAGATTTCTGAATTACAAGTTCAGCCATCTTCGCTTGGCTAAGGGTAACTTTTTCTGCGTGGGCGCTGGTCGATGCCACTAATAGGGTCAATGCCAGGCGACTGATTTTTTTTACCATATATAAGAAATTCCTGCGCCAATTCCGATTGGCTGAATATTGTAACCTTCAGACTTCGCTACAACGCTTCGATAAGTCAGTCCTAAGTCTGCGCTCAGCGATTCTTGAAGATGATATTGAGTTAATACACCTAAACCAATAAAGCTGGCTTTGCCAACTACGTTAGATAACGAGTTTTCTTTGCTGCTGATTTGGCTTTGCGCAAGACCAGCTTCAATCTGATAACGGAAATCAAGGCGGCCACGTGTATAGAATTTATTCTCTGCAGACACACTGGCTAAGTAATGAGCTAAACTTAATGACCCTGCATTCGCGGCTGAAATTTGTTTTTGCTGGTATCCTAATTTCAATGCGTAAGATTCAAATACGATCGGTGACCAAGGCACCATGCCTAGTTTCAAAGACGGAACTAATGCCGAACCTTCTTTTGAAAAATCATACGTCGAATTATTATCTGATACTGATGTTCCCGACAATGCGTACGAATCAACATGTAGTCCGACTGGGTATCGAGTCGGATAACGATCGTCGTTTAAATCTGGAGCGCGCAAAACTAAAATGCCAGTATCTTGCGGCGATGTAGCATGAGGAACTTTAACTTTTGAATCCACGGCGATTGCGTCTTGAGCTTGCTTAACTACACTTGGCTCCTCAATACGTGCTGATTGTTTTTTTACTTTAGAAACTTTAGCAGCCTGAGATGAAAATGAAATGAATACGCACGAAACTAAAAGAACACTGGCCAGATGTTTGAGCATAGATAACTCCTATCCGAATCTTGATGAGGTAGTTAGTAGCACGAACGATTTCAAGGTCAAGAAACCTTTACTTGCCTCTAGGAATAGCACAAAAACAGTGCATATTTTTCCGTATTTTTGAACGATCGTTTAATTTTATTTGACCTAATAACTTTACTAGTGACGAAGCAACGGTCCAAAAAGACTGGTCGTGTAATAATCTCTCGCTTCTAAGTACACGCCCATCACGCATTCTGGATCTAGAGTAATTCCTAAGTTTTCAAAAATAAAAACATCTAATTTTAATTTCGGAGTTGGGCACTTTTGATGAATGAACTCGAAATAAATAGAACGTATTTGTGGAAGCGGAATCAACTGATTAAATCGAAATGGACTTCCTGCGGGAAACAAAATCACGCCTCCACGCGCATCTGTATAGGTAATATTCGTCGCTAAACTATAAACGTTATAAAGCTCAAGATCATCCCAAGTGAGCGTATTTCGTTTCACTGGATACTGATACTCTCGATTTAAGTGCGGTGGCAAAACCGTTCGAGAATGCGAAAAACTGGCAGAAAGAAAGAGTGTGATTAGAATTAAAAACTTCAAATGAAACCTCATTGATAAAACTGCTGGCAGTGTGTTTTATTTTTCCCAATGAGGCAAGAATGATTACAGACGCGCGCGCTCGAAATGCGTTTCTAGTACAAACAATGAGACCGAATTTACAATAATTCCTTCGGTTTTAAGCTTATCCAGAAGTTCTTGCAAATCCAGCGGTGTCGCCGTTCGCGTCTTCAACAATAGATCATCTTCGCCGGCAACGGCGTGACATTCGATGACTTCATCGAACTGCCCTACTAGCTTGGCGGCATCTCGGCAACTCAGCTTTCCTGTCTGCACCCGAACAAAGGCACATACCGGAAGGCCAATTAAATTGAAATCAATGTCGATTCCATATTGTTTAATGACACCCGAGTTTTCCATCTTCTTCACCCGCCCGTGGACCGCAGGCCCAGTCAGGTTCACCTTTTTACCTAAATCCGCAAATGACATTTTCGCATCTTGAGACAATGCCTTAAGAATATTAAGATCTGAATCATCTAGATCGATGTGGGGACGCTTTTTATTTAATGCCATTCGTATTTTCCATTAAGTAATTTCAGGACCTTGCTTAATCCTATTAAGAATATATGCTAATATTATGAATAAACTTAAGCAAGGCCACATTTCACTTAAACGCGGACAAACTCTTAAATTTGATTCTATCGAGCAGAATGCGACCTTAATCTGTCGCTCAGGCTCGGTATGGGTCACAGCTTCTAAAGATCCTAACGACTATATCGTTAAGGCCGGTGATTCGATTGCCCTAGATGGGAAAAATCAAGTGGTACTCGAGGGCTTAACGTCTGATTTAGAATTAGACGTCCAATTGTGCGCGTAAATTACAAATTGTTTAGCACTGTTTTTTGTATCTGCTGAATCAGCGCTGTCTGATCAGGGTTAACATGGGGACCATGCAGTATCACCTTCTGCTTTGGTCCTTTCAGTAAATCCCAAAGCTGCGCTTGGGCGACCGCAGGAATCACCGTATCGTTGTCTGTTTGAATCACAAGGGCTGGAAATTTTAACTCTGGTAAATGCTGCTGAGGATCCATTAGCCGCGTAGGCGCGATCAATGCCGACACCAACGGCCCAAGCAATAGCGGATGGACGTACTCTTTTAAGTTTTCATTCAATATCGCTGCTAAATTCACACCCGTGCAAACATATATAGTTTTTTCCAACTGTACACCCAGCAACTGGCTAACGTGCAAACCAGATGGAAGAAATACACCGCCCAGACTCACACCCATTACCGACAATCCCTGTGGACTCATCCACGGTTGGCGCACCAACCAAACCAAAGCCAACGCAATTTGCGCAGGTGTTTTTCTAACGAACTGTAAAATCGTTCCCGGGTCTTTTTGAAAATCGCTAGCTGAATACGGATATTCAAAACCTACCAGCACATGATTAGGAAAATCACCAATCAGGTTGATACTTTGTTCGCCGGTAAAGAAACCAGAAACAATCATCAATCCACGTAAAGAGCGTGATTGATTATACAAAAATCCTTTCGGTCCACGCGCCAGTATACTGATACGTCCGGCACCGAAATGATCCAACTTGATTCTGTAAACCTGAACGTTTGCATCTTCGCGTACCAAATTGACTTCAGTAGGAGTGGCAAATGGGTAGGCTTTTAACCCCATTTCAAATTGAATTGTATTTGCAGAAATTTGGGCCGAATTCATAGGCCCTGCCGTCACATAGGTTAAGAAAAGCAATACGACGACAAAAGCAATATCGAAGAGAATTTTTTTCATGCGCTTTTATTGTCGCTCGATACCCTTGATGTCAAATATTTTACATACCTATAAGAAAACCTACATGAAGAATTTTCCAGTGCTTAAGTAAACCTGGAACTGATTTTGAAGATGGCGTAAGCCTAGCTATTATGAAACGAATTGCCTTGTTTTTTTATATCTTAACGATGACCTTGGCCTGCCACAAAGTAGCCAATAAAACTCCGGCCGAAGACCACACCGCTAAAGCTACTACCTACATTGATCAAGGCGACTACACGTCAGCGATTGAACTCCTTGAAGACACTCTTAAGCACGAAGACACGTACGAGGTTAGATTAGTTTTAGCCTCCGCGTATGCAGGACGCGCCGGCGTGAAAGTTGAAAACTATTGGGATTACCTAATTGGCTTTGATGCTTTTGCCAAAGATAAAGGGCCCGAGATGTTTCCTGATCTTGTCCCCGCCGATGCTCTGCCTGAAGCCCTAGATGATAAATCAAAAGATCAACTAAAAATGCTAAACGAAAACTTTAAAGATCTTCAGCGCCTTGAAAAGAAGGCGAGTAAAGTTCCACTCGTTGCAGAAACCGATCGCCCTGATTTAGTGAGAGCACGAGAGTTATTAGAAAGAACGTCGACACCTAGTTCAAAACTGTATCGTTCGCTTTTGACAGTCGTATTAGTAAAATCGGAAATTCAAGATGGTAAAGCGCTCGTCACAACATGGTCCGATAAAAAGTTTGATCCGTGCTTTCCAATAGCGAAAGGTTTTTCGGCGTGGCTATCTAAAGTTTTAGATTTAGTCAGTGACGGTTTGAATGATTTGGGCAAAGCATACCCTGACGACGATGTTAATTATCAAACTATGCGCGCCGATGTAGATAAGGGCAATGCTCATACTCGCCAGATTCTTTCATATCAAAAAACAGCGGACTCACTATGCACAAACAAAAAATAGTTGTCTTTGCGATCGTCGTACTTAGCTCATTAGCAGCTAATTCTTATGAAGCGCCTAACCGATTCTTGAGTGGCACACCTGGATTTATGGGGACGGGATTACGACAAAGTTGCTATGCTTTGGACGTACCTGCCGATGTACTGCCTTGCAACCCCGCATTCATCGCAAAAGAAAAAGAGCGTCGATTTAATACCAATCTATCTTTAGGCAATAATGTTTCCTACTTAAAAGAAGCTACGGATTTGTCGCAAGGTCGTGCCGATCAAAAAAGTATTCAAACTTTATTTCAAGAACACGAGAACAACGAACTGCAAACACAAATCGAATTAGGTCATGTTCAAGAAACATTTGGCTGGGCCATCACGCCGGCTCTTGTGAACTACAGCACTTCATTTCACAACCAGGCCCTTCCTAAAATTTCACTTTACGCCTCTTTAGAGGAGTCAGCACGGTTACATTTCGGTAGCTATCTATCTGATGATTGGTCTTATGGAGTTCAGCTACGTTATGTCCATCGCAGATTTGTAGCTTCTCAATTTTATCTAACTGATGCTTTAGTTCCCGACGGTCGCTATCTATTCGAACCCAAACAACAGTACCTGTTTTTCATTGAGCCCGGTGTAATGTACGCACCGAAAGACAGTCCCCTGAACCCAGAGTTCACCATTGCCTTAATCAATTCTGGTTTTCTGAATGAACGATTTGCCGAAGTACCGGTGGAACCTGAATTTCATTTCACTTCGAGTATTAATCCGGAACTTGAATACGGCCGTTTTAGTTTAGGTGTCGATGTTAATTTCAATAAAAAACTACGCGAAGGCCCTGGCCCACTGACACTTGGCGGTTTTTACGAGTTTGGAATCTTGCGATTGTTTGGCAGCTTAGCGCGCGATGAAAATGGTATTGGATTTGGTATTTTTAACACGTGGTGGAATATGGGCGTCGCTCATCGCAATGAGACATATTTAAATCCATTGGATGAGTCTATCACGATCAGCAAATCATATTTATTTTTGGGCATCGAAATATGAAATTTATTCTTTTGCTGACGATGCTTTTAAGTTCATTTTCGATTGCATTTGCTGCACCGAAAACGTATTCGGCGAAAGAAAAGATGGTACAGAATTCCCAAAGCTGGAGCGATTTTCAAAAAGCGATGGACTCCTTACGTGGCGAAGATGATCGTCGCGGAACCAGCTTTATTATTTCAGGAACGTTAGTTACAATTGGCAGTCTTATTGCTATCCCCACAACAGAAGATGCGGCCACTAAGTTAGTTTACGGCATAGCAAGCAGTGCAGGTATCGCCGCCATCACTTATGGAATATCTAATATTTATTACGGCCACTCTTATAATTCATTCTACGAAACATTAAAAAATTCAGAGCTATCAGATAGCCAAAAAAGCTCACTTGTAAAAACATTTATGGCGCATGAACACGAACGCCTCGAACGCATGCGGCGGATGCAGATGTGGGCTCACTTTTTTGCAGCAGCCATGAACGGTTATTCGGCTTCTACAGAAAAGGATACTAACGCCAAAACCTTCTTCGCAGCGTTGGCGGGTTTAAACTTGGCTCTTGGGTTGTCATTTTCTTTTTAGTCTTGACAAGATTCTGCCTTAAGTAAAAAAAGGCTTGCGAAGGGGGATTTATGAAATCTGCACTATGGTTTTTAGCTGGCGTTCTCGTAGTGGGAACTTTAGGTTGCAAAGAAGAAATCGACGATCAAACTATCGTCCAAGGTCCCGCTCTCAAACTAGTAAATCCGGCGCCTGTAAAACGAAACTTTTTAGAAAATAATCAACGTCATAAAGTTATTGTTGCCGCGATTGATTCTGGAACCGACTACAATCACCCACAACTTTTAAACAACATGCATTTTACTTTGGATGAGAATAACCAACCCATCGGCTTAGGGTATGATTTCATCGGACAGGACTACTGGCCATCACCTTACGTGGCTCGCACTTTGGATATTAACCCCGATGCTGACCAAAAAGATGTTCCGCCATCACGCAATGCTCGCGAACAGGCGACACGTTTATCTGCAGCCTACCCGCAACTGGCAGCGTATCTAAACCCGCTACGAAATGTCGAACAAGAATTAGAATCTGGAGCTTTTCACGGGACGCATGTTTCAGGCTTAATGGTTTATGATGATCCACGTATTGGCCTCCTTGCCTATCGCGTACTTCCTATCAATGTAAAATACAAAAATGGTCGACAAGATTTAACTCAAGATAAAAGGGCCATAGCCTTCAATAATATTCTACGAGCGATGGACATGGCTGTAAAATCAGGCGCACGTATAATCAACATGTCTCTGGCTTTAAAGGGTAATCCTACCGCTGATAGTCTATTTAACCTTTTTGAGGACTCGGAAAAAAAACAAAAAGCATGGATGACTCAGGTAAAAGACTTTATGGATAAAAATCCAAATGTGATTTTTGTCGCGGCTGCAGGTAACGATTCTAAATGGGTGGATGATAATGTCAATCTACAACTTCCCTGCGGAATTTCAGCGCGGAATTTAGTTTGTGTGGGAGCTTTGGATAAAAATGGGAAACTCGCTTACTTTTCTAATTTGGTATTGAGTCAAGCGGCGTTTGTGGCCGCTCGTGGTGTTGACATGGAATCGTCAAGGCCAACGTTAATGTGTGACACATCATTTTTATCTCAGCTTAATAACGAAAAAAATGAATATCCTTATAACAGTCCATCTAGTCTCAACAACGCAATTAAACAGGCCAACGAAGACTGCGTCGGCAAACCACCTATGCGTAAAGCATCTGGAACAAGCATGGCTTCACCAGCAGTGGCTCGTGTCGTGGCTCAACTTGTAATAGCTAATCCAAATCTTTCGGGTGAAGCCATCATTAAGATTCTTGTTGATCAATCTGAAAAAGTTCAGATGGGTCCCTTACTGCTGAATAAAATTATTATCGATAAACCTTCTTGGTCTAAGAACTAGTCAACATACCAGCAGCTGAGTCTTGGAGCCTTAGGATTGACTGCATACGTTTTATAAATATCCATGCGGCACTGGTAACTGGGATACGCTGTTATCAATGAACGTTCCGGTCGCTCAAGACTACGTATCTTGGGGTTTGCGAATGGAATTTCTGTTTCAAAATATACCTGCATAGCTTGAATTAAATCTATTCCACTTGTTGCCACCCATTGGCAGCGCTGCACATCTATCGCTGACTGGCACAATGTCGACGTCACGTCTTCAAACTGCAAACTTAACAGCTTTGGCGCCGTCTGTTTCAATCGATCATATATTTGCGGCAGACAGTGAGCCGCTGCAAATGTATCAGCTTGCCCTTCTGAAGACGACCAATGGACAGCCTCTCCAGGAAACTGCTGATGTGGTAAACCACCTAGCTTGTGCCCGAACTCGTGACAAAGAACTGCACTCAGTGCGCCTACTGTCATGTACTTGGCACGGGCTAGTCCGCCATATAGCAAAACATAGAAGTCACCATCTATAACATTTGACCCAGCACCAATATATGGGTTCTCCCATAGAATATCGCGCGTCCAGATTAATTTCTTATTTCCTAGCTTTTTCCCATAGAGCTCGTCAAAAACATGCACAATTAATTCAAATGTTCCTTTCGTAATTTTGGATTCATTTTCATTTTCTGAAAACACATATTTAATTGGATAGGTACGTTCAACCTGATGAGCGAAAAGAAAAACGGAAATTAGCAATAACGCGATGAAAGCCTTCACTCAAAAACATATATATAATAATAACGACTGAGTCTAGTGCTAGTCATCGACCTCTAAAGATCCGCCATGAGTGGGCTTTTTCGGTCACCCGTAAGGAATTAAGTCTCATATAGAGACAGTGGTTTATCCGTGAGTTTCGCTCAATTTGTCACCGGCGAAAACAAAGTGACCTTTTGATAAACTATAGCTATGTTTAAATGGGCAAAAGTAACTCTCACATTTTGGTTACTTTTCACGCTGTCAGGCGCATGGATTGACCGTTTAGATAACTTTCATAATGGGTATTTCTACTTGTCACAACAGAATAAAATAGAAACTATTTTACAAAAAATGCTCGAGTACCGCCACAACGGTCTGATCTCACAGTTAGATAAAGACATGGGTGACACACTCCAAAGAACGGGTTCATATTACACACTTCTAAATTTTCTAGGCGTAGAAAAAGATGATTTAGGGCGCCCCCTTGCCGAAGGCTATGAAAACGATATGAAGCAGCTAACAACCATTGACGGAATATATCGCCGATCTAATGATCCAGAGTACTGGGGATTTAATCCAGACAACTGCAGTCGTGATCAGATTTTTGCCGCCCAATCAGCGATTGTCACCTATCGCGATTTTAATCGCGGACGTTCTTTATTTAAACGTTTTCTAAAGAGAGGCTTTCTAAACCAAAATGTTCGACATAACTGGTCCTATCCTTGGGAGAAGTCTTACGTGTGGAAGATCCCAGATATTCCTACGCCTTCACAAATGTCTCTTTTACTTAGGGGATTAGGTAGTCGACTCGTTTACCCTCTCGTTTTTATATTAGATGCATTTATCATTGCAGATGTTCACCTTTTTAGGCGACTGGACAAAAGACAGTTGTGGGACTACGACGTAAAACTCCTTCCGGCCTTGATCGCCGCCAACTCCTATCTTCCAACACTTTGGTCTCGCTGGGGTTTGATGCTGTACTTACGTGATCGGCAAGATATCGCTCAACGCGTACATTATTACAACCAAGATCAATTCAATGGTATTAAACCTTTGGCCGACTTGTATGATTTGTCGCTGGCTAAAATGAATGATCAGTTCGTAGCTACATCAAAGTCATTTGGAATTCCTATTTCTCAAATATCTAAAGTTCGCCGCATCAGTAGTGAGAATGAATGATCCAGTCTGGGTCTTGATTTTTTTAACAAAAAAACTCCTTCCTATCCTTGAACATTTGTTTCAACTGCCGATTAAGAGTGCATCTTATCTATAACGAGGAATTAGTTTTATGAAAAAATCAGGTTTTTCACAATGGTTCAAAGGCATCAAAGGGCGACTTCTTTTCGCAGCGGTTGTACCAGTTATTGGTTTCGCAATCGTATTTTTCGTCGCACTAAAAGGCATTAACAGAACAAATGTTATTGTCAAAATAGCCCACGAAACTTTGATACCGAATTCGATCTACCTAGGTGACATGCGGGTATCTAGAAATCGCTTCATTGGAAAAGCGTTCGAAAGCCTTGTTTTTGCCGATAAGCCAGATAAAAAGGAAAAAGCAATCAAAGCTATGGAAAAAACCAATGACGAGTTTGACAAGGCTTACACAGCATATTCAAAAGCACCATTTATAGATGGGGAAGCTGCGGTTCACGATAA